>Ga0209402_10000003_pt1 | contig 390554 bp, 364 predicted proteins | sample ArcticOcean_MG_C_3_FD_187437 | JGI IMG/M metagenome (GOLD analysis project Ga0209402, IMG submission 187437) | Marine microbial communities from western Arctic Ocean - ArcticOcean_MG_CB8_126 (SPAdes) (version 2) | ecosystem: Environmental > Aquatic > Marine > Oceanic | place: Arctic Ocean...
CGACGGAGATAACTCAGACAGAATAATAGATCTTAGCAAAGTTAACTTTGATGAACTCAGCAAACGATTCAACAAGGAAAATAAGAAGAACACTGAGGTTGAAAAACTTCGTGCAGCAATCAATAGAGTGCTCATCAAAATGGTCGAGGTGAATCATACAAGGATTGATTTCAGAGAGAAATTCGAGGAGATGATAGCTGAATATAACGCTGGGTCGAAGAACGTCTCGCAGCTGTTTGATGAACTCGTAGCATTAGCTGGTGAATTGACCGAAGAAGAGCAGCGCCATATTCGTGAAGGGGTAACAGAAGAAGAACTGGCTATATTCGATATTCTCACTCGCCCTGAGATGAATCTTACTGAAGAAGAGGTTGAGTCTGTTCGTAAAGTTGCGAGAGAGATGCTGAACACACTTAAGGCGGAAAAGCTGGTTCTGGATTGGAAGAAGCGGCAGAACACCAGGGCTGATGTACTCGTGACTATTGAGGAAGCTCTGGATAAAGGCTTACCTTCCAAGTTCGATAAAAATGTCTATGAAATCAAGTGTCAATCAGTTTTTGATCATGTATACGATAATTATTTTGGTCCAGACATATCCACTTATGCGCTATAATGAGTTTTTTGAAATCGATGGAATAGTAAGTATTGTGAGTGAGTTAAATCTGACCTAATCGGAAAAATGGGGCGATCTATCAGGGGAATTGTCCTGATCCATCAAGGAGATTTACCAAAAAGCCGCGCCAAGCAACAACAGCCCCCCCTATCATTTATATATATAGCCACGCAAGCGATAATTAATTAACCTGATTTTCAAGCAACAACAGGCACCCCTCATTAAATAGATATGATGTCACAAGCGATAAAATTGATTCAGTTGGAATTTACATAATCAATAGACTTTTGTTGTAAGAAATATCTACTAATCTAGTTTAGTCCAGAAGATTCTGAGAAGATTCTTTCCAGAATGTTTTAAGATTTACATAAGATTCTTAAGTAAATGTTTGTGGTCAGCTAAGTGGTCAGGCATATTCATGTAAGTACATAATTTCATGTACTGTTTTGTATCTGTTACACTAGTAGTGGAAACATTCAAACATGTGGTGGATTACGGCTGTGGTAGAAATTGAAACCCAATGTGCGTGCAAGCGTGCCGTGGGTTCGAATCCCACTCCCTCCACCCTAAATTGGATTCATATTTGAAGGAGGAAAAGATGGGATCAAAAATGCAGACCGGTTTACTTCTTATTATTGGAACAGTTGTATCAGTTATCGGATGGATGGCTATTTACCCCGGTTCCCCCGAACCAGAAGCAACTGTGGAAAATGTAGCAGCCCTTATGGCCGATCCGACCTTGACTAAATTGGGTATGCTGATGGGATTCGGCGGAATGATTGCCTTGTTTATTGGATTTCTAAACATATCCCGAAAAATGGCTGCTGGAGATGGTGCGGGAGCCTCCTACGCCAACATTAGCGCAATCATGGCCATGACAATGGTCGTAATAATGGCAATAGCAATCGGGGTTGAATGGGCTGTAGCAGAAGCTAGTAATGCCACAGAGGGTGCAAGCCTCATGCTTGTCAGCGCTGCAACTCAAACTCCATTCAATTTGGCAAGTGGGTTACTGCTGTTCCTGCTTGGCATAGGTATTATTCTGGAGAAAAACTTCCACATAATCATTGGTGGACTTGCAGTCGTCGCCGGTGCATTCTTCCTTATTGGTAGTGTAGATGCATTAAAAGACATCGGTGGGTTTATCGGATGGATAGGCATGATGCTAGTAGCCCTTGCTCTGGGTGTCCAGACTCTCAGAGCCAAGAACTAAGAGACTAAACATTCTCTTTAAAAATATAATTAAGGGAGCCACTTGATGTGACTCCCTTAATTTGCTTTCTCATTGGATGTTACCAAAGACTTAATCTAAGAATTTATACAGTCTGATCTACTGACCAACTTACTGCCACCTCCTAATGATGTAAGCCTGATAATGTATGATACTTGTTAATGCTGTTTTGTATCTGATACACTATGACAGGAGCATAGCCAAATTACATGCAGAGGAAAACTATTAAATTACAACATTAAATTAACAATTAAAGGTCAATAATTTCAATATGTTGTATACTACCTTCCATGAATGAACCTAACAAAGAAAAAATTTCTTGGAATTTTATGATGGGTCTAGCTGCTGGGCACGCTGTTAAACACTTTTACCAACAAGCTTTCCTGTTATTAATACCCTCCTTCAAAAATACAATGAGACTGAACGATGTTCAGGTAGGACTTTTCGGTACAGCTAGAACAATTTCTAGTTCAACTATGAATATCCCTGCAGGTATTATGGCTGATCTATGGAGAAATAAAGTAGGCTTTCTTTTAGCAGGAAGTTTAATATGCTTGGCTTTAGGTTATCTTCTTATTGGACTTACTTCATTGTATTGGGTCGTGCTTATCGGGGTGGCAATAACAGGGATAGGAACCTCACTTTGGCACGCACCAGCATTCGGAACGTTGGGAGCTATGTATCCCAACAAAAGAGCAACGGCTCTTGCTATCCACCGTTTTGGAGGCTCTATTGGAGATAGCGTATCTCCAATAGTAATGGGGGTAATTTTAAGCGGAATCGCGCTCGGAAATATTGAATGGGAAGGACTCTCATGGAGAAGCGCTGCATTAATTCTTGTGATACCAGCAACACTAAGTGCTTTGGCAGTTTTGTTTTTTTACGGAAAAACGATTGGCGTTGAAAAAGTAAAAAACAATATACGAATATCAGAATATGTAATTACCGTGAAGTCCCTATTCAGAAATGCAACTATATTAAGCATGGTGTCATTAAGTTCGGTCCGAGCTATGGCACATAATGGATTAAATATATTTCTGGTTTTGCATATGTCAGAAACATTAAATTTTAGTGAATTTAAAATAGGGTATCACATGGCTTTACTTACTGCTTTCGGAATAATTTCTGGACCCCTTCTTGGATTACTTTCCGATAAAATTGGTAGAAGAATAATAATTTCTATCGGCCTAAGCTCAATTTCTTTAATGGTATTCCTACTACTATTATTCAATGAAGGGTTTGGGTTTGCTGCAATTCTGGCATGTCTTGGAATATTCCTTTACTCAATAAACCCAATAATGCTTGCAACAGCTCTCGATGCAACCCCCATAGGAGCAGAAGCATCAACTACAGCAATGATGTTTACGGGACCAGCAATTTTTGGCGCTTTATCTCCAATAATTGCTGGATATATCAGAGAAACATACGGAATGAATGCCGTATTTACTTACATCGGAATCATTGTTGCCTTCGTAGCACTATGCTCACTTATCGTTCCAATACGAAAGACCAATTAAGCTTATCTAAATTCAATTCTTCATCAGAGGACTCCAGGGAAGAAGTTAGGGTATTCGTTAAAAAACGTGCACCAGAATGGAAAGGAAGATAATAAGTAATTATTAAATTTTAATAATTACTTTTCCAAGATTATTTCCACTTAAAACATCTATTAATCCCTGAGGTGCATTCTCAAAACCATGAATAATATGTTCTTCGTATTGGATTAATCCATCTTTAAGCCATTTGGCCATTCGTTTAATTCCCTCCGAATATCGAGAATTCCATTTATAAACGACAAAACCTTCAATTCGAATATTTCTATATATCAATGTACTCAAAAATCTTGGGGCCAACTCCGGTTCAGACATGTTATACAAAGATATCTGACCACAAACCCCAACTCTCCCACCAACGTTCAATTGGGAAATAACTATATCACTTAAGGTTCCACCTACATTGTCGAAGTAAACATCCACACCTTCAGGACATTCATCTCGCAAAATCTTATCGACATCCTGAACCTTATAGTTAATTGCTGCATCAAATTTTAGATTTTTGATAAGGTAATCATTCTTTTCTTTTGAACCAGCTATACCAATTACCTTACATCCCATAATTTTAGCAATCTGTCCAACTAATGAACCTACAGCTCCTGCTGCGGCACTAACAACAACAACATCCCCAGGAACGGGCATGCAGACTTCTAAAAAGCCAAAATAAGCTGTCATTCCAGGCATCCCTAAAACACCAAGTGAAGTAGATATAGGTGCTAAATCTGAATCTATCTTACGAAGCCCAACACCATCCGTAATAGCATATTTCTGCCAACCCAAACGACCTTCAACCATTTGCCCCAATTTGTAGTTGGGATTACGAGAAATTACAACTTCACCAACCGCACCCCCAGGAATAAGGCTTCCAACTTCTAAAATCCCACCTCTTAAAGGGTTTTCAGATAACAATCCTCGTTGGTATGGATCAGCAGAAAGGTATTGAATTTTTATTAATATTTCACCTTCATCAATATCACTTAGAGAATAATTTACCAGTTCAAAATCATCAATTAAAGGCATTCCAACTGGTCTTTTTTTTAACAAAACTTTTTGATTCATTTGATTAGGCATTAAATCCTCCATTGAAATCCTGTTTAAATTTTGCATTACAAACATACAAAATGATAATACTCCTCAAGCTTTACATTATTGTAACTTTAATTTAAAAAAAAAAGACAGCAATTATAGTAAACAATCTAATTAAATATTATGGAACCCTTCGGGCAATGGACTCTCTCAACTTATCAATAGAAAAATGGCAAATATATGTTTTTATTGGCCCAAATGGAGCTGAAAAGACAACAACAAAACTCTTAGAGAAAAATATTATAACTATCGAAGGCCACGAGGCTGATAAAACTACATATCAAAATTTATTGTCAATTAAAGGAATTGGACCGTCTACTGCTTCCCATGTTATGGTCCTGCTTCATAACTTCAGCAGGATTCCAATAGATTCAGAAGTCTCCAATTATATGAAAACCAATTATAATCTTACTGTCGATCAAATTTCAGACTTTTATAATCCATGGGAAAAATACAAATTCCTTGGATACAAAATAAGATGAATACTTGATAAACATTAACTTAAGGAGGTCATAATGAAAAAACCAAGTTTATTAGAAGGTATTCGAATTCTTGATTTTACTCATATAGTTGCAGGTCCTCAATGCACAAGGATTCTTGGTGATTTGGGAGCACAAGTAATTCGAGTTGAAAACGAACAGGGTTTGGATTCAACTCGAACTTCTCCAATAAAAGTTGGAAACGGTGAGGGTATCAATAGAAGTGGAATGTTTGAATATTTCAACCGAAATAAACTTAGTATGACGATCAATGCGCGGCTTCCTTTAGGTCTCCAACTCATTAAACGCCTTCTCACAATTAGCGATGTGGTAATTGAGAATTTTAGTTCAAAGGTCTTAGAAAATTGGGGTTTATCTTATGAAGAAATGTGCAAAATTAAACCTGACATTATCTATACATCTATAACAGGTTTTGGGCATAACGGTCGTGATAGAGAATATAGTACTTGGGGTCCAACTGCTCAGGCACTTTCAGGGCTAACAATGATGTCTGGACTTCCTGGTGAACGTCCTGCTGGATGGGGGTTTAGTTTTCTTGATCATACTGCTGGATATAATGCTGCAATTGCAATCCTAATGGCTCTTCATTACAAAAACAAAACAGGTAAAGGTCAATGGTTAGATCTAAGTCAAATAGAAACAGGAATGGTTCTTACTGGGCCCTCGGTATTAGATTACACTGTTAATGGACGTCCATACCGTCGTGAAGGAAACCCCCCAGGAAACAGATCTCAAAATCCTCGAGTTGCACCTCATAATACATACAAATGTACTGGAGATGATCGGTGGTGTGTAATTTCAATATTTAATGAAACTGAATGGGAAAATTTTTGTAATGCAACTAACCACAAAGATTGGCTCGAAAATCCAAAATTCATTACAAATTCCCATAGAGTATTGAGTGAAGACGATCTTGATTCACAAATACAATCATGGACACTTACTAAAACTCCCGAAGAAGTAATGACAATCCTTCAAAGTGCAGGTGTACCCGCAGGTATTGTTCAAAATAACGAAGACAAAATAGAAAAAGACCCACAACTTAAGGCACGAGAATTTTTTCCAGAAGTTCTTCATCGTGATGCTGGAGAAAAATTTCCTACCGATGGCTTCCCTATAAAATTTTCTCATACTGATGCAAGTATTCGTTCTGGTTCTCCACCACTTGGAGCTGACACTGAATACGTCTTAAAAGAACTACTGGAAATGAATGATGGAGAAATAGCAACATTATACGATGAAGCTGCCATACTTTAGGAGACAATTATGATTGCAAAAGATCAAGCACTTGAAGATGTTGTCATACTTGACTTAACTGATGAAAAAGGAATGTACATGGGCAAACTATTAGCTGATATGGGGGCTAGAGTAATTCTCATTGAAAATCCTGAATCTGGACATCCTGCTCGCAGTATCGGCCCGTACTACAATGATGTTCCTGATATTAATGGGAGTTTACTTTTTTGGTACCATTCAACCAACAAAGAAAGTTGTACTATTGATATTTCTAAACCAGAAGGTCAACAATTAATAAAGGCACTTGTTAAAAAAGCCGACATACTACTCGAATCCTTCCAGCCGGGATTTATGGAATCTCTAGGATTAAGCTATAAAAGTCTTTCTGAAATTAACGATAAATTAATCATGACTTCCATAACTAGTTTTGGGCAAAACGGCCCCTATAGCAATTATAAAAGCTCCAATTTGGTATCAATGGCTATGGGTGGCATTATGGCTAGTTGTGGCTATGATGATATCGCTGATTCACCTCCCATAAATTGTGATGGTTGGCAAGGATATGCAACTGGTTCCAATTATGGCGCTATCGGAACTTTAGCAGCACTTTATTACCGAGATATAACAGGTCAAGGCCAGTGGGTAGATGCATCAATTCACGAAGCTCTTTCATGCACAACAGAAGCAGCTATGCCTAATTGGTTCTATACGAAACAAACTCCGAAGCGTCAGACTGGTCGTCACCATGGAATACAACCAACTCCATCAACACAGTATTTAACATTAGATGGCAAACTGTTGAATGGATTCGATATACCACCACGAACAATGGAAAGATGGAATGGTTTAATAGCTTGGATGAAAGAAACAAACATGACAGGGGATCTTGAGGACGAATCATACAGGGAGATAATTCGAAACAGAGTAAGAACAGGGCCTCATGTAGAAAAAATTATATCTCAAATTTCAAAATTTATAGCAAGTTTACCAGCAGAAGAAGTTTATCACAGAGCTCAACAAATCAGACTTGCATGGGCAATTATTAGATCTCCAGAAGAAAATTTAGAAGACCCACATTTTCGAGAAGATAGAAACTTTTTCGTAGATATATATCACCCAAATATTGGTAAGACATTTATTTATCCTGGAGCTCCATACTCATTCACAGAAACACCCTGGGCAATTAGAAACTGTGCACCAGAACACGGAGAAAACACAAATAAGATTTTAATAGAGGATCTAGGACTTTATTTAGACAAGGTAAATAGTCTAAGAGAAAACGGCGTAATATAATCAAAATGCAAAGAAATTATACTATAAACAAGATTATTTTCCTCTAGGTAATAAATCAGCAGGCCAACGACCAGCAATTAAAATATCTGAAAGACCAAAGGCATCAACAACGCTGAATATCTACTCCCATGCTACCTCAGACGATCAGACTGCTACGATTAATAAGTTCACTGAGGCAATGAATGGCAAGAAGGAATCTTCAGAAGAAGCAGTGTCCTCAAAATAGCACTATGGGCAAATTATGACATTTGCCCATAGTGCTATTTTGACATTTAGATTTCAGGTGGTCAGCGAGGTGGTCAGGCGTATTCATGTAAGCACAGTAATTTAATAACAATTCCTGTAGTGTTATGTATCTGTTACGCTATGGCAGTAGCATGTAGGAACGTAGCCAACTTACGACGATACCCACCAATGATGTAAGCAGAGTAATCTAATCGTAGCTCTTGTAGTTTTTTATATGAGTTCAAATTCTACTCTCTCCACCATGAATATCGACTAAACGGATCTGATCATGGTTGCCACATAACGATACTATGACTAAAATATATCACTCTAAAACAGAGCCAAGTAGCAACGGAATATCTATCTTTATGCATAGCCAAACAAGCGCTAAGTTATTATTATGGGATCATCTAGCAGCATTAAAGGATATGGATAATTAATTCTGATTGGTGCTGAAGAGGTAGGTGACTATAGGCGTTTACTGTAATATTTACGATAATACCTCCTGACATCGATTTACACTAAAAGTCAGATCAATATCCTATCAATCGCCTGACGTACGTCATAAAAGTCTTTAAATTCAAAGTAATTTAATCCCTCAGATCTAAAATAGTCCTCTAGTGAGCTCGTGGCTATGACATAGTCTGCTTCCAAGGCAGCTGAGATATCAGATTCACCATCTCCAATGTAGATCACCTCCTGGCCCTGAGATTTGTAATATCGTAGCCAAGATAGCTTAAAGGCATCTTGACAATCTATCCCGTAGGGATCTAAATAGGAGATCGAAATCCCATTCTCTATAATTTTGCCATGGGCTGAGTGCAATTGAGCCGTGGACGAAAACAAACTACGTAGCGCAGGCTCTATGTATAAGTCCACACCATTGCTAACGACACTGAAGTTAATGCCAATATTTGTACAATGTTCTAAGAACTCAGGAAACCCCGGACGCAACTCGACAGTTTCAAATACATGATCCTCTATAGTTTGCCTAGTTACATTAAGCAAGGCAAACTCACGCCTATTCGACTCTTCAACTGTGATTTCCCCTATTGAATAGAGATTCTCTATGTCACGCCATTTTGCAGATGCAAAGGCATTTAACAATGATTTAGCGACATTACCAGTTACTATCGTGTCATCGAAATCACATTGCACAGTAAACATTGAATTTGATTATTCCAGACCTTTCCTAGATTCAAAAACACGCCAAACCACTACTAGATTGGTCATTGCTCCAAGAAAAAAGAGCGTCACGGTTCCATGACCTACAATTGACCCAATCATCACTATAAGAAGCCTAGAGTCCCTTGACGCTAGGGAGCCCATGGGGCCAGAGAACGGCTTTCCAAAACTGACTTCGGCTCTTGCTCTCGAATAGCTGATCATGAAAGAGCCTAATGTCGCAGCCAAGCCGGCTGCGACAACGACCATATTTTCAAATCTAGCCTCGAACTGTAGAGCCCAAAATGTAAGCCCCCCTAGAATCGCGAAGTCGGCATATCGATCCAAAATTGCATCTAAAAATCCTCCAAATGAACTTTTCATGTTCTTGATGCGAGCCAAGTCCCCATCGACACCATCCAAAACCGAAGACGTTTGAACTGCTATACCAGCCCAAACGTTATGTCCTGTCAAAAAAAGTAAAAGGGATCCAATAGCAACAATGAAACTTAAGAAGGATATCTGATTGGGCGTTAGCGGTGTTCTGGCAAAGAGCTTAGCCAGCGGGCGAGAAAATCTTCGGTTGAGTTGGGCTGAGACTAAGCCTTCAGTTATCGGTTTATTCATCAGGATGATTAAACCGTGTCTGTAAATGTTGCAAGTCTTCCAACGTATCTACGTCGTACCAATAACAGTTTGATATGTCACAGCTTTTGAGGGTTTTGCCCTGACTTATCATATGGGCGAAAACATCGCCGAGTTCGTATCGTTCAGATTTATCTAGGTCAATCCATTGGTCAACAGCCTCAAAGATTTCAGGGTTTAGTCTAAAAACCCCAGAGTCGGTACCATTCGATTTTTTGATGTGTTTTCCGATCGAAGAAATTTTTTCATCTGCTTCTACCATTACTCGTGTAACATCCTGGGCATGACGTAAAGAGGTGTTGAAATCAACACCTAACACACTGGACTGGCAATTGGAATGGGACTCCATCACGCTTGATATAAGTTGGGATGAGACCATATGATCTCCCATAGAAAGGATAAAATCTTCATCGTTTGTGAAAGCTTGGGCCTGTCGGAGAGAAAGAGCATTCCCAAATTCATAATCCGGATTAAAAGTATATTGGACATTGAGCCCATACCGAGAACCGTGGCCTACCCAGTCTCTAATTCGGTCGGCCATGAACCCTACAACCAACACTATCTCAACAATTCCTGCCGCCTGGAACGATTGTAGAGTATAGTCAATAATTGGATGGTCATTGACCTTTAAGAGTAGCTTATGTTCTCCCTTTGTGTACGAGCCAAATCTTGAACCAAGACCCGCAGACAAAATCACACCTTTCACTTCCATTCACCTCCAGCAAACAGTTATTTGTACAGTGGCTATCAATTCTTGTCAATTATAAGTTGATTACCAGATCAACTTAACGAGGAGTGTGGTTAACTGCACCCTATTTCCATGACGGAAGTGCAACTACCTTTAAACAAGTCCTTAGAACAGGCACTACTCATAATATTACTGAACATATCAATACTTCAGAAATTCAGGCCCTTATCGAATACATTCGAGCACAGCCAGGAAGGGAAAATCTTATACAGAAATAATGCCACCCTCTGGCATTTTTATTTCTCATTGAAATTTATTTTGTAAAAAGCGTACAATCATTTAATCTATTCACGCTATGGTCTAGTACGTTTATTTTCAAAAATAGAAAGGTAACAACATTCTTTGATGGCATTGAATCTCCTGACCTAGGTTCGAATTCTAGCTGGGCAGCCATTAATTCAGATACGAAATGACACCAATGGTTTTGATAACTATTATAAATTCAATTCTATCAACATGACTTGGGGGGATTACGTGGTGAGAAATTCTAAAACAGTTTTAATTGATAACAATCCAGGAAGAAATGCTCAAACTTATGGCATTGCCAGAGAACTAGGTACAGATATGGAGCTTATTCATGAGCCATCGGTAGGAGTTATCGGAACCAAAGGAGATTCTCAATGCTATTTGGGGGTACAAAAAAAGGTTGAGGTCATACAAGAAGCATTGAAAATTAAAATAGGTTCTGGCGCTGATCAATTAAGGATGAGATTGATTCAACCTGAATACACAATTGCAACTTCAGATGGTATGCGTAACGGTACCAGAGAAATGCGTTATTCGTTAATTGGACGTGAAGTTACACATGATTCTGCATGTGAACACTTAAGTGCTAGTGGATTAGAAGGAACAATAGCTGTTGTTGCATGTGATAAACCTCCAGTCGGCATGCTGGCAGCAATACTTGAGCATAACAGACCAGCAATCTTAATGTCAGATGGAACAATTCGCCCTGGAATAGATTCAGTAACTAATGAAAAAATAGATATAATTTCAGGATTTCAAATAGCTGGCGACGAAGATGAAGAAATGAAAAAAAGGATCGCTTGTGAGGCATGCCCAGGGTTTGGTAGTTGCGGCGGCATGTTTACATATAACACAATGCAAACCTTTATTGGTGTGCTAGGAATGGAACCCTTACAAATGGTCTCCCCTCCCTCAGATGACTTACGAAGAATTCAACAGTTTCCCTTAGAGCTTGTAAAATATTTAACCCAATTAATAGAATCTCAGATTACCCCTCGAGATATAGTGACTAGAGATTCAATAAGAAATGCCATGATTGTTTCTATGGCAATTGGAGGCTCTACAAATGTTTTATTGCATGCCCCTGAAATAGCAAGAGCTGCTGGGTATTCTAAATTTTCTGAAGATATAATGTCACCAGAAGAATTCAACTATCTTTCACAAGAAGTTGTGCCTGTCCTAGTTGATGTTCGACCTTTTGGAACATATTCAATGGTAGATATTGATGATAAAGGAGGGATTCAGGTCATAGTTAAAGAGTTACTTAACGCAGGCCTTTTAAATGGAGACACGCTTACTTGCACTGGGGAAACTCTTGCTCAGCAAATCGATCGCCTAGATCCTCCTGCACCAGATGGTACGGTTATTTATACTGTAAAAAATCCTTATAAGGATACAGGTGGATTAAGAATTCTTGGTGGCAATCTTTCATCTGAACATACAGCAGTTTTAAAACTTGCTGGCGTGGAAGGTGGGTTAGAAAATAATATCTTCGCCGGAAAAGCAAAAGTATTTGATGGTGAGCGTGCTTTGTTGAATGCACTTGAGAACAACTCTCAAATATTTAAAGATCACGATATGGTAATCGTGCGGTATGAAGGACCTAATGGTGCACCTGGGATGCCTGAAATGCTCGATTCTACTTCTCGAATTACAACACTGTGTAGGCAAAAAGGAATAGTTGTTGGCCTTATGACTGATGCCAGATTTTCAGGTGGTTCAGTCGGACTTGTAATAGGGCACGTAAGCCCTGAGGCAGCCATTGGTGGGGAAATTGGATTAATAGAAGATGGCGATAGCATCATAGTAGACCTTAATACTAATGAAATTAACTGTATTGAACTCAGCGATATGTCAATTCTAAATAAAAGAAAACAAGAATGGATAAAAATTGTTGAATCAAATGATGGTTCGCATCCTTCACTTGGCTTAGCAAATACCAGATTGCTCAATAGAATGAGACTTTCATCAGTTTCTGCAAAATTTGGAGCGGGCATGCATCCTAACAAAAAATTATGGGTAAGTGAGCCTCGTAATCCCATCAAAACATCCTTCGTTCCATCAAATAAATTTCGTTAAGATATATAGTCTACTCAAAAAATATGTTTCCGGATGACAACGCTAGACAAACTAACAATTTTCCATTTCTAGCATTATCACAATCATTTCAAATTTGAAATGATACGCCAAGCTTCTGAAGGATATGGAGAATGTGTTCGTGATTCAAATGAAATACCTACAGTCTTTGCGCGTGCTCTTTATGCAGTCAAAATTAAAAAACGGCAAGTTCTGTTAAGTATAATTGGGTCATGATAAAGTTCTTATTCATTACAAATCTTGTCAAATTAAACATCGAAAGCATCTAGGCAAATAAAAAACTACAAACCGCTGTCCATAATCTGTCACAACAAATATAAGCATAGCTTCAGTAAAAATATGCTCAATTTCATCAAAATAAACAAAATAGATAGCCATAGCGACATTTCAGAATATTATTTATATAATAGCTTGACGCACGTTTAAGCAGAGTTAATGTCACACCAATAAATGGAGAGTGCCCATAATGAGTAATTGGAAAACTTTGGAAATTGAACGACACGGTCGTGTTATGGTAATTCGTTTTAATAGACCCGAGAAATTAAACGCAATGAGTGCTGATATGTCGGCAGACTTCAGAGAAGCTATAGAAGAAGCTAATGCCGATCCTTCCATTGGAGCCATTGTTAGTACTGGTAATGGTAGGGCATATAGTGCCGGAGCAGATATAAGTGGATTCAATGCAACCTTCGAGTCAAGCAGCAACCAACCCGTCAGGGAAAGAAAAGGTTGGTCGGAGCCTGTGTTTTTAATGGAATCCAAACCAATTATAGGAGCCATTAATGGCCTCGCTGTAGGAGTAGGAATGACCGGGGCCTTATTGTTCGATATTTTACTTGCCTCTACGCAAGCTCGTTTTTCAATGCGTTTTGCGGCAATCGGCCTCACTCCCGAAGTTGGTAGCAGTTGGATGCTACCTCGAATTATTGGGTTGCATAATGCAAAAGAGATGATGCTTACTGGGCGTATTTATGAAGCACAAGAATGCTTGAAGCTTGGCTTGGTTCATAAATTATATGAACCAGAAGAACTTGTCCCGGCTGCAATCGAACTTGCTGCCGAAATAGCTGCAAATCCTATTTCTACCCTTGCTACAATTAAACGAATGATTTGGGATGACTTAGCTGCAATAGACGTCGCATCAGTATGGCGCAAATCAAGTGATAAGTTTGCAGAATCACGAAAAACTCCTGAGCATCGAGAAGCACTGCTTGCACTAAAAGATAAGCGAAAAAGTAATTTCCATGATACAAAGTACATGGAAGAATTGGCCGAAAAAATCGCTAGGCGAACTTCATAAATATCTTAGTGTGGTTTACATAATTATTGTAAAAAATTTAAAGAAATGAGATATAAAAATTCATAAAATAAATTATTATTCATATACAAATTAAGGATGATTAGATATGCAGTCTAATGAATATTCATGTACAAAATGCAACGGAACTAAATACAATACTGGCGCATTACGAACAACTGGTTCAGGCATAACCCGGTTTCTAAATATACAAAATCAAAAATATACTACTATTTCATGTAATGATTGCGGCTACACTGAAATTTATCGGGCGAATAATGGTGGAAAAGCTGGAAACATCCTTGATTTTCTAACAAATTAAACTTTTATTGCCTCTACTTCATGAAGGTTTTAAAAGTAGACGAATTCTGATTAGTACAAAATAAACTGGAAGAAATATCTATACCTAGAAAATAAAACATGAAAAACCTTCTCCTGTTTTAAAATAATGTTAGTAATATCATTAACCATGAATAGAAAATTATAAGTTCAGATATTTTACGCCTATCAAGCTTGATGAAATCATAAATATCAACACTGCTATAATAGTAAAAGCAATCTTTGGGCCAACATTCAAAATATCACGGATATTTACATCAAGGCCTATTCCCATCATTGAAACAATAAAAATATATCCTGCTATTTGACGAACATGATTGCCAATTTCTTCAGAAAGGATATCAAAAGAGCGCAAGATTAAAAGAAATATAAAACCCATAACAAACCACGGGGTATAGGATGAAATATTGATACTCTCGCTCTTCTTGTTCTCAGTTCTAGGAAAAGTATTTAGCCTAGTAATTATTTGTATTACGGTTAATGTTGCCACTAACGGACCAAGAAGAACTACACGAGTTAATTTTACCAAGGTCGCTAATGATGCAGATGATTCACTAATTACAGCTGATGCGGCATAGACTTGAGCAACTGCGTAAACAGATAACCCCACAACAATTCCATACTGATAGTCATTGATCTCGAAAATCACAGAAATAAATGGCAATAATAAAATCTGAACTGCGCCCAATATAGCACTTATGCCTATTACAGAACTAACGTCCGCGCTTGTTGCCCCAATTACTGGAGCTACAGATGCAATTGCAGAATTGCCACAAATTGAATTTCCAACCCCAATTAGTATTGCAACCCTTTTATTTAAACCAAAAACTATATGCCCAACAACATAAGCTATAGCCATACTACCAATAATACAAAAGGTAATTAATAGAAAAATAGCATTACCATTACTCAGAATAGACGGAATGTATATACTTGCTCCCAATATAAAAACCGCAAACTCTAACAAGTATTTTCCTGCAAACTTTGCACCAGGCGTTTGCCAATTAGATTGAAAAAAAATATTCCGATAAGTTACACCAAAAACAAGAGAAAGAACTAAAGGATCAAGTGCTAAATTGTTACTAAAATTACACAAACTTATAGCAATGATTGAGCCTGTGAAGCAAAACAGAAGACCAGGAATAAGTGGTACAAAATTAGGCAAATATTTCAAAATTACGTTCCTATCTATAAGCAGAAACGATTAACAATACTCCCGCAATAAAAAGAACAGCGCCCATTGTTGCTATCAACACATTAAGGTTTGCCTTTCCAGTAAAGTACGCGCCAATATAACTACCAATAATTGCTCCACTACCCATACAAATAAGAAGCTTATAATCAACATGCCCCATAAAGACGTGCCCAAACCATCCAGAAATTCCCATGAAAAACCCTATAAACAAGTTAGATCCAGCTGCAATCTTAGGATCTACACGAAGGATTCTAATAAGTGCAGGAAGTCTAATGCTGCCCAAAATCAGTCCGACAGCACCACCTACAAATCCAACCGTTAACCCAATGCAGCCTTCTAAAGAAAGCTGTTTCCGTGAAAAATTTTCATTAAAAGCGGTAACACCTGTGGAAACAATACTCTTTAGCCATCCACGTGACATTGCCACGAATTCTATTCCTTGCCATGCGACAAGCATGCCTGCAGCTGTGATAAGCAACCGTTCTGGTAGGACATCGCTGGAAAATCCCCCTAGCAGGGATCCAATAACAGCTGGAACACCCATAGCTAAAATAATATCTTTTCTCACCCGACCTGCTTGAACATGCCTGATTGTGCCAGAAAGAGATGCCAAACTAGAAACAAGGATATTTGTTCCACCAGCCACTTCAGGAGGGATTCCAAATAAAAGCATTATTGGTAAACGGATTGTTCCCAAGGCCAGACCTACAAATCCTCCAAAAATACCTACTAAAAAAGAGGCAATTGTTAAAATAATTACATACAACAATGAAATTGAATGAACATCATTAGCAAAATCCATTATTAAGACCTTTATCAAAATTTAATTCAATTAATTGCATTATCACTTCAATTTCCTTGATACGGGAATACAAATAACATCAAGTATGTATTTAATTTTAGAAAAAGTTTGAGCACGAAATTGCGTAAAGGTGCCATTTTCAAGATCTTCCCTTTGGAATTTAACTAAGGGATCTGTATCTGCAATATAGATTAGATATCCTAGTTCCTCAATGCAATCCAAGAGAACATTAACATTAGTTTGAGAAAGGTCCATTGTTGTAGAGTTCAGTTCAATTTGTAATATTGGCAAAAAACGCTTCAGTGATTCCTTGGCCCCTTCAAGAACAGCCAACTCATGTCCTTCAACGTCAATTTTTATAAAATCAATCATAGAAATATGATTTTGCTCAACAAAATAATCAAGGGTAACAAATTTACCAACCTCTTGATCCGCACTAATAGAATTTGAAGAATGGACACTTTTTAATCCATTATTAAGGGAAAAACCCGAAAAATCCTTATACCTGTTGCCCAAGCTTTTGTCGGGAATTCCCATGCTTAGTTGTTGCATAGAATCTGAAAAACCTTGATTAAAAATTTTAATGTTTGAAAGCTTGTTTCGATGAACTAATCTTTCAAGATGCACATAATTCGAAGGGCTAGGCTCGAATGAGTATACATGCCCATCGGGAGCAACATGAGTTGCTAAAGCCATTGAATAAAAACCATAACAGGCACCCACATCAAAAATTATAGAATCCTTACGAATTAGATTGGCAAGTTTGTTTCCGGATTTAACATACGCCGGAAGGCCTTTTAATAAAATTGAAAAAATCATCGGGTCCATCATGTTACCTAAAATTATGATCCCCTCATTGTCAAATTCTAGATTCCTATTTAACAACCGACCAAAAATTAATCGATACATTAGAAATATAATTGCGCTGCCTTTTATCGGGAAATTAACCCAATACCAAATTCTAAACAATTTGATATACAGTAACGCAAACTTCTCCATAAGATTAGTGCTCGATATAACTTTCATTTCAAATTATTTCCTCACAACAAATGTAATTTTTTCATAATTTTTAAGCTTTGAAAAATCATCACAAATTTCTAATTTGGAACTATCGGACATAATAAACCACTCAATACTTTCCACATTTTCTTCTAAATGTGCGCTGATTTCTTGAGGGTATGATGGAACCTCATGAATAATACCTCTCCAGTTTAGCGCACCTCTTTGAAGGAGAAATTTAGCAATATTGAATATAAACTGAATAAATATACCACTACCTTTACTACGAAAAACCCTTCGATTATGTGCTTTATTTACATAAAAATTATCTGCATTTTGAATATCAAAAATGACAAGACCATTAGGTTTTGCTACTCGAATCATCTCATCAATTGCTATATAAATATTCGGAAAATACCAAGTGGAATGAAAGCAAAATACACAGTCAAAAAAATTATCTTCAAACTCCATAGATTCGACATCGCCGACTGAGCATTTGATGGATTCATTTAACTCACGACATTTATCTACAAGCCGTGGGGCAATATCAATTCCATATATATTATGCTCCTTCTTTTGCAGGAAATCTGAAAATGGAATGCCTGTACCAATAGCTGCCTCTAAAATTCTTTGGTTTTTCGGTAGAGTTTCATTTATATAATTACACATCAAGTCATCATAAAATGAAACTCCATAGCGTTTTTCTCGGGCCGTAATCCAGTACTTTGAATATACATCCCTCATGTACGTTTTTCTATCCATTATTCACCTGTTTTTATGTTCAGATTGAATATAACATCGTCTGAGATTTTAAGTTGTTCGGGTTTTTAATGATATTCAAAAATTTGAGAAAGTTTGTTTAATAATTAGGCTCATTTCCAATTATACGAGAAGATTCAAGTGAAGCAATTATATCTTCATTAAAACCAAGAATGCCTTGTAATATTTCAGAATTATGCTCTCCTAAGCTTGGGGCTGGATGCATAACGCTAGGCTCCATTTTATCAAAGGATAAAGGAAGTTTTGCGTGATTTCGGACTCCTACTTCAGGCTGATATATAGATTCCCAATAATTATTTGAGGCAAGATGCGCATCTTGATAAATATCCTGAGCATTACTAACATTTGTACAGATAATTCCTATTTTTTGCAGGGAGTGCATTAATAACTTGGCATCTTGTTGAATCGTCCATTTCTCAATAATCGTATTAAGGTCATCAACCATGTCACGTCGTTGTTCAAAAGAAAAATTATGGATTTGTGGTTCAAAATCAGCATATTTACAAAAATTCGTCCATGATTCCTGAGAATCAATGCTTAAAGCTATCCAGCTATCGGTTCCCTTACAGCGATACGATTTTTGTGGAACATTACCAGAATGATCAGTAACAAATTCATCAGGATGTTCTTGTAATTGTACATATAACTCTCCTATGGAAGAAATCATCGTTTCTAACATTGAAACTTCGACACGGATATCTTTATTATTGAAATTCGCCTGCTTATCATTTATTGCCATCATTATCCCTGCAACTGTTACAAGGCCTGCTAATGGATCCGCCCAAGGAACACCTGAACGAAACGGGCCACCATTTTGATATTTCATCAAGCTAGCAAAACCACTTTCTGCTTCAATCAAAGTTCCAAATGCCTTAACATTTCGTTTTGGACCTTTGGCCCCATATCCAGTAATCGAAGCGTGGATAAGATTTGGATTTATTAATAAAAGCTCATTTGCGTCAAGTCCCCAATTATCCATGACTCTTGGGGAAAAGTTATCGACTAAAATATCGGATTTCTTAATTAATTCTCTCAAAATAGCCCTTCCTTTAACGGAATTTAAATCCAAAGCAAGGCTCTTTTTGTTTCTATTTAAAGCATTAAACACCCCATTTTTATTCCAATGGTGTTTATCAAAATATTTTGTGGGATACACTTGAGAGCGTTGGAAATATTCATCTGGTAATTCTCGGTATCCTCTGTCCGATAAAGATTCAATTTTGATAACCTCTGCGCCCAAATCAGACAAAATTCGTGTGGCTAAAGGCCCAGCCCATACTTTTGTTAAATCAATAATTCTGATTCCTGAAAGAGGAAGCATGTTTGTTGCTACTCTTTTATCAGATTCTGGCAATATATGCCTTTGGAATGGCTCAATTTTTTTAGTGCGAAAGTTAGAGTTAAGAAACGGCAAATTAACACCGTTTATTTTCAAAGGATTAGAAGGAGAGAGAACATTGGAATTAAGATCATTTTTGTTCCAAAAACCTTGACTTGCCAAGTGGGAATCTCCTATCACGTCTTCAAATGAATTGACTTTACCTATAGGAAGAAAAACTGACTGGCCTTTTTTAACAATTTTATCCGCTGTAAAATTTATTAATTCCAATTGGAATTTTTCATCAAAGGCGTTTTTATGATTAGCTCGAGAAATTTCCGAATTAAAGGGCTCATCAATAAAAAAATCTGTTACTCCAAGAAGATTTAATAGCATGTTTAGGCTTTCATTATCCGGTGAAGCAATGCAAACATGCCCATCTTTACACTCATAGAAACCCATGGGATGTGCAAAACCTGATTGGCGATTGCCTTCCCTTGTAGCAAAATATTTTTGTTCTTCCCACATGGATAGCACGTTTTGATGTAAAGATACCATTCCAGAATAATGTGAAACATCCACACTTTGAGCTATACCATTCCTGTCACGAACAATAAGTGCGGCCATAGCACCAATAAATCCATATATTCCAGCTTGGTAGTACGATTGATAACCCGGCCAAGCAATTGGGTGTTTGTCCGGAAGTCCATTAAGAAGCATATGACCACTAATAGCTTGATCGGTAAAGCTATTCGATCGGTATTTAGAATACGATCCTTGAAGACCAAATGGGGATATATAGAGACTTACAAATTTAGGATCAATCAACGACTTTGAAACAGGCAAAAGTGGATCTGGGGCCGAACTTTCAATCACTAAATCAACATCTTCTAATAAGTTCGCCAAAGAATCTTGGTCTATATTCATTAGGTTAAGTTCTTGGAATCGTTTTCCTGAATTCAAATACCTATAAAGGGTTTCGGTATCTACATTGGTATTTAGCGGATCCCCCCCAATTGGTTCAAATTTTACTACTTTTGATCCTGCATCTGCAAAAAACTTTCCTGCATATGAACCCGCAATTGAACCTGTTATCTCTATAATTGAAAGCTCTTGAATTGTTTTCATGATCTACCTGGAAAAATAAACTTTTGGTTGAGGAGCCTTATTCATAATTTTTAAAATGATTATACGAGGGTAACAAAATAACACAAAATGCAGCCATTATCGTCATGACTATCATAAAAATAACCCCAAGTGCATATGAATCAGTTACATCAAAAATCCATCCAAGAACAACTGGCGCTAAAATTGCTCCAAAACTTCCTGCCAATTGTAACACTCCGGAAATAGCCCCATATGAATATCCGGCAAAGTACACTGCAGTAATCACTGGTCTGCCAGAAATAGTTCCTCCAATGCTAATGCCGAAAAAACTAGCATACAAAATGGTATGCCAATATTCAGTAGCAAAAAGGAGGATCCCAAGCCCTATTACTCCAGCAATTAAAAGTACAAGTAAAACTAGCCTATTATCAAAATAATCCATGACCCATCCAGTTCCAATTCGGCCTAATCCACTAAATAGTGTCAAAGAGGCAAATGTTGAAGCTGCAGCAGACCGAGAGAAACCTATGCTCTCAAAATATGGAATTTGATGAAGAAACATACCCATAGTTCCAACACCACTAAATCCAAAAATAAGCACTAATCCCCAAAAAGAACGAGAGCACAAGGCCATTTTAGTAGAAATACCTTTATTTTCACTAAGATCTTCTGTTTCTTCTTTTGGTAGATTAACCACTCCATCAGGTTGATATCCATAGGGTTCTGGTCTATGACGTACAATAATGCCAGCTGGAATATTAATTAGTAGACTAATAATTGCTCCATACGCTATTGTTTTCCTCCAACCAATTTGATCTATAACCCATACAAGTAATGGAATTAATGGCCCAGCAACTGTTGGTCCTGCAAACATAATTCCCATCGCTCGTCCTCGTAAAGTTTTAAACCAATTCGCAACTGCGGCAACAAAAGGAATTCCTACCGTTGTAGTCGTTCCTACCGTAAGAATAAAAAAGCCAAAGTAAAACATGTATAAGGTATTCATACTGCTAATTAATACCATCCCTAATGCAGTAGCAACAGCACCTAGAAGAACAATTTTTTTTGGTCCAAATTTATCAACTAAAATCCCAATCAAAGGGGCAATTAAAGAACCAATAAGGACATGAAGGCTTGTAGCAAAACTGAATTCTGCATGAGACCACCCCATCTGATCAGTTATGGGGCCTATAAAGGCACTCATACCATAAATAAAGGCATAAGCAATAAAAAAATGGGTTGCCATATGCGCAATAACTATATACCAACCATAAAACACTAAACAAATCCTCGCTAAAAAATCACATTTTAAGACATGCTAACTTACTGCACTTCTTGGCAAAGCGACCAAATTGGTATTATAGTTGAAAAATAACAAAATAGGGGAAGTCATGATTGGCACACAGCATATTGAAACCGCTACTCTGGCAGGAGGATGTTTCTGGTGTTTAGAAGCTGTCTTTCAACAAACAAAAGGAGTATTAACTGTCCAATCTGGATACAGTGGTGGTCATATAACTGATCCAAATTATCATCAAGTATGTACTGGAACTACTGGCCACGCTGAAGTAGTCCAAGTAACTTATAATTCAGATGAATTGACCTTTAGCAATCTTCTAGAAATATTTTTTGAAATACATGATCCTACCACATTAAACCAACAAGGACCTGACACAGGAACTCAATATCGTTCAGCAATTTTTTATACAAATGAAAACCAAAAAGAACTTTCAGAAGAATTAATTACGAATCTTGATGCAACGGAAAAACATGACAGCCATATCGTTACCGAAGTAACACCTTTAGGAATATTTTATCCTGCAGAGGATTATCATAACGATTATTACAAACTTAACATGTCTCAACCTTATTGCCAGTTCATAATTGAACCCAAGCTTCTTAAATTTAGAAAATCCTTTCCCAACAAGTTTAGTAATAGCTTAAAATAGAAAATAATAGATTTTTGACGGAATTGATCGGATTATTATCCCCTCTATTGTAAATATTCGCCCTTCCTTAGCAAAAACATGGCTAAACATGAATGTATACCGTATTGTTATCAGCCATTCTGGGCCAAATAATGCTCAAAATAATCCGTCAGAACTGCTTAACTCTTCTTGATTAAAAAATACCCCTTAACACATTCTTAACATGTCCATACGGTCATCTTTATCATTTCTTAACAATCAATCGGGATTTTTAGTATACATTTTAATTGAATAAACAATATTTTTATTGCTTGTGTTAAGTACCACACAAGCATTCTTTTAATAAATAATACTTTTTTGGAACAATGAGGAGGAAATCACAGCAATGAAATTTAGCTTAATGCCTAGGGATGAAAAATTTTTTACTATGCTTCAGGGAAGTGCCAAAGAAATTAAAAATGCTTCTCAGAAATTTGTTGAACTAATGAACAATTTTGACAATGTGGAAGAAAAGGTTGCAGAAATAAAAGTCTGTGAAGAAAGAGGGGATCAACAGATCCATGACATCATGGCAGCATTACATAGATCATTCGTTACTCCTATGGATCATGAAGACATTGCTACACTTGCTGAGCGCCTTGATGATGTCCTTGATGCTATTGAAGAAATTGCTAGAACTCTGGTGGAATACAAAATTTCTGCTCCAACTCCTTATGCTATTGAAATGGCAAACATAATTGCAAAGTGTGGTGACGAAATTGAAGCTGCGGTTGGATTACTTCATTTTAGAGGATCACGTTTAAAAGAAATTCTCCCCTACACTGTTAAACTTAACAGTTTGGAAAACCAAGGAGATCAGATTACTAGTCGTGCAATTGGAGAACTTTTTGGTAATGTAGATGACCCAATTACAATTCTAAAATGGAGAGATATTTATCATTACCTCGAACTGGCCACAGATCGAGCAGAAGATGTAGCGAATGTTTTAGAAGCAATAGTTCTAAAAAATAGCTAGCACGAAAATATACTGAAAAGAGAAAATATATATGTTAGAACTAATCATCGTTATTATAACTATAGCCTTAGCGCTTGTTTATGCATATTCAAATGGTATAAATGATGCAGCAAACGCTGTTGCCCTTGTAATATCAACACGCGTATTATCTCCACTGGCTGCTGTTACCCTAGGTTCGTGTTTTAATCTACTTGGAGCAGTGACTGGAACAGCCGTAGCGAAAACAATTGGTTCGGGCATCATTGACCCAAGTCAAGTTAATCAGATGACTGTAGTTGCTTCCATTATTTCAGCTGTACTTTGGGTCGTAATAGCTACACGTAAAGGTATTCCAGTAAGTGTTAGCCATTCTTTGGTGGCTTCAGTGCTTGGTGCCGGACTTGCTACTGCAGGCTTTGATGGTATCAATCTTGTAACTGCATCCAAGGTTATTTTAGCTCTTGGTTTATCTCCTCTATTCGGTTTCTTCGGCGGATACATTATCATGGTGTTCTTATATTGGCTTGTTCGAAATTCTTCCCAATCAACTGTCGATAAAATGTTTAGTAAACTACAAATTGTTGTAGGAATGTTCATGTGCTATGCACATGGTAAAAATGATGCACAAAATGCAATGGGTATTATGGCGCTTGGATGGGCAGTGTATCTAAATCAAGACGTTTCAGTAGAACTATGGATGCAGTTATCTGCAGGACTAGCTATTGCTCTTGGAGTTGCAATGGGAGGATGGAAAGTAATTAGGACACTTGGAGTGCGTCTAACAAAATTGCGTCCAATTCACGGGTTCGCTGCCTATGCTGCTGGAGCAACCATCATTGAAATTGCATCATCAATCGGTTTGCCGGTAAGCACAACCCATACAGCAACAAGTAGTGTAATGGGTGTGGGGGCAACAAAACGACTTTCTGCTGTTCGCTGGGGATTAAGTCGAGACATTGCACTTGCATGGCTTGTAACATACCCTGTTTGCTTTATTATAGCATTCATATTGTCGATTCTTTTAAGTCCAGTAAATTCTCTTCTTGGGTAATGTATAAATATACTCTATCAGCTATAAATGGTGTATAATCTAGTCGGTATAATTATTTAGGCATATATTCAAGCATGGCAATTTTTAAAAGCTCCATACTTCTTGTAGAGGATGAAGAAAATATCCGAGAAGCAGTGAAGTATATCCTTACACAAGAAAATTATTCCGTTTATATCGCAGCTGATGGTGAACAAGGCTTAAACCTTGCTCGCGAATTAAACCCTTCTTTGATATTGCTCGATATCATGTTGCCTGAACTTGATGGGATAGAGGTTTGTAGAGCCATTAGGAAAGAAAGCTCCGTTCCAATAATTATGTTGAGTGCAAAAGGAGAAGAGCTAGATAAAGTTCTTAGCTTAGAGCTTGGTGCAGACGATTACATAACTAAACCATTCGGTAAACATGAGTTACTTGCAAGAATTCGTGCAGTCTTGCGTCGTGCTTCATTAAGTACACAGCAGGTAAATCAATCAGAAATACTTCAATCAAAAAATTTAATTCTTAACAAAAACAGTCATATTGTTACCCTTAAAGGTATCGATGTAGCTATGTCACCATGGGAATTTAGCGTACTTACATTATTAATGGAAAATCCAAACCGTGCGCTCACCCGTGACCAAATATTAGAGTTTATATGGGGCAAAGATTGGTTTGGTGACACAAGAACAGTTGATGTACATATCCGATGGCTTCGGCTAAAAATTGAAGACGATCCGACTAATCCGCTATTTATAATCACAGTTCGTGGAGTAGGATATCGCTTTGAGGATCAATTTACTTCATTCAATTAGAGGGCGCTTTGTTCTCTTGTTTACTTTTTTAATTGTAGCTTCAATGGGGCTTGTCAGTTTATATTTAATTAATTTTATTCATGAAAGCCACACTGCTACATTGCGAAACAGCATGCATCGAGAAAATATCATTCTAGCAAAATATGTTGCACCGTTTATAGTAAATAATGACCATGAAAGCCTTAAGCTTCATTTAAATAACATGGAATCAAAACTTAACTTACAGATTTCTATCATCGGGCCAACAGGGGTCAATCTAATTGGAAACGATGCCCAGCTCATCCATACTTCTGAAGTTCAAATGGCAATAAAAAATAATTTTGGATATCGAGAAGGCCCTAGAAATCCCATGACCATTCCAAAAAACTATTATTCGGCAGTTACAATTCGTGATAACGGCAAACTTATAGGAATTCTACACATAGTTAATAATTCAAGTCAAATACAGTCAAATATTAATCACATAGCACTTACGGTTCTTATTTCAGGAATTATCGTAACAGTCATAACTGTTTTATTAGGAATTAAATTAGCAGCAAAAATTACCAAATCTGTCTCTTCAGTAATAAAAGGGGCGCAAATTATCTCGGGTGGCAACCTAGACTTTCGAATAATAGTCGCGACTCAAGACGAAACAAAAGATCTAGCAATTGCTTTTAATTCAATGGCAATATCCTTACAACAAATAGTACATGAGCTCTCAGAGGAAAAAGATATTCTCTATGCAGTTTTAGAGACAATGAGAGATGGGGTAATAGTTGTCTCTCAAAAGCATGAAATAATTATGATGAATGATTCCTCAAAATCCATGTTACGTACTTTAGACACCCCCCTTCACCATAAGCATTTCGGAGAAGTTATTCGTGATCATCGCCTACAAGAATTATTAACATTATGCCTTACGGAACATAAAACACAGCATGCAGAATTAGAGTTTCGTTATCCGCATAGTGTATTAATGGTGACAGTGACACCATTAATACACCCTGATGATGAAGGTGCACTATTTGTATTACACGACCTTACTCAAGCACACCAAATGGAAATTACGAGGAAAGAATTTGTCAGTAACGTTTCCCATGAACTCCGTAGTCCTTTGGCGGCAATAAAAATAATGGCAGAAACTTTAGATGGGGGGGCTCTTAATGAACCTATAGTAGCTTCAGACTTTATAAAGCGTATTAACAATGAGGTCGATAGAATGACTCAAATGACTAACGATTTACTTAACTTAGCCCGTCTTGAAAATCAAGGAGCAACAATTCAGCCTACTTCCATTAATTTAAGGGAGTTTTTGAGGGAATTCATTAACAACATAAAATTTCAACAACAAAATGGCCAAAAAACTTTTATCCTTAGCGAACATATCCCTAATTTAAATATCTTAATAGATGCGCCTAAAATTCATCAGGTTCTATCCAATTTAGTTAACAACGCAATAAAATTTACCGATCAAAATGGCATCATATCCGTTTCTTCAACCCATGTTGAAGAAACGGTACTAGTATCTGTTTCAGACAATGGGATTGGAATACCCGTCGAACATCATCCACATATTTTTGAGCGTTTTTACAAAGTCGATCGATCACGTGTGGATTCGGGTACTGGCCTTGGTTTAGCAATTACAAAACACATTATACAGCTACACAATGGAACTATTATAGTTGAGAGTAATAAGAAAATAGGCACTCAATTCACATTTTCACTACCCTATATTAGCCATTAAAATATGAGCCATTAAACCTGTTACTTTCTCAATATCTTCCTGTTACTTATCTTATACCATGATAGAAATAATTTTACTGGTTGATTGCAATAGACAATATCATTAACTGTTGCTGTTACAGTCTCGACACTGATTCATGTTTAAACTTAAAAGTAGACTAGGTGCTGCTAGAACCCTCCACTTTTGAGTAAATTATTTTATACATTTGCCTTTAGTATCTTAAAAAATTTTCATTATTCAAATATTACGATAATACGCTTAGACTAAAGTGAGTCTAAGAAATTATTATGAGCTATTAACGCTTTAATATTCACTGGTTAAGATGTAGGCGTAATTGCTGTTTTTTGATATTCAGTAAGTAATCTCGAAATCCACAATTGACACTGTTTACTAGGCACTGCTATCCTAAATATAAGATTTATTAAATAATAATAGGATAAATTTAATGGCTGAACCTACAAAAATTTACTATAAGTTTAATAGTTTTGTTGAGATGAGTCATGCTGATAGTGAAGAAGCTCAAGCACTTATGCGTGTAGATGCACTTCTTAACAACCTAGATGAGCTAAACTTAGATGAATCAATAAAAAAGGTAGTTAAGCAAGCATGCGAAACCTTGCTTTTGCCTCAAGAGAATTTAGCAAATCCTCAATTCAAGCTTGAAAGCTACATTACACAAGAAATTCTACATCAAAAAGAAGAAGATCTTTCAAGATATCTTTATTATCGATATCGTTACGAAACAAATTTCCAGAACTACATTTTAGATGAATTCCCTCCTAGTGTTCAAGTAGAGGTTGCCTCAATTTGTAATTATCGATGCGTTTTTTGCTATCAAACAGATTCCGCCCTAACAGATCCTAAAAATGAGCACATGGGCCTGATGTCAGTTGATTTATTCAAGCAAGTTATTGATGAGCTTGAAGGAAATTGCGATCAAGTGACTATTGCATCGCGTGGTGAACCTCTAATTAATCGTCATATTAGCGAAATGCTTGCTTATACTGCAGGAAAGTTTGTTGCATTTAAAATCAACACTAATGCATGGTTCCTAGACGAAAAAAAGAGTCATGCAATTTTAGAATCGGGTGTAAACAACCTTGTGTTTTCTGTTGATGCGGCCACCGAGCCCCTATATAGTCAACTAAGAGTAAACGGGAATCTAGAACGAGTAGCCAAAAACATACGACTATTCCAAAATATCCGTAAAGAACATTATCCTGATTCAAAGATTCTAACACGCGCATCAGGAGTCAAGGTTAGTGCTGATCAAAATTTTGAAGAAATGGAAGGGTTTTGGGGTGATCTCGTAGATCAGGTTGCATTTGTAGACTACAACCCTTGGGAAAACACTTACGAGCGACCAATTAACGATATCTTACAACCTTGCACCGACCTTTGGCGCAGAACTTTTATATGGTTTAATGGACAAGTAAATCCGTGTGATGTTGATTATAGATCTTTCCTTTCAACGGGAAGCATTAAAAAATCTTCCCTACCTGAAATATGGTTGGGTGAAAAATACTCACAACTCCGAGATGCTCACCTTAATAATCGCAGATCTGAGCAATCACCATGCAATCGCTGTACACTAGTTTAATTGAAGACAAATTACGGAATATGCTCTTCTATTGATCCAGTTATATAAACAGATTGAATTCCTTTAGCCTTAGCAAGTTTTATTTGCCTTGAGCGTTCTCGAAAGTTATTTTTCTTGAAGTCACTTGTGCTCTTAAAGCATTTAGAACATGAAACATCTTTTTCATATCCTGGCAATTTCTTATCATCAAATGATAAAGGGGATTTACAGCCCCGACAAAGCTCAAACGTTCCTTTTTCTAATTTATTATTAACTGTTACTCGTTCATCAAATACAAAGCATTCACCAGTCCATTTGCTTTCATTTAAGGGAATTTCTTCCAAATACTTCAATATACCCCCATTCAATTGAAAAACTTCAGAAAATCCTATCTGTTTCATATAATACGAAGCTTTCTCGCACCGTATTCCTCCTGTACAAAACATTGCTATTTTTTTGTCTTTATATTGAAGTAATTCAGTGTCTATATATGCTTTGAAATCCTTAAATGATTTTAAAGGAGGGATAATGGCATTCTGAAAAGTACCAATGCTTGTTTCATATTCATTTCTAGTATCGATGAGAATAATATCTTCTTGGGCCATAACATCATTCCATTCCTTAGGATCAATAGGCATGCCTCGCTCTGCTTGGGTATCTATGGGGCCATTTAACATGCCAATAATTTCTTTTTTAATTTTTACTTTCATTCGATAAAATGGCATGTCAGTACTTTCAGAAAATTTACTATTGAGATTATGAAATTCACGTTTATTAAAATAATCCAATATTTTTTCAATACTTTGAGGGTAACCTGCAAGAGTGCCGTTAATTCCTTCATGCGAAAGAATGATTGAGCCACGTAATTTAAGCGACGTACAATAGCTTTTAATTTCCTTTGCTAATATTTCAGGACTATTAACAGGCGAAAAACTATAAAATGTTGATACTAAAAAATTTATGTTCTTTGAGCTCATAATTAAAATTCTTAAACTACGAAAGTTTTATCATCTGGTTGAATTATATCTGGTATACAGTATCTATAAGAAAGCTACAAATTCCGATAACAGTATCACAATATTTTATCAAATATGATACTCGTCCATCAAATACAAAACATTTTTATATTTATATATCTCTACTAAAAAATTCCTTAAATTATTTATTTTAACTTTTACTAACTATATTAACATTGGAGTTCTCCTTATATTTCAGACGTAGCATGCATAAAGCGCAACTCCCATAAGAATCTATTATAATGAATTCTTATAATAACTTTCATATCTACCTATAACATGAAATTAAATAACAATCATAGTTCCGAATCTAAGCTTATTACTCTTTTACGAGATACAGGAATAGGCTCAAGAAGGGCGTGTTTTAATTTAATTAAAGAAGGAAAAGTTTCTATAAATGGCATTATCGCTAGTAATTCTTCTGAAATGGTGGTCAGTTCTGATAGTATATTTGTCAATGGAACTGCCCTGAAGAAAAAATCTAAATTTATCTATATAAAATTGAATAAGCCAACTGGCGTACTTACATCGTTAACTGATGACCGAGGAAGAGAAACTGTCTTTGAGCTTCTTCCTTATTCATATAAAGAATTATCACTCTTCCCGATTGGTCGTTTGGATATGTATACTAGCGGACTCCTTCTTCTAACTAATGATGGACATCTTGCTTTAAGGCTTACACACCCAAGATATGAAATTGAGAAGGAATATTACGTAACACTAAAGCAAAATCTACAAGATTATCATGCGAATGCTTTAAGTAATGGCATTATGCTTGAAAATGTAAAAACAGCTCCTTCTAAAATTGTAACTTTAGATAAATATATATTCAAATATTCAATTACCGTACATGAGGGAAAAAAGAGACAAATTCGATTAATGTTCTCTCATTTTGGATATTCAATACAATCCCTTCAACGGGTTCGAATACACAATATCCATCTTGGGGATCTAATAGAAGGAGAAATTCAGAATCTAACCAAAGAAGAATTAAAAGTATTGATAGATGAAAAACTCACTGATCCTAAATTTACAATTGATAAAATTTGATGTTCACAGTCAATATAAAACAAATAAGTCTATGGATAACAATAATAATTTGGGCATATTTTATTTACTTTGTATCAAGTATTTCTGGGCAATCAACCATCATGAACTCAGCAACAACAAATCTTCTCGCTGGCCATGCTTTAGAATGGGCATACCACTTCAGTGCATTTGGAATACTTTCCTTACTATTATGTTTTGCGATAAATATTGAAAATAAACTTTACGTGTGTAAAAGATCACTAATAGTCTTGATTATCGCCGTATCTTACAGTATTACAGATGAATGGCATCAAAGTATGGTAGCTTATAGGACAGCCAGCCTAGGTGACTTATTGATTGATAGTATAGGGTGCGTTTCAGCCATTACAGTAGCAAAATTAATTAGATTTAAACTTAGTTTTAATAGCCAATACGACAAATAACCTTCTGTCATCTTATTGAATTACAGAACTTCCTAGGGACTTACTTCTCTTTTCACTAAATATCATACACAGCTTAAATGCTTTCAATTGATTATCGATGAGTAAATAAATATGACAAAGTCAGCCTTTTTTACTCTAGAAGCTCAACGTATTCAGGAATGGTTTTAATATTTGACCGAATCAAACCAATTTTATTGAAAATATTGCCATTAATCTTTCTTTAAAGGGTATTAGAATCAGATCTTTTTTCAATAGCTTCAAGTGCAGTTCGGCAAATCGCCTCGGGAAGGTTTTCTGAACATACTGTGCTAATTGTGCCTTTTCCTGCAACAGTTACGCACCATATAGTTTCTGTATTGCTATTTTCTTGAGCACTTGAAGAATTTTCAATATGGACATTCCATCCAAAAGCAACTAGCTTTTCGAGAACACTCCAAGCAGGCTTTATTTCAGAGCTGTATTTTGGCAGAGGCTTTGATTCCAAAACTTCAGATTTCCATGTTGCGCCTTTTGGTAAATAGTAGGGTATTTGTTTTTTAACTCCAGGGTAGAAAAGTTGCCTAAAGCCCATAACTTTCATTGCAACTGAACTATTAAGCTGATAGTCATCATTTATAATTGAAGCTTGTTTCTTCATTTTGCCTCCTCGGATACAATGATACTATATACCCTATATCGATAAGTTATTGCAACAATATCATTTGAAAAATTATGAAATTAAACTTACAAAATAATCAGCTTCCTGAAATCTTCATTAAATACCAAGAAATAATTCAACAATCATTACGCCCAGCTCTCTCATTGGACCATGGGGAATTAAATTTATTAAGTCATTATCAGATGGGATGGGTAGATGAAAATGGCAATAACTCTACAGGATCTTCCGGAAAAGCTTTACGCCCTTCACTCTGCCTGCTTGCCTGTGAAGCGGTAGGAGGTCAAATCAATCTTGCGGTTCCACTGGCAATAGCATTGGAAATTATACATAATTTTTCACTTGTGCATGATGATATTCAAGACGAAGATCTTCTTCGCCGCCATCGACCAACTGTATGGGCTGTATGGGGCAAAAAATTAGCATTAATTGCTGGTAATGCTATGCGCACATCAGCCGACATGAACATATATTCACTTCGATCACTAGGCACGACTTCTGATCGCGTCATATATGCAATTAATCTATTGACAGAAAGATACTTAGAAATGATCGAGGGCCAATACCAAGACATAAGCTTTGAGAAACGAACAGATGTTAGCACTCAAGAATATCTAGACATGGTAGAAAAAAAAACAGGCTCCCTCATTGAAGCCGCTCTTCACATGGGAGCCTACATCGGAAGTGCAACAACTAACCAAGTCTCTGCGCTAGGTAAATTTGGAAAGCTGATTGGCTTAGGGTTTCAGGTTAGAGATGACATGTTAGGAATTTGGGGAAATACCAAATCTACAGGCAAGGGTCATGGTTCAGACATAAGCAGAAAAAAACAGGCTCTACCTGTTCTGTATGCTTTTGAGTACGGAACTATTTCAACAAGACAAACAATGGCCACTATTTATAAAAAACCTATCTTAACTCCTCGAGATATTTCGAAAGTAATAGATATCTTAAATAGATTAAATGCCCAAGAATACTGTCAAAAAATTGCGGAAAACTATATGAATCAGGCACTAAACGCATTAAAGGAAGCCAATTTATCAGATAAATGGGAAAAATCATTCCAACAATTAGCACACTTTATGGTCCTAAGAGAATTTTAATAATCCGTGCTTTCCCTAAAATTAGGATTATCTTTTTACTGTTCATGGCTTCTAAAGCTATAAAGGAGATATTTAAAAAACAAGTTTTGAGCTAGTCAGGTAACTAATCAGGAATTAAATACATGAAAAATAACACCATTAGCCGAGTTATACAAAATTCAATTGCCGATCACCTTGAGATAATAACGATTGAATTAGACGTTCACACTTCAAAATCACCTGAATTTATTGACATCTCTGAAATTTTGCAGTCTAGCGTAGAGAAATCAGGATTAATAGCTGGCACTGCCTTGATTTTTGGTCGTCATACAACTGCAGGAGTGTTTATAAATGAATGGGAGCCATTGTTAATTAAAGACATGGAGGTCTTTTTAGAGGAACAGGCACCCCGATATAAATCCTATCAACATAACGATTTTTTAATACGGACAGTGAACCTAGAAGAAGGAGAAGAGCCAAATGGACATGCGCATTGTCAGGCACTTTTTCTAGGAAACAACCAAAGCATACCCATAGTAAATGGTCAGCTTGCTCTAGGTAAATACCAAAGAGTCTTTTTTGTTGAATTAGATAAGCCTCGTGAAAGAAAAGTTCTGTTGCATCTTACTGGAGTTTCTAATAAGTAAAAATGTCTGTATTTCAACAGATATTCAATCAAATTTGCATGCTTTTAAAATACTATTTATCAACTACTAGTTTAAATAATTGATTTAGAAAAATTTAACCAATAGCAAAGTTACTTCTCAAATTTCTATTTCATGCAATTTATTATTAGAAAGTATCATATTAAACAATATTAATTTGCATACATTTAGAATCGAATGGGGTAAGATTGTTGAATACTGAGGAATGCCCCTTCCCCTCCTTTAAAAATTCCTAAATCAACCGATCCAGAGAATCTAAAAAGCCTTATTGAAACTTATAGATACCCAGTAATTTCATTGGAAAAATAGTTGATGCACTCAAATGAAAAAGAATTGTTAGAAAAAGCATACTCAAGATGCATAATGCTTACCAAAAGCCACTACGAAAATTTTTCCGTACTTAGTTTTTTATTACCAAAAGGATTGGAATATCATATCGCTGCAATATATGCTTACTGCAGAACAGTTGACGATCTAGGTGACGAAGTTAATGGCAATCGACTTGAGCTATTAGATCAATGGGAACAAGATTTTATTCAATGCTATAAGGGAACACCAAAAAATATCTACCTACTGGCACTACAAAAAACAATTAAAACTTTTGAACTACCAAAAGAACCTTTCATCAAGCTCATATTGGCTAACAAAATGGATCAAAAAAATACTAGATATGAAACATTTAATGATCTTTTACAATATTGCAAACATTCCGCTAACCCTGTTGGTGAACTTTATCTAGCCTTATTCAACTACAAAGATACAAAACTTCTCGAACTTTCTGATTTTGTTTGCACAGGCTTACAGCTTGTGAATTTTTGGCAAGATGTTAAGCGTGATTACACCAATGGCCGGATTTACATTCCCGCTGAAGATATGATGACATTTAAGGTAAAAGAATCAGACCTTGCTAGGGAAATTTCAGACTCAAACGTACGCTCACTTTTACAACATGAAATAATACGAACAGAGAGCTACTTCAAACAAGGGAAGTCTTTACTAAAGTATCTTAAAAGTAACGAAAAATTCAATTTGCTTTTATTTATACTCGGCGGCCAAAGCATTATTAAATCAATTATAAAACAAGAATATGATGTATTGCTGAAAAGACCCAAGGTAGGAAAATTGCAAAAGATTTTGCTTATAATTAAGGCATGGACTTCTGTAAAAATACTTAGAAATATTTAATAAATCAGGAATTATTCTATGGATTCAAAAGAAACAACTCAACTTCTTTCAATAGATGAATCATACTTATTTTGTAAAAACTTTACCAAGAGAGAGGCAAAAAATTTTTACTACGCCTTTCTTACTCTTCCTTTTCAACAGCGGCTTGCGGCTTTTTCTGGATATGCTTTTTGTCGAGTTTGCGATGATGCTGTAGATGAGCCAATCAGCAATGATGAGAAAATTTATGAAATCTCTTTACTTAAATCTCAACTTGAATCCGCAAAGCTAGGAATTTTTGCTACTCCGATATTCCAAGCTCTTGCCGACACCACGAAAACTTTTTCTGTTCCATGGGAATATTTTGAAACTATTTTAGAGGGCATGAGCATGGATATTCACATATCTCGCTATTCCAATTTTAAGGAACTTAAAAAGTACTGTTACAGTGTTGCATCGATCGTAGGATTAATATGTATTGAGGTTTTTGGATATAAAAATCCTAAGGCAAAAACTCATGCAATTGACTTAGGATTAGGAATGCAGCTGACTAACATTCTCAGGGATTTATCTGAAGACGCTAAAATGGGAAGAATTTATTTGCCTCTAGACGAAATGAAACAGTTCGGATATTCCGAAAAAGAACTTCTTTCAGGAGTAATAAACAGACAGTTCATAAGCCTAATGGAATACCAAGTTAATCGTGCAAGAAAGTATTTAAATAGCGGAAAATTACTTTTGCAGTATTTACCAAAAAGGTCACGAGCATGCCCACTTATACTTCTAGGGCTCTATGCTGTAATTTTAGATCGTATAGAAAATCAGAACTACAATGTTTTTAATAACCGAATCTCGCTCACCACACTCGAGAAAGGCTTATTGGCAATTCGATTATGGATACAAAGTTTTTTACCAATGAAAAAAGACCCCATTGTATAATTGTTGGTGGTGGCCTTGCAGGATTGTCTGCAGCCTGCAATTTAACCAATAAAGGCTGGAGAATTACCCTGCTAGAAAAAAGGCAGTACCTTGGGGGACGCGCATTTTCATTTCATGACCCTATAATGGGCACAGAAATAGATAATGGCCAACATGTGTTTTTGGGATGCTGCCATGAGTACATAAATCTAATCAATATCTTGGGAATAGCAGATGATATATACATGCAATCAACTTTAAGTGTGCCCATTCTCTTTGAAGGTAAGACTAGTTCAATATACAGTATTAATTGGCTACCATCGCCATTGAATTTACTCCCTGCACTAATAACCTACAGACATCTTGAATGGCAAGATAAGGCTAGAATATTGCTTGCATTAGCAAAAATTTTTCTAGAAATTACTCAAAAAAATAAACATCTCTTAGAAAGCATAACTTTTGCTAAGTGGTTATCCACAAATCATCAAAAAAATACATCATTAATGCCATTTTGGGATTTGATAATTAAAGCAACGCTAAATAGCTCATGCGACAAAGTGAGTGCATATATGGGAATAAGAATTTTCCAAGAAGGGTTCATGCAACATAAGAATGGTGGAAACATTGGTTATTCAAAAGTAGGATTAACTCATCTGATTACAAAAAAAATCCATGAATACTTATCTCAAAATGGTGGAAAAATATATACCAATTCTGAAGTTGATGAAATACTTACCGATAATAAATCAGTGATTGGCGTTTCTTTAAAAAAAACAAACAGGACTGCTGCGTGCGACCTTCAATCTGATGCAGTAATCTGCGCAGTCCCATGGGATAAAGTTAATTCAATGACTCCGCAAAATAGCTCTTTTGAAACATCAAAAATCTTTTCTTTTCCTCATCTTTCATCTGGACCATTAATAGCTTTACATATTTGGTTGGATCAACCAGTCATTGAGTCAGATTTTATAGCAATTTTGGCAAGTGAGCTGCAATGGGTTTTTAACAAAACCAAAATGCAGCAGACAATTTCAAATGGCCAACAGTTAACAATTTCGATAAGTGATGCACAAAAATATATGCATCACTCAAAAAAAGAATTACGAGAATTATTCCTTGAGGAGCTAATTCGGTTATTCCCAACAATAAATAAAAAAAATATTCTTCGTTTCTTGGTAGTAAAATACTATCAGGCAACATTTCTTTCAGAGCCAGGAGCTGAAGACATGCGGCATGGGCAAAAAACCTCACTAAAAAATCTTTATCTTGCAGGAGACTGGACGAACACGAGTTGGCCATCTACTATGGAATCTGCAGTTATAAGCGGTCGGTTAGCGGCCAGCGAATTAGATAAATCATTTAATGAAAGCTTGCCAAATGAGCAATTCACTTCCTAGTCTTATTATTCCTGAATTTATTCTTGATAAAATTTATAATCAAGCTATAAGGGAATTCCCCAATGAATGCTGCGGTTGGCTATTCGGCCCTACTCCCAATGGACCAATCACTGGACTTAGGGCTTGTACTAATACTCAGGCAAACAATCCTGATGCTTTAGTACAAAATCGATCAGCCGAAACTGCCTTTTCCATCGATGGAAGGGATCTTATAGAACTTAATATGGCATTCGACACTAAAACTCTACCCCTTGTTATTTATCACTCACACCCAAATGGAAAAGCGTATTTCTCAGATACAGACAGAAGGGTTGCATCAAGCCCTTGGGGTGACGGACCCATGTACCCCGTTCAGCAGCTTGTCATAGGAATTAGGGAAAAAATTGTTGTTGAGTTCGCTCTCTTTGGGTGGTCTGATAAAACTAACAATTTTGAAGAAAAATTCAGGCATCAAGTTATATCATGATGCTTAAAAAGAATTAATTATATAACCCATCTCTTTTGGCTTTAAAGGCACCCCATCCTTCTTCGCGAAGCAATCGTCTTTTTTCTTTCGCTTCTTCATCGTCCTCGGTTGCATGAAGCATAAGTCCAATATTTTCATCATCTTTATATGCAATAGCCTCTCTAAATCCTGCAATTTCATACGCTCTATTTATTAGTGTTTTGTTCAATGAAACGGTTGCTCTTGGCAAACTAACAAGTTTAGTCATCACAGATATAGCATATGCCTCTAGATTTTGATCGGGGCCAACAATTTTGTTTATCAATCCTATACGTAATGCTTCATTTGCATCTATCTGTTCACCTAGCATCAAAAGCTCTTTGGCGTTCTTTATGCCCACAACAAAAGGTGTAATCAAGACAGGAGGGGGGCTTCCTTGTCTAATTTGTATTTCTCCGAACCTTGCATCATGTGAGGCGATCGTCATATCACATATTGCTGCAAGTTCACAACCTTGCCCAAGTGCGTAGCCTTTTACAACTGCCACAACTGGCTTTCTGCTACTCCAAATCTTCATCTGAACATCAATTCCACCTGGTGCTGGATCGTCGTCTGGATATAGATATGAGTACATATCACCACCTGCCGAAAATGCCCTTCCCGCTCCAGTCAACATGATTGCCGCTACTGAATCATCAGATTCAGCATCTTCAAGGGCAGCCATTAATAGCCTTTGGACATTTTTATTCATTGCATTTAAAACAACTGGTCGATTAAGCTTTATAATTACATATCCATCTTGTTTGCTATACAAAACATCATCTGGGCTAGGGGGCGGAATTTCCAAACCGTCTGGTGTTTTTTTTATCTCCATTTATTTACCTTATCCTTCCTTAAATATTTGATTTAAACATTCACTAAAATTGTTGCAATAAGCGCTGATCTTGCTGACAAAGAGCGAATTAATACTGCTTCATTTTCAGAATGTGCTCCATATCCAATAACCCCCATGCCATCCAATGTTGGGCATCCAGCAGCAGAAGCAATTTGACCATCACTACCACCACCCGATGAGCCCTGTTCTAAATTAACACCCAATTCATTAAATGCTATCTTTTGAACTTGCGAAAATAATATTTTTCCTTTTTCAGATAACTCCATCGGTTGCCTTGTTATGCCACCAGTAACACTTACTAGCGCTTCAGAATTTCTCGGTTTAAGGGTTAAGATGGCATTAGTAATTCTATTTGCCTCTTCCTTGGTAGATGCTCGAACATCTATCGCTGCCTTAGAATATGGAGCAACGACATTGCGGGCTATTCCACCATCAATCATTCCTATATTAACCGTGGTGCCATTCGCTATATCGGCAGCATCAAGAACCTTTCCTAATAAAAAAATCAGCTCTTCAATTGCATTAACACCTCGGACTGGAGCCAAGCTGGCATGCGCTGCAGATCCTTGAACCTGAATTTCAAATGACCCAACCCCTTTCCTACTAGTTTTTATTTTTCCTTGGGGCCCCATTCCTGCTTCCATAACAAGACAATATTGGCTATTACGCGCTTCAAAATCGATTAATGCTCGTGAGGTGGGGCTACCAAGCTCTTCGTCGCTATTTACGATTAGAGTTATTGGGTGTCGGGGTTCAAGATTAAGTCGCTTTAATGCAATCAGTGCAAAGACGGTACAAGCAAGCCCCCCCTTCATGTCAAAAACACCTGGGCCCTTAAGTACTTTTTCTCCTCGCGTAAGCGGACGTTCATAAATTGTATTAATCGGCCAAACTGTATCCATGTGGCATAGCAAAAGAATCTGCTTGCTAGATTCTCCGGACATCGACCATCTAGCAATTACGTGATTACCGGTAGTACTTTGTTTATCAAAAGAAACTTCCATCCCAATGTCAGTAAGTAAATTTGCAATAAACTGGCCGAGTAAATCATTTGCATGTTTATCAGAACTTGGGGATTCAAATTCTACCAATGCTTGTATAAGATCAACAATTTCCTCGATATGATCTATCATATATTCTTTTAGCATATTGATTCCATTTATTCCTAATAAATTTAAGACAGAGATCGGGGCACATGTTGAATGCCAAAGAATATCTTAACCGCATCCATTTTTCAAGGTAATGTTGGTGTTTACATCTAGTGAGCAATATAATCCCCAAAATGTATGAACAAACAAAATCAAACAAAATACTTGGACAAGCAAAAGAAGTTATTCCCTTTAAATTTGCTAGCAACGACGAATCATTCAGCCATTCACCTTTTATTGCTAGGGGTAGGGATTCAAGAATAGTCGACGTCGACAACAATAGCTACATTGATTATGTCTGTTCTGACGGAAATCTGATTCTAGGACATGCAAACTATAGGGTGGTAAGTGCAATAAGAGACATTGCACTTAATGGTTTTGCTTTCGACGCACCTTATCCATTGGAAGTTGAGCTCGCAAGGTTAATTTCCGAAACAGTTCCTTCTGTAGAACAAGTGCTGTTCGTAAATTCTGCACAAGAGGCACAAAATACAGCTGTTCGTATAGCTAGAGCATATACAAGAAAAGATTATATTATTCAAATTTTCCCTGATCGAAAATTCCATGAAGCTACTATAGAAAAGCATGAAGGATCGGCGGAATTTCCAAATCCTAAAAATAAAAATTTTGGCATCCCTTTTTCAACTTCAAACTTAACATTGTTTGCAAAATACAACGATATAAAGTTTGTTGAAAAACTTATTAAAACTCACAAAGAAAAAATAGCTGCGATTATTGTTGAGCCAATTCCTACATATCCATATTTTATGCTTCCGGATAAAACATTTTTATCAAACCTTCGCAATTGCGCTAAAGCTAATGATATTCTCCTTGTGTTTAACGAAATAAAAAGTGGATTCAGAATAAGTTTAGGTGGTGCACAAGCTCTGCTTGAAGCCAAACCTGATCTTACTATTTTTGGAAGTTTAATTGGCGGAGGGTTACCTTTAGGTGCCCTTGGGGGGAAACATAAATTGATGAATCTAACAAATTTCACAAGATCTGATTTCCAGCATCATGTAGCGTCAAGCCCGCTTTCTTTGGCAGCAGGAATAGAAACCATAAAGGAGCTTTTGAAACCTGATACATATACCAAACTAGAAGACCTCGGACAGCATCTTGAAAATGGATTCAACTGGATAAAAAATGAACTTGCCTTGCCTCTAGAAATTAAAAGAATAGGCTCTCTATTTTCCTTATCTTTTCCAATACAGAAACTTCCATTATTTAAAACATCCAGCTATAAATTCTATTCAAAAATGCTTTCATTGGGTCATTACATCCCTATCCAAAATTCTCGCCCTTGGTATGTTTCCTTGGCTCATACAAAAAAAGAAATTGAATCAACAGTAGATGCCGCAAATGAGACTTTAGGCAATCTGTCAATTCTTTCTTAGATGAACTCTTTCCGGCTTGACGCTGAATTTTTAAATCCTTCTTGCCTCCAAGCTTCATAAAGGACTACTGCTACCGCATTAGAAAGGTTTAAGCTACGATTAGAAGGCATCATAGGAATTTTAATTACATGATCTTTGGAAAATTTTCCAAGAATCGAAGCTGGCAAACCTTCGCTTTCGGAGCCAAATACAAGTGAGTCTTGGGGGTTATAGTTGATATCAGTATATCCAACATTTCCGCTAGAAGAAAAAAGAAATATCCTTCTATTTAAATTTTCAGCCAAATATTGATCAAAATTATCATTGATAACTATATCCTCAACGTCAGAATAATCTAACGCCGCCCTTCTCATATGGCTATCACTTAAACTAAAACCAATTGGTCGAATAAGATGAAGCTGTACTCCAACATTTGAACAAAGCCTCATTATGTTCCCAGTATTATGTGGTATCTGAGGCATATGTAAAACCACGTGTCGATTGTTTTTCATGTGCACCCCAATAGGTATTATTGACCAATTAATCAAATCAGATATATATAATTATCATATCATTATAAAAAATAAGTAAGCAGGGATGAGTTTAACGCAAGAAGTATTATGTTTATTCCTGAAGGATATATTTTATGTTTAAAGTAATGCAAGAATCTACATATGATATAATTATATAAATAATAATGTGATGCCAAAAATTTTGCTTAGGGATTAATCAGAACGCGGCATAGCTTTCCTTATTCTGGCAACAAGTGCATTATTATCAGTGTTTAAATAAGCAATGATATCTATCGGTCAATAACTTGATGTAATAAAACCAAAAATTTTTGGTGACTACATGCGATCATGCTCTATGACATGACAATTACTTTATTTATAAGTTTCTGGAATATTAATGATACTATCAAGTAAAATACAAAAACCATATCAAATCAATACGCCTAAATAGGAATCGATATGGGTATTAAGGCACTAACGCATAACAATTTAGGTAAAAATGTAACGCCAACCTCTAGAGATGATTGGAAAAGTTGGGTGAGCGCTACTGCTACTAGAAACTACATGCTCAGAAATACTTTACTAGACTGGTTAAATCTATATGGAGAAAAGAATGGATTTATTCCCGACTATTTGTTAGATGGATGGAAGAAAGAACTTGAATTCGCACCATTTATCATGACAAAAGGGCAAGAATTCGAAAAAATTGTTTTCGAAAATTTATCTAAAAAAATTCAAATAATAACAGTTCACCGTATAGATAATAAAGGCATCCTTTCTCAGGCAATCGAAACATTGGAATTGATGAAAAGTGGAATTCCTGCGATATATCAGGGAACGCTTATGGATGCTGAATCTCAAACATATGGAACTCCTGATTTTTTGATACGATCAGATTATTTAAAACAACTTTTTCCAGATATTATTACAGCTGACGACGCTACTCACTCAGCCAAAGATTTAGGCCTAAATCTTTGGCATTATGTAGTTGTAGATTGTAAATTTTCTTCACTTCCTTTATCTCAAAATGGTGTGCTTAGATCCCTTGGCTCTAAGCCAGCTTACAAAGCACAATTATTTATTTACACCCAAGCCCTAGGGTCAGCACAGGGCTATACCCCTAAATGGTCCTATCTTTTAGGAAGAAGCTGGGAACAAGGAAAGGGAAGTTCTAAAATTCGCGTCAACAACGCTCTTAGCAAGCTCGCATTGATGCCACAGGATTCTTCATTGCGAGGAGACACTTTGGAAAATTGGGTAAATAGAGCATGTACATGGATACGATATTTGCGAAATAATGGTTCTGCATGGTCAGTTTTTCCAAAACCTACAATTGATGAATTGTGGCCAAATTTAAGTATAGATAATGACTATCCATGGCGCTATGAAAAAAAACAAATAGCTAGAAAATTAGATGATATAACTATGCTATGGGGAGTTGGGTTTTCAGCTCAAGAATTAGCTCACAAGCAGGAAATTTTTAGCTGGAAGGATTTGAATTGCACTCCGGAATCACTAGGAGTGCCTTCAGGCAAAAGGCAATCAGTATTACAATCCATTCTTGATATTAATCGCATTCCAAAAACACCAATTGTTCTACCTGCACAAGTAATTTCTTCTAGAGATATTTGGTACAAATCGGAAGCAGTTGAATTCTATGTCGACTTTGAAATGATTAACGATCTTGCAGACAATTTTGAAAACTTTCCAGATAAGGGAGGCCAAACCCTTATCTTCATGATCGGATGTGGTCATCTAGATAAAGATGACGAATGGCAATTTTACTCTTTTGTGGTTTCAGATTTAACCCAAAAATCTGAAAATATAATAATCCAAAAATGGATAGATCACATGAAAACAATTTCAGTAGAATATGGAATGATTAACGATCGCCCTTTAGTCTTTAACTGGTCAAAAGCTGAAGAGCAAGTTTTAGAAACAAACTTTAACGCTGCAAAGGTTCGCCATGATTGGCAACAACCTGCAAATATTCGATGGTTTGATTTTCTTTCAGAAGTTATACGAGAAGAACCTGTTTCAATTCAAGGGGCATTCACTTTTGGATTGAAAGAGATAGCTAAAGCCTTACATTCTCATAAACTTATAAAAACATCCTGGGGAAATAGTTATTTGGATGGACTTGGAGCAATGGTAGGAGCAATCCTATCAGCCGAAGAGAGCGCCAATACCAAAAAAAACCTTATGGAAATGCCACTAATGAAAGAGATTGCCAATTACAACGAAATCGACTGTAGGGTTATGATGGAAATTGTACAATATCTCCGTAGGGTTCACTAAAACCCTATTATTGTTCCAATAGAATAACGCTTTAGCTTGATAAAGAATAAGAAACTCAAGTCACATCAAATATACATATCTTGAGCTTGCTACTGGTTTTAATAATCTATAGTATTAAAATGCATCTTTGCACTGGAGTTCACCAATGCCGACTTATCTTGTTTCACCACCACGGTACGATAAACGAATGCACTTTATGAATGCACTTGAAAATTCTTCTATTGACTATGAACGAACCAAAGAAGAATACGTCGTGTATCTTAGGGATTCGCAAGTCAACGAGTTTAATATAATTCACCGTAATTTTAACTTACATGTAATAGAAGATGACCCAATACTTAGCTAGGAAAGCTTGATATGACAATTCAGAGAATCTCCTTGACTGGACATTCTTTTAATGGATTAGGCCCTATCGGAGAATATTTGACCATCAACACCGATCAGGGTTCAATTGATTGTCTATACATTGCAAATGGAAGAAAAAATGACGCAGTTATATGGGCAGGGTCTTGGTCAGGTGAAAATCGAATTAGCCCCATTGCTAGAAATACCGCATTACTTCTTTTAGCAAAAGGGATAAACTCTCTAATTATTAAATATAGGAAATCAAGAGAACTTCCGTCAAGTTCAATGGATACTGAAGCAGGAGTGCTTTTTTTGGAAAACCAAGGGCATTCAAGGATTTCCTTAGTTGGACATTCTTTTAGTGGAGCTGTTGTTATTACTACTGGACCATTAAGAAAGAGCATTGCTTCTGTTGTAGCTTTAGCCAGTCAAACATATGGGGCCCGTTCGGCACGGGAGCTTTCACCACGACCACTTCTTCTTATTCATGGAACCAATGATGAACGATTAGATGTTTACTGTTCAGAGCAAATTTATTCTTGGGCCAAACAACCAAAAGAATTATTAATTCTAGAAGGATCTTCGCACAGCCTCAAAGAACATCTTGAAATTGTAGTGGCAAAGCTGGAAAATTGGATTCCTCAAAGCCTAAATAATAAATCAACAATAAGCTAGTGGTATCAGTTCATTGCATAAGTTACTATGTTAGGATGAGGGAAAATAATGTCTGATAATCCCACCTTAAAAAGGCGCATTTATCCACTAGACCCGAGAGAATTAAGCCAAGAAGAATTAGCTGTAGTATTCGCAATGACTTCAAGAAGAGCTGAGGGCTTTGATGAAATCCGCGACTTAGTAAATATCGAAAAAGCAGCTGATTTTAATGAGCGTTGGGTTCTAGGATATGGACATTCATCCGTTGCCGAGCATGCTGTTCTGCATATTGCATTTGAAAATATTTCACGCCTTGCATGTGATACATTAGAAGATAACCGCCTAGCATCTTATACAGAAAAATCCAGCCGATACCAGATTATAGCGCCTGGATCTTATCACGTACCATCTGAGCTTTTGGAAAATATAGAAATCAAGCGTGATTATCTTAATGCCTGCGATAATCTTTTTGCCACATACGAACAATTACTTAAACAGCTTCAATTTCATTTGAGTAAAACAAACCAACAGGAAGTAAAAGAAAGAAATGGGGCTTATGGATTACGACTGCGACGGGAAGCTATAGACACCTGTCGTTTTATTCTACCTGCTGCAACTTTAACAAATGTAGGCGTAACCATGAATGCACGCTCAGTAGAACATGCAGTAAGAAAATTACTTTCATCTGAATTAATGGAAGAGCAGGCTATTGGCTCTGAGTTCAAAGAACAGGCTCAGTCAATTACACCTACGCTTATAAGATACGCTGAACCTAATGTCTATCTGAAAACCAGTAGATCCAAAATACAAGAAGAAGCGCGCAAAAACCACGTAATGGATTCAACTACAAGTCGTGCCCCGAGCGGTGTTTCTGCTAAATTAATTAGTTTTGATAATGAAGCCGAATCTCGACTAGCAAAGGCATTATTATATCGGAATTCCAACATGTCTTACGAACAAATCTCTCAAAAAGTTGATAATTTATCTTATGATTATCAGATTCAGATAATTTCTAGTGCTTTGTCTGAAATGAGCCCTCACGATGCCCCTGTTCGTGAGCTTGAGCAAATTGAATATACATTTGAATTATTATTAGATTACGGTGCGTATAGAGAATTTAAACGCCACCGAATGCAATCATATTTACCTCAACCTCTTCACGTAGGTGAAGGGTTTGTTATACCGCCTTTGATAGAAGAGGCAAATTTACTAGGTGATTATAAAAATGCAATCGAACTAGCCAATTCTAGCTTTGACTCTCTTTCAAGTATTTCCCCTCGATTAGCCGAGTATATTGTAACCCACGGTCACATAAGAAGGGTTCTTACAAAAATTAATCTTCGAGAATGTTACGCTTTATTTAAATTAAGAGTGCAAAATCAAGCACATTTCACCATACAATCTGCGATGACTCAAGCACTTCAGCATATCCAGCGCGTTCATCCTTCTCTAATACAATTTATTCAACTGCGACAAGAATAAACATACAGAAATTGCGTTAATATATTTACTGGGCTTAATCGCAATAACATTTGTAAAACAAGTCAAAAAATTTACAATATCAGAACATAGTCACCATTAGTCACTTTTATGCTTCTCGTGTACAGTATTCAAAATACGATTTACGCTTGTCAAACAAAATCCCAGTGCAAATTTAATTTCCACTATTTTGATAACAAGGAATCAAAATTGTCCTCTTCTACCATATTAGACCGTATATATACTATCTTGAAAAATACATGGTCAGCTAAAGACTGGTGGCCTAGCAAAGCTGGCCCTTTTGAAACATGCTTAGGGGCAATTTTAACCCAATCAACAGCTTGGTCAAATGCAGAATTAGCGTTGTCAAATATGAAATTAAAAGAATTAATTTCTATTAAAAAGGTTCAGGAAATTCATGTTCAGGATTTAGCAACAATCATACAATCTTCAGGCTATTTCAACTCCAAGGCAAAAAAAATAAAATACTTTGCAAATTATGTGCATCAAAACTACGATGGAATTCTTTTAGATTTTTTAAAACAGCCAATTTCTAAGCTTCGCATTGAACTTCTAGGAATATATGGGATTGGCAATGAGACTGCCGATAGCATAATTCTTTTTGCAGCCAATAAGCCTTCATTTGTAATGGATAGCTACACAATAAGAATTTTTTCACGAATTGGCCTTCTTTCAGAGAATTCAGATTATCCTCTTGCCCAAAAGTTTTTTCATGAAAATTTACCTCATAAGGCTTTATTGTTCCAAGAGTATCATGCGCTGATTGTAATGTTAGCTCAAAAAAATTGTCATAAATCTTCTCCTAACTGTCTAGAGTGTCCAATTCGGAAAGAATGCGCAACTGGAAGTCAAAATCCTATATATTGATTTTTCTATCTAATTTGAGCTTTTGAAGATTAATCCATAGATGATTCCAAACCATTCGCCTTTCGGAATCAATTAAGGTACGCCCAATACGGTCTTTTGAAAGAATTATTGCCAAGCCTGCTAATTTTCCCCAGCTTCTAGGTAAATTATCCAACCATTCCTCAACGGTCTCCGAATTATCAGATAAAACACAAAACACAACATCATCTAAAAGTTGCAAAAATAGCTCTGATGTCATTTATATAACGCCTTCCCATGAAAGCTTTTGATATTCTAATTCAGTTAAATTCAGATCATCCATTAAAACACTTTTTGTATCTTCTCCAAGCAAGGGCGCACGCCTCCTGATAGACCATTGACCTTTCTCAAATCTGTAAGGAGCTCCAGGATATCTGAAGGAAGAGTCTATTTCAGGGTGTTCAACAGAAACAATAAATCCTCGCGCGTTAAAATGGGGGTCGTTTATAACATCTTCTGGTGCATTAACTATGCCCCACTGGAGCCCTCTATTTTGCGCTTCACAAAATAGCTCAAAAGGATCTTTATCGGCAGCCATTGAACTGATTGCTTCCATAACTTTAGTCAGTTGTTCCGTCGCTTTTTGGTCGCCAATTTGAAGCGACTGTCGATTAGGAGGAGATAGGTAGTCCCCAAGATCACCGAGAACCCCCTCTTCTTCAAGCCATGCTAAAAGTGTAAACCACTGCTCTTCAGTTCTAGCAGGAAATCCAACATTAATATATCGACCACCTGGTCCCATAATTTGAGTTCCTGGTGATGGGCGAATTCCAGCATGCCTTCCTGTTTGACGTTGAACACTTTCTCCGTTTACAAGGTAATTATAGGAGCCCGACTCAGTAGTAACATTTAAGGCAGCATGCATATTTACGTCTATAAACTGACCCACACCTGATTCTGATCGATACACCAAAGCTGCCATGATTGCTATCATCGCAAAATGGCAGGCGGTCTGGTATCCCTGATTTCCTCCTCCACGAACTGGGGCAATAGAGTGATCGTCATATCCGCAACTCCACGCTGGCCCCCCAAAAGCTATAGCAGTTAAATCGGTCATTGCATAGCTAGAGTAGGGCATATTTTTTCCGAAAAAAGAAACTGCGGCAACGATAATTGATTCATTTTCTTCTTTTAGTTGATCATAGCCAAGCCCAAGACGATCAAGATATCCAGGCTCATAACTATCTAGGATTACATCACACTTACTGGCTAATTTACGAACAAGATCTTGGCCTTGCTTTGATTCAATATCGATCGTAACAGACTGCTTATTGGTATTATAATGCCACCAAAAGAGACTATTTTCGGCACTTTGATTATCCTGGTAAAACGGCTCATAGGCGCGACTTCTGTCACCTAATAATGATTCAATTTTTATTACATTTGCACCCATATCTGCTAATAACTTTCCACACCAGGCGCCTATTTCAGTGCCCATCTCAATAACCCTTAGGTTACTCAAAACTCCTGCATTTTCAGGTTTAATCATTAAATTACCCCCTCAGAATAGAAATTCTGAACTTCTTGATTGGTATACCCTAACAATTCTTCAAGAACATACTTATTGTGTTGCCCTAACAAAGGAGCACCTTTTTCAATAACTGGTGGGGTTTGAGACATTTTTACAGGAACACCATCAACTCTTACTCTGCCCATTTCTAAATGTTCTACTACAGGAAAAAGCCCCCAAGCGGCAGTATTTTCATCTTGATCCACTCGTTCGGGTGGTTTTTGCACTTTAGCAGCCGGAATGCCTGCCGCCTGAAGTAAATCCATCAATTCTCTAGCATTAAATCCCAAAGCCCAACTTCCTATCACCTTATCAATCTGATCGGCATTCTTTAATCGCCCTTCCTTAGTCTCTAGTTCTTGACTAGAAAGCCATTCATCTTGCTTCATAAGGCTACATAGATTACGCCACTCTTGGTCTGTTCTTACGGCAATGGCAATCCAATTATCAACACCTTCACAATTATATATCCCATGGGGAATCATTAATGGATGCTGGCTTCGATTACTGTTCGGGCTGCCATCTCTTTTAAGGGGTCTTCCATTGACGGTATAATCAAGCATCGCTGGCCCATTTAAACTTGCACCCGCATCGGTACATGACATATCAACGTACTGACCTTCGCCTGTTCTTTTTTTGTGATAAATAGCAAGCAGAATAGCTATTGCCATAAAATACCCTCCAGTATGATCCATGTAAGAAAATCCCCAGCCAGCTGGAGGCATGTCTGGTAAACCTGATTGAAATGTAATCCCAGATACTGCCTGGACAATTGGCCCCCAAGTTTTAAAACTCGAGTAAGGGCCATAATGCCCAAATCCACTATTGGAAATATAAATAATATCTGGTTTTATCTTCTTCATTTCTTCATAAGAAAATCCCCAGCGATCTAACACTCCGGCACTAAAGTTCTCTGTGACAACATCGCTGATTTTTATAAGCTTAGTGAGTATTTCTTTAGCATTAGGCAAACGCATATTCAAGCTTATTCCCAGCTTGCCTACATTATGATTATTAAATGCACCACCTAACTCATTACCCCTCCTTTCATCAACAAATGGCCCATTTCCACGAAGAATATCCCACGATCCTTCGGTCAGCCTGTCTTCAATTCTTATTACTTCTGCGCCAAAAGCTGCTAAGGTCCTTGTTGCGCCTGCACCAGCCAATTGACCTGTAAAATCACATATCCGAATATGCGACAAAGCTTTTTGTTGGCTTCCTTCAGGAATAGTCATTTGCATTCCTCCAGATGTATTCTAAATAAATTCATGTACGTAAAATGGCAGTATCGTAAAGGGTGGCACATTTTGCAAGTTCGAATTACTTGGTATACTCAGTATTATGAATAATACGGTAGCAGAAATAATCAAACTAAAGGATCGGCGAGAAGAATTTCGCTCAAGACAAATGTCTCACGTTGAGATTGATGGAGTATCAAAAAGGCTTTTCACTCCAAAGGAGTTCATCTTGCCATAGCAACCGTGCCACCAAAAGAACAATTGACCTACTAACTATACGTCTTCGATTTATGTTCTTTCCGAAAACAGTATTTTTCTTTCAGGGAATAATCTTGATAACTTTACCTATAGCTAGCCTGGGGCTGCATGTGTACCCGTAAATTCAGGAAAAACAATCATGGAATTTCTTAGTCACCAAAATTTTAAATGTTGAAATTGCGGAAGAGTGGCCTAAACGGTCTTAATTCTTGAGGGTTTAACTTTCTTAAACTATCATAGCGAGATACAATTTAGGTTTAACTGGCAGTGTAATGCTAAAAGCTTTAAAAATAACCAATCTAGCCACTATTGAGAAACTTCATTTAGATTTTAACTCAGGCCTTACCATAATTTCTGGCGAAACTGGCTCTGGAAAATCATTAATTTTAGATGCCCTTGGCCTTGTGCTCGGAAATAAAGCCAATAGAGGATTAGTTCGATTTGGAGCAACAACTGCTCAAGTAGATGCTGTATTTAATACCGATTCTGGCGAAAGCATTACACTTTCTCGGGAAATTACTTCATCGGGAAAAAGCAAATGTAAAATAAATAATAAACAAGAAACGCTACAATCTCTAAACCTTCTAGGCAAAAAACTTGCCGACATTCAAGGTCAAGCGGAGCATCATTCAATATTTTCACCTGGTGGCCATGTTTACCTTGTTGATGAATATGGAAAACTTGAAGGGGATCGGAGATCTTTTGAGGAAACCTTAGGCGCCCTTAAGGCCATCCGCAATGATTTGGCCTCCTTACAGTCCTTTTCCAGTGGTAACTCTGAACACAGGCGCCTTCTTGAATTTCAAATAAAAGAAATTGAATCGGCAAATATAACTCAGAGTGAAGACCGAGAACTTGACAGAGAACACATGCTACTAGTCAATGCAAAAATGCTCATCGAATCAGCGAATGATGCTTATACAAAAACTTATGGAGAGAGTGACTTTGGCAGCTCTTCTCTTGACCTTCTTCAGTCAGCACAAGAGGACATTCGTAAAATTGTCGATATTGATTTAGATGCACGGTATTTACATGAAGAAATTTCAAATCTTGCGGATCAAATGTACTCCCTAGCAACTACTATCAGAAAATACCGAGATAGTGTATTCCACGATCCAGAAAAAATAAGCGACATAGAGTCGCGAATAGAGCTTTTAGGGGACCTTAAAAGAAAATACGGAGGAACACTAGAGGCAGTACTTGAATATTATAAATCAGGCTCTGAAGAACTAAGCCAACATTCTGAATCTATCACCCAAATTCCTGCGTTGCAGGATCAAGAAAAAACTTTATTAGATACGCTTACTGAAAAAGGAACCATCCTTTTAATGAAAAGAAAATCAGCCTCCAGCAAATTATGTACAGAATTACAGAAACATCTAAATGATTTAGGAATGAATTTTACAAGAGTTGAAATAGTATTTTCCGAAAAAGAAAACACGAGTACTGAATCGAATACTAAAAACGCATCAGTTGTAAATACAGGCTTAGGAAATGTGGAGTTTCTAATCTCAACAAATCCGGGCGAACCAATGCAGCCACTTGGAAAAATTGCTTCGGGTGGAGAGGCAGCAAGGGTGATGATTGCATTAAAAGCGGCATTAACTGAACACATACAATGCCCTACCCTTATATTTGATGAAATCGATGAAGCTATCGGTGGGGAAATTGCATTTGCAGTAGGCGAAAAACTATCCTTATTGTCTCAAAATCAACAGATCATATGCATAACCCATCTTCCTCAAATAGCAAGCTTCGCGGATGAACAAATAGGGGTATCTAAGGCTATCCTAAAAGAAAGAATGGTTACCTCAGTCTCGAAAGTTGAAAATCTCTCCAGAATCGCGGAAATTGACAGAATGCTTGGTGGATTAGGAGGATCTTCAGAAAAAACTGCACAACAAATGATGAAATTTGCTACAGAAATAAAAAAGAATCATAAATTAGTAAAGCGATAACTTTTTAACCATTCTTGGAGGAAAAAATGCTTGCATCTCATATAATGACAACCCCTATTATTACAGTAAGCTCAAGCACCTTGGTTTCAGAAGCCGCTCAAGTCATGCTTAATCACAATGTAAGCTGCTTACCTGTAGTGGGTGATTCCGGTTCGATTATAGGAATAATTACTCACACGGACTTTGGGCTTAATCACAAATTAATTGGAGGTTCTGGCAAAATTTTTATGGTCCTTGGAGCATATGCAACTCCAGAAAGTTTTGAGAAAATCACTAAGGATCTTTTTGGGAAAAAGGTTGGCGAAGTGATGACCAAAAATCCTATAACTATAGAGGATAGTGCGGATATTTCAGACGTAATTAGCAAAATGATAAACAACAAAGTCAATAGACTTCCCGTTTTAAAAGAAGGTAAATTAGTTGGAATTATTTCCCGCCATGACCTTCTAAAAGTCTTAGTTCAACCGTAGCTTTAGTCTATATAATCTTATTTACAATGACCATAAATACCTACGAATCAAGCCAAATGTCATAATTTCATCAACTGGAAAACCTCAGCTACACTCTAAGTTCGACAGAATGATTAAGGGGGTTTCTTTCGAGGGAATTATTATCTTATTTATCTATCTACATCAAAACGGAGCTTTCGTGCAAAGGCAGAGGCGATCTATTCACTTATCGCTTATATGTACACACCAATAGCATAAAAACTTAACTATCGTTTTAGCATGACTCATGTAAAATGTATGGTTGACACGCTGCGCAAGAGTACGTAATCTTTAATAATATTCTAACAAATTGGCATTCTAGGCGAGCATATAGCTAGCAGGAAAGCCGCTAGTAACGCCTGACAAATAACTGTTTCGAAAGGAGCTTAGCTGTGGCCACCACGAACACCTCAAAAGAGCACTGGGGAGTCAAGTTTTCAGTACTACCAAATGGACTTTCTGAAGATGAAGTTGTGGCTTTTGTAGATGATTTAATGAAATCAAATAAATCATCTAATCTCAAACAGGCGTCTTTAATAAAACTTGCTGAGCAGACAGTCATAGAGGCTGATAAGCTTGCTGAAAAAATCAAAGAAGATGCTCGCGATGAAGCAAAACAAGAAACTGAAAAAATCTTAGCAACTGCAACTACTAAAGCACAAGAGCAAGTTGAAGTGGCTGCCCAAAAAACTGAAACCGATGCCTTAACAAAAGCCAACGAAATATTGGCTCAAGCTGAAAAAAGTGCAGAAGAAACCCGAAATCGTGCCGAAAAAGACACCCAAGCTCTTGTAGCAAAAGCGCAGAAAGAGGCAGTAAGTATTATTGATTCAGCTAGCGATAGGGTTAATGCAATTCGAAATGAAGCAAAAATAGAGGCAGAGTTTATAGTTCGCCGCACATCCAATCGTCTTGCAGATGAAATTAAGGCGGCTATAGTAGACATAAGTCAAAACGTTCTTGCTCAGCTCGATCCCTTAGTAGAAAAAAACAATACCGAAAAAGACACCGCAGGATAGGCAAATCTAGCTCATAGTCCACTAAGCATTGTGCAGTATTGTTAGATTGTTTATTAATTTATTGTTTTTGAGGTCTTAAATGGCTCAACAAAATAAAACACTTTGGGGGAAAAAGTTTCGCTTAGTCACCGACGGCCTTTCAGAGAAGGATGTCACGATATTCGTTCATGAAATGATAGCAAATCATGAAAATGACAGAATAAAACTTTCTCATGTAGATTCGTTGCATAAATTGGCACAAAAGACCGTAGAAGATGCTGAAAAAATTGCCGAAACCACAATAGAAAGTGGTCTAAAAATGACAGAAGAACATCTCGAAAAAGTACTCAAAAACGCTGAACATCAAGTAGCAGAGATTTTTGCCCAGGCCAAAATACAAACCCTCGAGGAAGCCAAGGCAATCACACAGGAAGCCAGGGCTACCGCTGAAGGCATTAGTAAACAATCAAAGATCTACATTGAGGACTTACTAAGAGAAAATATCTCTGATATCCTTTCTACTCGCTTTAAAAACATTGAAGAAGTTATTAGAATGTGGGTAAAGGAAATGCGCCCAATGGTTGCCATTTGGAATCTTGAAAAGTTTGATAAAATGGCTGAAGAATTTGAATCTAAGCTTTCTCCACCCGAACATAAAGAAAACTTAGGCGAAGAAGCGCAAGTAGATGAAATAAATAAGGAATCAAGAGCGGAGAACATTTAACCTTTTGTTTATTGCGATTAATTAGTCAATTAATCGAAGTGTTGACGCGTGTGTTATTACAACAGCTGCCGATATTCCAATAAACAGTATTACTAATAATTAACTTCTTTAGCTTTACGATAATAATAAAAACCTATCCACAATTTCTAAATATTAATAATATTATTACCTAGGCTTCCCAACAATCACATATTCATCCCACATACAACTCAACTAATCCACAGCCTTTCCACACCATCCCACATACAACTCAACTAATCCACAGCCTTATTACTTATACCATTATTAAAGATAAAGTATAATATATATATATATATTATATAAAGATGTGGGCTGGGGATTAGGCATGATTGATCGAGCTATAGTTGTTACTTGTGCTGGAAAAGGCGGCGATGGAGCGGTTAGTTTTAAAAGAGAAAAATATATTCCACGCGGTGGCCCTGATGGCGGCAATGGCGGCCTTGGGGGTTCTGTAGTAATACAAGCAAGTAAAGAAGTGACAACTCTTAGTTTTTTCCGAAATGGAAAAAACTATACTGCTAAGAATGGTATTCCTGGTGGTAGAAAAAACATGCACGGGAAAAAAGGCGATGACCTTATTCTTATTGTTCCTATTGGCACTATTGTAAAAGAAAAAAAACAAAATGGTGAAATGGAATTAACAGGAGATTTAGATAAAGATAATTCTATAATCACTATTGCCTATGGCGGTATGGGTGGTAGAGGAAATAAAGAGTTCGTATCTTCTACAAATCAAGCCCCATTACTGAGAGAACAGGGAGAAGAAGGGGAAAAAACAGAAATTGAGCTAGAGCTTCGAACTTTAGCAGATGTAGGAATTGTAGGAAAACCTAATGCTGGAAAATCCACACTCCTTCAACAACTAACAAACGCTAAGCCGATAATAGGTGACTACCCTTTTACAACAAAACAGCCGGTACTTGGTGTAATGGAAGAGCCAACAAGGGCAACTTTAATTGCAGAAATACCGGGGCTTATTCAAGGGGCACATATAGGCGTTGGGCTTGGTCATAAATTCTTGCAACATGCTGAGAGAACTGGTATTTTTATACACCTTATAGATGGGACAAACCCCGCTGTTTTTGATGACTATAAGGTAGTAGAAGAAGAGTTGAGGTTATATAATGAAGCCCTTAGTAAAAAACAAAAAGTAGTAGTAATAAATAAAAGCGACATCTGTGACTCTAGTGCTGCTATTTCTCAACTTAGAAGCAACCCCGACCTCAAAGACGTAAAATTAATATCCGTCTCGGCTAAAACCGGCGAAGGGATTAGAGAGCTTGAGGTTGCTGTGTGGGAGCTTCTCGAAGAGTACAAGCGTAATATTTATGAAAATGAAAAAGCACCACTGAAAATTTCAAGAGAACGGGCAGAAGGAAAACATGAAGATGTTGAGTGGGATCAAAATCAACGCTTAGCAACTATTTATTTTTCACCAGCTACACGCCTAGTGGCATTACTTAATATGGATGACTTTCGAATATTACCGCAACTTATTAATGAGTTAAGGAAAAACGGAACAATGAATGTAATGCTCTCTGCGGGAGTACAGCCCGGTAATGTAATTCGTATTGGTGACTGGGAATTTGACTGGGAATATGAGATATGAAGCGGCAAGGATTGGGGTGCTCGGGGGCACATTTGATCCTTTTCATAACGGACATATCGCTATAGCAATGGCGGCTGTTAATGCTTGTAAACTTGATGAATTAATTTTTGTTCCAGCAGGTAATCCATGGATGAAGGCAGGCAAGACACTATCTTCACCCTTTCACCGTTTAACTATGACAAAAAATGCAACACAAAATTATGAAAAGTTTACTGTATCAAGCATTGAGGTAGATAAAGTTGGGCCCTCATATACAGTAGAAACACTTGAGCAAATCCAAGAAGAAAAAGGGAAAAACCTCTATTTAATAATAGGAGCAGATTCAATTGAAAGATTCTCTGAATGGAAAGACTCAAGCAGAATACTTTCTCTTTCTAGATTAGTTATAGCGGCAAGACCACAATATAAACTTTCTAATCTAAACCTAGAGATTGTAAATAATAGTAAACACACAATAACCACTATCGCAGACATTAATATAAACATAAGCGCCTCAGAAATACGACAAAAGGTTTTTTTAGGAGAGTCTATTGGCAGTATGGTTCCAAAAGCAGTAGCCACATATATTAAACTTAATAATCTATATAAAGACGAGGTTTGAAAATGAACTTTCAGCGAAGAGAACGCATTCTTAATCTTTCAATAGAGCTTGGGGCGATTAAATATGGTGAGTTCACGTTATCTTCTGGCGAAAAAAGTAATTATTACTTTGATGGGCGACTTGTAACTTTAAATCCCGAAGGTTTATTTTTAATTGCTAAAGAAATTTTTGAAATAGCACAAGCTAATAATGCAGCATCAATTGGAGGCCCTACGCTTGGCGCCGATCCGATTGTCGGAGCAACGGTTTTAATTAGCCATCAACAAGGATATCCACTAAATGGCTTTATTGTACGCAATGCACCAAAAAATCATGGAATGGGCAACCAACTTGAAGGAATCGTGAATACTGGGGCTGGAGTTATTATTATTGATGATACCTGTAGTACTGGAGGAAGCTTGATTAGAGGCGCTGATTTAATAGAAGCTATTGGCGCTAATGTTCTACAGGTGGTAACAGTTCTTGATCGCAACCAAGGTGGAAGGGAGAAATTAGTAAACCGGGGGTACCGGTTTACTAGCCTTCTTTGTACCGGAAAGACTGGCTCAATTGAGGTGAATATGTCAGATGATTGATGAATCCTAAACCCTAAAGACGAAGATTTGGAATCGCGTCTGCAGCAAGCGAATCATTTTGAGTCCCCTTTGAAAAGAATGCTGCACCTGCAATCATGGCTCCGTTGTCAGTACAAAGAGAGGGTGATGGGGCGATTACCGGAATAGGTGACACTGAAGTTATTTCCTGTCGAAGATGGTTATTAGCCGCAACCCCTCCTCCAATAATAATACAACGAGCCTGATTACTTTTAGCCGCTGATATAGTTTTTTTAACTAATACATCTACTATAGAATTCTGTAAACCTGCGGCAAGATTTGCACGTGCTTCAGAAAAAAGAGGAGCGTCCGCAGGCAAGCTACTAATCGACAATTTATCAATACCAAGCTCCTGGGCGCGCCGAAGAGTTGCCGATTTAACACCGGAAAAACTAAATTCTAAAGAATCACCTAACCAAGCCCTGGGTAGTTTTTCAGGAGCTTGAGATTTTAGCGCTTCAGCTTGGATAGCTGGGCCTCCAGGAAATCCTAACCCAAGAATGCGAGCCCCTTTATCAAATGCCTCTCCTGCCGCATCATCTCTTGTTTCTCCAAGCCTTTTGTAGGAACCATGACCCGACATTAATATTAGCTCAGTGTGTCCTCCTGATGCTAAAAGGCAAATGATAGGAAAACCGAATTCCTTATCGGGACCGTCTTGTTTGTTAAGCCATGCTGCATAAATGTGCCCCTCCATATGATTAATGGATCGAAATGGCACCCCTAGTCCAAGAGAAAGCCCCTTGGCAAAATTTGTTCCTATTATCAAAGCACCAGCGAGCCCTGGGCCTGTTGTGGCAGCAACCATATCGATACCAGAAGTTGTAATTTTTGCATCAGTGCATGCCTGCCGAAATACTGGGCCAATAGAAAGCATATGTTGCCGTGAAGCCAATTCAGGAATGATTCCCCCATATTGAGCATGGAGATCTACTTGCGAAGAAATAACATTAGATAAAATATCGGTTCCATCACGAACAATGGCTATGCCTGTTTCATCACATGAGCTTTCAATTCCTAGTATTATCATTGTTTCCTCCAAAGGTAATTAGGTAGAATTATTTTTGCTATCTTTTGGAAGATAAAGTATAATTCCTCGTTGATTCAATTCCTGTTTTTAAATCTGGCGCATTCGTCTAGTGGCCTAGGACATCGCCCTCTCACGGCGAAGATCACGGGTTCGAATCCCGTATGCGCCACCATCTGTTATAATTCAACATAACGCAACAATCAATACTACAAGATGCAAACGACCCAAATCCAAAGTGCAACACCTCAGATAGCGTACTTTTCGTGATAGCCCTAAGGGCTTTAATGTATCCTTGGATTATTTGCCCTACTGTTAGTGCGTAGGGCTGTTAAAAAGGTTAACTATTTTTTGATTAAAGTAACTTTGGTAGGTTTTGAAATTTTTCCCCACATAAACTCTTGAAGTGTTTGCGATCAGAGTGGCTTTTGAGTAGACACTAATTTTTTCTGTAATTCAATATTTTACAATATTACAGCTTTGCTTGCCTATATAGACGAAGTGATAATCACAGCTTCGCTAAGCAATTTGTCAATTATACAAAAGCGGTCTTTTTTAATTCATCTACCAAAATAGCGTAGGGCCTTGTATAAAATGGAAATAAAAAAGTCGATTTCTTCGTGGGTATTATATAGGTAAAAACTTGCTCGTGCGGTAGCCGGCACCTCAAGGCAGTGCATTAATGGCATGGCACAGTGATGTCCTACGCGAATTGCGATTCCCTCTCTATCAAGGAATGTTCCAAGATCATGTGGATGCACATCGTGACAATGGAAAGATATGTTTCCACCCCTTAAGCTACTTTCCCGTGGTCCAAACACTTTTATTCTTTCAGAAAACTCTTCTAGCCTTGTTAATGCATAGGAAGTAAGTGATGATTCATGCTCATGGATGTTAGCTATGCCTATTGCAACAAGGTAGTCTACAGCAGTCCCAAGACCAATAACGCCAGCTATGTTTGGCGTGCCAGCTTCAAATTTGTATGGTAAGTCGTTCCAAGTACTTTTTTCTAGAGAAACCTCTCGAATCATGTCTCCGCCAAACATGAATGGATTCATTTGTTCAAGGATTTCTGTTTTACCATATAAAACACCAATGCCTGTTGGGCCTAGCATTTTATGGCCAGAAAATGCTAGGAAATCACAATCTAAATCCATAACATTTGTGAGCATGTGCGGAACACTTTGTGCTCCATCTAAAAGCACTTTAGCTCCTACAGAATGTGCAGCGTTAATAATAACTTTGACTGGGTTTATCGTTCCCAAAACATTTGACATTATTGTCAATGAAACAAGCTTTGTCTTTGTTGTCAATAGAGAATCTATCTCATGGATATCCAATTTTCCATCATTGGTTAATGGAAAGAATTTAAGTGTAGCTCCAGTTTTTTCTGCAAGGATTTGCCAAGGAACAAGATTGCTATGGTGCTCCATTGGAGTTAGTAAAATTTCATCACCATCATGTATGTTGAGTTGGCCCCAAGAATTGGCCACTAGATTTATTCCTTCGGTGGCTCCTTTCACAAAAATGATAGATTCGGGCTCTTTAGCGCCTATGAAAGAAGCAATTTTATTCCGTGCAAGTTCATATTTTTCAGTAGCTTCTTCTCCGAGAAGGTGGACAGAACGGTGAATATTTGAATTGTAATTTTCATAATAATCCACAAGTGCGCTAATGACCTGACGAGGCTTTTGGGATGTTGCTCCATTATCAAAATACACTAATGGCTTGCCGTGAACTTGTCGGTTTAAAATTGGAAAATCCTTGCGGATTTCGTTTAAATTTAGCACTTTGAACCTCACTTGATAGCATAAGCTTTCTTATAATAACTCATCTTCAGGCCAATCTATCATTTTTACCTTAACCATTTCGCCTACATTAAGGACACTTATATCCTCTGGGCAGATCGCTAATCCGTTTGCTCTGGACATTGATGTTAGAAGGTTACTGCCTTGAGCACCCGTTAATGTGGCATCAAAGCCAGTGATTGTCCTAGTGACAAACACTCGAGCAAACACTCGGCGATTATCATTATTATAAATGGTATTTTTTAAGGTTGCCTCTATAACTGGCCTTTGAAAGTTAACTCTTCCCATCAATTTTAGTATAGCAGGGCGACAAAACTCTTCAAATGCCACCATAGCACTTACAGGATTTCCTGGTAAGCCAATTAGTGGTGTCATCGTGCCATTTACGCTTGATAGTAAGCCAAATGCCAAGGGTTTTGCAGGACGCATCCGAATACTCCAAAAGTTTATATTTCCATGCATGGCCATTACATCTTTAACGATATCGTAATCTCCTTTAGACACTCCTGCAGACGAGATCAGCATATCGGTGTCTAGGCCAGATAAAATTTTTTGTTCCGTGTCTTGAAATGTGTCTTTTGCAATTCCAATAATTTTTGCAATTCCACCAATTTTTGCTATTGCTGCAGCAATACTGTAAGTATTTGAGTCATAAATTTGTCCGGGTTTTAATGATTGGCCTAGAGCAGAGAGCTCGTTTCCAGTTGCCAATACCCCTATGACTGGGCGCCGAACAACCATAGCTCTAGATTTCCCAATAGTGGCAAGAATGCCAATTTCTGATGGCCGGAGTAAAGTGTTTTTATCGAGAATAAGATCCCCGGAGCGGAAGTTTTCACCAGAAGGGCGAATATTATTTCCTTTTCCTGCCGCCTCAAATATTCCTATTTTGTCTTGTTTGACAATATTGGTTTTTCTATCTAACTCATCAGTTAATTCAAAAGGAACAACCGCGGTTGCATTTTTGGGAATAGGAGCCCCGGTCATAATCTTGATTGCAGTTCTTGGCTCGAGTGAAATATTGGAGACTCCTCCTGCAGCGATTTCTCCAATGACATTTAAAAAAACTGGAGAATTTTCGGTTGCTGCAGCTGTGTCTTGAAAGCGAACTGCATATCCGTCCATAGCAGAGTCAGGAACTTGTGGCATATCAAATGGGGCATAAATTTTCTCGCCAAGCGTGAGGCCTAAAGTGTCTAAAATGTCCTTTTCCTGTAGTTCGTTTGGCTTTAAAAGTGCAAGAATTCTCTCTAGAGCGTCTTCAACGCCGAGCATGTCTGGTTCGAATGGGTGCATGTGCGCTGTATCTTTATTTTCGTTCATAATTTAAAAAACCTAACTAGCTGCTGTTTTAAATAAATATAAATTAAACGATAAATGTAACTTGAAGATTACTCTCTTATAGTTGCATTTGCTTCGCTTACAAGGCGCTTGATGATTGCTTGAATCGATTTCCCGACTTCTTCTGCAGTTAAAGTTCGATTTGAAACTTGGAACACCACTCTGTATGCAAGAGACTTACTTCCAGTTTCAATTTGTGAGCCTTGGTAAGAATCAAAGAGGGTTGCCGATTTAACCAATTTACCATCAGTGATTATTTTGGCTATCTTTTCAGAAGGAACCAAAGAATTTACAACTAGTGCTAGATCTCGTATAGCTTCCGGGAAGGGCGAAGAAGCCTCATAGGTAAAGTCCGGTTGAATGTTTATAGATAGCATATCAAGGTCCAATTCAAAAAATGCAACAGGATTAATGTCGATATCTAGTTCAGTTAATATAGTATTAGCAATCTCGCCCATTTCTCCGATTTTGCTTTCCTCAGAATATATTAGGAGGGATTTTCCTGTTGAAAAAAATTCGTTTGAGGCTGGAACAAATTGCAATTTTTTAATTCGTAAACGTTTGCACAATAATTCAACAATACCCTTTGCGGCAAAAAAAGGAGGGGCTTCAGTGTGTTTTATCCACGAAACAAGATTTCCTTGACCCGCAATGATTCCTCCTAAGTGAGCAGGTTCATGTGGCAAATCAGGGAATTTTGGCAAATAAACTGATCCAACTTCAAAAAACCATAGAGGTACATCAGATAACTGACGATGATTTATTTTCATGGTTTTTAATAAGCCATGTCGCATATTTAGCCGAAGATATTCATGTGCTGCACTGATGGGGTTTGAAATTTGTATGCTCAAGGATTTATCAATCATATTTATCTGAGCTTCGCTTATTAAAGGGTAGCTGATAATTTCTTGCAATCCGCTTGATACCATTATATCTCTTGCAGATTCTTTTACTTTTCTAATTGGATCTATTGATGTTAAAGAAATAGGTCCAGACAGCGCTTCCATTGGAAACTCATCATAGCCAGTTATTCGAGCTATTTCTTCTATAATGTCTTCCGGGATTTGAATGTCTGATCTCCATGCAGGCGGTGTTACTTCAAAAGAGTCGCTAGTTAAAAGCTTGAACTCCATTCCAAGAGACTCAAGTATTTTTTTGGCTGACTCTAGAGAAATTTCTAAACCAAGAAGTCGTTTTATTCTTGCAGATGAAACTATTATTGAATTAGGGCCTAGTGGGTTTGGAAAAATATCAAGAAGCCCCTCGGCAACGGATCCTCCAGCAGTGGTTAAAATTAAATGAATTGCCCTGTTTATGGCCATAGGAGGAAGATGTGGGCGAAGTCCTTTTTCAAAACGCATACTCGCTTCAGTTCGTGTTTTAATAACAGAAGCGGTAGCTCTAGTGGAAAAAGGCTCAAAGCTTGCTGATTCTAGAAAAATAGTGGTTGTTGAATTTGTAACTTCGCTTTCATGTCCACCTATTATTCCTGCTAAAGCTATTGGCCCGGATCGCTCGTTTGTAATTAATAACATAGAATCACTTAAGATTCTTTCTATTCCGTCCAAAGTTTTTATCATTTCTTTTGGCTTAGCTTTGCGAATTACAATCTTAGTATCAGGGAGTTTGTCGCAATCAAAAGCGTGCATAGGTTGACCATATTCGAGCATAACATAATTTGTGACGTCAACTATGTTATTTATTGAGCGCATCCCAGCCATTTTCAGCCGATGTTTTAGCCATTCTGGAGATTCTTTAACAGATATGTTGCTGATAATGGCTCCCATATAGCGCTTACATAAATCTGTGTCTTCTATAGATATAGATGCCATTGTTTCTGTAGGTGAACCTGTTGAAACATAGTCAGCAGCAGGCTTGTTTACAGTGGTTTGGCAAATTGCGGCAACTTCATGGGCAATACCAAGAATTGAGAGACCATCAGGTCGATTTGCAGTAACTTCGATATCTAAAATGTAATCACCGAGATAGTCGCTTAAAAATATTCCTGTAGGAGCGCTTGTTGGTAAAATCATTATGCCAGAGTGATCATTGCCAATTCCAAGTTCAGTTTCTGAACAGAGCATTCCTTCCGATTTAATGCCGCGGATTTTTGTAGGTTTTATAGTTTGGATTGTTCCAGAATTTGGGTCGGTCAACTTTGCTCCAATTTGAGCTAAAACAACTTTTTGTCCTTCGGATATGTTTGGGGCTCCACAAACAACTTCGATTAAGTCGGCATTGCCGTAATCTACTGAACAAAGTCGTAGTTTGTCTGCATTAGGATGAGGATTTATTTTAATAATTTTTGCTACGATACATTTTTCCCAGTTTTTAGCTGTAGATTCAATGCTTCCTACTTCCATTCCTACCATTGTAAGTTTTTCCGCAAGAAGTGATGGCGATAGATCAAAATCCACATATTCTCTCAACCACGAAATAGGAACTTGCATTTTTTCCTGCCTTATTTATCCTATAATTATCTGTCTATATCAGATATCGTAAAAGAAATCTTTGACGAAAGCGATCCTTTTAGATGACACGGTCACGATTAATTTGATTTTATTTTGGAGGAGTACTGTAATTCACCATAAAGAGATTGCACGTGCCGTAATGGTTGCAAATACTTAAATTGCTTTTGCGTAGAAGCTTTTCATTAAAAATCGATCGTGTGGAAAATGATTCAGCAATGGCGCTAGTTGAGTAATTTAAGTTCATTAATTTTCCTAAATCTCAAAATAATTTTCTCCTGTTTCCAATTATTGATCAGACATTAATCACTCGGCAGCCCCAAAAAAAGCTTTCTTTGTAATAAAAATACCAAAGCAAAAGCGCAATTAAAATTAAGAAAATGTTTAAAACATAGTAATGAATTTTCTTGCGGATTGGATTGCATTATACCAACCAAACTAGTAGAATAGTAAAGAATTATTATGAAATATTAACTTTTTGATATCTGTTGTTTAGATAATGATTAAGTGCCCCTAACATTTGGCATCAGGAGGTGCTCTTTATGTCGAGTGCAAAAAAACCTGTTGAACTCTGGGGTGGTGGTGGATACGGAACCCAATCAACGCTTTCAGGTCCAACGGTTGATTCTGAATTTGAAAAAGCATTAAATGAATTGGTTCATATAGCGAAATCGGGACACAAAGTCAAAGCTGAGTTTAATAATCCAAATGATGATTGGATTAGAGCAAGGCTAAGAATTTTTCAAGATTTCCCTGAAGAAAAAAAACAGACAATACTTGCTGAAGCTTCAAGTCTTTATGAGGAAGCAGTAAGATTAAATTCTGAGGGCAAAGCAGCTGCTAGGGCTTGGCCTGATGCTGGAATTAGACTTGACAGTGGTGGATTTGGATTTTTTAGCCAATTAGGTGTTGCTCGTCGTCCGGATCTTACCCAGTATTTTGTTGATGGATTTCCTCAGAATAGAGATTCACTTTCCTTTAGTACTGAAAATCAAAAACTATTTGCTGAAATTTTCCCTTATATTTCAAAAGCGCTTGCTGATGCTTTTGAAAAAGGTGATACCGTTGTTCAGACTGACAGATTAATTGGTGATTTTCCCGATAACTCCTATCATGCAAGACAACTCCTATTTGGTGATCACTATCTTCATTTACCGTATATGTGGAAGCAGCTTACTTTTGATATATCTTTAGATCGGAAAGATGAACCCCCTGAAATATTGGAGATTTCTTTACCGAACTGGCTTGAAGACCTTGCTTTGCCAACTATTATTAGAGATAAAATTAAAGCTGCAGGTCTAATGCAGTTGGTTTTAAAGGCACCTACAAAAGGACTTTCCATGCATTTAGGGTTTGATTATCTTGGAGAGCATAAAATGGGCCCCCTTTCCATTGCTATGTTTAAGGTTAAGCAGGAAGGTGGCTTAGCTATTCAGGCTGCATTAAGTGTTGCTCGAGTGAGAGGCCATGACGCAAAGAAAACAAATATTGCCGTAGTTACACCAGGGCCTTCTTTGCATGGAAAAAGCACCCTTACCATAATGCTCGATTTTGTTGCTAGTGAATGCTCAAAACTTCTTAGCATAAAAGATGATCTAGAAGAGGGCGTTTATCCAATGAATGATGATATTATCATGCTTCGTCCTATGGATAACCCGCAAACTATTCGTAAATCTGGAAATGATGTCACTATCACCCACAGTATTGAAGGAGCAGAAAATAACTTTTATGCTGTTCCTTTTGGCTTAACTAGGGAAGATGACCCAATAACCTATGATGTCTGTAGGGGTGAGCCAGGAAATCCTAATACTTATGAAATAATGGAAAATGTTCCTATTGATCCTGTGGGTGGAATCCCAAATACCCTTAGCAACCCTGTGAGAAATATGCGAATGATTTTATCAAGAGCACGTCTACTTAAGCGAAAAGGCGTAGATCGTATTCTCGAGTCAGTAACAGGCGGTTCTGTTACTGATGCTGTCCATGTTCCCATGGAAAGCATAGACGCTATTTTTTGGCAAGGGGTTATGAGACAAAATACCGTTTTGCCACCCCTGATCCGGTTAACTTGTGAAGGGTATATTAGAGCATTGATGTTTGGAGAAGCCGTTCAAACTGGTGCTGCTATTGGAGCTATAGGGCGTCCCTATGTTGAATATTTCTCAGACCCTTTTATTATTGGTATTGAGGATGAAAATGCCAATGCAATGTATGGAATTCTTAAGCATATTGCCGTTGGTGGCATGAACCAAAGCTACACTATGTTTAATACTGGTGGTGTTGGTGCAGATAACAATGAGTCAACTTCCGGATCAAATTATAAGAAAATCACTCGCGAGATCACTTTAATGCTTCAGGAGGCACTCCTAAGGGGCGCATTAAAGTTTGAAATAGATGACCTTCTTGGCGTTGAGGTAGCAGTTGCAGTTATCAATGATAAGGGTGAAGAAGTTTTGGACTTAAGGACAGAATGGTTGCCTAGAGAGATTTATGGCGTTGAAGAATATAGAAAACGTGTTCTAGCTTTGAAGCGCACCAGATATTATGGTGAAAATAGCCAGGATCGGGCTGGAATATTAAGATACACCAAAGTAGATGAATCAATTTTTGATCTAGAAGATATCCCGTTTCCTCAAAACGAAAGAGAGATGGCATGGATTCTCTCTTTTTATTGGTCTTTGGATAGGTCCTATGATGAAATTGCTTTGGTACTTAAGAATTTAAATCAAGGCAACGTTCCGCGACCAGAAATATTGATTACTTTGAGCGCTAAGATTAAAAGAGCCATTGATGCTGGACTTGTTTTACCTGAAGAAGCATATAATACCTTAAATATAATGGGACTTTAATCTTATTTTTTAATAGATTAAATTAGCCGAGGCTTTCATGAAAGAAATCTCGATAGATTTTTTGGGTGTATCGGATATTTGGGTAATTCTTATTCTATTTGTTTTTTTCTTATTTATTCTTTTGCTTCTTGTTTTTGCAGTAAACCTAGTACTAATACGATTAGGTAAGTTGATTGAGAAAAATACTGGTCAAAAGATTGGTGCTGATGTAGTAAAATCAATACGTAGGCCTTTGATTGCCATTTTGTTTTTCCAATGTTTGTATTGGCTATTGCATTATTTTATTGAGTCTGCTCCAAGTAATGCAATATGGCCATCATTACTTGGTCAAACTAATACAATAGTTGTTATATGCACTATTTTTCTTGGTTCGATTAGCTTGGTCTCCCTTTCTCGTGTTTTATTTAATACATATCTAGATAGAATGACTGAGAAGGATTTAGGTAGTGCTAAAATTCTTCCAACACTTCGAAGATTAACAACTATTGTTGTTTATGTTCTTGCAGTGATGCTTTCCTTTGATTATATGGGTATTGCCATAAGTCCCATACTTGCGGGTTTTGGGATAGGCGGTTTAGCCCTTGCTCTTGCTGTCCAGCCAACTCTTAGTAATTTTTTTGCTGGAACATATCTTGTTTCAGGCAATGTAATCACGCCAGGAGATTTTGTAGAACTAGAAAATGGATTTCGTGGGTACGTCACAGAGATTGGATGGAGAAGTACTCGACTGAGGACTCCTTTTAATAATTCTGTAGTTATCCCTAACTCACGACTTTCTGACAGCATGATTACAAATTACAATAATCCCGATGCTCCTATTGGAGTGCTAATCGAATGTGGTGTCAGCTATGACAGTGACCTTAATTTTGTTGAAAGAATTGCACTAGAGGTTGCGCAAAGTGTTGTCCAAGATCTTCCAGAAGCGATTAATGACACTCCATGGTTTTCCTTCAGTCATTTTGGTGAGTCGAACATAGATTTTTGGGTTTGGGTAACTGCAAAAGATTACGTTTCATCTTTCAAGCTCAAATCGGAAATTATTAAAGCTATTCATAGTAAATTTAATGAAGAGGGTGTCACAATCAATTATCCAGTGAGAACTGTGTATATGGAGAATGAGGGATAGTTGATTGATTATTGGCGACCCCGACGGGATTCGAACCCGTGATCTTCGCCGTGACAGGGCGATGTGTTAGGCCGCTACACCACGGGGTCTTCAGTGTATAATGGTAGCTGTAGAGTGACTGTTGTGTCAAGATTAAAGAGAAGCTTGCATTACTTATGCCTCTCTAGCCACATTTGTTATAGCCGCATTCTCTGCACATAAGACACCCCTCCTGCGAAACTAATGGTCCAGAGCATTCTGGGCAATTAGTCCAAAAACCAGAGTTCGAATTGTCATTTTTTGATGTTACAGATTGCAAGACAGATGGAATTATTGTTGATGATTCTTTATTGAAAAGTTCATACTGTTGTGCTTCAACTAAATTGGGACTAGCTATTCCAGTTGCCCTTGATAAGGCAAGCGCTAGTGCATCTGGTGCTGACCTGATCAAGACGCCACTATCCCAAACTGGGTCATCAGTAATTCCTCGTAATTGATCAATTACTGCCTGTGGGTCAACTCCTGCACGAAGTGCCATCGAAACTAATCTCGAAATAGCCTCTAATTGAGCAGAGTCAGTGCTTCCTGCTTTTCCTAAAACAGTAAATAATTCGAAAGGTTTTTCATATTGGTCAAAATTGATTGTAACGTACATGTTTCCATGTCCAGTTCTTATTCGCTCAGTTACTCCTTGTACTGTTGAAGGGCGTATTCTTGGAACTAGAGGCATTGAATCATTTTTAACTGAGGTAATGGTTCCAGTAACTAGCACTTCTTTTTCTCTGCTTCCTGCCCTATAAACGGTGATGCCCTTGCACCCAAGCGTCCAAGCTAAAATATATGCGTTTTTTACGTCTTCTTGTGAGGCACTATTTGGAAAATTAATTGTTTTGGAAATAGCAGAGTCTGTAGATTCTTGGAAAGCAGCCTGCATTTTAACATGCCAATCGGGCGAGATATCTGGAGCAGTTGGTAAGATTTCTTTTACCCATGCTGGAACGGAAGAATGATCTTGTAACGAATTACCTTCTGATAGATATGCGGTTAATTCATTGCTATGAAATCCTGATCCCATGCTGATGGATTCAAAAGATGGATCAATATAGTAGAGGGTTTCTCCTCCTAGAATGTTTTGTTTCCTGTATGCTAATGCAAAAAGTGGTTCAACTCCACTGGAGCAGCCCGCAATCATTGAAATTGTTCCTGTAGGTGCAACAGTAAGCCTACATGCGTTTCGCATGGGAGGAGCTTCAGGATAATCTAAACGACTTCCTTTAAACGCAGGAAAACTTCCTCGAGTGTATGCTAATTCTGTTGAAGCCAAGTTGGCTTCAACAGAAATAAATTTCATAATTGTTCTGCCAGCTTCAATTCCTTCTTCAGAGTCATATGAAATACCTAATCGTACTAGCATGTCAGCGAAACCCATAACACCAAGCCCAATTTTTCTTGTGAGCTTTGTCATATGTTCAATGTTTGGAACAGAGTAAGCGTTAGCATCGATAACATTATCGAGAAAATGAACTGCTAGCCTAACTGTTTTCCTTAAGCGCTCCCAGTCTATTTCCGCTCCTGAGTCGTTATAATTAAGCATTGTTGCTAAATTTATAGACCCTAAGTTACATGACTCATAAGGGAGAAGTGGTTGTTCACCACATGGATTGGTTGCAGTTATTTCACCTAAATGAGGCGTGGGATGAGATGAATTGACTTTATCGATAAATATTACTCCAGGTTCGCCATTCCGCCATGCACCTTCAACAATCATGCTGAAGAGTTGTTGGGCTGAGCGCTTTCCTATTATATTTTTAGTAATTGGATCAATAATATCTAGCTCACCATCGGACTGAACTGCACGCATGAATGCGTCAGTTGCTCCAACGGATATGTTGTAGTTATGTATGAGACCTTCCTCGGTTTTGCACGTAATGAACTCCTCAATGTCAGGATGATGAATGTTCATTACCGCCATATTAGCTCCATCACGTTTTCCTCCCTGAGTTATCATTGTTGATACCGATGAGAGGTGGCGCAAGACTTCTATGGGGCCACATGCTTTACCGTGAGTAGTAGCGATCGGAGCTCCTTTTGGGCGAAGATGTGAAAGCGGAATTCCAGTTCCACCACCAAATTTTTGCACCATGGCAATATCAGTTGCCGTGGCCATAATATCCTCCATGCTGTCTTTAAGCGGGAGCACAAAGCAAGCACTTAATGTTCCTGCACCAGTGCCAGCATTCATCATTGTTGGTGAGTTAGGTAGAAATTCTAATCTTGCCATCATTTCATAAAATGCATCAGCAGTAGACTTTACTAGGCTTTCAACTTGAGGTTTTTCCGACTCGACACTTAAGCCTTCAAAATACAGCCTATCAATTTCAGCTATTGCATTAGCAACTCTTTGGAACATCATTGTAGGGGTTTCTGTAAGGTTTCCTTCGCTATCTTTAAGAAGGTACCGTTTCTCTAAAATAATGCGTGCATTTTCTGTTAACAGCGGCTCACCTTTGTAAGAGTCATTTGCAGCAATGGATTGCATGAGAGCGCTGCTAATTATTGCTTTTGTGGATGCGCCGTTATTGTAAATTGATGACTCCATTACTGTGGCTATGGCAGTGCGAAGATTTGGATCATCTGTAACTTCTAAGGTTTTTCTTAAAGACTCGAGTACATGATTACCTGACTCTGATTCACTTGATGACTCGAAGGGATTTTCTTGCACGTGTAGCATGATTTACCTCTTTAATATATTTATCGATCTAGAACATAAACTTGAACGCTGCTGTTAATTGCCTGATTTTATTTAACCAAGGACGATTTACCAATACACTTCACTTTGGTCGCTTAGTTCGCTTTGGCAATAAGGAGGTGCCCCCTGAAAGCGGAAGTGTTAGTTGAATGCGCTCCAGAGCGTCAACTGTCTTTACCTCTTTTTGGGAAGTTCCGTCGTCTAAAATTTCTTTAATTTCTTTCTGAAAACTTTCGACGTCTTGGAAATTCCTATAAATACTTGCGAATCTTACATAAGCAACGTGATCAATCTGCAATAAATGCTCCATAACAAGTTCCCCAATTAAACCACTAGGAATTTCATTTCGACCAAGAGACCAAAGCTCTCTTTCTAAGTTATCGGTTAAACGCTCAATGTGTTCTGCAGTAACTGGTCTTTTAGTGCATGCACTAAGAACACCTACCTGTACTTTTTTTCTGTCGAACTCTTCTCTGCGGCTATCTCTTTTTACGACCATTAAGGATACTGCCTGAACACGCTCAGATGTTGAAAAACGTAGACCGCAGAGCGAACATTCTCTGCGTCTTCTTATGCCATCATCGGAGTCCCTAGAATCAGTTACTCGCGACTCAGTGTGGCCGCAGTAAGGGCACTGCATATTTATTTCATCTCCATATCATCTACACAACCTGTAGTGTTAAAAGGTTGCCCGTGTACAATATATTGTGGCATGCTATGCTAAACTAGTGACAGTGTCAAGTGTAATTGTCTATAAATTTATAAGGAAGGTATAATAATTAACGATTGCAAGCAAAATTTATTTATCTTTTTTTGAAGCTTACAGGCAATCGCCGAATAGTCCTTTTGCTATGACTGAAAGTGTAATTTCGGTGCTTATTTAGCACCTAGTACCCTGATAAGCTAAATGCTGAGATTTTCTGTTAGATCACTAGGTTTTTGTAATTTCTAACTCATCTATTGCCATATAGCATAAAACTAAAAAATGGTGCACGAATTGAAAAAAATTTGAAAGCTTGATGTTTTCTTGTTGGGATTGTTTAAGATGCTGTTATTGTAGCTCTAATTAGTGATTAGCAGAAACTAGCGAAATGAAGATACTTTTTCCATATACTAATAAGGTAAGGTAAATTGAGGGATAATTTTGCCCTCCTTATCCCTGATAATTATTATCTCTGATAATTGCTAGTATTTAATCTGCAGGATAAACTTTAAGTAAAATTTAACAACTTTGAGGAAATAATGACCGGCCTTGATATAGCAATTGCTATAACACTTATCATATCTGGTATAGCAGGTTGGCGTACTGGAGTCATAAAAGTAATATCCGCTGCATTAGGTATTGGGCTCGGTGTTATCTTTGCAAGTCGATATGGAGACAAGCTTGATTGGCTTAGTAATTTTATTGAAAGTGATTCATTAGTTACCATAGCAGGGTTTTGTATTGTTTTCGCAATAACCCTTATCGGTGCAATTCTATTAGCTAATGCTGCAAGAAAAGTTTTGGGGTTAATGCTCTTGGCCTGGGTTGATTCAGCTGCCGGAGCATTAGTAGGTATTTTTACTGCATCGTTAGTCTGGGTGGCAGCTATTGGATTGATTGGCTCTCTTCCTTTTGATGGTCCTGGTAAGTCTTTAGAACAATCAAAAGTAGCTGAACTCCTAAGTAACAATACTTCTATTTTTTTAATTTTATTGCCTGAAGAATATAAAGATATAATTTCATTTATAGGTGCCGATTATAAAGTTCCTGTGGTTTCTCTAGAAAATAGTTTTTCGAAATTTGATGAAAATGGCATGAATTTTGCGGGTTTTTTGAAGATTAACAACCCAAATCGTTTTGGCGGTAATCTTCAATCTTTGAAATACGAACTTTATACAAAAACAAAAGATGCGGATCTGATTCTCGGATCAGGGTTAAGTAAAGACATTTATATCAAAGCAGACTCAATTACTTCAGTAGAGGTTTCTATGGATATAGAGGGTAATATTTTTAATCATGACAGTCTTGGGGTCAGGGGAAATGCAGAACTTAAATTTCCCCTAAGTTCAAAATCATTAAGTATTCCTTATGATACTGGAATGATTGCCGACTGGCCTGTGAAATGAATCATTCGTCTTTCACAAAAGAAAAGCAAGTAATAGATGTAAAAGAAATAAAAGAGTACAATCTTTTTTGAATAATGTTAAATGATGTTTGTTAAAGAGGTAATTGCCATGAACTTTATAAGAGGTATTGGGCTACCAGAATTATTAATTGTTCTTTTTATTGTTTTGCTTATTTTTGGAAGTACCAGATTGCCAAAACTTGCAAATTCAATGGGCAAGGCCATTAAGGAATTTCGAAAGGGAGTAGGCGAAAATGAGGAACTTATTTCTAAAAAAAGATCGAAAAAAAATTCTGATAAGTAGATGATACAGATGTGTAACTTAGGAGCATGGAATGGATTTTGGAGGAATTCGAATAGAAGAGCCAATCCCGCAACTAGATAATCCTCACATGTTTGTCGCTGTTCGAGATTGGGTCAACGTTGGCAATGTTGGGTCTATGGTTTAAAAAAATATTGGAGATTCATTTGGATCAAAACAACTTGGAATAATTGAAAAACCGGGAATTTATTATGATTTCACTAGGTACAGGCCTATAAGAAGAAAAGATGGAACATTAAAAGTTCCAAATACCACTATTGATTATGTCAAAATTCCCAAAAAAAAAGACTTTATTCTTATAAATGCTCTTGAGCCCCATTGGGATGGCGAACAGCTTGTAGAGTCACTTCTTGATTTGGCAAGCTATTTTGGTGTTAAGAGGTATGCCCTTATTGGTGGCATGTATGGAAGTTCTCCTCACACAAGACCGCTAAAAATGAGCGGAAGAGCCACTGAAAAGACTATAAAGCAAATTTTTGAGACTTTTGGAGTTCAGGAAAGTAAATATGGTGGTGCTACAACGATTATGGTGCTTGCCAGTGAACGCGCTGCTGCTAGAGGTATTGCTATGATGCATCTTATAGCTCAACTTCCACCTTACTTTCAAGTAGAAGAGTTTTATAAAGGGGGCGAAACATTACTCGAAGTGTTAAATTTTATCTACAAACTCAATTTCGACTTAGAAGAGTTTAAGGGTAAGGCTGAGGCCCAGCATAAAGAGCTGAATCGAATGATTGAAGGTAATCCACGAGTTCGTGCTTTATTAAGACAGCTTGAGGAAGATTATGATTACCGTGCAGATGATGTCAAAGGCGTTTCTGATATATCAGATACAGAGGAAGCATCAGAATTGCCTGAAGAACTTATACAATTCATAAATGATATCGAAACTGATAATGATTAACATTTAACTACTTTGGCTCCAATTAAGCGATACCTGAGCGTTAAACAGAGTAGATATTAGGAGAGCAGAAATGCTGAAAGTTATTCTTGAAGTTTTTAAAGGTTATGCGCCGGTTTTTTTAAAGGGATTTCCTTCTATAGCACTTGTTATTTCAATCCTTTCTTTGATTATCGCCCTAACTGTGTTATCTGAAGTTGGCACGTCAAATAACACAAGTCCTGCATCAATACAAAAAGATGTCTTGGTTTTGCTAAAAGTCGAACAAGAAAATGCCCTGAATAGACAATTAACAGCATCTCAATCCGACAAATTAGTCGAACTGGAAGCACTTTATTTAACAATGAGCCAGCCAATTGATCAAATATTGATCGTACAAAAAACATTGATTCAAACCCAGAAAGAGCTTAGCGTCGAAGTTATATCTTCTAAAGAAGCTCTTAAGAAACGACTTGATGATCAACTAGCGTTAGAGAATCAAATACAATTAGTAAATAGTCGAATAGGTGAACATAAGGCCCTATTAGATGATTCCACGAAAAGCTTGGAACAAATAAAAAGTGACCTTATTGATATGAAAAAATCTTTAGGAAGTAATACAGAAAAAATATCTTTACTAGAACAACAAATTACAACTCTGGATAGCAGTTTAAGTATTCTTAAATTAGACCAAAACAACATGGACTCCACATTGGTTGATTTGCAAACAGATGTCTCTAAGTTAAGTTCTAAAATTGCTGAAGCTTCTGTTTATGCCGAAACAGCTGATGCCTACTTTGTATGGAGGGCAGCAAAGGCTTTGAGTGTCGGGCAACCTGATTCTGATGAACAGATTAATTTAGCTAAGGAAAGTCTGTCCGGAGCTATTTTTGCAACCCCAAATCAACAATTAAAACTTGATTACAATGATTGGCAGAATTCTATAGTAAGTCATCTGCAAGACAAAAAAGAGGCTGGATTTCTAATTAAATTAGGCAATTTATTAAATGCAGCTTTAGAGCCAAGTTAGTATTAAAATTATTTAATATGCAATAAAAGGATAAGGAGAAAGATTTTGGATTCAAAAGGTACAGGATTAACTTTAATGTTGGGTGTTGTAGTGGCGGTTATAGGGTATTTTTTATGGCAAAACGTAATTGGCTTTGAAACTAAAGTAGATGATGTAGGAACTATTTTACAAAATGCTGCAGCTGGTAGTGTTGAAATGAAATTTGCAGCCATACTAATTGCTGTTGGTTTAGCTATTCACGGCGCAGGACTTCTTAGCACTCGAGGCACGGCTCCTGGAACGAGTGAAAGTCTAGGAATATTTTGTATTATTACAGCAATACTAATTTGGATAATTACTACTAGTCTTGGGTTAGCTATGGTTGAAATGGGTGAAAAATATGTTGCATTTTTGCCAGGAGCACAAGTTGGCGATCCTCTTGCATCATTTAGCGTTGTAAGTATCCAGGTTGCTGGTGGATTTATACAATCGGCAACGGTAGCTGCAAATACCCTTGCTTCGTTATTAGCTGGGATAGGTTGGGTTTTTGTGGGTTGTGCCTATAGAGGAAGTAACTTTAAAGGTGCTATATCATTCCTTCCTCTTGGGTGGCTAGCTATGACTCTAGGATTAGTGTTAGTCGTAGAAGTGCTCGTTATCAATCCATTTGTCAGTATAGAAGTTGGAAATCAAATAGGTAGTGTAAGCTTTTTGTTAATTGTACTTTGGTCTGTTTCTGCGGGATTAAAATTTATGAAAAGCTCTAAGTAACTGAATAATTAGCATTCTTAGTCTAAGAATGCTAATTATTCAGTTACATGTCTATTCGCTTGTTTCCAGATAGGTATTCTAGTGGTTCTTTGGAAAAAGCAATTCTACAGCCTGGTGCGCAAAAATAAAAAGTTGCCCCATTATGTTCAAATGTTCCACCTAGGGGTTTATCTTTAGAAACGTACATATTGCAAACAGGATCTGTTGTTTTATTTCCACCTGGAATCATTTTGAGTAAAATGTTTTTCATAAATTTGGCCTTTTTATAATCATATTTGGAGTAAATCTGATTGATAGTTATAAAATTTTATAACTATCAATCAGATTTTTTGCAAGATTAAGTGTTTCTTTGCTAAGGTTGACTTCCCTGAGATCATTATACAAAGAAAATACCTCAATAAGCTCGTGGATTACATTTTTTATAGAAATCTTGCCTATTTCTTCAGATATACTCCCAACAGTATTTGGATTCCATTCAATTTCAAGATGAGAGTATATATCTGTTAGAATTTCCTTTATTGATTTTTGATTTTCTAAAACTATTACCCCACCAAGGTAAGTTGCTTTGGATGCTATTCTCTGTCCAATTCCAATGATTTTTTTCACGTGTCGTGCATTAACGCTGAAATCTCCAGGGCAATATTCCCCATCAATTTTGCCTACATTGGCATCTAAGCCTAAATTTTTAAGAACTGTACGTAATGAATTCGATATAGCTATGAAGCGAGGTATAAGTCCAGACCGAGGATTATCTGATTTTTTTATAAGTGAAAAGGCGATGGTGTTTTTAGACATTGCTAGTGCTCTTCCACCTACAATTCTACGGACTGGTACAAATCCATGAATCCGAGAGGCGATTTTTGCGGAATTAAAGCCCTTAGAGGTGATATCTTGTGGACCAAAAGCAATAACTTTTGGAGGTATATATATTCTTAGCGTATCCTCTTCGTCGCCTTGACTTATTCGGTCAAGCAAGGCTTTAGAGATAGCAATATCCAACGGGGGATTATCAGGAAAAGAGGCGAAAACTAAGTTCATTTTATCCGTTTACTTTGAAAATTTCTTTATTTAAGTCAAGTAGTTTTGAAGAATAGGATACAGGCTTTCCTGTATGAAACCCTTCTATTGGTATTGAAGCATTTGAGCGAAGTGCAGCAATTAAGTCAGCTTGGTTTCGTATATCTTCATTAAAATAAGTTGATCCTTTTCCAAGTCCTTGTAATGAATGAGCATCACTTCCTCCGGTTCCGCTTATTCCTAAAACATTTGCTACTTCTTGAGCGAAGCGGTTTTCAGTATCGATGTTGCCACCGTTAACTACTTCTATTGAGTCCATCAATGCAAATACAGGGTGACTTGAAGCTTCTTCGGCAGATTGAGGAAAATTTGTAGTGTCCCTAAAGAGAATATTTTGAGAATATACGCCTTGAAGATCAAAGAAAAAACGAAAAGGATGGGCTAGTATCAGAAACCCACCAATGTCATCAATTGTTTTACGAAGAAGTTCCACTTGCTCTATGCCTCCGTGAAAGCCAGTTACTTGTCGCTCAAGTCCAATTGCAATAACGTGACCCAACGGTGTATATACCTCTAGCCCTCGAATGAGCACCAGATCATGTGTGTCTGCAAACTTTTCGAAGTCATATTTTGCCCAACCTTCATGCTCGGCCACCATAATTCCCGTTAAGCCAATTCTCTTAGATTCTTCGAACATATCTTCGGGATCTAGGCCGCTATCTGCACTTCCTCGGCTAGTATGGACGTGTAAATCAAAGATAGATGGCAATATGTATTCCTTTTGATAATAAAGTTATTTCGGGACTAATTTTATATTTAACGGAATTTAGCTTGAACGTCAAGTGGAAATAAATAAAAAAAGTATTGACAAATGTAATCGATAGGGTTATTTTTGCTTCGTTAGGTGTATAATTTAAGATGTATAATAGATAAAATATAAACATTCACGCTTATATTGTATAATTATACAAGAAATTGAATTCGGAGGATAAGATATGGATTTTAGATACAACTATACTGATGAACAAGAATCGTTTCGAGCAGAAGTCCGAGAATACTTAGCTGCTAATATTCCTGAAGATATGCGATCACCTGTTGATGCGCGGTTAAGCCTTACACAAGAGCAGTACGATTTCTGGCATGGCGGCATGCACCAGCAGTTGGCAGCAAAAGGATGGATGTATCCAACTTATCCTACTGAATACGGTGGTGGAGGTCTTAGTGGTGACCATGAAACAATCATTATGGAAGAATTTGAGCTAGCAGGTGTAGTAAGAGACTTCACTAATGCCTTATGTTTACCAACTTTGATGGTTTGGGCAACTGAAGAACAGAAAAAACAATTCCTCACCCCTCTTTTAAAATGTGAAAAAGTAGCATTTCAGAATTTTTCCGAACCGGAAGCAGGTTCTGATTTGGCTGCGATTCAGAGTCGAGCTGAAAGAGACGGAGATGACTGGATAATTACTGGCATTAAAACTTGGATTAGTGGTCATGGAGAGCCAGATTGGCTTTTTGGCCCAATTGTTACAGACCAAGATTCGCCTCGACATAGAAATCTTGGATACTTCATGATTCCTGCTCCTTCAGAGGGTTTGACGATCCAAAAACTTGATCTTTTGACTGGACATGATCAGCAGTCTATTTTCATGGATCACGTGAGAGTTGCCGGAGACCATCTTATTGGTGGCGATCACCAAGGATGGCAAGTTGCCCAAAGCACACTTGAGATTGAACATGGTGGTCGTGGTGTTGCGTTTCCTAAGGATGAGCCATTAGAAAATCTCCTTGATTACGTGAAGACTGTCAGTACTGGTGATGGAGCACTTGCCGATGATCCTGTGCTTCAACAGCTTGCCATGCAAGCAGCTATTGACTCTCAGATCAATGCACTTTTTCAAAGAAGAAATTTTCACTTGTACCAAGCACGAGAAGAAATGACTTACCAAGGCTCCCAAAGCTCCCTTTGGCGAAAGTCATTTAACATTACTAATGCTGCGAGAGCTAGAGAAATTATGGGCATGCACGCCATGACTGGTGTAGATGAGCCAACGGCTCCTTATAAAGGCCAACCTGAGGTTTATCAGCGCGGTAGCTTGGTTGGGGCACATCCTGGTGGAACAATTGAGATCCAAAAGGTTATTATTGCTCGCAGAATGGGCATAAGTCGAACCAAGGAGCGTGCAGCTGCTACTCCATCAACTACCGGGGCTGTTGGGGTATAGCACCAACAATCTTAAGGTAGAAGAAGTTGATAGTTTAATTAACAGGGTCCCCTATAATTAGGGGGCCCTGTTTGTTTTTCTGGTTAGAACGAACGTATAGAGCTTAAGGAGTAACGCTATGGATTTCCGAGAACAAAAAGAGTCAGATGAGCGTAAATCATTTCGTCGAGTTGTTCGTGAGTGGCTAGAATTCCACAAACCACAAGCAACAACTCAACCTTCTGATGGAGGCAGGTTGCCAAGCGAAATTCAAACTGAGATTAGAAAATTTCGAATAACATTGGGCAAACAAGGGTGGATTGCACCAACGTATCCTAAAGAAATTGGAGGAGGAGGGCTTCCATCTGTACAAGCAGCAATTATTCAGGAAGAAATCCGAAGATTAGCAATTCCTTTTATGAGCGATAATGATCGTTGGATTCCTGCCATGATGTTATGGGGTACTAATGAACAACGCCGAAAATATCTTCTTCCTGCATTGCGAGGAGAAACAATTACTTGGCAACTCTTTAGTGAACCACAAGGCGGCTCAGATTTAGCTGATGTGAGAACTAAAGCTATAGAAACCGAAGAAGGTTATATTATTCATGGTGAGAAGGCCTATGTTACTGGCCGATTTGATCCTGATCAATACTGGACGCTAGCAGTTACGAACTCAGAACGTCCTAAAAAAATGAATTTAGGCATATTTATGATTGATGCAAGTATTCCTGGAGTCTCATCTAAAGAGCAAAAACTTTTAAACTGGGGCTTTGGAAGTGAGCAAAGTGTCTTCTTAGAAAATGTTTTGGTTCCGAAGAATTCCCTCGTTGGTGGTTTGTATCAAGGGTGGGAAATTGCCCAGACTATACTTGAGGGAGAAAGAGGCGGCTTTGCTTTCCGAATGAGCGATGATGGAACCATGGAAGGCATCATCGAGTTTTTAAAAGAAGAACGGGAGCGGAGTTCTAGTTCGTAAAATCAATAAGGAACCTAAATTGAGATTTACTCAAGAATATTCCGAAGAACAAGAAAATTTTCGAAACCAAGTAAAGGAAAAGTTAAAAAAACATAAATCCTTGGAGAATTTTTCTGTTGATTCTAAACTTGAATATTTAGGAAAGCAAGGCTGGCTTATTCCTAGTTTTGGTATTAAGCAAGATGGAGTATCTTTGTCAGAAGATCTGAGCCGAATTTTATTTGAGGAGCTAGAAAACGCAGGCCTGTTGCAATATATTGATAGCAACATATCTAAATTTCACCAAGCTATTTCTTCTGAAATAAATGCAGAATATAAAGACGAATGGTTACATTTACTGGCAAGCGGCAATTTGACTGCTTGGGTTCCTCTTATTAATCAAGGCAGCTCCCCTGATCCCGATGAATTCAACATTATTGCATTTGAAGATGGAGATGAATATGTATTGAATGGACGGGGAGTTTTTGTAGGTCGAGGGGAAAACCCAGGTCTGATTTGGACTCTTGCAAGAATTAATCAGAATCAGCCAATTCTTAATAATATTATAGGGCTAATGGTTCCTGGTAATCAAGAAAATTTGATAGTGGAAAATATAATTGGCCCAATGGGTAACACGATTCATAGCGTTTCATACGAAAATGTACGAATATCTAGATCTTGTGTTATTGGCTCAAGTGGCGATAGCCTTGAGTTGTTTCAATCAATTATGAGCCAACCCACCGAATTTGATTATGGTATCAACAATAACCGAGTTCTATCTGATTTAATTATATTTGCTACTCAAGTAGATTCTGACCAAACTCGCTTGATTGATGATGTTGTAATACAGCAAAGTGTTATGAAAATATATGCTTTAAATCATATTAGTAAATTGTTCCAAGCAAGAGACCATTGGCTTAGTAAATCAAATAAGGATATAACATATCATCGTGCCCAAACACGCAAATGGCAGAAAGAAACAGCTCTTCAGCTGGCAAAGATAACTAGAGATATTATGGGTATATACGCCCTTTTGGGCGACAAAGAGCCAAATGTGCCTGCCAACGGTCGGTTTTTAGCTCAACAGATGGATACTATTTTAGATCCACGCATAGCCAATGCTATGGAGAGTGATAGTGAATTAATTGCAATTGAGGTAGGTTTGATAAATCTAAGGATTAATAAAGAGAGCAATGCCTCTTAATCTATAGCAAAAAAGTGAATAGTGCGCTATTATCCTATTCTTTCTAAGGATATAGCGAGAACCTAAGACAGGAATGGGAGGATTACGATGGATTTGTCATTAACTGAATTGCAACAGCTGCTGCAAAATCAGGCTAGAGAATTTTTGGATGCCGAGCTTCCAAAAGCAAGAGTTTTGGAAATTGATGAAAGCGAAAAAGGATTTGATGCGGATTTGTGGCAAAAAATTAGCGAGCTAGGGTGGCCAGCAATGGTTATTCCGGAAGAATACGGTGGTTCTGGTAACTCGTGGACTGACCTAGGTGTTGTTTACGAGGTATTAGGTCAATATGCTTGCCCAAGTCCACACCTTTCTTCGTCAGTAATTTGCGCGCAGCTTATTTTAAATGCTGCAAATGATGAACAAAAGCATTCTATATTGCCAGGTATTGCATCCGGAGAACAAATATATGCTTTTGCTTATACTGAAGCATCATATGGTTGGGCTCCATCAAATGTTACTCTTTCGGCAAAAAGTAACGGTGATGGATATGTTTTAAATGGTACAAAATTATTTGTTCATGATGCCAATGTAGCAGATAAGCTGATTGTTGCTGCACGAACAGAGATTTCTTCAAATTCTGAAGATGGTATTGGTCTTTTTATTGTAGACGCCAATGATGCTGGAGTTTCAATTCGTACACAAACTGGATGGATTGGTCCAAAAGTTGCAGAAGTAATAATTAATAATGTTAAAGTGAATTCATCCGATGTACTTGGATCGCCTGGTAATGCTTGGCCTGCAATAGAGACTGCAATGGATTGTGGTACTGCAATGTTAAATCTCTATATGGCAGGTGGTACACAAAGAGTGTATGAAATGGCAAGGGACTATAGTCAGGAGAGAATGGCCTTTGGTGTGCCCATTGGTACATTTCAACGTGTTCAGGATCATGTTATTGATGCGCTTAATGCTGCTGATGCCGGTAAATGGACAGGATTTGAAGCAGCTTCTTATTTAGACGAAGGAATTCCTGATTATAAAAATGCAATATCTCTTTCAAAATCTGTTGTTAGTGATGGATTTCCCTTGGCGTGTGATGCCTCCCATCATGTTCATGCTGGTATTGGGGCGGATTTAAATTATGGACTGACGCAATACACCAAAAGAGCTAGAACTCTTCAACATTATTTAGGGGATTCCATCTATCATCGAAAGAGGATGGCGAGTCTTCTGATAAAGAAATAAGTAATATCGTTATAACAAGTTTATATTGTGTATAAGCTTGTTATGTGGTGAATAGCATGAGTACAGACCTTGTGGCATTTGGCTCGATAGTTTTGGCTGATCTGATGTTGGTTGATAAGTTTCCTTTAATAAATACTGGCACTGAAATAAAAACGACAGCAAAATATTTATCTGATGACGCTGTAATTGTTGCAACATTGCTATCTCAGTGGGGAATGAAAGCTGGGCTTATTTGTACAGAAATTCCTTCAGATGATCAAGGAAAGCATATATTGAATATGCTTAATGAACTTAATATCCAGGGTGAATTTCGTTTATCTCCTTATGCCATTAAACCATATGAGGTTACCATTTCCGATTCATTAGGCAATCGAACCTATTTTTGGCGAAGAGATGAAGAATTATTGAATTCCCTTGATACCGCTAACCTTAACATTATTAAGAATTCTAAGTTTCTTTATGTGGATTGGTATGACGGAGATCATATATTACGCCCTATTAGTGTTGCGAATTGCCATGATGTTCCAGTATTTTTGAATCTTGAATATGGTCATCAGAATCAATTTGCGCTTGAAAAATATGTAAAAGCTTCAACAATTGTTCAGGCTATAACTGATAGTCAGCAACTTCATTTTCTTAATGCTGAAAATATTGCTAACACAATTCTTGAATATGGCCCTAAAATTGTAATTGTAACTATGGCTGAAAAAGGTTGTCTGGTAACTGACGGGAATCAATATTTGAAAGTCTACCCACCTTCCGATATTTTTGTACTAGATGTAAATGGTGCAGGTGCAACTTTTTCTGCAGCTTTTCTGTATGGATTTCTCAATGGATGGGATTTACAAGACATATCAAGGTTTGCAGTGGCTAGTGCAGCATTAAAGTGTACGGAAATTGGACCTAAAGCGTTTCCTGTGGATAAAATTAAGAAGTTAAGTAGCTTATTAGCCATAGATTCATGGTAAGCGTTATTTTTTTTCCGCTATATTCCCTATATTTTCCAAATGTTCTTCTATGTAGCAATGACCAAAATAATATACTAAATAATCTTTACCATTTCGCTCTTCTAGATATTCCTTCTTAGGGCTTAATGTATTGTTTTCTAAGTATGAATCTAAAAGTTCTTTTGTTTCGTTGTCAGATTTTTTATCTATAATGATTAATATTCGCTGTTCTTCTTCTGTAATCTTTATTGTTTCAATTTGCATTTTTTCTTCCTGTTTCTATTGAAAATCTTCCGCTTTCAGCCTAGCTTCTTTCATTTGTGCAATATGATTACGCGTATGTCCTTCCAATAGATGACCACACATTCCCTTAATTGAAAATCCTCCAGCGTATTCTAGCAATCTACTGAAACCAGCATGTCTATCAGCCTCCGGAAGTGAGAGTTTGTAATAATGCCCTGGTGGTGTTTCAAAGAGTAATGTCCGATCTTCTTCACTTATTTCTGGAACAAGAGAAAGATATTCTTTTTCTGTTATCCAACCGAGCAACTCGATAAGTTCATTAGTTGCTTGTTTGAGTTGGACAAGAATATCTTGCAGCGCAGGAATTGAAATACCAACGGGATCAGGGTGATTGAATAAAAATTCTTGCCGCGTGTCTTTCGCTGGTTGTGTAATATGAGCTGCTTCGAGGGATCCTCTAGTTCGGTGTATCCAAATGATCCAGAAGCGAACTACGGGTGCTATATGTTCAGCCGTCTCAAGGAAGCTCCAGTTGTCCGTCCCAGATCGAATTGACATTATTTTTGGAGTTATCTTGCGAAACTCGTCTGCTAATTCTTTGTAGACTATCTCTAATTCATTTAGAAATTCTAATACTGTCGCATTTTTGACCATGTTCATGCCCCTTTGTTACATAACAGGATATTTTTCCATTAGTTCACTTTCGCTCATTCCATCTGCCAAAAGAACATCTTCGTCGTATAATATTTTTCCTGTAAATTCTTGTGGGTTTTTGTTACAAATAGAAACTACTGCATCACCCATTAATTCCCCACTCATTCGCCATCCTGAATAAGACGGATCTCCGTTAGCAACTAAAGTGCGAAAGTAATGGCCACCTTCTGTCCATTCTGGGCGGCGCGGAGAAAGGGTTGTTACGGATATATTATTTGAATACATTTCAGCAGCTAATCCTTGCGAGAATCGTTCTAAAGCTGCTTTGGATGTTCCATAAGTGGTCCCACCACCGCCAGATTGACCAAATTCTTTGTAAGGACCTTCGCCGGGGCCTATTGATGCACCTGAAGAAATATTTACAATGTGCCCTTTCCCTATGTTTATCATATGAGGCAATGCTGTTCTGCAAAGCATGTATGGGCCACGTATATTTATGCGATATGATAGATCGAAATGTCTTGGTTGCATTGAAAGAATGTCACCAGGGGTTTGAATGCCTGCATTGTTTACCAAAATATCAAGCTTTCCATATGAGTCAATTATTTTTGCTATTACCGATTCAATGTCTTCTTCTCTGGCAACATCACATCTCATTGCTACTCCATCGCCACCGGCAGCCTTCATTAATTCCACAGTTTTTGCAAGTGAGCCTGGTATTTTTGAGTCAGAGTCGTTTTCTGTCCTTGCTGTTGCAACTGTAAATGCACCTTCTCTAGCCAATGATATAGCAATATCTTTTCCTAAACCTCGACTTGCTCCTGTGACCATAGCGATTCTGCCAGTTAGTAATCCCATGAATAAAACCCCCCTACGACTATGAATATCAACCGAATCTTATGTACTGATTACCAATGAGTCAAGATTGTTCTAGTTTTAATCACTGGTTGGGGTGATTGGAAGGCCCATTGCATCCTATGTAATTGCGCTTCCGGTGCGCCCACTCCGACAATAACTATAACAAATTAGGAGTCATCAAGATGCCATTATTGCCTTAGGAATAGTTTTTGCATTCTTTGTTTATTTTTTCGTAATGGAGAAAATTGGCGCATAAGTTTTTGCATATCTTTAAACTGCTTGAGCAATTGATTTATATCTTGTACGGTTGTTCCACTTCCAATAGCTATTCGACGCTTCCTTGATCCATTCAGGATTACTGGTTGAGTTCGTTCACGTGAAGTCATTGATAATACAATAGCTTCAAATTTTGAAAGTCGCCTTTGATTTGTTTCTGCATTTCCTAGCTGATTTTTCATTTGTGACATTCCAGGAACCATGCCCATAATTTGCTCTAAGGGCCCCATCTGGTGTAAAACTCGAATTTGATCTAAGAGATCTTGGAGATCAAAATTTGCCTGTGCAAATTTCTTTTCTATAGCTTTTTGTTTTTCTTTGTCGACTGCCACTTCCGCTTTTTCAATTAGTGATAACATATCACCCATGCCTAAAATTCTAGAAGCCATACGGTCAGGGTGAAAAGTTTCTAAAGAATCCGGTTTTTCCCCAGTGCCAATAAATTTTATTGGAATTCCGCTTACTGCTGTTACAGATAGCGCCGCTCCACCTCTTGCGTCCCCATCTAATTTACTTAAAATTAGTCCAGTTAAGTCTGTAACTTTTTGAAATTCTGATGCCGTTCTAACTGCATCCTGCCCAGTCATTGCATCAAGCACTAGGAGGGTTTCACATGGATTAACTGCGGATTTGATTGATGAAAGTTCATTCATCAAATCCGTATCAACAGTAGTTCTCCCCCCTGTGTCTATGATTACCCATTCTGTTCCATTATTTTTTGCATAATTTAAGCTGTTTGTTGAGATTTTAAGCGGTGTAGCGTTTAATTCTACCGAATTATAAAATGGTATATTAATGGTTTTTGCTAGTGTCATTAGTTGCTCTGTTGCTGCCGCACGTTTGGTGTCTGCAGGCACCAGCAATGGCAAGGTATTATATTGATTTTTCAAATACAGTGCTAGCTTAGCTGCTGTTGAAGTTTTACCTGAACCTTGTAAACCAACCAGAAGTATAACATTTGGAATTGTTGGGCCTTTAATAAGTTGACTGGTGTAAGTTCCCAAGATAGCTCTAAGTTCACTATCTACGGCTTTTATAACATGCTGACTAGGATTTAGGCCTTGTGCTAACAAATCATCAGTTAATTGATCTTTTAGCCGTAAGACAAAATCTCGAGCCACTTTAAAATTTACATCAGCTTCTAATAGGGCGATACGGATAGACTTAAGGGTGCCTTCAACATCTTTTTCATTTAAACGACCTCGATTAGAAATTTGCTTAAATGCGACATTGAGCTTTTCTGTAAGAGATTCAAACATAATTCACTCCTAATATTATTAGTGTAGAAGTTTTTGTAATGTTTTGGCAAAATATATTAAGAATTTTCGATGGATTGGTCTTGTGTTCTGTATTATTCCAGATCAGCCAAAGTATCTCCAGTTTTAATTGTCACTCGTAAAGGGACACTAAAGTTGATTTTCTCTGAGGAATTTTCAAAGACATTTTCCATAATGCGCTTGAGCTGAAAGCTTAAATTTTCAATTTCGTTATTTGGTGCCTCAAAAACAAGTTCATCGTGAATTTGAAGTAACATAGAGCTCTGTATTTTTGAAGATTTGAGTTTTTTTTCAATATCTAACATAGCAAGTTTTAATATTTCAGCAGCAGTGCCTTGTATAGTCATGTTTATTGCATGTCTTTCGCTTGCTAATCTAACTATAGAATTTGAAGAGGCTATATCTGGAATATAGCCTCTTCTGCCGTGCAATGTTTCAACATAGCCATTTGTTCTTGCATAGTTCTTAATTGAGTCTTTATAGTTTTTTAGAGTTGGAAATTGAGCAAAATAATGTTCAATGAATTCTGCGGCTTCTACTATAGAAAGTTGAGTTTGTTGAGAAATGCCATAGGCGCTTGCCCCATAGGCTACTCCAAAATTTAACACTTTTGCATTTCTTCGCATCTCTTCTGTAACCTGATCTATTGATACATTGTAAATAAGAGAAGCAGTTGAAGCGTGAATGTCTAATTCTTGTAAGAATGTGTCAATCATATTTTGGTCTTGAGATAAGTGCGCCAAAACCCTTAGTTCGATTTGTGAATAATCTGCAGAAACCAACTTATAGTTAGAATTTGATGTACGGAAAGCTCTACGTATTTCCCTACCTTCGCTAGTTCTAATCGGTATATTCTGAAGGTTTGGCTCACTTGAGGAGAAGCGACCTGTTGAAGAACCAGATTGATTGTAGATTGTGTGAATTCTTTTTGTTTTTGGGTTGACTAATTTTGGCAATGATTCAATATATGTTGACTTTAACTTGCTTAACTGACGTGAGCGCAATATGAGGGATATTATAGGATGATGGCTTTCTAAATATGCAAGTGTCGTGGCGCCTGTTGAGTAATTTCCAGTTTTTGTTTTTTTTGGCTTGGATATCCCAACGATTTTTTCTTGTAATTGAAGCTCATCGAATAGCACTTCGCCAAGTTGTTTTGGTGAGCTTAAATTAAAATCATGTCCAACAATATCAAAGATTTCTTGATTGATTTTATTCAATTTTTCAGTAAAGTCTTTGTTAAGCTCGCTAAGTAGATGGGTGTCTAGTTTGATACCATTAAATTGCATTTCAACTACTATTGGGACCAAAGGGAGCTCAATAGTATGATATAGATTATGCATTTCATTTTTAACGAGTTCTTTTTCAAATTTTATCCATAGTCGATAGGTGTAATCGGCATGAGTACATGTATTTAAAAAATTACTCTCAGATGAAAATAATGCTTCTAAAGGTTGGCCGATTGTTTTCTCTGGAATTGGAAGCTCAACGCCTAAAGCAGTTAATGTTAAATCTTTAATTTGGATTGATTTGTAACCTAAAAGATGCGCTGCTAGACTGACATCGAATCCAAATTTTGTAATTGTAAATCCATTGTTTTTCAGAATTGTTAGATCGGAGTTGCCGTTATAAAAACATATGAGAACATCAGGAAGCTCTAAGATGTCTTGAATTACTTTTTTCTTTGCAGAAAGGTCGCCATTGAAGTCTAAAGTGTCATCCCCAAGTGCAACATAAATAGCAGTACTCTCATCTGTAGAGATTGCAATTCCAATTAAAGAATTTGCCATAGAATGATGGTTTTTTGAATTGATATTTTCTTTAGTTGTATAGTTTATGTATATGCTAGCCTTTTTTGATATCAAACAAGCATTCTTTATTAATTCCAATTCTTTCACTTCTGATATTTGGGAATATTTAAGCGAGGAAGGAGAAAAATATGGATCTGAATTACTTTTTTTTTCAGCATTTTCTTCAGGCAATCGATGCACAAGACTTGAAAATTCAAGACGATTTAATACTGATATAGCCTTTGTTCTGTCGTAAAGACCTATTGTGCTTTCTTGGATATTAATGTTAACTGGTGCGTTTTGGATTATTGTTACCAATTCCAATCCTTGAAATGCGGATAATCTATGGTCTTCTAGCAAGGCTTTTGCCTTGGGAGCAATTTGATCGATATTAGAATAAATACTTTCAAGTGTTCCGTATTTTAGCAAAAGTGGTGTTACAGTTTTTTCTCCCAAGCCCGGAACTCCTGGAATATTATCAGATTTATCACCACAAATTGCCTTAAAGTCTATTATTTGCTCTGGTCTTAAACCTAAATATCTTTCTTGAACTTTTTCGGGATCGTACAATGTTTGCTTGCCCATATTTTGCTGCATGAACACAGTGACTGAATTCGAAACTAGCTGAAGAAGGTCTGAATCACCAGTCATTATGATAGTTTTTAAGCCTAGAATTGTTGCTTGAGCTGATAGTGTTCCAAGTATGTCATCAGCTTCGTATCCTTCCAGTTCATAGAATGGTGCATTCAATCCAGATAAAAGTTCCTTTACTAAAGGAAATTGAGATTGAAGTTCAGGAGGAGTTTTTGTTCTATTTGCTTTGTAGTTTGAATAAATTGCAGATCGGAATGTTGGGGCTGGCGTGTCAAATGCTACAGCTAAATGACTGGGTTTAAGTGTTTGAATAGCTCTAAATAGCATTTGAGCAAAACCATATACACCTCTGACATCTTCTCCTGTCGAACGTAAAGTTAATGGTCGTTGTATTGCATGAAAAGCTCTATGTACCAAAGCGTGACCATCTATTAATAAGATAGTATCTTGTATTTTTGACGACATTAACGCCTAGCTTTCTTTATATTATTGTAATCTATCTGATAATGGAGAAAATGTTAATTTGTCTTGATATTTTATAAATATATTATAGTGAGTTGGCATTGCATACAAGAAACTTGCATAATGACAAATTCTGATAAATTTTTAATTAAGTCGTAATATGTAAGGGTGTTTTATTTATAATTTGTAAGTTCCCCTCTATTAATTTAATGATTTTTGTGATGCGAATTTTACTGTTGTGCTTTTTATGGCCTGCATTTCCTTCCTGTCGCATGTTCTGATTTTCCAATAGCGTCACAGTCCACCACTAACCTGAAAATGTTATTGTGATTTATGGATATTTCTTGAAAAATGAATAAGGCCAAATCAAATTTGATTTGGCCTTATTCATTTTGGATTTTCCGACATTTCAGTTATTAATTATGGTAAGATCGAAACGGATCAAAATGATACAGAAAGTATAATCGTCACTGTAAAAAATCCACTAACTAACTTGTGTTGCTTCGATTTGATCAATACTGTCTAAACCCCGCCGTACGCTGTTTAAGACAATCGAAAGATGCTGCTCTAGGTCTTTAAGTGTTGATTTGGCATATTGATTTGCTTCTTCTATTCTGCTTTCCCCAAATGCTTCGGCTTCTTGCATAGATTTATGGGCTTTTCTTTGAGCATCTTGCAATAAAGCATCAGCATGTTCTTTAGTATCTGATAAAAGTTCTTGGGACTTTTGAGTTGCTTCTTTTGTAATTTCGCTTTCATTGATTAAATTCTTGGACTCTTCTTCAGCGGCATTCTTAATTCTTCGCCCTTCAAGCAACGCTTGCCTCTCTATTGCTTCACGTTGATCTAAAAGAATTTCAGCCTCTTGTATATTACCGGGAATATCAGATCGCATTTGTGTTACGAGGTCCAAAATTACATCTAAATCCATCAGAACTTTTCTGGTCCTTGGAAGTCTTCCTGCAGAGGAAGCTATTGTCTCCAATCGATCTATGTGCGTCAGTATGTTCATAATTCTCCTTTTATTATTAACCTATAGTTATTCAACTTGACCTTGTAACTTAGCCTTTAAGGCATCTTCTACTTCTTGCGGAACAAAATTTGATATATCACCATTAAGTGACACAACTTCCTTTAATCGCGAGGAGCTAAGGAACTGCCACTCTAATTTGGTTATAAAGTAGACAGCTTCCATGTCTGGTGCAAGATGTGAATTCATTAATGCCATATCAAATTCAAATTCAAAATCCGTACCAGAGCGTAAACCACGAAAAGTAACTTGTGCCCCTACTTGCTTAGCAAATTCCACTACTAAACCAGTAAATGGAATAACTTCTACATTTGAAAGGTGACTTAATCCTTTTTTACAAAGATCGATCCTTTCCTCAGTTGTGAACACTACCCGTTTTGGAGAATCGGCGTAAACGGCGACTATTATTCGATCAAAAATTTTGCTTGCTCTTTCTGCAATATCAATGTGCCCGTTAGTTATGGGATCAAAAGTTCCTGGATACAACGCAACTACCATTTATAAAATCCTTTATTCTTTTATATATATCGTTAGGGATGTTTCTCCATGCTTTGCGCATCTTATTAAACATAGGCTCCCAAGTGTTTCTGGAAATTCTGATGGACTACTGTGCTCCAAAACTAGTATGCCGCCAGTATTCAAAATAGGGGAATGCGCAAGATTTTCTAATATTTCACTGGTTTTTGGATATGAATACGGAGGATCCATGATTATAAGGTCGTATGAACCATTGAGTGTCGGAATTTTTTTTTCAACTCTAGATTGATGAACCTTACTGATGGATGCAAATCCGAGTTCTTGTAAGTTGGATTTAATGGTTTTGCAATTTAAGGAATTTTCTTCTACAGCATCTAGGAAGGCAGCCCCTCGACTTAAAGCCTCAATACCTAAGGCTCCACTACCTGCAAATAAATCAAGAGTAATGGGGTTTATCAAATATGGAGAAACAATATTAAATATTGCATTTTTTACAAGAGAAGTCGTTGGCCTTAAGCCAGGATTGGAATGAAATCGTACAGGACGATTTTTTACTGTTCCGCCAGCTACACGTATAGTTCTCATCATTTACCACTTGCTCAATCCCATTATAGAGATCTTCTTGAGCGCAGATCAATTTGAAGTGGGCTTAAACCCACTGAATTTATTGTAAATATATTATCACTTGTTTTGGTGGCCTGTAAAGTGATGCATATAATGTCAATATATTAAAAGATTTTCTGTTGCTCACAATAAGGGACTGAGGTTCATGGTGCATCCGTTGGCTAAATTGAACGAATTCTAAATTCAAATCCAAAAGAATTTATCAAAGACTAGTGCTTATTGCGGATGGCTTGCCCGTACTGACGTAGCTAGGAGACTTGCTTGAAATAGATTAGTGGTCTATTTCAAGCAAGCTATCAACAATCTCAAAAGCTTCTAGTGCTAACTCTCGAACATCCTCTGGGGGCACTAAAGAATTTTTATTATTGTAATTGTTGGTTTGACGTGCAATAAGCATTTCCCTGCTTACCCAATACCAACCCTGTAGTAGATTTAAAATTTGATGTTTTGGCTGACAAGCATAAATTAAATCTATGTGTTGATGATGCCCACTATCTGGATCATCGATATCTTCAATAAGAATTGCCATTGGAGTTAAAATTCGCTTAGGTTCTGTAAAATTCGAATTGAATTGATTGCCTACAACGGATACCTTTATTCCAGTTTCTTCAGATATTTCCCTGATAACTGCCTGAACAGGGTCTTCATTTTTGTTTATATGTCCGCCTGGTGGAAGCCAAGCATTAACTTTTTTGTGCCAATGGAGCAAAGTATAGTTATTATAAATTATAAATCCTGTAGCGGTAAAATGTCGCTCAACTGGTTGATTTTTTGGCATACTTAATCGCCTTAGTTATAAATTAGATATATTTTCAAATTTATAATAAAGATAACACATGGAATTACTGCAAAAAAGATCTAATGCATATTAATACAAATACATCTTGATGTATTTGTATTAATATGCATTGTTGTTACTATTAGTATTTATGGTGTAAGCTAAAATATATTTTCGGTTCCGCGTTATTTATGGTGGTTTTTTGATAAATGTCTTCATATCTTCGTGTTGCCTTACTATCTTTCCATTCAAGCCCAATTGCTATCCTTGGATCAGGGAATGCAGGTGGAATGAATGTTTATGTTAACAATCTTTCTCAAGCACTTGGCGGCATGGGTGTTTTTGTAGATATTTTTACTCGATGTTCAGATATAAATTTGGCTGGCGCAATTTTTCTTTTTCCTAATGTACGCTTAGTTAATTTATATGATCCAAATATTGACAAAGAAAAATTTCATATTGAAAAAGGACTTTTGACTTTTAAAGATGAAATACAAAAATTTGTTTTGGCGGAAAGCATTGAATATGATATTGTTCATAGCCATTATTGGCTTTCTGCTTTGGTAGCTCAAGAATTATCTGATCAGTGGAATATAGCTCATGTTACAACATTTCATACAATTGCAGATATTAAAAATATTTGCTTGATGCGGCAGATTGAAAATAGTAGACGAATATTTGCTGAGCGAGAAATTGCTATTAAGGCAGATGTTGTACTTGCTGCTGATACTCATGAAATTGAATTTTTATCCAGAGCCTACCGAATTCCAAATCATAAGTTTAAATTAACTTCAGGTGGCGTTGATCCTTTAAAGTTCTATCCAATTGATAAGCTTTTAGCTCGAAAAAAACTAAATATTGGCGATGAAAAAATTTTATTATTTGTAGGAAGACTTGATCCCATCAAAGGGCTTAACCTTCTGCTAGAGGCTGCTTACTTAGTAAAAGAATTTTATAGCGTAAAAATAATTGTCATAGGTGGAGATTCAGGTGAAAATTCAGAAATCCAAAAACTTGATAAACTTGCACAAGACTTAGGAATAACAGAAAAAGTCATATTTATAAATGCTGTAGATCAAAATACTTTGTCATATTTTTATTCAGCTGCAGATATTCTAACAATTCCTTCTTATTACGAAAGCTTTGGATTGGTAGCCCTAGAGGCTATGTCTTGCGGCTTACCTGTTATTGCAATGAGCACTGGTGGGTTAACTAATTTGATTGTCCATGGAGAAACAGGATTATTGGTTGGCAAGAGATCGCCTCAAATTTTTGCATCTGCTATATTGTCACTTTTGAATAATGAATCTATGAGAATTAATATGGGTAAAAATGGCATTCGACGTGCATCTTCCTTTTCTTGGTCCAGAGTTGCTGAATCTGTGATAGAAACATACGAGAAACTTACTACCTCTTACTTATCAGCATAAAGGACAATCGTAATACATGGGAACTTTTTTGTCTCACTTCAAATCAAGGATAATTACTGGGCTAATAGTGTTAGTACCTCTTGGTCTTACTGTGCTTGTTCTTAAATTCATTTGGAATTCAATATATCTTCTTATGTCCCCGTTGTTTAATTTGGCTGTTTCGGGAATGCCAATAGGTATATCAACTTATATCACCCAATTGATCGTCGTAATTTTAGTTATTATTTTCCTTTATATATTTGGAACTTTCATTCCTACTTTCCTTGGCAAGCAGAGTTCGTCTTTAGCAATGAACTTATTGGAGCGGATTCCTTTTGTTCGTGGAGTTTATAGAATTTCTAAACTTTTTACTGGCATGTTTACTAATAATGATAATAAAGAAACGAATAGAGTGGTTTTGATTGAATACCCTCGTCCTGGAATATTTGCAATTGGCATTGTTACTGGTAAATTTATTACTAAGGAAAAAGTTGAAAAGCTTGCAGTTTATATTCCAACTGTTCCTAACCCTACATCTGGCTTTCTTGCAATTGTTAATGAAGATCAAGTAGATGATACAAACTTAGATTTTGATCAAGCAATGCAGATAGTTATTTCTGGAGGATTGCTAACCGAAGAAGTTTCTTCGAAACAAAGATAGATTGATATCAAATGTTTTGTAATGCAATTGAAAGTGCTTCTGTGTTAGCTTCTATTTCTTGTAAAGGCCTATCTATAATCTGATTTGCCAAATCAGGATCTTTTAAACCAGTGCCTGTTAAGATACAAACTATCAAACCATCACGATCAATGAGGCCATGTTTTAAGGCTTTAATCATTCCTGCAACAGATGCAGCCGATGCAGGTTCGCAAAATATTCCTTCCATTCTCGCAAGATCTTTGTATGCAGAAAGAATCTCTTCGTCGCTTACAGAATCGATCAGTCCATTTGATTGATTGCTTGCTTCAAGTGCTGCTGCCCAGCTAGCAGGATTTCCTATTCGTATAGCTGATGCGATTGTTTGGGGGTCTTTGACTATTTCTCCTCTTACTATTGGAGCTGCTCCTTCGGCTTGAAACCCAAACATTTTAGGTGTTGAGGAAATAAATTTAGCATTTTTCCATTCTTTAAAACCTCGCCAGTAGGCAGTAATGTTTCCAGCATTCCCAACTGGTATACACAAATAATTAGGTGCCGATCTAAGTGTTTCACAAATTTCAAACGCTGCAGTTTTTTGTCCCTCTATTCGGTATGGGTTAATGGAATTCACTAGTGTCATTTCAAGGTCTTTCGCTAATAATTGTGCAAGCTCTAACGCTTTATCGAAATTTCCATTAATAGATAAGATTTTGGCTCCATATGCAATAGCTTGAGCTATTTTACCCACTGCTACGTTTCCTTTTGGTACTAATACTACTGTTGGTATTCCACAACGTGCTCCATAGGCGGCAGCGGAAGCACTGGTGTTACCTGTTGAAGCACAAATTAATTGTCGTGAATGGTTTTCTATAGCATTAGCTACTGCCATGACCATTCCGCGATCCTTAAATGAACCAGTTGGATTACACCCTTCGAGTTTAAAAAAAAGATTGGAAAGCCCCAAAGATTTTGCGAGCCTTTCGGATTGAACCAAAGGGGTTCCTCCCTCGCCGAGAGAAATTCTTGGTGTTTTTTCTGTAAGTGGCAGAAAGTCGCCATAAGTGCTTAAAATACCGTTAGGCATTTTACTCTCCTCATTGATTTATTCGACTAATTATCTTCGATTCGAATCATACTCTTTATGCTATTTATTGAGTCAATTTCATCGAAAGCATTTATTGCCATTTGCATAGAATTTTCTGTAGCCATGTGCGTAGTTATAACTAATTCAGCAGTTCCTTGATTTACATATGTGTCTTTTTGGATAACAGCTGAAATGCCTATATTATTTTTTTGAAAAATTGTTCCAATTATTGCAAGAACGCCAGGCTGATCAATTGTGGTAATCATCAAATAATACCGACATTTAATGGATGCCATTGGCACTAATTTGATTGTGCTTAAAATGTCACTTTTTTGCTTAGATATTGAATGAAAATTTTCTTTGGTTATAGAAATTAAATTCGATAAGATTGCACTTGTTGTAGGGCTTGGTCCTGCCCCTGGGCCAGAGAAAGTTACGCACCCTATCAAATCTCCTGTTAATTCTATAGCGTTATCGGCTCCATTTATATTTGCGAGTCCTGATTCTTTTCCTATAAGAACTGGATGCACTTTCACTTGCAGGTTTCCAGAAAAATCTTTTCTGGCTATTGCAATGAGCTTTATATCATATCCAAGTTCTTTGGCATAACGAAAATCCTTAGAAGTTAACTTAGCAATACCTTCAACATAAATATCTTCTGGTTTCAGGTCTACCTGGAAAGCAATTGAAGCCAAAATTGCTATCTTATAAGCTGCATCTATTCCTTCAATATCATTTGTTGGATTTGCTTCTGCGTACCCTAATGACTTAGCTTCATTTAATGCCTCAGAAAAATCCATATTTTCTTGAGACATTTTAGTAAGTATATAATTTGTAGTTCCGTTTATTATCGCTCTTATTTCAGTAATGCTATTTGCAACCAAATCGTCACTAAGTGGATGAATTATTGGAATCCCACCACCAACACTTGCTTCAAAAAGTAATTGCCTATTTACATTTATTGCTAATTCCCTAAGCTGTTTTCCGTGTTTTGCAATAACTTCTTTGTTTGCGGTTACTACATGTTTTCCTGCTTTAAGAGATTTTTCTATGTAAGTTCTTGCTGGCTCTTCTCCGCCCATTACCTCGATGACTACTGAGATATCAGGATCATGTAAAATCTGATTTATTTCCTCGGTGAGGAGTTCTATAGGAACTGTATATTCTCTTTCTTTGTTTATATTTTGTACTAAAATTTGCTTAACATTTATGCTCAGATCATTGCCACTTTTAGCTGAATGATAATCACTTCTTTCTAAAAGTTCTTTGGCTACCTTGGAACCAATTGTTCCTAATCCTAAAATTCCAATTTTAACTTCTTTAGCCATAAACCCTCGTTATTGCTTTCTTTGAGCGGAAAGGCTTAATTGCTTGATTATCCAATCATATTGTTCGGAGTTAAAGTTATTTAGAACAGTATTATCTTTTCGTGTCTCTGATAACCACACAGCTAATGCATTTTGCTTTAGCGTGTTCAAATGTGAGGGAGAAACTTCCCTAGACAATTCTTGGCCTGTAATCATATAAACCTGTAATTTTATTTCTTCTGTTGACTGTATCTTCAGTTCAGGTAGTGGTTCAGACAATTCGCCAATTTGTAAAGTATTAAATATTAATTCATCAATTTCTTCAAAAATTCCTCGAGGAGTCCATCCAATTTCTCCAGCCGTACGAATAGTTTCTGCGTCTTTGTCATATCTTTCGATAATTTCCTCGAACAATGCTCCTCTTAGGAAATCTGTGCGGGCTTCGTCTGCCTCTTCGATAGTGTTAACTTTCATTTTGTAAAGATGTACGTGTTCTTGACTACTAGGTATTTTTTCTGCCAATACATCTATTAGTATTGTTTTATATAAGTCAAGGCGAACCATTTCATAGTGTTCTTTTTGGGAATACTGAATCATATTTAAATAACGTCGATATTTTTCATCAAATTCTCGATCAAGCTCTTCTTTTGTAGCTTCGGATTCACTGTCTATAGGCCCAAGTATTCTTCTTCGAACCTCGGAATCTACTACTTCATTACTTATAGATATTCCTACACTGTCGGCATTTTGTTTTATCAATTCATTTTCTACTAAATTATTTATTACCTGAAAAGGTAAAACTGAGAAATTCAAAGTACCTTCATTGGCTTCTGTTTCTTTTTGATATATGCGAAGCATTTTCACAATATCACCTAAAGAATACTCTATTGAGTTTACTTGGATAACAACTTCTCTAGGCGGAAGAACAAAATTAATTACATACCCAGTTGTAGGTATAGCAACCACCAAGGCTATTGCCATACTTGCAATAATTAGTGTCCATTTTTCTTTACGGCGCCCTATCTGACGAGAACGCACAATTTTACCAACACCTGATTCGTTACGTTGATTTGGCATAAAATCTTAATAAACCTTTAAATGGCAAAATATCGATGTGTATTTATAATTTAATCGTATCGCCAGCCTGTAAAATGCGCCTGATCGGTGGTGAAAGGAATCAAAGCTAAATGTCGGGCCCTTTTAATTGCTCTAGATAAAGCACGCTGACATTTTGCACATGTCCCTGTTTTCCTCCTTGGGTCTATACGAAACCGATCGGAAATATACCTACGTAATTTACTTACGTCCTTATAGTCTATATATGAAATTCCTCCGTGATTTTCGACGCAAAATCCACACGGTCTTCGACTTTGAGGAAAGAATCGGCGTCCTCCACGAGCTGGTCCTCGATGCTCTCCAGACCCTCCTGCTCCCTGAGGTCTTCCCAAATTAAATCCCTGATTATTTTGCCTTGGAGCTGCTGGAGATGAATTTTCTGTAGTCATGAATTTATGAACTCCTAAGATTATATTAGAATGGTAAATCATCTGGGGAAGACGGAGCATCGTTAAATAATTGAGTTTCATTTAAGAAGTCCGGTGGAGAGGGTTCTTTCTCCGCTCTGTCTAAAAATCTAACCACATCAGCTACTATCTCAATTGAGGTCCCTTTTTTGCCGTCTTTTGCTTCCCAATTTCTAACCTGTAACCTACCTTCTATGAAGGCGCGTCGTCCTTTTTGTAAATACTGGTTACAATTTTCAGCTAATTGCCTCCAAGTTATAATATTGAACCATGTGGTTTCACTTTGCTTATCCCCATTTCCGTCAGTATAGGGCCTACTAGTAGCTACGCTAAAAGTTGCCACAGGAATACCTTGTGCGGTATAGCGCATTTCTGGATCGCGACCTAAATTTCCTATAATCATTATCTTGTTATACATTTAAAATGATCCTGTAGGTTTGAAATTAGCTTGCATTAAGGCCTTCGCTTTTGTCCTGATTCTTTGTTGGCAGGAGCCATTACTATCAAGTGTCGTATTACGCTTTCTGATAAACGCAAAGCATTTTCAATTACTTTTGTTGCTGAGGGATCAGATTCAAATTCAGTGAAGAAATAATTTCCCTCAGTATAGTCATTAATTGGATATGCAAGTCGTTTCATGCCCCAGGTTTTTTGAGAAATTAATGAGCCATTATTAGATAAGATTAGCGCATGGATACTGTCAACCGTCAAAGATGCTTCTTTGTTATCCAAAGCTGGGCTGATTATCATTACCAATTCATATTTTTTTTCGTTGGCCACAAGACTCCTTAAATGCCCTTGTTTATTATCAACTGATAAGGACTTGTTGATTGTATCATGTCTCTTTATCAGAATAAACCTTTAGCCTTTTAATATATTTAATTCTGACTTTCATTTCGAGATTTTTTATTCTTTATATAGTATGGATATCATTTTTACTTCTAGCTTGGATTTTAATCTGGATTCGTATAAACGCAAAGTGAATGGTAAATTTAATGTTATTGACATTAAATTATCAGATATGGTTGTTTCGCCTGAAATCATGAATCCTTTACTAGAAAAACTAAATATTAGTGTATTTTGATTCCAATGTTGTTTTAAATTTTTTACTTCTTCGTCACCAAATGTCAGAAATTCGTGAATTTTATCCTTAACAATAGATATAGCTTCTGATTTTCCGATTTTATGAGCTATTACTAATTGCATACACAACCTTTCAGGTGTTATTAGATTAATGTGGGATTCATTTGTAAAAATTTTATTAAAATATATATGGCCATAATAGGAATTCCAATTACTGTTATTAGCATAGAAAGTAAAATTAATTGCATCGGTGTCATTGGTATCATGTTCAGGTTAGATGGAATTAATATGGGAATTGTACTTATCAAAACCAGTATTGGCACAATGTATAAAACTGATTCTTCCATACTAAATAATGCTGCAGTAGATCCAAAAATGACTAGGAATGTAGTGTTTGAACAAAAAACTATTACACGAGCCACCAGAGGTCCTGCCAATTGATACTTATAGCTATCCATCAATTTACGACTTATGCTTAATGTTATTAAAACTAAAATAGTTGACAGTAGAAGTAGAATTCCTAGCGCTATACTCATTAATTGCTCCAAGCATTTAATTTTTTTATTGCGTTTTATTTAAATTATTTTCTTTTATCTTACTAGAAATTTTAATATAATATATTTTATTTTTTTCTTTTTAAACTAGAGGGAGGAGTGAATAATGCTGCATCATCAAGACTTTCATTCAACTGTTCTAGGTAATGGCACTAGATTAGTAAGTGTACTTATGCCACATTCTTATACCGTAAGTGTTGCGATTTATGTTAAAGCTGGTTCGAGGTATGAGGAATCAGGTGAGGATGGAGTATATCATTTTATTGAACATATGTTATTTAAAGGTACAAAAAAACGCCCTAGTCCACAATTGATAAGTGGTGAGATTGAGAATATTGGCGGATATTTAAATGCTAGTACAGATCATGAATTAACTGTTTACTGGTGCCAAGTTCCAGCAAATTATTGGATTCAAGCCCTAGATGTCTTATGTGATATGATAAAAAATCCAATTTTTGAATTGGCTGAACTTGAGCGAGAGCGAAATGTAATTATTGAAGAAATATCAGCTGTTAATGATCATCCGGAAGAGATTGCATCCTTGCTTGTTGATGAGGGGCTCTGGCCGGAGCAACCTATAGGTAGAGATGTTGGCGGTAGTGAGTTTACTGTTAAAAATCTTAGTCGAGATGGATTAATAAATTCATATAAGCGTCAATATACCCCTTCTAATATTGTAATATCTGTAGCTGGAAATCTTTTACCAGAAAATGTTTTTGATGTTTGTAATAAATATATTGGTGATTGGCCAATTGGAATTCCAGGTAATTGGATTCCCGCTGAAGAATTTCAAAATAAACCCGCTGTTCTTAAACGTAATTTTCCTAGTGAACAGATGCATATTTCACTAGGATTTAGGGGCGTTTCGGCTGAGGATCCGTCACGATTTGCAATAAATTTGCTAAGTGTAATCATGGCTGGTGGAATGAGCAGTCGCCTTTTTCTTGAATTACGCGAAAAACGAGGACTTGTCTATGAGATTTCAAGTTCCGTATTGTATCTGATTGATACTGGCGCCCTATATTTATCTATGAATCTAGATCGTATAAATGTTTTAGAAACAATACAGATAATTGTTGATGAAATGAATAATCTAAAAACTCATCTAACTTATCAGGAATTGGAAAGAGCTAAAAAATATCTTCAGGGTCATTTTATGATGACAATGGAAAGTACATTATCGGTGGCAAATTGGTACGGAGCACAATTTGTAATTCATGGTGAAGTTAAAAGTTTTGATGATATCTATCAAAACTTCGAAAATGTAAGCTCCTCGCACATTCTTAAAGCCGCGAGTTCAGCATTGGTCGCTAAAAAAACTAATTTAGCAGTTGTAGGATCTAAAATAGATACTTACTATATGTTACAGCTTGAGAAAATTCTTTTAAATCTTTGATAGTTACTAATATATTTTGTAAATAATGAAGTACATAATTTTATTTATTCAAACACAACAATTGCTTGTCCTGCAGTTATTATAGCACCTGGCTGAACGAGTACATTTTTTACAGTTCCTGATACAGAAGCACTGATGATTTGTTGCATTTTCATCGCTTCAAGAATACAAATTTCATCACCTATGGATACTTGATCATTAGGTTTTACGCTAATTCCAATGATCTTTCCTGGCATAGGGGCGGTTATAGTTTTAGAATTTGTCGGTGGTGCATTTGTTGATTGAGCAGGGGTCACTAAAAGCTCTTTTTGTATAGCTGGAGATTGAGGAGTGCCAGATTTTTGATCAATTGTTTTCTTAGTTTCCCATTTTATCTCAATTGGCTCATTGTCTACGGTTACGACTGCTTCATTTTTACCTTGGTATTCGATGATAACATCGTGCCAAGTTTTATTTATGTGTATTCGTAATTCTTTTTTGGCTTTTTGATCAGGCATGAACGGTAGACTCCATTCTTTATTTTATTTTTGATTTCATTTATTGTAATTCGAAAAAAAGAAAACAGGAAGATATTAGAAATAATGAATTATAATTATTCCATTTTTGAGATAAATTTTGAGATATGATTAAGAAATAATGTGCTTTTAAGATTTCTTTCAACTGATGCAGTAATATGAGACAATAAGGCTTTTTGAATTTCTAATACAACAGATTGTTCCACATTTAAACTTATGATGTTATCTAAAGTGTGAGTTTTGAAATAACGTAGGATTTTTATTGTATTTATTGAAATGGGCAATGAATTATTATGTGTTTGTAAATTATTTTCTAATTTAATTGAACAATTTTCACAAACAATACCACCGAGTATTGAATTAAATGCATGTTTGTTTGGTTGTATTTTTATCTGGCAATTTCCGCAATTATAAAGTTCAGGGAGATATCCAGTTAGATATAATAATTTGAAGGAAAAATGCCAGATAATTAAAGGATTTTCTATGTGCAGCATTTTTTCTAGTGTTTCTACTAGATTTAGGAAGATATTATGGTCGGGTTCATTTTCTGGCGTAAGAGAATCAACCAAGTCTAAGCAGTAAAAAGCGTCAGCAGTTTTTCTTAAATTTTCTCGCAATAATTGAAAAGAATTTATGCTTAAGGCACTGCTTATGGTATCAAGATTTCTGCCTCTAGAAACTTCAAGCTGGGAATGGTTCAGTAAGTCTAAATGTCCACCCAGTTTACTTTTTGTTCGACGAACACCTTTAGCTACGAGTTTTAGCTTGCCCATATTCGCGGTATAAACTGTGAGTAAGCGATCAGCTTCGCCAATGGGTGAGTGCTTTAAGATCATTCCAGTAGTTTTATAATAACGATTATTTATTTTATCATTAATCATAAAAATTTCTTAATATGGGGATTAAAGTGTGTATCTCCCCTCCATAGCTTTTGTGATTGTTGCTTCGTCGGCGTATTCCAATTCAGCTCCAGTGGGTAGCCCCCTAGCGATCCTTGTTATTTTATACTTAAAAGGTTGCATTAGATGCTGAAGATACATTGATGTGGCTTCACCTTCCAGATTCGAGTTTGTAGCTAAAATTATTTCTTCTACAGTGTTATTTGGATTTTCACTAGCTAATCGAAGTCTTTCAAGGAGGAGTTTTATGGTTAACTCGTCAGGACCGATTCCGTTTGTTGGCGAAATACATCCATTTAGTACATGGTATAAACCAGAATAGGAGCCAGTTCGTTCTATTGCTAGTACATCAAGAGGTTCTTCGACTACACATATAGTTTTATTATTACGAGAAGGATTGTTACAGATTTTACATGGGCTTATATCAGTTATGTTTTGACATATGATGCATGTTTTAATGGAATTTGTCATTTCGATAATTGCATTTGCTAGCGACACTGAATCATTAGGTATTTTAATTAGATGAAAGGCTAGCCTTTGTGCTGTTTTAATACCTATACCAGGTAGCTTATTTAGTTCTTGAATTAGCTTAAGAACTGGATCGATAGCTGAAATCTCCCTACGTGACTCCATTTTAAAACGTCCCCGGCAGGCCCATTTGCCCAGTAATGGCATTCATTTTTTCTTGGGCTAGGTCTTGGGCTTTTTGAAGAGCTTCATTTATTGCTGCTGTTATTATCTCTTCTAGTATTTCTACCTCTTCAGGATTGAGAATTTCAGGGTCGATAGTTAAAGCAGTAAGTTTCATTTTTCCATTTACAGATGCTTTCACCATTCCTCCTCCAGCTGTAGCATCCACTATTAGTTCTTCTAAATTTTCTTGAGCTTCTAGTAGCTTTTTTTGTAATAATTGTGCTTGTTTAATCATTGATTGTCGATTCATGTTGAGTCTCCTTTTCATTTATAATTCGAGAGCCCATTGCTATTGCCGATCTTACCATATGTCCTTCTGGAGCTTTAGCATTTGAAGATGTTTCAGCAATTTTTAATTTGATTTCGTATGATTTAAATAAAGTTTCTTTTAATACAGCTTCGACGGCTATTTTACTTGGTTGGTGGCTCAGCTCAGATTTGAATCTTTCAAGATTAGTTTTGTTTTTAAATACCAAAGTTAAAACATCATTTTCCACAAATTGCGCTGAGCAATCATAAAGTAAGGATCCAAGAACGAAAGCTTTGCCTCTAAATTTTTTCAATGATTTACAAATAGCATCCCAATCTTGTTTTGTTATTGAATTTGAATTGGATCTAACATTGAACAAACTTGAGTCACCATTTTCTTCATCGTCGGCTTGATTATCAGCAGATTTTAGAATGTTAACTTTCTCATCTAAGAATGGTTCATGGAGATTTAAAATATTTTCATTCTCGGTTCGCACGTAATCACTATTTTCATTTGATTTTTTTTGATCACGAATCGGTGTAATTTTTGCAATTTCATTATTAGAAACATTGAATTCTTTCTCATGATCCAGATCAGAAATTGAACAACATTCGATGAAAGCTAATTCAATTGGCAGCATTCCATGATCTCCATGATCAGAAATATTACTTTTTCCGAATATTCTTATTGATTGAATTAGCCTGTACCAAGATATTGAATTTGCACATTTTGTAATTAGTTCTCTTTCTGAAAGTTCTTTGATGGCAATAAGCTGATTGCTACCTGATTTTTCAAGAAGGAGGTTTCTTAAATCTGAAAGTATATTTTTTCTGAATTCTTTTACGTCATAAGAGAAAGAAGAATACCTAGCGATTACTTCTAAGCCACCTGCAATATTTCGCTCTATTAAATTTTCTACTAATGACAGGGAATATGGATCAAGGTTTGCTCCTATAGCCTTGTCAATAATTTCTTTTGTAATAGTGTTGTTATTAGCAATTGCAATTTGTTCAAGCATATTGCAAGCATCTCTTAGACTTCCCGATGATGCCGATGAAATTGCATTAAGTACATCTCTTTGGACTGTTATTTCTTCTTGATTACATATAAAGTTGAGTCGGTTTTCCATATGAACTATAGGAATTTTAGTAAGGTTAAATTTTTGGCATCGGGATATAATTGTTGCTGGTACTTTATGGAGCTCTGTTGTACAAAGTACAAAATGTGCCCAAGGAGCAGGCTCTTCTAAAGTTTTTAATAATGCGTTAAATGACTGGTCCGTTAGCATGTGCACCTCATCGATAATGTACACTTTAGAGCGACTAATCGACGGACCAGCCCCAAAGACTCTTTCTTGTAAATCTCTTATATCATCTATTCGGCGATTGCTGGCTGCATCCATTTCTATAAGATCCATGGATGTGCCATTAGTTATTGATTCACAAGATTCACATTTATCACATGGCTCACCTTCAGCAGCTGATGAAGATGACTCACCTGGAATATTAGTTAAACAATTTATTGATTTTGCAAGTATTCTTGCTGTCGTTGTTTTTCCTGTTCCGCGGGGACCAGTAAGCAGATATGCGTGTCCTATTCTGTTTTGGATAATTGCCTGTACAAGAGTTTTAATGAGCATTTCCTGCCCCATAACATCTTTGAACAATTGTGGTCGCCATTTTCTATAAAAAACAGTACTATTGCTTATTGAGCTAGCCATTATTTTAACACCTATTTTGATGATTCAGAATATTCAAATTATTATCATTATGGTTCATTAAAATCAATCCCGTTAGAGTGAAGAACTTCACTTTGAAGCAACCACATTTGGTTTTTATTATCAAAACTATCGTGGTCATAGCCGAGTAAATGTAGTATGCCGTGTGCTGTTAGTAAAGCAAATTCGCTATTTGAGCTAGCTCCAGTACCTTCTACTTGTTTAATGACTTGCGGGTAAGAAATAATTATTTCCCCAAGGTCAAAACAATTATTTGATAAGTTAGGAAAATCGTCAATTTTTACTGGTTGTGAATTTACCAATTTAAAATTTGGGAAGGCTAGTACATCCGTAACTTCAGGGATATCCCTGAAGTTACGGTTTAGTTTTCTTAGAGTTGCATTATCGGCTATTATTATACTAACTCTGGATGGTTTTTTTAGATTATTCCATCCTATTCTTACTGCAGTTTTAGCAATTGATCTAAGTTCAGAGCATCGAACTTTTCTTTGAAATTGTTTGTAAACTGTAATTTTTACCCTAGTAATCACTTTGTGTTCGGATTTCTCCCGAGACTGACTGTAGAATTGGTTAATTTTCTAAACAATTTCTAAACAAACTGAATGCAAATATGTCAGCCTTAAGTAAATTTTATACTATAGAAAACGTTTGAGTTGAAGTTCTTTATAAGTTAGTAGCAGATATTAAGATAAATCGAAGTTAATTTTTAACTTCGATTTATCTTAATATCTGCTATATTTTATTTACGAATTGTTGTGATGGCACCTTTAGTAATGGCCAATGTTAATCCGAAAATCACCATCCCCATGGCAATGAGCTGCCATGAAAATACATCACCTGTGGCTGGAGCTACAACAACTACTGTTGCTACTGGGGCTACTGTTGCTACTGGGGCTACTGGAGTAGTGGCTTTAACCATAATAGCTAGAGTTATCGGAAGACTGGTTATGGGAGTAGTTATGTTATTATTTATTACATCAGGTATGGCGCTATTAATAGCAATCCAAGACTTACTCATAGGGTCATACAAGCTAATACTAGCATTAATATCATTAGTAGTACTTACCTGAATTTTTACAAGTTGACTTAATGTAATTGCTGAGCTACCAGATATAGTAAAAATTGATGACCCAAATGCTTTTCCGTCAGGAGCGGCACTGACTGATTCTGATGTTTCTGCAGTGAAGTTAAGTTCAACGTCAGATTTCACAGTTCCATCTGGTGCAATTAGTAGTACTGAGCCATCTTGAAAGCTTAGTGTTCCACCTTTGCTTGTTAGCGTAGCTGAGGAGGAATCTTCCGCAAGTATTGCTGTGCTAAACATCATTGCCACAGCCAAAACTAGTGTCATTGTTCCGATTAAGCTACGTCGGAATATATTTTTGTTACTGAGCACTGTTGGCCTCCTTAGAAATTTATCAATTGTATCCATATCTAAAAAACTATAATACTTTGGATACTTATGGTCAATACTTATATTTATATAAATAACAGTAATAGGTCGTTATTTATATAAATATAAGTATTGTACCTCTGATTTTGATAATTGTTTCTGTCTAAACTAGCTCTATCACATTGTAGGACTTTAACTGCTTGACCCCTTAAATTTATACGCATATAATTTCATTTCTCTTTATTTTGTGAAATTGTATGTTTTCCGATGTTTTGTTTTTTGTTTTTTCCTTACCCTAAGGGCCGGTAGCTCAGTTGGTTAGAGCGCAGCTCTGATAAAGCTGAGGTCGGAGGTTCGAGTCCTCCCCGGCCCACCAAGGTTCTTTGTTTTGATAGGATGTCTAGTAGATACTATATTTATGTTGCGCTTGGTAGGTATTTATGATTGTTAAGGATATTTTTCGAAGATGTGTTGCTGAATTCATTGGAACCTTTGCCCTTGTTTTTGCTGGAACAGGAGCAATTATTTTCAATGAAATTACAGATGGATCGATAACTCCTGTTGGCGTAGGCTTAACCTTTGGATTAATAGTTTCTGTAATGATTTTTTCTATTGGTCATATTTCTGGTGCTCATATCAATCCCGCAGTCACATTTGCATTTGTATTAACTCGTGAATTTCCAGCTTCGAATTTATTATTCTACTGGTCAGCACAAATATTAGGAGCCATTACAGCAAGTTTTATTCTGTTAATGCTGATAGGAGATGTTGCACAGCTTGGAGCTACGGTTCCATCTGGCTCTGCCTTCCAATCACTGGTTATGGAATTTATTCTAAGTTTTATTTTGATGTTTGTTATAATGTCTGTAGCCACTGATGTTCGGTCTGTTGCTGGTTTTGGAGCCTTAGCAATAGGTGCGACTATTGCACTTGAGGCTATTTTTGCTGGTCATATATCTGGTGCATCTATGAACCCTGCTCGTTCGATAGGTCCAATGCTAATAGCAGGAGTTTGGTCTAATCAATGGATTTATATTTTTGGTCCAATATTAGGTGCAAGCGCTGGTGCATTTTGCTATCAATGGTTAAGAGGGGCTGAATGGCGAAAGTCTTCTAATTAAGGAAAAGATTATTAAAGTATTATTTCTTTGTAATCATAACTCCGGAAGAAGTCAAATGGCAGAAGCATTTGCTATGCAAATTGGAAATAGGCACTTTGAATCATCCTCTGCTGGAACCTCTCCATCTGAAAATCTGAATGAAACTGTTGTTGAAGCCATGCTTGAATTAAATATTGATATTTCTGCACAAAAACCAAAGATGATTACCAAAGAAATAGTGTTTGAATCGGACATACTCATATCCATGGGTTGCTCTCCTGATCAAGACTGTGGTGTGTTGTTTACTCCACATGAAGATTGGGGCCTTGACGATCCTCATGGCCAGCCTTTAAGTGCTGTTAGAGATATAAGAGATGAGATTTTAAAAAAAGTACTCACTTTATCACGAACATTGAATAGTTGACACACGTTCTCTCATATGGATAGAATTCTCATTCATCAGTAGTTTTTTATTTTCTAGGGTGGTTTACGAATGTCTTCCATTGATCTTATGGAATTGCAAGATCTTGAATTCTCTATTGACCATTCTCGTAAAGCGCTTGTTGTTATAAAAAACCAACTTGAGGGTAATAATCCTGCAAAAGTTGCACGAGCAAACTTCTTAAAAACTCAGGAAGAATTTAAAATTCTTTCTGTAACTCAGAAAGAATTTGATGATACCCTGAGTCAACTTGTTGATCGAATTTCAGCAACTGAAAAATCTCTTTATCGTGGCACCTCATTTTCCTCCAAAGAACTTTCTGGCTTGCAAAAAGATCTAGATTCACTGAACAAACGTAAATCCAACCTAGAAGAAGAATTAATTTTGCTAATGGATAAATGTGATAATTCTAAAGTTACGTGCGAAAATGCTGAACAGTTTTTGGAACGAGAAGAAAAAGCTTGGAACGAGAAAGCTAAAATTCTTATGAAAAATGGACAAAATCTTTATAGCCAGATGAGAGCTGTGGACTTAATATTAAAAAATACTCGTGGTAAGTTACCCAAGGAACTTTTGGATCTTTATGATAAATTAAAGATTTCAAAAGGTTTTGCTGTTGCAAAACTTGAAAAGGAAATCTGTAGTGGATGTGGGGTTGCCTTGCCGGTCAGTGAAGTTCAGCAAGTAAGAAATTCTAAGCAAATTTATCATTGTAGAAATTGTTCCAGAATTTTAGTGGAGAATTGATGGTAAGATTATTGTTTAAATAGTAATATCAAGCAGGGTCGGTAGGTTGGATGGTTACTCCTAATGAAAATTTGGGAGAGGAAAGTCCGAGCTCTTCTGGGTAGAATGCTGGGTAACACCCAGGCGGGGTAACTCGATGGAAAGTGCCACAGAAACAAACCGCCACTTTACTAATGTAGAGTGGTAAGGGTGAAATCGGGAGGTAAGAGCTCCCGGCTGACTATGGTGACATAGCAGCGGGTAAACCCCATTTGGAGCAAGGCCGAATAAGGAATATAGGTACCCAGACTGTTCCGGGTAGGCCGCATGAGGTTCTAAGTAATTAGGGCCCAAGATAGATGATCATCGCCTTTTAGTGATCGGGAAGAAGCAATTGCGTAAACCATGCTAATTAAGGTACAGAACTCGGCTTATAGATTTGCCGGCCCTTTTTATTTGCTATTTAGGATAATTTATGCCTGAAGTTAATTTTGATTCTGAATATGTTAAGAGTAAACTTTCCCATAATAAAATAATTGGGCGAGATATTTTCTATTTTTCAAAAACTGAGTCAACCATGGATGAAGCACATAAAATAGCAAATACAAAACAGATTGAAGGTGCTGTTTTTATTGCTGAAGAGCAAGCTTTTGGACGGGGCCGATTTAGTCGAAAATGGATTAGTGACGCAGGGGTTAATTTAACCTTTTCTATTTTACTGAGACCTGATGTATCTAAAATGAGATTTATTAACATGGCTTCTGCTCTAGCAATTGCAAATGGGGTATTTTTTGTCACAGGTCTTGAGAGTACTTTGAAATGGCCCAATGATGTTCGAATTAAAAAAATGAAAGTTGCTGGAATATTAATCGAATCTAGATTCGATAAATATGGTGATATGTATATGGTTCTGGGTATAGGTATTAATGTAAATATGCGTATTGAACAGCATGCGGAAATTAAGTCTTTAGCTACAAGTTTATTCAATGAATCGGGAAAGAGCGTTAGTAGAATTGATTTATTTGTGGCTATTCTTAATTCCCTCGATGTTTTTTATCAAAATCTTGATTGTTCAGATGAAATAAGAAATGAATGGACTAGCAAGCTGGATACTTTAGGAATGGATATTAATTTCCTTATTGGTGAATCTATTATCGAAGGGCGAGCAGAATCTGTAGATGAAGAAGGTAATTTAATTGTTCGAAAAAAAGATGGTGAACTTGTGACCTATTCTGCAGGTGAAATAACTCTTCAAACATAATTTTGTAATTGTAGTATTATAAATGCTGTGGCATTTTTACTTTATATAATGCATAAATAGTTTATTTAGCTTGTGGTGAGCGTGGCCAAGTGGTTAAGGCGCCTGTCTGTGGCACAGGAGTTCGTGGGTTCGATCCCCATCGCTCACCCTTTAAAAGTTGTTGGCTTCTTTATTTTATAAGGTGCAAATAACTTGGAGGGTAATAATTTGATTTCAAACCGAGAGTTTCAGCCCGTTTCTGAGTTATTGCGTCAACCAACTGAATTAGATGGGACAGGCGGAATACTTAAAATTTCCATGCCTGATGGAGATATTGTTTATGGAGTAGGTGTTCCTCAGGATTGGTATTCCCCTACTGGCCCAACATGGATATATATAGTAGATCATGGGTCTGGTTTAGCTCTTATGGACGCCGGAAGTGTTTTAGCTCAAGAATATATTGCAGATGCATTTAAGTTTCTTCGGATGGATATTTTAGATGTTGACAGAATTATTATTACTCACAGCCATTTAGATCATGACGGTGGCGCTTCAGGGCTTTCGCAAATTTCAGGTGGAGAAATTTGGGCCCATGACCTATATGATCATCTGAGATTTGTTTCTTTTAAGCAAATGAATAGCAATTTTCACCCAATGCTATGGAAATCTTATAAAGATGCTGGTTCAAGACGAGTGGATGAGGAGAGTGATAGTCCAGCAGAGGAGGATGTACATAGAAAGTATGAGGAACTTCGAAAAAACTTAAAACTTAAGAGGACTGTACATGATGGTGAAACAGCAAATGGGTTTACTTTTTTTCATACTCCCGGGCACACTGCTGATGAATTGACTATTCAATATGGATCAATGTTTTTCACAGGTGATCACGTATTACCGGAAATTTCCCCTCATCCAACAATGAAGGCGAGTTTTCAAAAGTCTGTTTTGGAGTCACTGCCAAATAAGTACAGTAATATTGAGTCTTTTTATGGTTTAGAGACTTATACTAGATCTCTTGCTAGGATTGCAGAATATGGAGATAGGGCAATAATTATGCCAGCTCATCGATTAATAAATAAAGGCAAGATAAATGTTATGACGGCACTTCGTGCTCAATCTATTATTGATCATCATGCTCAACGATTACATAAAATATTAACCTTGATGGGTACGCAAACCATGGATCTTGAAAAGATTACCAGAACATTATTTTCTCATATTCAATTAGATGGTGGTTCGTATTTGTCTGCCGCTTCCGAAACCTTTGCTCATATAGAGTTGCTAGTAGACGTTGGAGATATCAATTTTATTGAAGAAGGGTATGCTTCTTGGAACGGCTCTGAAAACTACAAGAAGTTATTTACAGATCATTAAAATAGTATTTAAACTAAGATTCTGTAATTTTTTAAATGTTTGTTTAGTGGAGTTTAAATGTGATAAAGCACCAAGAGGAGTTTTTGTTTTTAGCAAATGATCAATTGAATAGATCCACCCCATTTCTTTTAATGCGCGAAAGTATTATTAATGCCCGAATAAAAGAGTTCGAAGATTACCAATCAGAACAATGTGAAGTTTATTATGCAGTAAAGGCTAATTCTGATATTGGTGTTTTATCGCTAATTGCAAGATCAGGTCTAGGTTTTGAAATAGCTTCGGAGGGTGAACTAGAATTACTTTTAAATCTCGGAGTTTCTAGTCAAAGGATTATAACAAGTAATCCTATTAAGTCCTCTCAATTTATTGAAAAACTGCTTCAAGTTGGTATTTCACGGTTTGTGGTTGATTCATATGATGAATTAGAGAAAATTTGTTCTCAGAAGCCAGATGCAGAAATTGTTTTACGTATAATTGTTGATAATAGCCAGAGCACATGGCCTTTAGATGAGAAATATGGAGTAGAAGTAACTGAGGCGAATATTTTTCTCCAAAAAGCCAAGAGCTTAGGGTTAAATCCAATCGGTTTAACGTTCCATGTTGGATCACAATGTGTTAGCGATGCAGCCTGGAAATCTGCTCTTTTTGCTGCATCTAATGTTTGGGACCAAGCAGCCTCTGAGGGAATTTTGCTTAATTATTTAAATATGGGTGGAGGTTTTCCAGCATCACATGGTGATGTTATTCCGAATATAAAGGAAACTTTTAGATCTATTTTATCTTGCCTTAGTGATAAATTTCCTTCTGATATTCAAATAGCTGTTGAGCCAGGGAGAGGCTTAGTTGCCGATGCGGGCGTTTTAGTTGCTTCAGTTATCGGAAAGGCAACCAGAAGAGATGGTGAGTGGGTTTATCTTGATGTTGGAGTGTGGAATGGTCTTACAGAGTCCATAGGAGGGATAGAGTACAGTTTTTTCACTGGAAATTCTGATGTGAGTGGAAAAAATATTACGATAGCTGGGCCATCTTGTGATAGTTTTGATGTTGTATCTAAGTCCGTAATTTTGAATACCCCAATGACTGGTGACCGAATAATGATTTTTCCTGCTGGTGCGTATACTTCTACTTATGCTTCAAATTTCAATGGTATGAAAATTCCAGAAGTGATTGTTGTTTAAGATGACTTACAACTTTTTTGAGAAGGATCAATTTTCACCTATTAATTATAATTATTCTGATGTAGTTGAAATTTATAATGAAAAATCTCAATTTCAGAAAATCCAAGTATTAGAACATCCTTTTTTTGGAAGAATGCTGGTATTAGATGGAATAATTCAACTTACCACAAAAGATGAATTCTTCTATCATGAAATGCTAGTTCATCCAGCTATGATTACCCATCCACATCCACGAGAAGTTATAATCATTGGTGGCGGTGATGGTGGATGTGTTCGAGAGATTCTTAAGCATCCGGAAATTGATTCAGTTACGTTAGTTGAAATGGATATAAGGGTTATAGAAGTTTGTCAGGAATTTTTTCCTATGATAAGTGCAGGAATTAACGATCAAAGAGTTAAAATTGTATCTCAGGATGGGCTTGAATATCTAGAAAATGGATCCTTTGCCTTTGACGTTGTAATAGTTGATTCAACTGATCCTATTGGACCCGCCAAAAGGCTGTTTTCTGAGCGCTTTTATAGTCTGATCGAAAAAAATTTGAATATAGATGGGGTTTTTGTTACTCAATCTGAATCGCTTTTTTTTCACTTGCCTCACGTGATCAAAGTTCAGCAAAATCTTAAAAATCTATTTAAAATGAGTTATTGTTATACACAAGCTCTTTCAACATATGCTGGTAATTGGTGGACGTTTTCTATAGCTTCAAAGCTTATTGACCCTAGAAAAGTTCTTCGCCAAGTAGATGGTAATTTTAGATATTATTCTCCTGAAGTTCACATGAGAGCTTTTCTTCCTGATTCGATACAGAATGCCCTTGTTTCGGGAAAATTAGATTGGTAAAAAATGTAACTTCTTTTATAATTTGTTTTTGTGAAATTCTAATTAAGGCTAACAACAGATGATGAGTAAACAAAGAAACCATAAGCCAATATATTTAGATCATGCGGCCACTACCCCTCTTAATCCATTAGTGCTAGAAAAGATGCTTCCTTACATGACAGAAAAATATGCTAATCCCTCTAGCCTATATAGTATAGGCCAAGAATCTCGAGTGGCTGTCGATAGTTCTCGAGAAAATGTGGCTTCAATCCTAAATTGTCGCCCGAGTGAGATTATATTTACCAGTGGGGGAACTGAGTCAGACAATGCAGCTATAAATGGTGCCTCGTTGGGATTGCGGGAGTACGGAAATCACATAATTACCTCCTCGATAGAGCATCATGCAGTATTAAATGCTTGTTCTCAAATGCAGAATCTAGGATTTGATATTACTTTTGTTCCAGTTGATAGGGATGGATTGGTTAATCCGGAGGATATTATCCGATCTATGACTGATAGGACTGTTTTGGTAAGCGTGATGTATGTTAACAATGAAGTCGGTACAATTCAGCCTATCAAAGAAATTGCTGCACTTGTCAAAGAAAATGCAAAAAGTATGAATACGAAAGTGCTTGTTCATACAGATGCCGTTCAAGCACCTGGTTATTTAAGTATTGACGTTGAAGATCTAGGTGTGGACCTTATGAGTTTATCTGCTCATAAATTTTATGGTCCTAAAGGTGTAGGGATATTATATAAAAAACGCAGAATTCCATTTGTTCCTTTAATTGTAGGTGGAGGACAAGAAAATGACGAAAGATCTGGAACGGAAAATGTTCCTGGAATAGTAGGAGCTTCGGTTGCATTAGATTTGGTTTCTAGCAAAATTGACGAAACAGTTCATAAGGTGAAAGCTTTACAATCCCGTCTATTGTTGGGTATTGAAGAGCGAATATCGAAGGTAATTCTAAACGGTCATCGCGCGAAAAGAATTGTAAATAATTTGAATGTTAGCTTTTATGGTGTAGAAGCGGAGCCTGTGCTTCTAGGGCTTGATTTAAATGGAGTTTATGCCTCGAGTGGTAGTGCCTGTTCTACTGCAAGCCTAGAACCATCACATGTGTTAATGGCTATGGGATTGAACTTTGAATTAGCCAGATCGAGCCTTAGACTTACTCTAGGAGCCGATACCAACGAGGAAAGTATAGATTATACGATTGATTCATTGGCAACAGTAATTCAACAACTAAGAAGCATGTCTTCTTTTGGAAGGTAATTGGATGAGCATTAATTTTTTTAGTAGAAGAATTAGCAGCTATAATTGTTCAATAAGTAGCAAAACACTGCTGATCGTGACAATTATTTCGCTTGTATTTTTGGGTTTTGGTAATTTGTCATGTGTTAGTGATGTAGATCCAGGGCAGTGGGCTAGTGGACGTATTATGCGAATGAATGTGAAAAAAGTTGAACGCTTACCTTCAATTTCATATCAGGATAAAGGTTCAACTTATATAGTCCAACCTTCCGATTCCCAATTAGAATTAGTGTTAGTTCATATTACACTGGTTAATCATCGATCGGCTACTGTTTCAATGTTCGTAGATGATAAATCGGCAGAATTAACGGGTACAGGCGGAAAGGCATACAAGCCGATAGATCCTTTTATACAAAGAGTTGCCTCTAGTGATTTAAATGATCTTCCGTTAAATGTATCTCCTTTTATATGGGGAGTTTCAGAATTTCCAAAAGACTTTAAAATCAATGGATGGCTTATCTTTGAAATTCCTAAAGGCGCGCCACTTCGTGGATTCAGATGGGAGCAAGTTGATGTACTTAGTGTTTATGTGCTTGAAAAAAGTGATTAATAGCTTAACTATGGTAATTCGATTTACATTGTACCAATAAACTATATTTAATTTTAGGTAGTATTGTTAATATTAAATTGTTATGAGCGAGGATTATATGGCGAATGAACTTCAGACTATGATAGAGGTTGAGGGTCTAACAAAACTTTACGGTGACTTTGTTGCTATAGCCAATCTTAACTTTTCAGTAAAAAAAGGCGAAATAGTTGGGCTCTTGGGCCCTAACGGTTCTGGGAAAACTACAACCATGCGAATTTTGACTGGCTACATGCCGCCTTCTGAAGGAATTGTAAAAATTGCTGGTTATGATGTGCTGAGTGATTCACTATCCGCTAGGGCTAGAATAGGCTATCTTCCTGAAACTGTTCCGCTCTACCAAGATATGGAAGTTGGAGAATATTTAACTTTTATGGGTGCTATGCGAGGAATGAATAATGCTAAAATTAAAACAAGAATTGATGAGGTTGTTGATCAGGTTAACATAGGACATTATTTGGGTACCCATATAGGAAAGCTTTCAAAAGGTTACAAACAAAGAGTAGGATTGGCTCAAGCTATCTTACATGAACCAGATGTTCTGATTCTTGATGAGCCTACAATTGGAATCGATCCAATTCAGGTAGTTGAGACACGACAACTTATTAAGGCAATTGGCAAGGATCACACGTTGCTTTTATCGACACATATTCTTTCTGAGGTTAGCGCTTTATGTGAACGTGTTTTAATTATTCATGAAGGAAAGTTAGTTGCCGAAGATACTCCTGAAAATTTAGGTGATAAACTCCGGGGTGGTGAAAAAATTCAAGTCGATATTCATGGTCCAATTGCAGAGGTAACGACGTTTTTAAGAAATATTGAAGGAGTTATAAGTGTTCGTCAAAATGATATGGGTGATGTTGTAAGATATATTATAGATATAAAATTAGGAACTAGCTTGTTGGAATCTTTGGCAGACTTGATCCTTCAACAAGGCTGGGGTTTGCGAGGATTAAACTCTGTTTCCATGAGCCTTGAAGAAATTTTCCTACAATTAACTTCTAGTGATCTCAAAGAGGAAGGGTAAATAACAATTGAGAAATACATTAATTATTGCAAAGAAAGAGGCTAAAGCTTATTTTTCCTCCCCAATGGCGTATGTGATTGGAGCTGTTTTTTTATCCTTAACTGGTTATATGTTTGTTTCTAGTGTTAGCAATCCATTTCCTGAGGCCACTATACGAGGTTGGGTTGTCACAAGTACATTTATATTTGTTTTATGGTCACCCGTACTTACAATGAGATTGTTAGCGGAAGAGCAAAAACTTGGGACTCTTGAACTTCTAATGACTTCTCCTGTAAAGGACTATGAAGTTGTTATAGGAAAATATTTAGCGACTTTGCTAATATTAAGCGGAACGCTATTTCCAACTATATGGTATGTAATACTTTTGTTTTGGTTTGGAAGTCCTGATTTATGGCCCATTCTCACATCGTATTTAGGCTTAATGCTTTTTGGTGGAGCTACTTTAGCTATTGGCTTATTGGCATCTTCTTTAACAAGTAATCAAGTTTTAGCCGCAGTAATGAGTTTTGGTTTGCTATTGTTACTTACTTTAACAAATAATGCTGCGTTGGTTACAATAGGATTATCGGCTACAATTCTGGAGGAAGTATCGTTGATTGCCCATTTTGAAGATTTTGCAAGAGGAATAGTTGATGTAGGTAATGTGATTTACTATCTTAGCGTCATTGCGATTTTTGTGTTTGCTGCTATTCGAAGTTTAGAATCAAGACGGTGGAGGTAATTGGTTGAATAATCGCGAGACTCCTAAACATTCTTCTGCAAATAGTCAGCGCTGGCAGCGTATTGTTGAGATTCTTTCTGCTACTGCGTTATTGTTAACAATCATTGGCATTGGCTCATTCTTAACTGGATTTCTTTTGTATATTTGGGTTTCTGAGCTTAGAACGTTTGCAAATTGGCTAATGTTTTTGAGCGCAGCTCTTTTCATAATTGCCGCCCTATCTTCTTTGGTTCCTATAAAGCAGTTTCTTTCTGGACATAGAGGTAGATATGCTATCAATGCCTTAGCTATGCTTTTTGCTGCAATATTTATAACTATATTAGTCAATTATCTTGGTTTTAAAGGGACGGTAAGGTATGACCTTACTTCTACTAGACAATTTAGCTTGTCAGCTCAGACTTTACAAATAGTTAATGATCTTAAAGAGCCAGTTCATGCTATTGCCTTTTTTATTCCTGACAAATCAGATGAAATCATAGAACGACAGCGTGCTGAGGATTTGTTATCTGAATATAAAAATCAGTCCAACGGTTTGATTTCTTTTCAGTTCAAAGATCCTGATTCAGATCCTGCTTTTACGAAAGCAAAAGGAGTGTCTTGGTTTCCTTTAATATTATTTGAAGCAAAAGATAGTGGTGAACGGTATTCGTTACCGGTTCCTCCTGTAGCTGAACAAGATATTACAAGTGCCTTGTTGGCTGTAACTGGTACTGAGAGAAAAATGATCTATTTCCTTAGAGGTCATGGTGAAAAATCACCTTCAGAAATTCAGGAAAATGACGACAATGCCATAGGGATGGCAGTTAGAGGGGTTTTGGCTGATGGGTATGGCGTTGAGGAACTTAACCTTAGTCAAAAAGGTGCAATCCCTGACGATACAGCTGTTTTGGTAATAGCTGGGCCTAAGAGTAACATTCTTCGGCAAGAATCTGAAATTCTTTCAAATTGGCTAAACAATGGAGGTAGGGCATTATTTATGCTTGACCCTAAGACTCCTGAAAGCTTTATCAAAGTTTTAGAACCTTGGGGTATTTCAGCAGGCGTAGGGACGATAGTTGATCGAGGCAGCTCTTTGTATGAGGCGCCAAAAAATCCGATTATTCAACCTCGGCAGTATTCAGAGGATTCGTACATTACTAGCTTTTTAGATGCCACCCTTTTACCAGAAGCATCTCCAGTTTTTGTCGTTGTTGACCCAAAAAAACAGCCACCTTGGATTGACTATACTCCACTTGCGAATTCATCAATTGGCAGCTGGGTTACTTTGGATGAAGAAAGATTAGATTATGCCCCTGAGTTAGATGTATTTGGGCCTCATCCGATAGGATATTCTGTTGAAGCTACCTCCATTGTAAATGTTGAGCCTGTTGATGAATTGAGTAGAACACTAATCGTAGTAATAGGTGATTCTGATTTTGCATCGAATAAATATTATTCATACTCTTCAAATAAGGATCTTTTTATTAATTCAGTGAATTGGTTAGCACAAGATTATGATTTAATTTCAATCCGACCAAAAATATTTTCTTTTCGGCATCTAGTATTGACCAGATTTGAATATAATTTTATTCGTTACTCTAGTTGGTTTCTCTTACCAACTATAGTTGCTCTCGCAGGTTTATTAACTTGGTGGCGGAGACGCTAAGTGGAGGTTTGTATTAAGTGAATATTAGAACCACATTAGTTTTAATTATTGCTCTTATTTTAATTACTGGCATAGTGTATTTTCAATCTTCTTTAAGTGACAGCAAGGACCCTAACCCTTGGTTTTATTCGACAGAGATGGATGATGTCATTGAAGTTGCAATTTTTGCCGAAGGCAATACTGAATCCTTTACAAAACATCAAGGACGATGGGTTTTTGATGGAGAAGAATTGATTCCCATTGATTATGACAGATGGGGAGGAATGACACTTTTATTAAGTGGTCCTAGTACGAGTAGGGTATTGATTGATGAGGTGCCAAATTTAAACAGCTACGGTCTGAATGATCCTTCTCGAATTTTTTCTGTTGGATTGCGTGGAGATAGGAAAATTAAATTAAAACTAGGTGACATGACCCCTGATGGATATAATTATTATGCAATGCAGGGCGATGATCCTCATCTGTATTTAATCGATGAATTATGGGTCAATGTTTTATCGAAACTTGCTACTGACCCTCCTTACCCCCAATGGTTATATAGACTCTATCCCGATAAAGTTGCTTTTTTAAGCGTTACTGTCGGTGAAGATAAATCAGAATTCACAAAGGATGTTTCTGGTTGGCGATTTGCTGACACTAAGAGATCGGGAATTGATTTAACGCGCTGGAAAGAAGTCGAACCAATGCTCGGAGGTCCAAATTATATAAGAATAATTAAAGGGCAGATGGAAGCTAAAGATTTCCAAGCATATGGATTGGATGTACCTACAGGTTCTATACGAGTTGAATACAGGCCTGATGAGTCCATTCAAAGCCTCAAGTATTCTTTTGAAATGGAAATAGGATTTAAAACACAAGATGGCAGCAGTCGCTATGTTAAAGTGGTTGGACAACCTTATTTGCTTGAAATTGATCAAGGCTGGTATGAAACAATTGAATTATTGGCAACTAATCCTCCTTATTTTTCTTCAACTACAGATATCTGATATTGATTATTCGCTTTATATTGGAGGAGGCCACTGATTTTAAATGCTGAAATACTTGCTATTGGAAATGAACTGGTTATTGGAGAGACTCAAGATACAAACTCTTCATATTTAGCTTCACAATTGACTGAAATAGGAATTTTAGTAAAAAGTATCAAAATTATCCCAGATCAAGTAGACGCAATAGTTGATTCTATAGAGCAGTCTTTTAATACTAGCGATATTATTTTAATGACTGGAGGGCTTGGCCCTACAGATGATGACCTTACAAGAGATGCGGTTGCCGTAGCATTTAATGAAGAACAATATTCTTCTTCCGAACTTGAAGAAAAAATTCGTGAATACTTCAGGATTAGAAGCATCCAAATGGCTGAATCAAATATTCGTCAATCAATGATTATTCCAAGTGCTGAAATAATTCCAAATGACGTAGGAACAGCCTCTGGGTGGTGGATTGAAAAAGATAATAAAATATTAGTTACAATGCCGGGAGTACCTTCTGAATTATATGAAATGTGGCGTAATTTTGTTCAAAATAGATTACGCCGAAAAGCTTTGAACCAAGCTATTGTAATCCATACAATTAAAACTTTTGGTAGACTTGAATCAAGTATTGCAGAAGATGTTAAGCATTTATTTAAGAGTAAAAATCCTGTTTTGGGTATTTATGCAAAACAGGATGGCGTCCATCTTCGTATTATGGGTTTTGATCAATCTGAGCATGGTGCTTCAAAATTGGTTAGAGATTTTGAGCAGCAAATTCTATTAATTTTAAAATCTGATATTTGGGGATTTGATAATGATACTCTTGAGCAAAAACTAGGTGATTTACTCAAGAATCACAAGCTTAAATTATCTATTATGGAATCTTGTACAGGTGGATTGCTGTCTAACACAATAACTTCAATTGAAGGTAGTTCTGAATATTTCAAAGCAGGAATAGTTTCTTATTCAAATGAAAGTAAAATATTGATGGGAGTTGATCCTAAAGTAATTGAATCTTATGGGGTCGTTAGCCCTCAGGTTGCGCAACAAATGGCAAATGCTGTCCGAATTAAATTCCATACAGATATCGGCATAGGGGTTACTGGTATTTTAGGTGAAAAGCCTATTGATGGACATGATCCAGGTTTAGTATATATCAATATATCTTCTTATTCGCATTCTAATAATTTGATAGTGAATTTCAAATGGACTAGATCAATCATGAAGCGAAACACAGTAAGCGCTATTTTATTTCGTATGCTGCAATTTTTGCCAGAATTTATCGAAGACAACAAACTGGACACAAAATAAGCTTATATTTATACTTTTCACTTTGGTCTATTTCTATTGGTTTTAGTTTGAATCTATTGGGGGGAGGGGTCTATGGTGAAAGTAGGAATATTAAATGTTACTGGTTATGCTGGAGTTGAGCTTGCTCGAATTATTGCTAATCATTCTGAAGCTGAATTGGTTTCAGTAACAGGTCGAAGTGAAACAGGTAAAAAATTAGCTGAAGTATTTCCGCATCTTAGTCAATATAATATGACAATAGAGTCTGAGATAACAAGAAGCGTTGATGTAGTTTTTTCTGCACTTCCCCATAAAGCAAGTGCAGAGGCATGTCAATATTACTATGAACAAGGCGTCAAGGTAGTTGATATTAGTGCTGATTTTCGATTAAAAGATCTATCAGTATATGAATCTTGGTATGACGTAGTTCATCCTTGCCCGCAATACATTGAAGATGCCGTTTATGGACTACCTGAGCTTCACAAATCTCAAATTCAAAACGCTAATTTAATTGCAAATCCTGGATGTTACCCTACTAGTGCAATTCTTGCTTTAGCTCCGGCAATTTGGGCTGGTATTATTGAGAATGATATTATTGTCGATAGTAAATCAGGAATTTCAGGAGCAGGTCGTGGCTTAAGCTTAGGTACTCATTTTTCTGAGGTGAATGAAAGTGTGCATGCTTATTCTATTGATGGACATCGACATCTTCCAGAAATTACTCAAGAATTAAGCCTACTTAATAATTCGGTTAATCCCAGTATAACGTTTGTGCCACATTTAATTCCAATGACACGTGGAATTCTTAGCACTTGCTATGTTTCCTTAAAGCCTTCCGCTCTTCCAGCAACTAATGCTAAGGATTACTTGATGGAAATATATAATGATTTTTATAAGAATGAGCCATTTACTAAAGTTGTCAATTATTCCCCAAGAACTAAGTATACTCTTGGTAATAATGTCTGTTTTATTTATCCTTGGATTGATGAGCGAACTAATCGATTGATCTCTGTTGGATGTTTGGATAATTTAGTAAAAGGCGCAGCGGGTCAAGCAATACAAAATATGAATCTTATGTTTGATCTTCCTGAGGAACTTGGCATTGAAACCCTAGCGGTTTATCCTTGATACGGTTTATACTTATAGATGGTCACGCGTGCGCGCATGACCATTCTTTTGACCCCATCGTCTAGCGGCCAAGGACGCCACCCTTTCAAGGTGGAGATCGCGGGTTCGAATCCCGCTGGGGTCACCATATATAAGGCTAAGGTAAGCTTTGAATAAATTCTAATGCTTCGCGTGAGTGCCGCTCCATATCTGAGGAATCGTCTATTACATGCTGAATGTAACCATCAGTACCTATTATGAAAGTGACTCTTTTATATGATCCCCTTTTTTCATCATACACACCAAAGGCTCTGGCCATTTGATGTATCGGAGCACCAGCTCCCATTTGAAACTCCACCCCACAATGCTCACCAAATGCCTTTTGTGCAAAATAAAGGTCTGCGCTTGAAGCTATAATTTCAACATCATTTTCTTTAAAAGAATTGTAGTTTTGTTGGAACCCAACAATTTCTCTTTCTCAGCCGCCAGTAAATGCCGCTGGATAGAATGCTACTATAAACTTTTTTCCAAAAAAGTCTTTTAAGTGAATTTGTTCCCTACCCTGTCGAAAACTTACATCAGGAGCTGCTGCTCCCTTTTCTAAAATTTCTTCCATTAAATTATCTCTCCTGATCTTAGCTAGTAAGGTAAATATTTATCATTTGAGAATATTCTATATCACTATTCATTTAATACCAACAACTGATACCCATTGATCATGATCTGAAATATCTCTGTCTAAAATCAACCGTAGCGCTAATGTTTTTATTTTTGATTGATTAATTGGAAATGGCTCTTGGTTTGCTACTAATCTTTTGATGATAATTATGATTGCAATGCTAATGGTCTGTATTTGAAATTCTAATGGGGCTTCGTTATAAATTGTTAGAATTGCAGCAATAATAAAACTTAACATAATCCATGGTGCGATATTTCTTCTAAAGTACCATCCCCATAAAAAAGCTATTACGCTGATACTTATCATTTGTGGTACTAGCCAAAAACCCAAGAAAGTTCCCATTGCAGTAGATAATCCCCTGCCACCTTTTAACTTTAGAAATATAGACCAATTGTGTCCTATAACCAAAAAAATACTTACAATGATTTGAGTTGCAATGTCATGCTCTAATATTTTTAAAGTAATTATAGGTACTGTTCCTTTTAATATTCCATCAAAAAAACTTACTAGAATGAATCCTTTTTGCCCGAAAATTTTTCCTATATTCGATGCTCCAATATTTCCTGAGCCAATCTTTCTAATATCGACATTGGCATAAAATTTTGCTATAAGAAATCCAGAAGGAATACTACCTATTAAGTAAGCAAGTGTTGTAGCTATAAGTATCATTAAAAATTTAAGCTAAATCGACGCTTTTATTTAATAGAGAAAGTAGGTCGATACCATTTTTTAATGGAGGCCCTACTTCGCCTGGATGAACCTCTTTAGGGTTTCCTGAAGCATGGAAATCACTACCACCTAACGCCATTATATTGAATTTTTTACATATAGTTAATAGTTTTTGTACTTGTGAATTTGTATATCGACCATAGTAAACATCCATTCCAATTAATCCGCTAGGAATCAATATTTCCAATAAAGATTCTAAATTTGGTATACCTGCAGGATGAGCCAATGAGCTAACGCCATTATATTTTCGTAGCATTTTGACAGCATCAATTGTTGCTAGTTTTTTTTTAGAAATGTAGGCAGGAGCATGATTACCTATATATTTATCAAAAGCTTCAAAGTTATGCTTCACATACCCTTCAGCCATTAATGCCCTAGCAATATGAGGACGAGCCACAACATCACTGGCAAGACTTCTTACCTGTTCCCATGTGATTGAAAGTCCCATAGATTGTAATTTTTCAACTATTTTTTTCGCATGAATTTCTCTTTCATTACGAAGATTTAATAAATTTTGTTGAAAATCTAGGTTATGAACATCTATTCCATAACCTAGTAGATGTATTTCTACATTATCTGTTTCGGTCGATAATTCTATACCAGGAATGATAGTTATGTTTTTTAAAGTACTTCCAACTTTTTGGGCTTCCTCTAGTCCATTTGTCGTGTCGTGATCAGTTATCGCTATTATATTTAAGTTTTTCGATACGACCAAATTAATAAGCTGAGTTGGCGAAAGAGTTCCATCTGATAAATTAGTATGTAGGTGAAGATCTACTGGATGCTGCATAATGCACCTCTACATCAACATAATAATTAGGTTGCTATTGCAACGGTTCTTGTTTCTCTAATTACGACTACCCTAATTTGTCCAGGATAGGCAAGGTTGTCTTGAATCTTTTTTGTAACTTCATTTGCGAGATTTGCAGCTGCTATGTCATCGATTTCTTCAGGCTTAACCATAATCCGTATTTCTCTGCCAGCTTGAATTGCAAAAGATTTTTCTATTCCCGAGAAACTATTTGCAACCGCCTCTAATTCTCCTAAGCGTTGAGTGTATCTTTCCACAGTATCTTTTCTTGCACCTGGGCGCGCAGAACTTATAGCATCAGACGCAACAACAATAAAGGCTTCTACGGACCCTTTTTCGTGGTCGTGATGTTCTTCAATTGCTCGTTTGATTGGATCAGAGATACCATATTTTGCTGCCATTTCTGCTCCAATTTCTGCATGGGGTCCTTCAAATTCATGACTCAGCGCCTTGCCAATGTCATGTAGTAAAGCTGCAGTTTTGGCTACTTCTATATTAGCGCCACATTCTGCAGCAAGTGTTCCGGCAATCAAAGATGCTTCTATGCAATGCCTTAGAACATTGCTTCCGTAACTTGTGCGAAATTTAAGTCTTCCCAATAACTTAATCAGCTCAGGATGCAATCCTTTCACTCCTGTTTCAAAAATTGCCTGCTCGCCGGCGTCCTTGATTGTAATTTCAATTTCAATAGCTGCCTTTTTTACTGATTCTTCAATTGATGCAGGGTGTATACGGCCATCTTGAACTAATTTTGTCAAAGCTATACGGGCTATTTCTCTTCGCACGGGATCAAATGATGATACTTTTATAGCTTCAGGAGTGTCGTCAATAATTAAGTCTACTCCAGTAGCTTGCTCAATAGCTCTTATGTTTCTGCCTTCTCTACCAATAAGACGCCCTTTCATCTCATCGTTGGGAAGCTCTACCCTTGAAAGTGTTGTCTCGTAAACTACACTAACGGCCAATTTTTCTAGAGCTAATGCTAAATGCATTTTAGCCTTTTTGTCTGTTTCTTCTTTATTCTCTAGATCTAGCTCGTAATAGCGTCTAGCCAATACATGCTTCATATCATCATTTGCTTTTTTTAATATTGTGTCTTTTGCATCAACTATTGTTAATGAAGCTATTCTTTCAAGTTCAGCAATATGTTGTGATTCGAGTTCGTTAAGTTGGGATTCTTTTTCCTCTATCTGTGTTTTTCGATCAGATAGAGACTTCTCTTGACGACCAAATTCAATTTCTTTTCTTTCTACTGATTCCTCTCTACGACCAAATTCAATTTCTTTTCTTTCTACTGATTCCTCTCTGTTTGTTATTCGACTTTCCTGCTTTCCAACTTCATTTTTTCGGCTCTGTATTTCTCTGTCCGTTTCGGATCTAATTCGAATATTCTCTTCTTTTACTTCTAAAAGAAGAGTTGTTCTGTCATTTTTTGCTTCTTGAATGATCTGTTGAATTTGTAATTCTGCTAAGCTTCTTTTGCGTCCCAGTGCAGTTGATCGTAAGTAGAATCCAACTGTTGTTCCAATACCTAAAGATGCGATAGTGGATAGTAGAATAATTACTACCCATAATATTCCTGTCATAGTGCCGCCGCCTTTCTGTTTGATCGTTAACTCTTTCCAGTTAACTAATCATATATAAATTATAATCAATATCGCTGTTTTCCACTAATTACGGGTCTGAACAATCTCGCATATATCCACAATTTTCACATCTAATTTTGCAGTGTCGAGAAATCATCTCACAATTACAACATTCGCATATAATCGATTGGCTATTATAAAAAGTTTGTATATTTGTTTTTTTACTGATATTAAATTCTAATGGAAGTTCTTTATTAGTTCTGCACATATCCTAGTAAGTGGTTTCTGTTATGTTATTCTTCATCGGGTATAGTTTCTATTTCCATTTCGTAATTATAGTTTTGTTCATTTTCGTCTGTTCTTTCCTCTTTGGTTTTACTTGCAGATATCAATGAAGACTTTGAGGTCTCAGCTATCTTATCCTCAGGTGTATTCCATGATTGAGGTCCTAAAATGGATATTGAAGTAATTTTGTCTTTGTCCTCAGGGCGCATAATCCATACGCCTTTTGCATAGCGTCCAGTAGTTCCAACTTCGCTGAGACTTACTCTTTGAATTTGTGCTTTTGCTGTGGCTATTACTAATTCTTCATTGCCTTCCACGACGATTGCTGCTGTAACTGGTCCAGTTTTAGGTGAAATTTTGCAAGCAATTACACCGGACCCACCTCTTCCTTGTCGTCGATAATTTTCAAGATTTGACATTTTTCCAAATCCATTTTCGGTCGCTGTAAACAATTTACCACTCAATTTTGCGATATCCATTGCTATTACAAAATCTTCGTTCTTTAGTCGAATTGCCCTGACGCCACCCGCAGTTCTTGATCTCATTGCAAGTTGTGATACATTAAAACACAATGACATTCCATTGGAGGTTACCACAATAACTTCTGAGTCATCGTCAGCAATTATTGCTGCAATAAGTTCATCTTCCTTTCCAAGGTTTTTCATCGCGAAGATTCCATTACTTCGAATTGAGGAAAATTGAGAAAGAGGGACCCTTTTTACTTGACCTTTTTTTGTACTAAGAACCAAACACCCATCTTTTTTAAGGTCTGGAAATGAAACCAAAGCAGTTATCTTATCCCCTTCTGGAAGAGAAGGAATTAAAACAGGAAGTGGTGTGCCACGGGTAACTCTAGATAGATCTGGATTTATTTCATACGTTCTTGTTGAGAATACCTGCCCTCTATTTGTGAAAAATAATAAAGTATCGAGAGTATCACTTACAAGTAGGTGTTGGATGACATCATCATCTTTTGTTGTTTTCATACCAACAACGCCTTTTCCGCCACGGTGCTGCATTTTGTATGTGTTAAGTGGAATTCGTTTTATATATCCATTTTGACTTAAAGTTATTACAACATCTTGATGTGGCTCTAGTTGATCCCGACTGTATTCAGTTGCTTCCTCGCCAAGCACTTCTGTTTTTCTTTTATCTCCAAATTTATTGCTTATTTTCTTGGTTTCTTCTTGAACTACCTCACGAATTTTCTCTGAACTTGCCAATAGCTCTTGCAAGCTATTTATTAATGTAGTAAGTTCTTCAATTTCATCCCGAAGTCTTTTAGTATCTAGTCCCGTAAGTCTTCTTAATTGCATTTCAAGGATTGCTTGTGCCTGTTCCTCGCTGAGCGATAACTGTGCAACAAGGCTACTTTTAGCTTCATCAGTACTTTCTGCATTACGAATAAGATTTATCACTAAATCAATCTGATCGATGGCTTTTAATAAACCTTCAACCATATGTGCTCGTGTCTGACTTTTTTCAAGATCATACTCTGCTCTTCGTCGCACGACTTCGCAACGAAAATTGATAAAATGTTGTATTGCCTCACGAATATTCAAAACTTGCGGCTGGTTATCAACAAGTGCAAGCATGTTCATATTAAATGAACTTTGAAGTGCTGTATGCTTATAAAGGTTGTTGAGTACTATTTCTGGTTGAACTGATGCACGTAGCTCAATTACTATTCTTAAACCTTGCCTATCTGATTCGTCTCTAATTTCTGAAATTCCGTCTATTTTCTTTTCTTTGGACAGTATGGCAATGCGCTCAACCAAGCTTGCTTTGTTTATCTGGTAGGGAATTTCAGTCACAATTATTTGATTACGATCTGCGCGGTTTGCTAAAGATTGTATTTCAGTTTTAGCTCGTACCAAAACGCGCCCACGTCCAGTTCTATACATCTCTTTGATGCCTTGACTTGTAGATCCGGCCATGAGGATTCCACCTGTCGGGAAATCTGGACCTTTAATGAATTGTAATAAATCCTCAACGGTAGCTTCAGGATTATTTAGTTGATAAATTATGGCGTTACAAATTTCTTTTAGATTATGTGGTGGAATTGAAGTCGCCATCCCTACGGCAATTCCTGAAGCACCATTTACAAGAAGATTTGGAATCATTGATGGAAGTACTGTGGGTTCTTGTAGGGAGTCATCAAAATTGAGCGTAAAATTGACAGTATTTCGATCTAGGTCTGCTAGCATTTGTATTGAGATATCCCTGAGGCGTGCCTCAGTGTAGCGCATTGCAGCTGGAGGATCATTATCAACAGAACCAAAATTTCCTTGGCCATCTACTAAGGGATATCTCAGAGAGAAATCTTGAGCTAGACGAACCATTGCATCATAGACCGAACCGTCTCCATGAGGGTGATATTTTCCTAAAACCTCGCCGACTAAACGTGCGCTTTTTTTGTACGCAGTTCCAGGGTTCATTGAAAGCTCACTCATGGCAAAAAGTATTCTTCTTTGCACAGGCTTGAGTCCATCTCGTACGTCAGGTAATGCTCGAGACACAATTACACTCATTGCGTAATCAAGATAAGAACTTCGTAGTTCTGCTTCAATTCGCCTTGGCTCTATTTTTCCAATATTTGATACCATTGATAACTCCTTAGCTCAGCTAGCTAGGCAATTATTATATAGAGTGACGTTATACATCTAAATTTTGAACTTCTTTTGCATAAGTCATAATAAATTCTTTTCGTGGTTGCACTTCTGCACCCATTAGTCTGTCAAATTCTATGGCAACTTCTTCAGAATCGTCCATTGTTACCTGAAGGAGTGTCCTTGTGGCTGTGTCTAGCGTAGTATTCCAAAGTTGATCAGGGTTCATTTCGCCAAGACCTTTATATCTTTGAAGTCCTATGCGCTTACCAGTAAGTTCTTTTAACGCACTATTTTTTTCAGCTTCTGAATATACATAACGTACGTTTCTGCCATTTTGTAATCTATATAGCGGGGGTTGTGCGATATATAGATGACCATTTTCAATGAGAGGTCGCATATTATGAAAGAAGAATGTAAGCAGGAGTGTTCTAATATGTGAGCCATCTACATCCGCATCGGTCATTATAATTACCCGATGGTATCTTAGTTTTTTAAGGTCAAAATCTTCTCCAAACCCAGCACCAATTGCACTTATCAATATGCGTATTTGCTCACTAGAAAGCAATTTTTCTAATCGGGCTTTCTCTGTTTGCACAAATTGATTGGTTGTCGCTGTGGAATCTAGGTCATTTCCATTTTCTGGCATTTGAATTTTAGTTCGCCCTCCAGGAAACAAAACCTTTTCAATGTTCAGGATTTTGCCACGTAATGGAAGAATTGCTTGAAATCGCCTGTCTCTACCCATTTTTGCTGATCCGCCTGCAGACTCTCCTTCAACAATAAACACTTCACTTTTTGCTGGATCCTTTTCAGAGCAATCTGCAAGTTTACCTGGCAAGCCAGATCCATCGAGTGCATTTTTTCTAATAACAAGTTCTCGGGCTTTTCTTGCAGCTTCACGAGCACGTTGTGCTAAGACGCAACGCTCGATGATTTTTTTTGCTTCATTTGGATGATCTTCTAAATAAATTGTCAAAGCCTTAGCGACGACATTTTCGACTACCTGCCGAATTTCCGGATTGCCTAATTTTGTTTTTGTCTGTCCTTCAAATTGAGGATCAACTAGTTTGACTGAAAGAACTGCAGTTAAACCTTCTCGAACATCTTCGCCCGTGAGTTGGGCTTGATCGTCCTTAACAAGTTTTTGCTTTCGGCTGTAATCATTTAAAACTCGCGTTAAGGCTGCTCTGAAGCCAGTTACGTGAGTACCTCCTTCGGGCGTACGAATACAATTTGCGAATGAGAGACTATGTTCAGAAGCATTCGTAGTGTATTGCATGGCAACGTCCACTTGGGTGCTTCCACTATATTCTGATATGGAAACAGCTGGATGAAGAGTTTCGCGACCCTCATCGAGTTCTTCCACCATACCGACTATTCCGCTGTCGAACATGTACGAGCTTTTTTCATCAGTTTCTTCATGATTGAAACTTAATCTAAGGCCAGGGTTTAGGTAGGCCATCTCTTTGAATCGCTGGCTTAAGATGAAAGCATCAAATTCTTTGGTTATAAAAATAGAATCATCAGGCATGAAAGTTACTTTTGTTCCTTGCCCAAGTGAGCTTCCTAAATTTTCTAGAGGTCCGACGGGTTTTCCATGATCATAATCTTGTTGATATAGGCTTCCCCCTCTTCGAACTTCGACCCTGAGTGACTTACTGAGGAAATTAACTACCGATGCACCAACTCCGTGAAGTCCACCAGAAACTTGATATCCTCCACCACCGAATTTGCCCCCGGCATGTAAGGTTGTCATAACAGTTTCTACTGCAGATACACCTGTTGCTTTATGTATTTCAATTGGGATACCTCTACCATTATCATCAACTGCGACAGTTCCATCATTGGAAATGGTAATAGTTGCATGATCGCAATGACCTGCCATAGCTTCATCGACTGCGTTGTCTACTATTTCATAGACAAGATGATGCAAGCCTCTTTGGTCTGTGCTTCCAATGTACATACCTGGACGGAGTCGGACAGCCTCTATTCCTTCAAGGACTTGAATCTGCTCGGCACTATATTGAGATGAAGTATCCTGATTCAATGGAGTAGTCACTTTTCTGGCCATCACTTTCGAGAGGCTAAGAAGCCTCGTATTTATTATGTGTTGAGTAGAAATAATTTATACAATATATACGAATTATTATAGCAAATTTTTCAGCACTAGAAAAGCTTTTTACGGTTAAAAGCAACCTAAAAACTATCTATTAAACATTAGTGAGGATGCTTTTAGGGTCACGTTTTATTGGTTGCTATCTATCCAAGCAACATCACCAAATAGATCTTTATCCATGTTTTCTTTGTTGAATATGGCATATTCAAATTTAGAGGTGCCTATGTTTGTATCGGCACCATGCCCAGGGTGCACAATAATTTCAGGGTCTAAGGTCAATAGCTTCTTGCTTATACTAGATATAATTTGATGAAAATCACTCGAAGAATTAGTTCTTCCTGGTCCTCCAGGAAATAATGTATCGCCTGAAAATAGATGGTTGCCTATAAGATAGCATGTTGATCCCGGAGTATGTCCGGGGGTTACTATTACATTAAGGGTAAGGTTTCCTATTTTTAGATAACCATCTTTCTGAAAAAGAGTATTTGCAGGATCTTTTTCTGGAAGCTTATTAGAATCATCATTGCCAATTCCTATTGAAGCTAACGGAAACCTATTTCTTAATTTGCTATATCCTTCCAAGTGGTCAAAGTGATTGTGGGTAATAAGAATATGTTGCACGTCGGTACTTTCAGATTCGGCTATTATTTTTTCATGATCGATCGGGGTATCAATAATAGCGCTAGCATTTGTTTCTTTACACACAATAATATAGCAATTATTTGCATATGGACTTGCTACAATTTTATGTATGCGCTTTAGATTATCTTCATAGGATATAGGCATTTTGGATTCTCCTGATTAGATTTTGTCAGTTAGTATACATTAAACTTTGCTTTTTTCATCTTTCAGTAGGACAATTTTCAAGCATTATTCGTAAAATCGTTAATTTGAGGTTCTATCATATGGCAAGTATTGGTGTTTTAGCTATAAATTCTGAAATCGCATCTACATACATAGATGCGATACAATTTTGGGGGGCAGATGCTTTTTATTTGACATCGAATTATGACAACTTCGAGATTGATAATCAGATGAATGGAATAGTAATTGGAGGATCAAGCAATGTCCCTGCTAGCCTTTATGGAATTAACAGTTCTGAATTTGAATCGGAGCTTTACTATGACAAAATGTCAATTAAAGTATTAATGCAAGCTTTAAACAGCAATATTCCCATACTTGGCCTTAATCGAGGCATGCATTTACTAAATATTGCTATGGGTGGCTCATTAGTTCAAGACGTGTCAGGGCATAATCATTTATCTGAAAATGAACTTAAGCAGCATCATATTTGGATTTCCCCTGGCAGTAAGCTTGCCACAGTGTTAGGTTCAGGTGGGCGAGTTCGAGTTAATAGCTTACACTCCAATGGATTTCGCGAAGCTCAAAAAGCTCCACGTTTACTTGCTTCTGCCTATTCTGTTAATGATTTTCTTATTGAAGGAATAGAAAGCCCAGATCACAGGTTTGTGGTAGGTATTCAGTGTTCACCTGAACGACAAGAAGAAGTCCCGCGGCAATTCCAACAATTGTTTGAATCATTGGTTTATTTTTCGGAGCTAGCTTAGTGATTAAATATGATAGTCTTTTGTTTATATTCGTTTGTACGTGGTTAACAATTCCAAAAAATATTAGCTCAGAGTGTATATTAGCCTGATGAACTGGTGTCTCTTGAAAATATTATGCACCTGAAGCAAAAAATTCTATATGTGAACTACTTGATGATGTTTTGCCAGTATTTAGAAGTCTCTGTTCTTTCGATTATAACTTAACCCTCTATTTTTAAGCATCTATCGTAAGTTAACCGAATTGGCTGATGTGTTAGGAATGAAAATGCAGTCGATTATTTTTGATTTAATTGGAATATGATAGTGATTTGAGTTGATTACCCTAAGGCAGCTACTGATTTCTCAATGATATCAACAAAAGGGCTAGGGTATAAGCCTATTAGAATTGTTGATATAAGCATAACCACAATAACTGTTGTTAAGGTTTTTGTGGTTCTTATTTTAGTAGATGCTTGAGGATTATTTACATACATTTCTTTTATTACGCCTAAGTAATAGTAAAGTGAAATAACAGATGCTGCTGCAGCAAGTCCCGCAAGCCACAGCATGTCTTTATTTGCAGCAGCAGCGAAGAGATAAAATTTTGTTGTAAATCCTGCAAAGAATGGTAATCCGGCAAGGGAGAGCAGTGCAGCTGTTAAGCATATGGCTGCCAAAGGATTTCTTTTTGCAATTCCAGCGTAATCTTGAATTTCATCTGACAAAACTCCATTGTGAATTATAACAATAGAGCTAAACATCAGCATGCTTGTTGCTGCGTAACCAGTCATGTGTAAAATTAATCCTGTGGACCCTAAATTTGATGCACACACAATTCCTATTAACATATAGCCACTTTGCCCTATGCTTGAATAGGCAAGTAGCCTTTTTATGTTAGTCTGAACAATTGCTAAGATATTTCCAGTGATCATTGTAGTTACAGCAATTATTGAAAGTACAGGTTTCCATAATTCAATTTTTGGTAGAAAAGTTTGGCTGAAAAGCGTTAATGCTAGTGCAAATATAGCTATTTTTGATCCGATACTAATAAGTGCAGTTATTGGCAAAGGCGCTCCTTCGTAAACATCTGGGGCCCACATATGAAATGGCACAATTGCTAATTTGAACCCAAGACCAGCCCCTAGCATTGAAAGTGCTAAAAGAACTCGTAAATTGGAATTCAGCGATAAAATTGAATTTTCAATTCCAGCGAATGAAGTGGTTCCCGAGATTCCATAAATAAGCACGATTCCATACAGCAAAAGCCCTGAAGAGAAAGCTCCTAATAATATGTATTTTATTGCAGCTTCGTTAGATTTCGGATCATTTTTTGCAAATGCGACAAGTACGTAGAGACTAAAACTCATCAATTCAATGGATATATAGGCGGTGATTAGCTCACGAGCAGAAACTAGCAACATCATTCCTACCAACGAAAGAAGGATAATTCCATAATATTCGCCTGAGTTAAAGTTATATAACTTAGTATAAGTCATGGATATTGCCGAGATTCCTATAATTATTGCCATTAAAAGAATCTTGAAGAAGGTTGAATAGGTATTTATAGCCAAAATTTCTCCGAATATATCGGTATCTTTTCCTGAGAGCAACCAACATGTGTAAATCATTATTATGAATACGCCAATAGAGGTAAGTCTTCCAAGAAAATCACTGCTTCTTGAGGGTTTGAAAATGCCAATGCTAAAAACTACTATTGCTAAAGTCATAATCAGTAATTCAGGCGTGAGTAGTATTATATTTTCTGTATTCACGATATTTTAAACTCCACTTAATTTTGCAACAAATTGCTCAATTCCGGAATCAATAACATTCATTATTGGCCACGGGAATAAACCAATGCCTACAATGAAGAGTGTTAGGAATAATATCGGTAAAGTTTCACTTTTTGAAAAATCTCTGAGATGCTCCCATTGTACATTAACGGGGCCAAAAAATACTTTTGCAATTAATCGGAGTATGTAAACTGCAGTAATAGCTGCTCCTATAATTGCTAAAATTGCTATTAATGGCGATGTCTTAAATAGCCCTATGAATATTAATAGTTCAGCAACAAATCCACTTAGCCCGGGTAGCCCAAGCGATGTAAGGCCCGCTAGAGTAAAAAATCCTGCAGCTATAGGCATTTTTTTTGCCAAACCCTCAAGTATTTGTATATTTCTTGTATGTGTTTGCTCGTAAATAAATCCTACAAGTGCGAAGAATAATGCTGTCATAATTCCATGTGAGACCATCTGTAAAATAGCTCCATTAAAACCAGTAGAGTTTAAAGTTGCTAATCCTAATAATACGTACCCCATATGACTAACACTTGAATAACCTATTACATATTTAAGATCTTGTTGAGCTAGGGCGCTAATTGAGCCATAAAGTACATTTATAATTCCTAGGCTCATAAATAAGGGACTCCAATAAATTGCCCCCTCGGGAAGTAGAAGAATTCCAATTTGAAGTATTCCAAATGCGCCTAATTTCATCAAAACACCAGCATGTAACATGCTGACGGCAGTGGGAGCAGCAACATGGCCATCTGGAGACCATGTATGAAAAGGCCATAATCCCGCAAGTATTCCGAAACCAATCATAAAGAATGGAAAGAAAAATAATTGAAAATCTCGATCGTAATTTACATTTCTTAGAGTATTGATATCCATTGTGAAAGCCCCAAGGGTTTCTGCTCCTTCAGCCCATAGAGCTAGTATGCCTACCCAAACCAGAACGCTTCCTGCAACGAGATAGAGCGTTAGCTTCATGGCACCATATTCTTTTGTTCTAATAAATGATACAAAGTCAGAACTACTTCCCCAGACTGCGATTAGTAGATACATTGGTACCACCGCAAGCTCATAAAAGAAAAAGAAGAAAAATAGATCTTGTGACAAAAATACACCGTACACTCCACCAACTAAAAGCATTAGCCAGAAAAAGAAGTGATTTGGGCGTATTTCTATATTTCGAGAAACTAAAATACTTGCAAAAAATATCACTGCATTTAGCAATACTAATGCGCTTGTTGGGCCTGAGATGCTTAGATTTAAATGTATGCCTAATGAAGGAAGCCAAGTAATTGATGATGAAAAATCACCAAGTTCTTTTGAGGAAAGAGCTGAAGAAAATAAATAAACGCTTAATATAAGCCCTGCAACAGATATTATCATTGCAAAAGTTCTCGTGTTTACAGGATCAGTATCTTTAAAGAACAGTAAAAATAATGATCCAACGGATGGCAAGAGTATTATTAATAATAGTATATTGTTATCAAGGAATTCCATTTAATGGCCAGGTCCTTTGTTTGTTTGTTCAATTTTTCTTGGTTCATAATATAAACTGCCAGATGATATTTAATACTGCTAAGCCAGCAACACCAAATGTCATTCCAAGTGCATAATTGTACATTTTTCCAGTTTGAAGATAACGAAAGGTTCTACTGGAATAGTTCAGAATACTTGCAGTGCCATCGACCAATTTGTCGTTGACAACCTGCCTGTCGATTAATGCTATTATTCTTCCAAATGAAAGAATAATAGCATTAATAAACCACTGATATATATTATCAATATAAAATAAATTACGTATTGGTACTTGAATTGCTTTTGACTTCATTAATATGTTTATTCCTGGGATAGATTTACCTTTTGCTATATTCCAGGATATTAATAACCCAATTAAGGAGACTAAAATTGAGCTAATTGTGATCGGATGAAGGAAATTTATGGCATGAGCAGCCTCTTGGTTTAGAAACATACTGAATCCATCATATTTCCCATATGAGAACAACAACAATCCCGATAAGGTAGTCAAGGTCGTGAAGAGCATTATCGGAAGAAGCATTAGTTTTGGAGATTCATGTGCATTTGAACTTGACTTTGATTCTTTACCAAAGAAAACGAAAAAAGATAGCCTGCCTAAGTAGCATGCTTTAAGAAATGCAATGAGCAATCCTATTAATAGCAATGGTATTCCGTATTCATGATTTAATACTTCTAAAATTCCTTCTTTGCTGAAAAACCCCCCAAGAGGAGGAATTCCAATTAAAGAAAGGCTACTTAGACTGAAACAAAGAGCAGTGACGGGCATTTTGTTTTTCAGCCCGCCGAGCTTACGGATATCTGTTTCTCCAGAACCGTGAGTGATACTTCCGGCACCTAGGAATAAAGCAGCTTTTGCGAATCCATGGATGATTAGGTGGAACACGCTAGGGACGATTCCTCCGCAACTAAGTGCAATCATCATGAAGGCTAGGTCAGTTATAGTTGAATAGGCAAGTATCTTTTTTAAATCGGTCATAACTAAGGCTATAACTCCACCAAGTAGTGCAGTAATTGATGCCAACACCAACAGAATTGTCATACTTATTTCTGATAATTCAAATAATGGAAGACATCGAGCAATCAAATAAACCCCAGCCACAACCATTGTTGCTGCGTGAATTAAAGCACTTACTGGTGTTGGTCCTTCCATAGCATCTGGAAGCCAAACATGGAAAGGAAATTGAGCTGATTTTCCTAAGGCTCCAAGAAGTATTAATAAGGTTGAAAATGTAATGGTAGTCTGACTAATTTCACCATCACTAGCTGCTGAAAAAATTTCTGAAAGGTTGAAAGTGTGTGTTTCGGTAAATAATAGGATTATTCCAATTAAAAGTCCTACATCCCCTATGCGAGTCGTGATAAAAGCTTTTTTTGCAGCTTCAGCTGCTGATCTTTTTTCCCACCAGAATCCGATAAGAAGATACGAGCATACCCCAACAAGTTCCCAGGCAATGTAAATTAGAATCAAGTTGTTAGCAAGAACTAAGGTAATCATTGATGCAAGAAATAGGCTATGTACAGCGAAATACCAGTTAAGCCTAGAGTCATTTTTCATGTAAACTAGTGAATACATTTGAACGCCAGCTGCGGTTAAAGTAATTAGACCAAGCATAGTTACAGTTAATGGGTCAAGTGTGATTCCCCATATTAACATGACTTCTTTTGTTTTTAACCAAGTTATTTCAAATGTTTGTGTTCCATTTTGTAGTAATGCATTGGAGAGAACAATGAACGCAATAAAACCAATAATAGTTGCAAAGAGTGTAATTAAAGGTAATTTTCTAGAGGAATTTTGTCCCAAGGCAACTATTAAAAAGGCGACTATACTTGATACGGGTATTATCCAAGCTACTGTCCCCATTGATAACTCCCTAAGTTTTTAAGGAAGTAAGTGTATTTATGAATATTGGCCCTTAAAAGTTGTGGTTTATTCATATACCTACCATTTCATTCGATTTGCTTCATCGAGGTTCGCGTTTGATTGCTGGGCATAAAGTCTTAAGATTATTGCAAGAGCTAGGCCAAATTCAGCGGCAGCAATTGTGATTATAAAGATTGCAATAATTTGACCAGTGATACCGGCACCATCAACATGAGTTGCATATGCAACAGCGTTGATGGTTACAGCATTTAAAATTAATTCGATTGACATAAGAACTAAAACAGCATGCTTTCTTGCAAGAACTCCGTAGACGCCAATACAAAAAAGCATTGCACTTAGTAGTTCGAAGTAAATTAATTCCATTTGAAATACCTATCTAAGATGTTTTTAATCATCTTTACCAACCACAATCGCACCTATCAGAGCTACCAATAAAACAAGGGAAGCAACTTCAAATGGTATGAGCCACTGAGTGAAAAGCTCATGTCCTAAAGTTCGTAAACTTGATTCGACTAGCGATTTTTCCGTAAGTGTTTCCTGAAGGAATGGGGTAGCGATAGCGCTAAGTAATAAAAAGGAGATTACAATTGCAACAGGACGTTGGACTGTATCTTTAATTGAAGAAAATTCATCTATTCTGGTTAACATAAGGCCAAAAAACAGAACGATCGTTATGGCGCCACCATAAATTAGTATTTGCACCAATGCTAAAAATTCTGCAAGTAGCAATATAAAAATCCCTGCTACAGAAATCAAAGTAATAAGTAAATACAGGGCCGCATGGCCAACATTTTTTGTAGAAACGACCCCCAGTGCCCCAAATAATACCATTGCAGATACTATGGTGAATACAACGACTTCTCCACTCATTCATGCTTCCTTAGTTAAATAGCTTGTTCTCTATCGGAAGTTGCTTTACTGGCGGACTTGCCTTTAGCTATTGGTGGAATCCATGAAGATTCCTTTTGGTATTTTTTTCCCATTTCTAATAGAGCAGCAAGACCAACTCTTCTTCCATTTCGCTCAAAAGTGCTTAGTTCATGCTCATAAGACATTTCTATGGCATCAAAATTACAGACTTCAACACATATATTGCAGAGTATACATCGACCTAGGTTTATTTCGAAAGACTCAACAATTTTTCTTCTTGGGCTTTTTCCCTCTGCATACAATGGATTGTCTCCCATTGTTGCTGTCATGCATTGAGTTGGACAATTACGAATACATACCATACAGCCAACACAGTAAGGTTCACTTACCTCAAAATCCCAAGTCAATGCAGGAAATCCCATGAAGCGCTCTTGAATAGGTGCATGCATTTTAGGGTACTGCACCGTAACAGGCTTTCTGAGGCCTGTTTTTAAAGTAATAATTAGACCTTTAAGCCCGCTAAACATGTCGAACTTCACTAGATGGGATTAGCATAATGCTTGGCGGTTGACTGGATTTTTGTTGTTTAAATGCAAACATGATCACTAGTATAGACATAAGTCCAAGAAAGCCAAGGATCCACAATGGCCATTTGTAATATATAAATACCGCAGTTAAAACGAAATTGGTAAATGAAAGCGGAACTAATCCTTTCCAGCCAACTTCCATTAATTGATCAATCCTTAGTCTTGGGTATGTTCCTCTGATCCAGAAAATTATACTAATGACAATGAATATTTTTGCGAACAACCAAATTATTCCTGGCAACCACGGACCTAGCCACCCTCCTAAGAATAATAGGGACACTAGAGTGGCGAATAAGAAGGTATTAAAGTATTCAGCAAGGTAAAATATTGACCAATGGGTGCCACTATATTCTAGGAAAGGTCCACCCGCCAACTCAGACTCAGCGTGATAAATGTCGAATGGTGTTCTTCCGAGTTCAGCTAAGGCAGCTATGAAAAACAATAATAATCCCATCGGCTGGAGGAGGAGGTAGGGTTGAGATGATTGACTTAGAACTATTTCTATAATATTCAGTGAGTTGGCTAACATTGCGATTGTTAGTGCAGTAATAATAATTGGTATCTCATAGCTGATTAATTGTGCTGTTGCCCTAAGTGCCCCCAATACACTGTATTTGTTTGCAGAACTCCATCCAGCCATTACTAATCCAACAATAGATAGAGTTGAGGATGCTAGTATAAATAAAAGACTAAGTTCCATTTCCTGAATAACCAATGAGGGAGTAAATGGCACTACTGTCCAAACAACAAAACTTGGCAAGAAGACTACGATTGGAGCAAGCCAGTATAAAATTTTGTCAGTTTCACTGGGAATTATGTCCTCTTTTGTCACAAGTTTAATAGCATCTGCAATTGTTTGCAGAATTCCAAATGGACCAACACGCATTGGTCCGATACGCATTTGAATCCTTGCTAGTAGCTTTCTTTCGTACCAAATTAATGCAAGAACAACAATAGAAAGAAATCCAAATAAAGCGCTTGCATGTAAAGCCTTTAAAAATATATCGGTTTGGCCTGAAAATAAAAGTGCTGTAAATATTGCAATTATAGACATTGCGACTATTGCAAATTGTAAAACTATTTTCATCTGTCTACTTCCCCAAGCACGATATCGAGTGACCCCAGAATCATTACTACATCAGCAACATATGAGCCGACAGACATTTTTCTTAGCGCTTGAAGATTTGCAAATGAAGGGGCTCTTATTTTAACCCTGTAAGGTTTATCTTTTCCGTCACTTACGATGTATACCCCTAGATCGCCTCGGGGATTTTCTACACGTGCGTAAGATTCTCCTTTAGGAGGTCTAGGAATTAAGCGTACGCCTGGGGCTTTTGTTTCACCAATATCTGGTAAAAGCTCTAGCGCTTGTTCAATAATTTTTATTGATTCTCGCATTTCAGCAATACGAATTGCGTATCTATCCCAAGTGTCTCCGGTTACACCGACTGGCAAGTTAAAGTCGATTTCATTATATAATGAATAGGGTTCTGTGAAACGAATGTCTTCTACAATCCCTGAGGCTCTTAGGCATGGTCCAGTTAGTCCTAATTCCAGCGCGTCGCTACCATTTATAATTCCTATGTCTTTGCTTCTTAAAAGAAATACCTCATTAAGTGTTAATAATTGATCACATTCTTCAATTGCTTTAGATAGCTGAGGTAGCATTTCTTTCAGTTGTCCCTGAAAACTTTTGGGAGGTTCTTCTCTTAGTCCTCCAATTTGAATATAATTATGCATCATTCTTGCGCCAGTCACAGACTGAAAAAATTTCTGTATTCGTTCTCTTTCCCTAAAACCGTACATAATTGGAGTCATAGCTCCGGCATCTAGCCCCATTGTTCCGTAAAAAAGCATATGGCTAGATATTCGATTCAATTCACATAAAATCATACGGACATAATCTGCTCGCTTGGGTACTTCTATTTCCATAAGTTTTTCAACGGCTAAACAAAAGGCCATTTCATTATTTAAATTGCTCAGATAATCTAATCGATCAAAAAGCGTTACTACTTGAGGGTAGATTTCACCTTCTGAGATCTTTTCTGAACCCCTGTGAAGATAACCTATATGTGGCTCAAGTTCCACAACGCGTTCTCCGTCTACCCAAAGAACCATTCTGAAAACACCATGAGTTGATGGGTGTTGGGGGCCCATATTAACCATAATGTCCACAGATTCTATATTTTTTGTAGATTCATTTGACATTTACCACTCCGAATATTCATGGAAAGGGTATGATTTTCTTCCAGGGTAACCTTCGAAGCCTTCCCATAATAATAACGGCTTCAAATTACCGTGTCCCTTAAAATCAATTCCAAACAATTCATGTCCTTCTCGCTCAAACCAATCAGCACTTTTCCAAATAGGAGTAACCGATTTTATAATTGGATCGTTGTAGTCTGCAGTGGTTTTTAAGGTAAGCTTATGACGGTATAACCTAGACCAAATGTGATAAACAATTTCAAAATACTCTTCATAGTCTACAACTGAAAGACATCTAAGATAGTCGAACGCAAATCCTTCAGATTGACGAAGCTTTAGAGCAGCCTCTTGAATTTCTTCTGTGGGCACGCTCAAAACAATTTCGTCAAGAGACTGAGAAATGACAGAATTAGGAACAGGATTTTCATTTTCAAGCAATCGCAGCAGAGATTTTTCTGAAGATCGTAGTTTTGATACTTTAGATGGATTGAGTTCTTCCTGAGTTTGTTTTAGATTTTGTTCAGGCGAGTTTTCATTCTGCTCTGCCATAATTCTTTGTGTCCTTTTGAATTTTATTTTGTAGTTGCATAAGTCCATCAAGAAGTGCTTCTGGTCTCGGAGGACATCCAGGTATGTAAACGTCAACAGGAATTATGTGATCTACACCCATTACAACGGAATATGATTTATAGTATGGCCCACCGTTACTTGCGCAACTTCCCATTGCAATTACCCATTTTGGCTCTGGCATTTGTTCATATATTAATCGTATTGGTTCAGCCATTTTTTTTACGACAGTACCTGCTACAATCATTACGTCAGATTGTCGTGGGGAAGGCCAGGTAACTACACCAAATCTGTCAAAATCATAATCTGCCATATAGGTGGACATCATTTCAATCGCACAGCATGCAAGTCCAAATGTTAAAGGCCACAGGGAATTTTTTCTGGCTAAGTTGATCAATTCGTCTAATTTAGCAGTTATCAATCCTGGGCCAGCATTTCGCAGCGGACTTGCTGGGGGAATGTTTCCAGATTGCTCCACGTGTTTCGGTGGACCAAGTACACTTCCTTGATTCCATTTTACCGGCTTAAGAGGGATTTTGAATTTGTTGGCTTCATTTTCTGAATTTATTTCCATTTTAACATGCCTTTTTGCCAACTATAAACAATTCCAAATAATAATATAGCTATAAAAAATACCATTTCGTAAAAGACCCAAGGGCTCATAGTTATTGGTTGCATAAATATTAAAATCCAAGGAAGTAAAAATACAACTTCAACGTCAAAAATTAAAAACAAAATGGCAAAAATATAGTACCTCATGTGAATTTGAGACCATGAAAAAGGACTTGCAGGGATCCCGCATTCAAAAGGGAGCTCCTTTTCTAAGCTCTTTTTTCTTGGGGCAAGTAACAAATTAGTGACAAGCATCATTCCTATTGCTAGGGCTCCAATTAGGGTTACGAGAATAACAGATGAATACTTTAATGTTAGATCTTCAGTCATTACTTTTATTCCATAATTGCTTAACGATAACATTAACATTCGCCACATTCAGTGTAAAGAATTCCAAATAATTATAGTTGACATTATTTAATCTTGAGATTAATAATCGCCAAGGCGTTGATTTCATATTTTGGGGGTGGATGAAGAAATGATAGCATTAAATAGACATCGAAAGCTAGCAAGGGGAGTTTCAATGGTGGGTGTAGGTGTTGCTCAATTTGGGGCATTTCCTACAAAAACTACTAGGGATATTTTTTCTGAATCTATTCAGGATCTATTGAACAGAAGCGAATATGGATTAAATATTGGTGAAATTCAATGTGGATATATTGGAAATTTTTCTGCTGATCGATTTGAAGGTCAAGCGCACCTTGGTTCGATATTAGCCGACTGGATTGGATTAACCCCTACACCATTTACAAGAGTTGAGAATGGTTGTGCTAGTGGCGGTAGTGCCATTCGTGAGGGAGTTATGGCTATAGCATCAGGACTCTATGATATTGTCTTGGTGGGTGGGGTAGAAAAAATGACCTCTGTTCCTACTATACAGGCAATAGATAATCTTGCTGCTGTTGCGGATAGCTTATATGAAGTGCCTGCAGGATTTACTTTTCCGGGAATTTATGCCCTAGTTGCCAAGGCTCACATGGATCGCTATGAAACAAATCTTGAGCACTTAATGAAAGTAAGCATAAAGAACCATCACAATGGATCATTGAATCCAAAAGCTCAATTTAACATGCCTCTTCAAGATCTGATGCAACAGAGGATTGATTGGGCTAAAGATAAAGGTGCTGTTATTCCCCATTGGAATAACGAGTATGAATTTTTAAATGATTTAAGTGCTAATCCTTGGATTGCATGGCCTTTAAAGTTGTTTGATTGTGCTCCTATTACAGATGGTGCTGCTTGTGCTTTATTGGTGTCTAGTGATTTAGCCAGAAATTTTACCGATACGCCGGTAAATATTATTGGAATAGGGCAGGCTACTGGGCGCCCCCTACACGATGCAGAAGAGTTAACATCGTTTGGCGCTACACGATTTGCTGCTTCGCAGGCATATAATATGGCTGGGATAAATGCGAATCAGATACAGCTTGCAGAGGTTCATGATTGTTTTACGATTGCTGAAATTGTAGCCATGGAAGACCTTGGATTTTTTGCTCCTGGAGAAGCATCTCGAGCACTAGATGATGGTCGTACCTCTTTGAATGGAGAATTGCCTATAAATACTTCTGGGGGCTTGAAGGCTAAGGGTCATCCGGTTGGTGCATCGGGTGTAGCCCAGGCTGCAGAAGTGTTTCTCCAACTCTCTGGAAAGGCTGAATCTAGACAAGTCCAGAAAAAAGACTTAGAGATTGCTCTTTCGCAAAGTGTTGGTGGTGCCGGTGGAACTAGTGTTGTTACAATATATGAGCGAGGTTAAATACTGTGCCTGATTTAAATAAAGCTTTTACATCAAATTCTTTTTATGAGTTTTTACGCCTTGGTAGACTTATGGGTACTAAATGTAGTAATTGCAGTGATTTATCCATAAGGCCTCGTCCTATTTGTTTTAAATGCCATAGCCAATCTTTAGAATGGACTCCATTTATCGGATTTGGAAGTTTATCTACTTATACGATAATTGCTATTCCGCCAACAATCATGGCTAATCGAGGTTATGGAAGGAGCAATCCTTACTGCAGTGGTATTATAACCCTAGAAGAAGGCCCTCGAGTGAGTGGATTTATCTCTGGAGTTGATTGCCATAATCCTAATAGTATTGAAGTAGGCATGTTGCTTAAAATTGATTTTTCCAAAATGTGGGATGAATCACCTACTATTATGTTTATTCCAAGGTAATTTTTTTTATTTGATATTCTTAGAGTATTCTTGGTAGGAAGTTGCCAACTAAGAATGCTAGTATCGCAGCAAAGCCACCGATAATTGTAATTTCTATGCCTTTTTTTAATGGAGATAATTTTGTTATTTTGCCCGTTGCATACCCTAGGGTAAATAATCCCAATAAAGAAACCAGAATTGCTATCGGTGTCGCGGTTTCCGTGGTGAATATAATGTGGGGGATTAGCGGAATAGATGCACCTATAATAAATGATATTCCCATTGTGATGGCGTCTTTCAGTGATTCATTGACGACATCTGACTCTATTGAAATCGTTTCAAGATAAGCCTTAGAGCTTAAGTAGGATCCCGTAGACATTGAAATAGTCCCTGCGATTGCAGCAGCCGTTGCTGCAACTATAATTATAGACTTTTCAGAACTAGCGACAGCTATTGAGGTGGCTAAAGCTACTGTGCTTAGTATGCCGTCTTGCATTCCAAAAACGAACTCTCGAATTCTTATATTGGCCATTTTCAATTTTCTTGTATGTCTTAATATTGTTAAGCTATGCGATCTTGTATGTCTTAATATTGTTAAGCTATGCGATATAGATGGTAATTTAGCAATTATTCTACTGAAATTAAGAAATGATAAAAATCTTGTCCACCATATAATAATTCAATTTCTATATTTGAGTAATCGAAGCGTATAGATTCGTAGATATTTTCTGCAATTTTATTAGTCAACTCACCTCCCCAGTATAAGGTTATCAATTCTGGAGTTTTTGTCGTAATTTTCTCTAGTAAACTTTTTAGAGCAAATTTAATGGTAGTATTTGAAGTTAATAATTTTCCATTTATGAATCCTATATACTCTCCAGCTTTTACCTGAAAACTTTCTATTTTAACATCTCGAATTGCAGTAACTATTTCTCCAGAAATTATTTGGTCGATCGTAGTAGTCATATTAGAATAATTTTCCATTAATGAATTTTCGTCTGAATAAGAAAGGAGTGCAGCTATACCTTCTGGAATATTCTTTGTTGGTATGACTTGAATATTTTTTTCCGATAAGCTTATGGCTTGATTGGCTGCAGGTAGTACATTTGAATTATTAGTTAGTAGGATTCCAGAAGTTGCCTGCATGGACTCAATAACGTCCAAGAGCTCTTGAACGCTTGGATTATGCGCCTGTCCTCCATTAATTATGAAATCGCTACCCAATGTCCTGAAAATTTTCTCAAGTCCTTTTCCGTTAACAATTGATATAATTGATATATCTTTTTTATGAATTTGATATTTATGTAAATCGAGGAATTCTTCGTGTTGCTCGTTCATATTTTGGATATTTATTTCTGATACAATGCCGAACGAATTTGCAATTTCTATGATTGTTTCAGGTTTTTCAGTATGAGCATGTATTCTTAGTAGTGAATACTCTCCTATAGCTACTATTGAATTTGAAAATTCACTCAATGCCACTTTTATTATATTCTGGTCTAAATTTTGCCCTTTGATGAGAAATTGAGTACAGAATCCAAGCTCTAAAATTTTAGATTCTTCAAAGAAAATATGATTAATTTTTCCTGTTACTTTATGAATAGGTATCGTATGTTGGTTTTCATGAATTTTTGAAATTAATCTCCAAATGCCATCAAGTATTATTAAGAATCCTTGCCCTCCAGCGTCAACAACACCGGCTTTTTTAAGAATAGGCAAGAGGTCTGGTGTGGATTCTAAGGTTTTCACACCTTGACTGATCGAATCTTGAAATATCTTGATTAAATTTGTTTCGCCGGAATCGATTAAATCCTTTACGGAGTCACTAACGCCTTTCATTACAGTAAGCATAGTTCCTTCCACCGGGTCACTAACTGCTTCATATGAAGAGGAGGTTCCTTGTTGAAAAGCAGCATTTAAAGTGTTTGCATTTAGTTCTTTACTTTTACTAAGTGCAGAGCAAAAGCCACGTATAAATTGAGAAAGAATAACGCCACTATTTCCTCTTGCACCTAATAGTGCTCCGCGATTTACGTTTTCTAGTAATGATGTTGGATCATCAGAATCATTTTTAATAAGTTCACTTTGAATTGATTTTAATGTAAGCAACATGTTTATACCCGTATCACCGTCTGGAATAGGAAATACATTAAGTAGATTTATATCTTCAAAATTTCTTTCCATATTTTGTACGGCATGATCGACTGCAGTGAGTATAATTTTGCGATTTATAGTAATATTTAAATTAGCTATTTTCATATTAAAGAAAATTCTCTTAATTGCTTATGAAGATAAGTGTATGTTATCATCTTTCTTTGATTTACATCTAAGGGGTTGCATGATTATGGCACAATGTGAAATTTGTGGAAAAATTCCTGGCTTCGGTAATAATGTTAGTCATTCGAAGCGCAGAACGAAAACAATGTGGGGAGTAAACGTACATAAGGCCACGGTAGTGGTTTCTGGGAAAAGAGTAAAAGGCGTAAAAGCTTGCACAAGGTGTATTAGAAGCCAGTATAAAGAAGCACGAACCAAATCAAGAGTAAGTGTCTAACAATTCTTAGGGTTTCCTAAAAGCGAATTTCTCAGTTCGTTTAATGAATCTTTTGTTGATTTGGATTTATTAAATATAGCTGACCCGGCAACTAGCATATTAGCACCAGCCTCTACTGTGAGTTTTGCAGTTTCTGTGTTTATTCCGCCATCTACTTCAATAATGGTAGAAAGCCCAAGGCGTTTTATAGTTTCTCTGATTTCCTTAATTTTTGGTAGCATTGAAGGTAAAAAAGATTGAGCTGGTAAACCTGGATAAACTGTCATAACTAAAATTAAATCAATATTTTCTAACATTTGAGTAATTTTTTCTGCTGGCGTTTCTGGATTGATTGCAATTCCAGCTTGAGCACTAAGTTTTTTAATTTCTGATATAGTTTTTATGATGTTGTTGCAGGCTTCAATATGAACAGTTATGTTGCTTGCACCTGCATCTACTAACCCTTTAAGTAGGTTCTCAGGTTCCTGAACCATCAGATGAACATCTAGGAAAATAGATGAACGTTTTCTAAGCGCTTCTATAGTCAATATTCCATATGCGATATTAGGAACAAAATGTCCATCCATAATATCGATATGTATTCCATCAGCTCCAGCTTCTATTGCTTCTTGTACATCATTCCATAATGCAGATGGGTCTGCCGATAATATTGATGGAACCACATAATATTTAGAATTTGAAGACATATAAAACCTTTCTAATTTTACTAATAAACAATTATAAAGTTCCAATTATGAAGATTAGCTCTTCAAGCGATACGGGGCCCTCAATTTTATGTACTATATTACCATTATCGTTAATAAGGAACACCCATGGTTCTGTAGGAATTTTCCAAGCCAAAGCTTGTTTGGTCCATTCGAGTTTTCCAATTTCACGGGCAGTATTCAGATTCCATGGTTCTACATGGATAAATATTATCTTATTATTGAGCTTAGAGGCTTCATTTATAGATTCTGTAACAGAACTACATGCCATTGACTGACAAAAATTTGGGGACGAAAATGCAATTATGGTAGGACGGCTCAACTTTAAAGCTTCCTCAACAGTAAATTGATAAAGGTTTTTGTTGATGGTTTTCAGGGTTGAAATTTGGGTTAAGTCCGGATTGGTCGCTATTGTTGGATTATTTGTGAAAGGTGGCCTTGATCCAATTTCAGGTGTGATTGTTGCCTCATTTACCGTTATGAACATATTGCCTTCAACTATTTCCGGGTATTTTTTGCTTTTTATCCATAATGATACTTTCCAAAATCCAGGTTTAGAGAAATAAATTTTGCTTGCAACATATAGGGTAGATTTTTCTAAATGGGAATGAATTGCTCCATCTGGATGATTGTGGCCACTATTGGAAATGATGCTATACATTGATGTTTCGTGTTGAATTACATTATTAGGATTTTCTTTATCTTGAAGGTGCGTAAAAGAAACCTTTGTGTAGGCATCGTTAATTAAGTTGCCATCCGGTGTCAAAAGCTTAAAAGCTATTCTATTCGGCCCTAATCCGATGTCAGAAACTGTAATCAGGCCTGACGCAATTTTATTATTTGAGGGGCTATTATTTTCGCCAGAGCATCCAAATGTAAGCGACGATAGAATTAAAATTGTACATACTATTTTATTTATATTATGAAGCATAACTTAATTATATTGCTATTTATTTATTGCTTTCAATGTTTAGATTTCTATTGTGCTTGTGGAGCTCAAGTAAAATTGTGGTAAACTACTGCCGTTAAACTATCTTGTATAAAAAGGAGGTTGGATAATTATGATGCCATTAGAGGGATATCGACTACTTGATCTTTCAAGATTACAACCAGGGCCATCGGGTACTCATGTTCTTGCAGACATGGGAATGGAAGTAGTAAAAGTTGAGGAAACTGAACCAAGAGGAGGCATGGGAAGGGATGTTTTAACGCCAGTTATTCCTACTCCTGAAACTGAAGTTTTGTATTCGGCTTATAATGCATTTGCTAGAAACAAAAAAAGCATTGCAATCAATCTTCAGACAGATGAAGGACGTGAAGCTTTATATAAACTAGTTGAAACAGCTGACGCTTTTATTGAAGGCTATCGCCCTGGAGTGATGAAGAGACTAGGTTGTGACTATGAAACACTTACTGCAATAAACCCACGTTTGGTTTATTGCAGTCTTTCTGGATATGGCCAAGATAGCCCATATGTAGACTTGCCTGGCCATGATCCAAACTATTGTTCGATTGCAGGACAGCTTTCTTTGCAACGTGATGAAAATGGAACTCCTGTTGGAAATGGAATTCCAATGGCCGATGTTGCAGGAGGAGTTCATGCGGCGATGGGTATTATGGCTGCTTTGATAGCAAGAGAAAAAACAGGGAGAGGTCAATATATAGATGTAACCCTTACGCATAGCGTCATGTCTTGGATGGTTAGTGCCACTGCTAATTTCTTCCGTGATGGCCCAAAACCTTCAACTGGTGAACGTATGGGGGTTTTAAAATGTGAGGATGGCAAATTTCTTACTGTGTCAAATGCAGAGACTCATTTTTGGGTAAATTTTTGTACGGCTATTGGACATGAAGAATTTATTCCTCTCCATAAAGCTACTCCAGAAAATGAAGACGATTTCAATGCTATGGTTAAGCAGGTTAAAGAATTATTTCTAACTAAAGATCGAGATGAATGGTTTAAGATATTAGCAGATGCTGGAACTTGTGTAGCTCCAATACTTGAGTTGGATGAATTGTTTGATAATCCTGCCAATCAACAGCGAGGCATGTTACTTGAATTGAATCATCCTGTAATAGGGAATGTTAAGCAACTTGGTCCTGTAATTCAATTCAGTGATACGCCATTTGAGTTCCGTAATTTTGCTCCTGTTTTAGGACAAGATACAGTTGACTTACTTCAAGAGGTTGGCTATAACTCTTCGTCAATAGAAAAGCTTATAAATTCGAATGCTGTCAAAGCATGGGAAAATAAGGTTAACTCTTGAGCTGTGTATTAATTTAACAATGGTTTTAGTTGACTTAATATTAAGGATTCTTTAGGTTACAAATTAATTAAGTCAACTAAATTTTTTAGAAAGTTATTATGACAGAAATTGCATGTAAAGTTCATAGAATTCCTAATATAAATGGCAGTAATGCTGTTTTAATTTCCGATAAAAAAATGGCTTTAGTTGACACTGGCGTTGCTGGTAATAGCGAAGCTATTATTTCTTATATTAAGGATATAGGAAGAAAGCCTGAGGATTTAGCTTGGATAGTCGTAACTCATTTTCATTATGACCATTCAGGAAGTGCAGATGAATTGGCTAAACTGACTGGTGCAAAGATTGTAGCTCATCTAGATGAAACTATTGAAGCTTCTGGGGGCAGAAGATTTTTGCTTAAAGGTAATGAAAATACTGGAAGTGGCCCCCCTTGGTGGTATAAAGCATTTTTTGGTAATCGTAGAGATCGTCAGAATCGAAAGGAAAAGACTCAACTAGAAAAGTTTGATTACATAGATACTGAAATTCATCAAGCTGTTCATGATGGTGATGTTATTCCTGTTTTAGGAGGTCTTAGAATTCTCCACACTCCTGGGCATACCCCTGGAAGTATTTGTCCTGTTTTGGAGGGAAGAAGAATGATTTTTCTTGGGGATTCTGTTTTAAATAATAGAATTCGCCTTAGCCGTCCATTAACTTGGGATAAGAGAAAGCGCAAGCAACTAGATATTTCACTTCGCTCTTTGAGAAATGAGCAGCTTGATCATGCTTGTTTCGGGCACGGCCCACCTTTAATGGATGAGGCTGATACAGGAATAAAGGCACTCACGGATCGACCTTATAATGTTCCTACTTGGCGTATAGCTTTAAAACATCGTGCTACCTTGAAAAGGTTTCGTGAGCGATCTAAAGGACCTGGTCATTGGGAGGGTGGCATTGATTCAGATCAAAAATAGTTATTCAAATGACATGGAGTTTGCTTCTTCATAAATACTAATTTTGTTTTCATTTTGTAATGTAATGTTGATGTCGTCCAAGCCCTTCATCAGGCAATCTCTCCGAAACATATCTGTAGCAAAATTGAAGCTATAACCTTCTGTATCAGATATTTGAAGATTTTCTAAGTCGACTGTTAGTTCATAGCCTTCTAATTTTGATTGTGCTTTTCCCATGAGAATTTCAATATCATTTTCGGGTAATGTTATTGGAAGCATGCCGTTCTGAAAGCAATTGTTAAAGAAAATATCTGCAAAACTTGGTGCGATGATTATCTTAAATCCATAATCTAAGAGAGCCCAGGGTGCATGTTCTCTTGAAGAGCCGCTACCAAAATTTTTTCCAGCAACTAAAATTGAAGCCCCTTGGTAATTTCTTTGATTAAGCTCAAAATCTGGATTCGGTTGCCCATCTGGTAAAAATCTCCATCCAGGTTGGGAAAATAAAAATTGGCCAAACCCTGTACGCTCAATTCGCTTCAAATTGACTGCTGGAATTATTTGATCGGTATCTACATTTTCCCTATTTAGGACAGCAACAATTCCAGTTATTTTGATTAGTGGGTCCATGGATTACTCCTTATTTTTATTTGGTTAGTGTGTATTTTACTTCCATTCCCTAATGTCTACAAAATGTCCTGCGATAGCAGCAGCAGCAGCCATTTCTGGACTTACCAAATGAGTTCTCCCTCCTGGCCCTTGCCTTCCCTCAAAGTTTCTATTTGAAGTTGATGCCGATCGTTCACCGGGCTGTAGGGTGTCTGGATTCATTCCAAGGCACATCGAGCAACCTGCCTCTCTCCATTCAAAGCCAGCTTCCTTAAATATACTGTCAAGCCCTTCTTGTTCAGCTTTAAGCTTTATTGTGAATGATCCTGGAACAATAATTGCAATAACATTTTGGTTTACTTGCTTGCCTTTAACTATTGCTGCAACAGAACGTAAATCTTCAATACGGGAATTAGTGCATGATCCTATAAAAACCTTGTCCAAGGTGATTTCTTGAATAGGAGTGTTGGGTTGAAGGTCCATATAATCAAGAGCCCTTCTTGCAGCAGATTTTTCACTTTCATTGCTGAATGTTTCCGGATCAGGAACTATTCCAGTAATCGAAGTAACCATTCCGGGATTGGTTCCCCAAGTTACGAACGGTGTGAGTTTACTCGCATCGATTTCAACTATTTTATCAAATTTTGCGCCAGGGTCAGTTGCCAGATCTTTCCATTTTGTAACTGCATTATCAAATTCTTTTCCTTTTGGTGCATGTGCTTTACCCCGGAGGTATTCAAAAGTAGTATCATCAGGAGCGATCATGCCTGCTCTCGCACCAGCTTCAACGGACATATTACAAACAGTCATTCTGCCAGCCATTGTTAATGATCTAATAGCTTCACCTGTATATTCAATTACATGTCCAATTCCCCCGCCAACACCTATTTCTCCAATGATTGCAAGTATTAGGTCTTTGGCAGTTACACTAAAAGGAAGTGAACCATTTACTCGAATTTCCATATTTTTTGGTTTTTGCTGTACTAGACATTGTGTAGCTAAAACGTGTTCTACTTCAGATGTGCCGATACCCAGGGCAAATGCTCCAAATGCACCATGTGTAGAAGTGTGACTGTCACCACATACGATTGTTTTGCCGGGTTGAGTGTATCCTTGTTCTGGCCCAATTACGTGTACAATACCCTGCCCTGGACTGAACATGTCGAAATATGTTATTCCAAATTCCTTGGCATTTATATCTAGGGTTTCAATTTGTTTTTTGGATATTTGATCAGTTATCGGTAATGATCTGTCAGTTGTCGGAACATTGTGATCTACAGTGGCTACCGTAAGATCGGGTCTTCGCACCTTTCGACCGGCCAATCGCAATCCTTCAAAAGCCTGAGGTGATGTAACTTCATGAATTAAATGCAAATCTATATATAAAATAGTTGGCTTGCCTACCTCATTACTTACAATGTGGTTGTTCCAAATTTTGTCGAACATTGTTTGTGGTTGCATATTTATTTACACTCCTAAAATTCTCAACTAAAAATCTGACGTATTTTAACGCCTAATAACTTTCTAAGCTAGCATACGATTTATTGCATTAGTGTAAGCTTTTGCACTTGCGAGGATTATATCTGTATCAGCGCCACGTCCAGAAAATAGCTGGTTGTTATAATTGAGTTTTACTGTTACATCTCCAACAGCATCTAGTTCGCCAGTGATTGACCGAACGCTGTATTCTTCTAGAGTTGGGTGTATTCCTATGACAGTAGCAATTGCTTTACATACTGCATCTACAGGGCCGTTTCCATCGCAAGTTTCGCTAAATTTGACTCCATCTGAGTTAGCCAAAGTAACAGTTGCTGAGGGCTTCTTTTTTGATCCAGTATGCACCTCTACATCTATTATTTGAAAATTATTCATTTGTGTAATTCTTCTTTGTTCGCCCATAAGTGCCTCTAAATCACGATCAGTTATTTCTCGTTTTTTATCCGCTAAATCTTTAAAGGCTAAAAAGGTAAGGTCAAGATCTTCTGTGGATAACTTATAACCTAATTCTTCTAATCTTGCCCTTAATCCTGCCCTCCCGCTTAACTTAGCTAAAACTAAAGAGTTACTTGCTAAGCCAACAGAAATTGGGTCGATGATTTCATAGGTGCTTTTTTCTTTGAGTATCCCATCCTGATGAATGCCAGAAGCATGTCGAAATGCATTAAGCCCTACAATAGCTTTATTTTTTTGTACTGCAAATCCAGTAATTTCACTTACTAATCGACTTGTACGAGTAAGTTGGGTTGTGTCTATTTCAATGTTTACACCGAAGTAATCCTTTCGAGTTGCAAGAGCCATAATGATTTCTTCTGTTGCCGCATTGCCTGCTCGCTCCCCTAGTCCATTGATGCACCCCTCTACTTGTCTAGCACCAGCCTGAACGGCCGCTAGACTATTAGCTACAGATAATCCAAGATCGTTATGGCAATGAACACTTAAGCGGGCCTTATTTATATTTTTTACATTTTTTTGGATGTCAATTAGGAGCTTTCCAAATTCACTTGGAATTGAATATCCGACTGTGTCGGGAATGTTTACAGTGGTAGCTCCTGCATCGATTACAGCCTCTAGCAAAGCATAAAGATACTCTGGTTCAGTTCTCGTCGCATCCATAGGTGAAAACTGTACGTCATCAAGATAGTTTTTCGCTCTTGCTACATTTGAAATAGACATTTCTAATATTTCATCTCGATTTTTGTGTAACATGTGCATTATTTGTATGTCGGAACTTGAAAGAAAAATATGAATTCTTGGATTTTTTGCATGTTGTACTGCTTCCCATGCTTTATCTACGTCATTTGGATGAGCGCGTGCAAGTGACGCGATTATCGGCTCTCGAATCTCTTTTGCGATAGTTTTTATGGCATCAAGATCACCAGGAGATGAAGCAGCAAAGCCAGCTTCGATAATGTCGATACCAAGTCGCTCTAAATTACGAGCGATTTCGAGTTTTTCTTGTGTATTCATCATGGCGCCAGCGGACTGCTCGCCGTCCCTTAATGTAGTGTCAAATATGTATACCTTATCTTTAGGCATTCCCTCTATTCCTTACGATATGTATAAATTGAAAACTCTTTAATCGTCATATAGCTTTAAAGAGAAGCAGCATCCATTGATTTTGAGCATATGTACATTTATAAATTGCAATATTTTTATACTGTATCCTGTAGCCAAGGCATCATGCTCCTTAATTCTTTACCAATCTTCTCAATAGGGTGCTCAGCTTCTTCTACGCGAGCAGCTTCGAACCGTTTGCGTCCTTCGTCATTTTCCGCTATCCATTCTCTGGCGAATTCACCATTTTGAATTGATGTAAGAACTTCTTTCATTCGTTCTTTAACTTCAGGACCAATAATTTTCGGTCCCCTAGTGTAATCGCCGTACTCTGCAGTTTCGCTTATGGAATATCTCATATATTCCATTCCTCCTTGATAAAGGAGATCAACAATAAGCTTTAATTCATGCATGCATTCAAAGTAGGCACTTTCTGGTTGATATCCAGCTTCGACAAGGGTTTCGAATCCAGCTTTTATTAGAGAAGTTACTCCACCGCAAAGTACGGACTGTTCACCAAATAAATCTGTTTCAGTTTCTTCTTTGAAAGTAGTAAGAAGTATTCCTGCACGTGTAGATCCAATACCTTTTCCATATGCTAATGCGATATTGTGTGCATTCCCACTGTGATCTTGTTCTATTGCCAATAAAGCCGGAACACCTAGCTGTCGTTGATACAATTGTCGAACTCTATGGCCAGGCGCTTTTGGCGCAATCATGCTTACGTCAACATAGTCCGGGGGGTTGATTTGTTTATAATGAATGCTAAAGCCATGTGCAAACATTATAGTTTTTCCTTCAGTTAAATTAGGCGCAACGGATTCGATGTATAGTTTTCGTTGAGTCATGTCTGGAACAAGCATCATTATAATATCACATGCCTTAGTAATTTCAGCCGAATTGTAAACTCTTAAGCCTTCTGCTTCGGCTTTTTCTTTTGACTTACTTCCAGAATGTAGCCCTACAAGAACATCCAATCCTGAATCTTTTAAATTAAGGGCGTGAGCATGACCTTGACTCCCGTACCCCAGAATTCCAATTTTTTTATTTTTTAAAAATTCTAAGTTTGCATCAGAATCATAATAAAGTTTTGCCATTTAAATCTCCTTAAATATTAAGAAGGTGCAGAGAAAGAAGGGTTAACTAACCCTTCTTTCTCTGCACCTTCTTCAGTTTTTCTTTTTTCCTCAGATTTTTTTCTCCGAATAATTTTTTGCGATTCAGTATCACGTAACATAGCTAGTCTACCGCTACGTATAATTTCTAGTACCCCATATGACTTCATAAGTAAAAAGAAAGATTCTACTTTATCTTCATTTCCTGTTATTTCGATAATAATTGATTGCTGCCCAATATCTACAATTTTAGCACGGAAAACATTAGCTATCTGAATAATTTCGTTTCTTGTAGATGAAGTAGAGTTAACTCTTATTAATGCCAATTCACGTTGAACAATATTTTCATTACTCAGATCATTTACATGAACAACATCAACTAATTTTCTTAGCTGTTTACAAATCTGCTCAATAGTTTGTGCATCACCTTCAACAACTAGGCACATTCTAGATAATGCAGGGGTTTCTGAGTGTCCTACTGCTAGGCTAGTAATATTATATCCTCGTCTTCGGATCATACTAACTATTCTATTCAATACACCAGGACGATCATAAACCAATGCGACAACAGTTTGTTCTTCATGAGCTGACATCGTTAACGACCTTTTCTGCTGGATATAATTGTATTTCCTTCACCCCCCCTCCAGGTGGGATGAAGGGATAAACGTTTTCTTCTTGGTCTACTTGAAAATCTACCAGAGCAGGACCTGGGGTATCCATTGCTAGTTTTATGGCGATTTCAACTTCATCTTTTTTTGTTACCTTAAGGCCAGTTATTCCATATGCCTCAGCTAATTTTACCCAATCAGGATTACCCGAATATAGTGTTGCAAAGTAATCTTTTTCATAGAAAAGCTCTTGCCACTGTCTAACCATTCCAAGAGAGAAGTTATTTATTAGAGCTATTTTAACAGGTGCTTTTGCCTCAACCATTGTTGCCAATTCAGTGAGTGTCATTTGGAATCCACCGTCACCTGCAATTGCCCATACTACCTTTTCTGGTCGACCAATTTGCGCCCCTAGTGCCGCAGGAACTTCAAACCCCATTGCACCAACACCACCTGAAGATATCCAAAGGTTATTCTCTTTAAATTCATATAATTGGGCAGCCCACATTTGATGTTGCCCAACGCCTGTTACAACTATTGATTGCCCTTTTGTGATTCTTGAGATTTCCTCAACAATAAATTGAGGTAGTAGCCTGTTAGTGTTTGGGTAACTAAATGGATGGGTTTTTCTTAATTGATCAATTTTCTGAATCCATTTAGGATGTGTTTTTTTAAGATTAAGTTCTAAAAGCTGTCGTAAAACAGCTCCTGCATCACCAATAATTGCAATTTCTGGAAGTATGTTTTTGCCGATTTCAGAAGGATCAATATCAATATGGATTATTTTTGCTTTTGTAGCAAAAGTTTTTAAATTTCCCGTAACTCGATCGTCGAATCTCATACCAATTGCAATAATTAGGTCAGCATCATCAATAGCCATATTCGCAAATGCAGATCCATGCATTCCAGGCAATCCTAAATTCAAAACGTGATCTGATCTCATTGCACTGAGTCCAAGTAATGTTGTTACAACAGGAATCTGGGAATTTTCTGCAAATTGCTTCAATTCCTCATAAGCCTTTGAAAGTATAATTCCATGCCCAGCCAATATAAGAGGGCGATCTGATTTTTCGATCATTTTGATAGCTTTCCTGATGTCGCTATCATTGCCTTCTAGTACTGGGGTTTGACTCGGAAGATCCACCATCTCGGGATAATTGAAATTTGCAAGCTCTGATTGGACATCCTTAGGTATATCTATAAGTACTGGGCCTGGTTTTCCGGACTTAGCTACAAAAAAAGCCTCTTTAAGAATTCGTGGAAGATCAGCTGCATTCATTACTAGATAGTTATGTTTTGTAACTGGTAATGTGACTCCGGTAACATCTGTTTCTTGGAATGCATCTGTTCCAATTGCAGATCTAGCTACTTGCCCTGTTATAGCTACTATTGGAACAGAATCCATCATTGCAACTGAAAGACCTGTAACCATATTTGTTGCGCCAGGGCCAGAAGTAGATATACATACACCGACTTTCCCTGTCGCACGAGCATAACCATCTGCAGCCATCACTGCACCTTGTTCGTGACGTACTAGAATGTGCCTTATTTGTGGATATTTAGAAAGTGTTTGATAAAATGGAAGAATAGCTCCTCCGGGTAACCCAAATACTGTATCAACACCTTCTTTTATAAGTGCTTCACAAATTATTGCTGAACCAGTTAATTTCATTTATTTTGTCTCTCTATCTATTAGTTACTGTATATCATATTGCCTATGGTCTTTTTTATATGATTTATAAAAAAGACCATTATTCGTATTAGGGAGCAAATTATCTACAGTGCAACCTTAATTGCGCTAGCGCTAGGGACCTTATAATTAATCGCTTTACAGGGCATCGGCAGAATGTTAATTTTATTTATTGTTAATAATGAGTTCACGTTCTCTACTCCATGACGACTTCACTGCTTAATATAGTCATTTAAGTTGCATTAATACTCAGCTATCGCTATCTGAATATTAGTAAACAGCTAGTGCTTTCCTTTACTGCTAAATTATTAACGTACCAACAAGATGATAATTTTATTTGTTAATCATAAGTAATGTCAACTGAATACTAGAGACATGTATAAGTATTTCATTCTAAAGATGTAATACTTATGGTTTCATTGATTTCTATTTGACATTTTTTCAATAAGCCGGTGTTTAATTCGATAGCATACTTTGCCGGCTTAGTAGAGGTATATATTGGTAATAACTTTTTACTATTAATTTTCTGAGGTTGCATAGATTGGATATCTAAAATTTCAAATTCACTTGAAAGGAAGAGTATATCTAGAGCTATAAATGTATCTTTCATCCAAAAATTCAAATACTCTTCCTTTTCGAATATGAAAATCATTGCGCTAGTTTTAGATAATTTATTTCGATTCATTAACCCTATTGACCGTTCCTCAACAGTTTTTGCTATCTCTAGATCGAATCTACAATTGTTAATTTTAAAATATGGTTTATGGGCACTAGATGGAGTGTTTGTTGGTAATAATTCTAGTGAATTTTCTTGAGGATTTTTGTTACAGGAGACGATAATGAGTAGTATCAAGATTCCTGTGTAAATAGATATTTTTATCATTAGTTTGCGCCAATTATTTAAAATTTTCGAGCCATTTTCTAATATCATTGATTTCCATATTATTAATTTCGTGCCCCATAACGTATTCGTGATATTCTGGATTAAAGCCTAGAGATTTTAATATTTTAAGTGTTTTTTTGGCAGCATTAACTGGGATCATTGTGTCGTTGATGCCATGGCCAATGAAAATAGAGAGACTGTCGTTACGCTCAATAGGCTTTTCATTTTCTTCATTCAACCATGCTGCTGTACCACTAAGAAGCATAAGCCCTGCCATAGAGTTTTTATTATGTAGTGCGTATTCAGAAGCCACACCTGCTCCTTGAGAAAATCCACCGATGATCATTTTTTTTTGAGTGCTATAAAATTTTTCTGCTATTTCCAGCATAAATGTGCTTATGACTTGTTTCTCGGTATTAGTTAAGCCTGAATTCTTTGACGGAAGATTCAGGCTACTGGGATTTCTCCAACTTCGACCAATCATTCCGATTTCGGACTGCACTTCAAATGGAGCATTTGGAAGTATGTAAATATAATTAGTATTGATTTCAGAACATAATCTTGCAAGATCGTGCATATCAGCTCCAAACCCATGAAGCAATGTTACTATTAAATTATGATTGATTGATTGATTGATATACCTATCAGGATATATTGCTAGGTAATCAAGCTCATTGCTTTTATATTGAAGAATTTCTATTTTTTTATATTCCTAATGATTTATTTTAAAAAATCGATTGAAGGTGCTTCATTGAATGTCCTGTGCTAGAATACTTTTTTGATTTAAACATGGAAACTACAGTAATGAAAGCTATGTTTAAAATATCTTATTGGGTGATTTGTTTTTATTGATTATACAAGATGTATATTGGAGGAAGAGAAATGAAAATCCATGAATATCAAGCCAAAACTATTTTGGTGCAATATGGTGTTCCTACACCAAATGGAGAAGTAGCAGTGACTCCTAAGGAAGTATTTTCTGTTGTTAATGGACTAGGCGGTAAAGCTGTAATTAAAGCTCAAGTTCATGCTGGTGGTCGAGGTAAAGCTGGAGGAGTAAAATTAGTTTCAAGCCCCCAAGAGGCTGAAAGTTTTGCGGAAGGGCTATTAGGTAAACAGTTAGTAACTTCCCAAACAGGACCTGAAGGTGTTCCAGTTCAAAAACTTCTTGTAGAAGAAACGATAGGGGTTGATAAGGAATTATACTTGGCGATAGTTGTTGATGGCTCGAGTAAAAGACATGTAATTATTGCTAGTCAATCGGGTGGTATGGATATTGAAGAAGTAGCTGTGGCAACACCTGAAAAGATACTGAGAGTAATTATTGATCCAAATGTTGGGTATCAAGCTTATCAAGGTCGTAGAATAGCGTATGCCCTTGATCTTGATCAGTCTCAAGTTCGATCAGCTGTAGATCTTATTGGCAATCTTTACAAAGCTTTTGTGGAGCGTGATTGCTCTCTTGTTGAAATTAACCCTTTGGTAGTCACTATTGAAGGTAATCTTTTGGCTGTTGATGCTAAAATTAATATTGATGACGATGCAATGTTTCGACAACAAAGCATGGAAGAAATGCGTGACAGTTCTCAGGAAGATCAGCTCGAAGCCGAAGCAACAGTATTTGATATTTCATATGTCAAACTTGATGGTGATGTAGGCTGTTTAGTAAATGGGGCCGGTTTGGCAATGGCAACAATGGATATCATTTTGGCTGCCGGTGCAAAACCAGCTAACTTTTTGGATGTTGGTGGAAGTGCCACTGTTGAGAAATGTACAAAAGCTGTTGAAATTATATTAGCTGATTCAAATGTTTCTAGAATCCTTGTTAATATATTTGGAGGGATCTTGTCATGTGATACTGCTGCACAAGGAGTTGTGGATGCCTGTAAAAACAAAGGAGTGAATCCTAAATTGGTCGCACGTTTGCTTGGTTCTAATGCTACTGAAGGAAGAAAGATCTTGGAAGAATCAGGATTGAATGTTTCTTTTGTTGACACCTTGAATGAAGTCGCAGAAATGCTAACCAAATAAAATAGACCATTAATATTTTTAGGAGGATTTGAATATGAGTATATTAGTTGATGCAAATACAAGAGTAGTTGTTCAAGGTATAACTGGTCGTGAAGGTGGCAATCATGCTCGAAGATGTATTGAATATGGCACTAATATTGTTGCTGGTGTAACTCCTGGTCGGGGAGGGTCATTATGGGAGGAACAAGTCCCTGTCTATAATACTGTTGCTCAGGCTGTGAATGATCAGCAAGCCAATGTTTCATTGATTTTTGTTCCTGCCCCATTTGCTGGTGATGCTATTCTTGAATCTTCGGATGCTGGAATTTCTGTTGTGGTATGCATTACGGAAGGTATACCTGTTAGGGATATGGTTAGTATTGCTGAGCATTTGAAACATTCAACAACTCAACTAATCGGACCAAACTGTCCTGGTGTAATTACTCCTGGTGCTAATTGCAAAGTAGGTATTATGCCTGGCAACATCCATACTGCAGGTAATGTTGGAGTTGTTTCTCGTAGTGGTACTTTGACATATGAGGCTGTTCAGCAGCTTTCGGCTTTAGGAATTGGCCAGTCTACTTGTGTTGGAATTGGTGGGGATTCAGTAGCTGGTATGTCATTTGTTGATGTTCTTAAGCGATTTAATGATGATGACAACACAGATATGGTTGTACTTATAGGTGAAATTGGTGGAACAAAAGAACAAGAAGCCGCTGAATTTATAAGTAGCAATATGAAAAAACCCGTTGCTGGATTAGTTGTTGGAGTGAGTGCACCTCCAGGAAAACGCATGGGGCACGCAGGTGCTATAATAACTGGAATTTCAGCAAGAGCTTCTGAGAAATCAAAAGCTCTGGCTTCAGCAGGAGTTGTTCTTATTCCTACACCTGCTGATATTGGAAGAGTTGCTCAAGAGGTTTATTCAGGGATGAAAAAATAGTTGTGAATCAAATACCCAAAGGTCGAATTTTTTCCGGCATGCGCCCTTCTGGCCGACTTCATTTAGGAAACTGGTTAGGCGCATTGAAAAACTGGGTTACCTTACAGGAATCCTATGAATGTTTCTATTGTGCGGTTGATGTTCATGCTTTAACAACAATAAAAGATCGTAGAGATACACAGTCGATTCAGATTAATGTATATGATATGGTACTCGATTGGCTAGCAGCAGGAATTGACCCAGATAAAAGCGTTATTTTCGTACAGTCTAGAGTACCAGATGTTTTAACATTGCAGTCATTACTAAGCATGATTACTCCTTTAGGATGGTTAATGAGGGTTCCAACTTTTAAGGAGCGAATTCGTCAAATGGATACCACAGAAGACTCAGTTAGCTATGGCCTTGTTGGTTATCCTGTATTGATGGCTAGCGATATTATTCTGTATAAGGCAGATACTGTTCCTGTTGGAGAGGACCAATTACCTCATATTGAATTGACTAGAGAGATTGTTAGACGCTTCAATAGTATTTTTGATCCAATCTTCCCAGAGCCTAAGGCTGTATTAACAGAATCCCCTATGATACTAGGAACTGATGGATTTTCCAAAATGAGTAAAAGTTTAGATAACCATCTAGAACTTGCTGCTTCTCCTGAAGAAACTTTGACACGCTTAAGATCGGCTTTTACTGATCCTAAACGTTTGAGAAAAAGTGACCCTGGAACTCCAGAGGTATGTAATATTTATAAATTACATAGTTATTTTAATTCAAATCAACTTAGTAAAATTCATAATGAATGTTCGAATGCTACTCGCGGATGCGTTGATTGTAAATTTGAACTTGGCGAAAAGATCAATGAATCGTTAGAGGAATTTCGGCATCGTAGACGTCTGCTTATGGAGCGACCTAATTATGTTCGTGATGTTTTGGAGTCAGGTGCAGATAAGGCTCGGTTGATCGCAAGTGAAACTATAGCAGAAGTCAAAAGTTGTATGGGATTATACTAATTGATTGCTGAGCTAAGATTTATATGCGAATAGGATTAATATCAGATACACACATCGCCGACGATCTTGCTGGATTCATTCCAGAAATTAATGATGCGTTTTATCGAAACAATGTTGAAATCATTCTGCATCTTGGAGATATTAATTCGAATAAAGTATTAGATGTTTTAGAAAAAATATGCCCTGTAGTTGCTGTTAGGGACTTTACTGAGCCTAAGCCTCTTGATCCGAGATTATCTGAAACAGTTCGCGTTTTACACATTGCTGGAAAAACTATTGCTATAGTTCATGATATAGGTTGGCCGGGTCCACGTATTATTGCTGATGTGGAATTAGTGTTACCCGATGGAATGTCTTTGGAAGAAATTTTAATTCGCAAGTTTGGTTGCTTTGTAGATATTGTTGCTTTTGGGCATACTCATCAGGAGCTCATTGCGTTTCGAGAAAATGTTCTTTTTATTAACCCGGGAAGCCCAAATTATTCTCATTCTGTAAAACAAAAAGGAAAATTAGGTACTTTGGGAATAATAGATATTGATTACAGCGGGAATATCATTCCAAAAATTATAGATCTTAATTGCCTATAGCACTTCCTTCATCGTTGCTTCTATAATGTCTTCTGGAACATCTGATCTAGCTACTGCCTTTCCAATTTTTTCTATTAATATCCACTTAATCGATTTTCCTACTGTTTTTTTGTCAACTTTCATTGCTAGCTTAATTTCTTCATGATTAACGTTATGCCAATATGTTGGAAGATCAAATTTTTTTAATAGTTTCTCTTGTCTTTGTACGCACTCCATATTAATGAGTCCCATTTTTTCACTTATTCTTGCAGCAAAACACATTCCTATTGAAACTGCTTCACCGTGCAATAGTTTCCCGTATCCAGTTGAATTTTCTAAAGCATGGCCAATTGTGTGACCATAATTAAGCAATGCTCTTGTTCCTAGTGTTTCATACTGATCAGCATTTACTACAGCAACTTTTATAGCAATACTTGCTTTTATAACCCTAGTTGATGATGTGGAATCTAGTTTTTGTATAGAATTTGAATTTTGCTCAAAATCATCGAATAAATCTGAATCTTTGATTATTCCATGCTTAATTGCTTCGGCCCAGCCAGAATTTAATTCTCTTGGTGGTAAAGTATGAAGAAAGCTTGTGTCAATAAGAATCATTCTTGGTTGATGAAATGCACCGACTAAATTTTTACCTTGTGGAAGATTTATAGCTGTTTTTCCACCTATTGATGCATCTACCATTGCGGCAAGTGAAGTAGGTACTTGAATGAAGGGGATTCCACGATTATATGTCGCTGCTACAAATCCTGAAATGTCCCCAACTACTCCGCCCCCAAGGGCAACAATAAAATGATTTCTTTCTGTTTTTTGTTGAGCAAGCCACTCGTAAATTGACGAAATTGTATCAATATTTTTTGATGCTTCTCCTTGCGGAAAAGTCAATGTATGCGTAGGGATATAAGAATTTTCTAAAGATACCTGAGCTTTACGTAAGTGTTGAGTGCTTACGATAGAATCAGATATGAGATACGCAGTGGACGATAGATTGTTTTCACTGCAGTATTTTCCAAGTGACTCGACAATGCCTGACCCTATGTAAATTGGGCACTCACCTTTTTCAGTAATAATTTTGGATGCATAGCCTTGATTATTAATATCGTTACCAGTATTGATAATTTTTAGTCCACTAATTAATTCCCAGGCATGTATTATTTCTTTTGATACTGAATGGATGTCAAGAAGATCAGTTTGTATTGTCCAATGAGATAAGGAATAAATGTATTGTCGTTCACGCTTTAATTCTGTAATTGTATTTAGAGTATTATTTCCTTTTAGTAAAGGTCGTTCATTTAGAGGATTAGAGGAGTTTTTTTTCAAACGATCAAGTATCGTATTTGGTGAGGCATCAAGTGTAATCACAAAACCAGACTTAAGCATGATATTTCTATTTGTTTCCCTGATAAAAGCCCCGCCCCCAGTTGAAATAATTGCCTGAAGAGCTGAGCAAGCTTCTTTGAGTATTTTTGATTCGATAGTTCGAAATTTTTCTTCACCTTCTTTTTTGAAAATCTCTTTTATGCTTCTTCCTTCTTGTTGTTCTATAAGTATATCGGTATCAATAACTGTCCAATTCATGTACTGCGCAAGTTGTTTTGCGACTTGCGTTTTTCCCGTTCCTGAAAAGCCTGTTAATATAATATTTTGCATAATTTTTTAGTGATTTGGTGCAGGAATAATACCAGTTTCTTTTTGACGTTCATTGTTACCTAGAATTATTTGGTTAGCTATCCCTAAAACAGTGTAACTTAACCATCTCCATAAATGAGTGTTCGTTTCATAATTTGCTTCAGCTATAAAATCGACTCGGCCAGAGCGTTGCAATTGCATGCATTTATTAAATGATGATTGATTTAAAGGGTCGTATACAGCAAGTGTATGGCCTCCATTTTGACCTATAACTGAAAAGCAGGGCACATCGGTTGGGCCATCACCTATATAGATCATATTATTGAAAGGTATCCTTCTTTCTTCTTCAGGTAAATAGTCATTTACGTCATCTTGAAGGTCGAGATATCCTTTATTTATTCTATACAAATACTGAGTTTTTTGTGTGTGCCCAATTGCACGCTTAGGGAATAATAGTTTTCCGGAATCACCTTCGTCATATTCGGAACCAAATATTGTTTTTACGTATGGTTTAATGTTACTTCCCTCTAGTATTTCTCTTAATCCAGAGGAGATTATATAAAATTCTAATTCTATTCCAAATTCTTGATATATCGGTGTTTTGATTATCTCAGAGAGTTTGGAAAAAAATTCAGGTACTCCTGGATAATAAATTAAACTGAGCCCCATATTTCGCAAGTCTTCATTGGATAATTTTTGAAAATCTTGTCGTTCTAGCAATAGTCGCATCCATGCTAGTTCACTTTCGTAATATCGATCTTTTACCAGTGAGTTTACCGCTTTCCAGAACTCATCCTGAGGTATTCCCAAGTATGGAAAAATAGTATCCTCGTGCATAGTGTGAGGGCTTAAGGTTTTGTCGAAATCACAGACAATACCAATTATAGTTTGGGGTTGGCGCAAATATTTTCTCCAAGTTGCTAAATTGGCAGGATTGATTTCATATAATTAATGTAATTTCTGTGTGTTTCCTTTATGTTATCCCCACCAAATTTTTCAAGCATACAATCTGCAATGGTTAAAGCAATCATCGATTCGCCTATAATTGAGCATGTAGGAACAAAAGTTATATCACTTCGTTCAAAATGTGCCTTGGCGACAAATTCTCCAGTTACTAGACTAACTGTTGGTAGGCCTTCTATTATTGTTGCGATAGGTTTAACAACTGCTCGAACTATTATTGGTTCTCCTGTAGACATTCCGCCTTCGAACCCACCTGAGTTATTTGTTTTTCGCGGAAATGGTTGCTCCCATCCTTTAGTATCAGATGGGCTCCAATCGCTCACAGGTTTTATAACATCATGAACTTCTGAGCCTCTCATGTCAGCTTGCTGAAAACCGATTCCTAATTCTACCCCTTTGACGGCATTAATGCTCATCGTAGCTGCTGCTATCTTTGATGTTAACTTTCTATCCCATTGTACATAGTCTCCTATTCCTATAGGAACACCACTTGCTATTATTTCGATAATTCCACCTAGACTATCTCCATCGGCACGTGCAGAATCTATAGCTATAATCATCCTTTCTGCTGCCTCTTGATCAGTACATCTTACTGCAGATATTTTAGATCCTTGTGGATTTTCAGGGGAATATGGCGTTGTTTCTAAATCTTCCCAGTTAATTGGATATACTGGGCTTGCGTAGACGCCGCCTATGTTTGTAACATGCCCATGTATGGCTATATCGAATTCTTCCAAAAATCTTTTTGCAATAGCTCCAGCAGCAACTCTTGCAGCACTTTCCCTTGCGCTTGATCTTTCAAGTATATTTCGCGCATCTTCATGCATGTATTTTGTAACCCCAGGAGTGTCTGCATGCCCAGGTCGAAGGTGTTGAATTGTTTCATAGGTTGCTTCAGTGGGGCTTGTGCTCATCACGTCAGTCCAAGGTTTTCCATCTGGGCCTTTTCCGGTACTAAAATCCCTATTTACAATCCAAAGACTAATAGGTCCACCCATTGTATATCCGTGACGAACTCCTGAAAGTATTTCTGCTCTGTCAGTTTCAATTTTCATTCGTCCACCCCGACCATAACCGACTTGTCTTCTAGCTAAGTCGCGAGCGATATATTCTTCATCAAGTCGGACTCCTGCCGGAATGCCTTCTATGATAACTGTTAGTCCCTTGCCATGTGATTCACCTGCCGTTAGAAATCGGATCATCGCAAACCTCTTATGTTTAAATTAAAGTTATTATAGCTTAGTCATTAAGATCGTGCACTTAGTGAAAGTGTATTATTTTTTCTTAATTATTATTCAAGGATAAGGCGTTTTTCGCTTTATTAAACATTATTTCTATAGGTGGGCATTTACCTGTCCAGAGTTTAAAAGAAGCGGCACCTTGATAAATCAACATTGGAAGCCCCCCTAAAGTTTTATTTCCATTTTTTTTTGCTAGTTTTAATAATTGCGTTTCTTCGGGATTATAAACTAGATCGTATACTAAGCACTGACGTGGTATTATTCTTTCGTTTATAGGACTTAATCCTTCATTATCTGTGTACTTCATTCCCATTGGAGTACAATTGATAATGAGATCTGGATCAAACTGATGAGAATACTCTATTGAGTTAAGCCCATCAAGATTTAAAATGTCTATTTCAATATTTTTTATCGTCTTTCCTATTAATAATTTGTTAGCCTTATCAACAGACCTATTGGCAATAGTTATGCTTTTTGGACTTTCAGTTAGAAGTGTACTGAAAACGCTTCTAGCTGAACCTCCAGCCCCTATAATCAATATATTTTTTCCATAACATTTGAACGAGCCATTTTTTTCTAATGCTTTTAAAAACCCTTCTGCGTCTGTATTAAAACCTATTAGCTGGTTGTTATTGTTAACAACAGTGTTTACTGCACCAATGCTCTTTGCCGTTATATCTATATCATCCAGATATTCCATTATAGATTCTTTGAATGGTACAGTTACGTTAAATCCTAATACTTTTAATTCACGTAATTGATCAATCCGATTTGATAATCCGATTTCCTCTGTTTTCCAAGCTTTATATACAATATCAAGATTATGGAAGTCAAATGCTGCTTTTTGAAATACTGGTGATATACTATGTCCTAAAGGGTTTCCGATAATTCCAGTGTATTTTTTCATGCTTTTAGATTTTTTGTATGATTGATGTAATCTTGAAGTATTATGGATGCTGCTGTTGCATCAACTGTACCCCTGTTACGTGAAGGCTTTTTACCTGAATTCCTCAATATACGTTCTGCTTCTAAAGTTGTATTGCTTTCATTCCAAGTTACAAATTGATAATCTAGTGCTTTCGAAAGATGATCGCAAAAATCTAAAATTATTTTAGTTTGAATAGTAATTGATCCTTTTAGTGAAATTGGAACGCCAACAACTATTGTATTTTCAACCTGATAGCTTTTTGCTAAGCTTTGTATAGCTAATGTATCTTGTTCAATTGATTTTCGATCTAATGCCATAAGAGGTAATGCATAAGATCCACTTGGATCGCTTATGGCTATTCCTATTCTAGCCTCCCCAACATCTAACCCGAGATATTTAACCATATATTAATTGCCTTACAGAAATTATTGTTGTATCGCGCTTATTGATTGACGTATATGAAGCATTGCATCCGATAGCATGTCAGGCTTTTTGCCTCCAGCTTGAGCCAATTCAGGCTTCCCTCCCCCTCCTCCGTCAATTAACTTAGAAGCTTCTTTGATCAAATTAACAGCATTGAAGCCTTTTTTAATTAAATCATTGGTAACAATGACAATTAGTAAGGCCCTATTGTCACTATTGCTTCCTAGCGCAATGATTCCGTTAGAAATCTTGTCGCGCAGGTGATCTCCAATTGCCCTTAAATCTTCTACGTTATTCGCTTGAATCACGGCGGAAATAATTTTTATTTCACCAATTAATTCAACGTTTTCCAAAAGTCTTTCAGCTTGTTGCGTAGAAAACGTCTTATTCATTACATTTATTTTCCGACGTTCATATTCTAATTCTTCTTGTAATATATCAATTCGCTGAAGAATGTTATTTGGTGATGTATCTAGTTTAGCCGATATTCTTGCTATAGCTTTACTTAAATTTTGTATATTTTCTAAAGCTGCTAGACCGGTCGTAGCTTCCATTCTTCTCACGCCCGACCCAATTGAGCTTTCAGAAGAAATATGGATTAATCCTAGTTCTCCTGTGCTGTTTGCATGAGTTCCGCCACAGACTTCTTTGCTAAAGCTATCTTTTGATTCTTTATCTGTATTTCCAATCTCAATGATTTGTACAAGTGATCCGTACTTGTCTCCAAAAAATGCTAATGCCCCCTCATTTAAAGCATCAGTATAAGTTGAATGTTTTTTTGAAATAATTGTGTTATCTAGAATTTGAGCGTTTACAATCGCTTGGATAGAATCAATATCACTAGACTTTAATGATATTGGATGTGTAAAATCGAAACGTACTCTATCTGGTGCAACAAGCGAACCTGCCTGCCTAACATGGGAACCAAGAAAGTTTCTAAGAGCAGCATGGATTAAATGTGTAGCAGAATGACTTCGAGATAATGCTTGCCTGTAATTAGAATCGACAGAGGTGAGAATTTCGTCTTCTACTTGCACGATTCCTGATTTTACAATTCCGTGATGTACAATTAAACCTTCTATCGGGGATTGAGTATCTTCAATATATACCTTACATTTTTCGTTGAAAATCCACCCTTTGTCCCCTAATTGCCCTCCACCTTCAGCATAAAAAGGGGTTGTTTTTAGTATAATTTCTATTTTTTCGTCAGTTTTAGCGCTTTGTAAAGGCTGACCGGCTTCATCGAGTATTGCAAGAACCCTAGATGTACCAGATAAATCAGAATAGCCTATAAAATTTACCGGCTCAGAATTTAATTGATCGTACTGAAATATCTTTGAATCTCTTTTTGTTTTTTTCCTGTTGGCATTTCTTGCTAGTTCTCTTTGTGAGCTCATAGCATTTTGAAATCCTTGATGGTCTATCTTGATATCTTTTGCTTTTGCTATTTCCTCAACTTCTTCTATTGGCATTCCGTATGTATCCCAAAGTGTAAAAACGGAATTCCCATTAAGAGTATTATCTAGAACCATACCTGATGATGAATCTAGCATGGACTCAACTATTTCTAGGCCTTGTTCGAGAATTCTCCAAAATTGATCCTCTTCTGCTTCGATAATACTTGAAATAAACTCTTTATTTTTAACCATTTCTGGGTAAGCTTGTCCCATATGATTAATTATTATGCTTGATGTTTCACTGATGAATGTTCCAGTAAGCCCTATACTTTTTCCATATCTAGCCGCTCTTCGAATAAGCCTTCTTAGAACATAACCACGACCATCATTGCCTGGAGCTACTCCGTCATTCACCAAAAATGCTGCACCTCTTGAGTGCTCAATCACGATTCTGATTGCTTGGTCTGTTTTATCATCTATTCCATAATTTAATCCGGTATTATTAGACAATTGTGCAATGATTGGCTGAAACAAATCTGTTTCAAAGATGTTTTTAACATTTTGGCATATAACTGCTGCACGCTCTAATCCCATACCAGTGTCAATATTTGGTGTTGGTAGATCCGTTAGGTTACCAGATAAGTCTTGATAAAATTGCATAAAAACTAGATTCCAAAGTTCGACAAAGCGTTCACAATTATCGCAATTCGGATGACATCCATTGATTTGATCGGAATTTATAATTTGTTCATATGTATCGAGTGGAGATAAAAGCTTTGCGCAACCTAAACTCTCGCCAAAATCATAATGAATTTCCGAGCAAGGTCCGCAAGGCCCTTCATTTCCTGGAGGTCCCCACCAGTTGTCTGATTTAGCGTAACGATAAATTCTATCTTTAGGTATGGATGTTAATTCTAACCATAAATTAATAGCCTCCTCGTCTTCAACATATACTGTTACGTATAGTTTACTTGGATCAATTCCAAGTCTTTCGGTAATAAATTCCCATGCATATGAAATAGCTTGTTTTTTAAAGTAATCCCCAATACTAAAATTACCAAGCATTTCGAAAAATGTTAGATGTTTATGATCTCCAACAATGTCAATGTCAGTTGTTCGAAAGCATTTTTGTATTGAGGTAATTCTTTTATCGGGAGGTGAAAGCTCGCCAAGGAAATAAGGTTTAAATTGAACCATTCCTGCTGTAGTTAAAAGTAGAGTTGGATCGCCTGCCGGCACTAATGATGAACTTGGCATAACTAGATGATTTTTTTCTTTGAAAAAAATTAGAAATCTTTCGCGAATTTCTCTCGTACTGATCATGCCACTTAACCTCTTAAATCTCTTTTTATTTTAATAGTTTAATCGTAAGTTGCTTCATGTGGAATATTTATATTACATAATAACTCACCAATATCTATTAATGGTCCTTGTTATTTACGTTTGTGTCTAATGTGATTGAGATGTGATGAGGAAAATTATGGTTTTTATCATTTTTCTCTAGAAGTACCTTAATTTGACATAACCGCTGTAAACTTCTTGGATTGGCCTGAATGTAAGAAAATAGATAGAAATTTGAATACTTTTTCATGTCTTATGAAAAAGTATTCGCCTTGCCAACGAATGATATGTTCGTCATTTACAATCAAGATGCTTGACGTTCAAAGAATTATATTAGCGTTATTTAGTTTTGAGGCTTGATGGTTTTAAAAATTTAGCTCGTAAAATATTGATCTAATAATGTTAATATATGCAATTATTTTTACCTTAAAGCTGAATTTGATTTATGATAATTTTGCAGAATCAGCAAGTACTGTAACTGTATTTGCTATCATTTCTAAAAATCCTCCACTTATGTAGACAATTTGCTTGTTACCATTTTCAGTAATTTGCAAATTACCAGATTTTAATGATGTTAGTAGCGGGGCATGATTGGGTAGTATTCCAATTTCACCCGCTTCACCTGGCGCAACAATGGATTCAACTTCACCAGAATAAACTGTGCCTTCAGCAGTAACAATTTCCAATTTCATTGTTGTCATTCTTAACGTTCCCTTTTAAGGCGAATTATTATCCTTTAGCCATTGATGCTGCTTTTTCTATAACTTCGTCTATTGTTCCAACCATATAGAATGCTTGTTCAGGTAAACTATCATGCTTTCCATCAAGTATTTCTCTAAATCCCCTTACGGTTTCCTGTACTGGAACATATCTGCCTTCTTGGCCTGTAAATTGTTCTGCAACATAAAATGGTTGAGTAAAAAACCTTTGCAGCTTTCTTGCCCTTGTTACGAGTGTTCGATCTTCTTCAGAAAGTTCCTCAACTCCCAAAATTGCAATAATATCTTGTAATTCCTTGTATCGTTGTAAAATTACTTGAACTTCCCTAGCGACATTGTAATGCTCCTCACCTACAACTTGTGGGTCGAGAATTCTCGATGAAGAAGTAAGTGGATCAACAGCAGGATACAAACCTTGCTCTACAAGAGCTCTTTCTAGTGCTATCACTGCATCTAAATGGGCAAAGGTGGCAACAATTCCAGGGTCGGTGTAGTCGTCTGCTGGAACGTATACTGCCTGAAATGATGTTATCGATCCCTTATTGGTGGTTGTAATACGTTCTTCAAGTACACCCATTTCAGTTCCGAGGGTTGGTTGGTAGCCTACAGCTGACGGCATTCTTCCCAAAAGCGCTGATACTTCCATTCCTGCAAGTATATATCTATAAATGTTGTCAGCGAAGAAAAGTACATCTTGGCCTTCTTCATCGCGAAAATACTCAGCCATCGTAAGTCCTGTTAGGGCGATTCTGGCTCTAACGCCTGGGGGCTCATTCATTTGGCCAAAAACAAGTGCAGTATTTTTCAATACGCCCGATTCTTCCATTTCTCTCCAGAGGTCATTTCCTTCACGGGAGCGCTCACCTACTCCTGCAAAAACGGAATAACCACTATGAACATTTGCAATATTTCGGATTAATTCCATGATCACAACAGTTTTTCCTACACCCGCTCCTCCGTAAGCTCCTACTTTGCCTCCTTTTGGAAATGGTGATATCAGGTCTATAACCTTGATTCCTGTTTCAAGGACGGTAGATGTTGTGACTTGTTCGTCGAAAGCTGGCGGAGCTCTGTGAATTGGCCAATACTCTTTAGCATTTACTTCTCCTAGACCATCTAATGGCTGACCAAGTACATTAAAAAGTCGACCAAGTGAAGCTGGTCCAACTGGAACAAGAACTGGCGTACCATTGTCTATTGCTTCTATTCCTCTAGCAAGTCCTTCTGTAGGACCAAGTGCCAAGCATCTTACCCGATTGTTTCCTATATGTTGTTCAACTTCAAGTACTAATTGTTCACTGTCTAGCTGAACAGAAACAGCGTTGTAAATATCTGGCATTTCACCGGAGGGAAATTCTACGTCTACAACTGTTCCAATTACTTGAACTACGGTACCTTTTGTTCCTTCTGCCATGGCTAACCTGCCTTAATATATGATTAGTATTTTTTATTTACCCTCTATCGATAATGTTCCACTAATTATATCTAGAAGTTCTGCCGTAATAGATGCCTGTCTTAGCTTATTAGCTTGCAATTTGAGATCTTTGCCCATTTCATTTGCATTATCGGTCGCATTTCTCATTGCAACCATTCGTGCAGACTCTTCACTGGCTATAGATTCTCTAACTCCTTGGTAAATTTTAGCTCTTATGTATCTAGGTAAAATTGCGTCAATAATTTCCATAGGGCCAGGTTCATAGATAAAGCCTCCAAATTCCTCAGTTGCTATTTCAGCTGGCTCTATGGGTAACAATCTTTTAAGTACTGGAGTCTGATTAACGGTATTTACAAATTCGGAATATCCAATGTAAACAGCATCCGTAGAGCCTGATATAAATGCTTCAATGATTAAGTCAGCAATTGGGCTAATATCTGTAAGAATTGGTCTGTCCCCTAGTCCTGCAAAAACTCCATCGATTTTCTTTGTAATCTTTTTTATGAAGTCATTCCCCTTACGACCCACAGTTATAACTGAAACTTCCTTAGTTTTTTGAGAATGTATCAAGTAATCACTAGCTTGCTTGTTGACGTTTCCAATAAGAGCTCCACACAATCCTCGATCGGGAGTTATATGAATAAGAGTTACGTTTTGTTCATCTCTGACTTGAAGCAAAGGGTTTACCTCATCAAGATCATCGCGAGACATTGTAACAATATTTGAAAGCATAATTGAGAGTCTTTCTGTGTATGAACGCGAAGCTAGGGCTGCTAGTTGTGCTCTTCGCATTTTTACAGACGCCACCATCTGCATTGCACGAGTTATTTTTTCAGTGTTTTGGACACTTCTAATTCTTGATCGTATTTGTCTTAAACTTGGCATATTAAATATCTATCCTAGGCGCTGAAAGAGGCTGTAAATTCCTCTATGCCTTTTTTAAGAATTTCTTCCTGAGTTTCTTCCAAGTCATTTGTATCACGAATTCCATTGGCAACATCTGGATGATTTGCTTGCATAAATCGTTGAAATTCGGATTCCCATCGTGAAACAACGTTCAGTGGAACATTATCAAGATATCCATTGGTAACTACGTAGAGTATCAATGCTTGCTTTTCCATTGGAATTGGTTCATTAATTCCCTGTTTTAGAATTTCGATTGTTCTTTGACCTCTTTCGATTTGCGTAAGTGTGGCTTTGTCGAGATCGGATGTTCCGAATTGTGCGAATGCAGCAAGTTCTCTGTATTGAGACAAGTCTAATCGTATTCGTCCTGCAACTCGCTTAATTGCTCTTCTTTGAGCTGCCCCTCCGACACGTGAAACGGAAAGACCGGCATTTACTGCTGGCCTTGTACCAGAATTAAAGAGGTCGGCTTCCAAATAAATTTGACCATCAGTGATTGATATTACGTTTGTTGGAATGTAAGCCGAAACATCACCTGCTTGTGTTTCAATAATTGGTAATGCTGTGATCGAACCGCCACCATTCGCAGCGTCTAACTTTGCTGCTCTTTCGAGCAATCTGCTGTGAAGGTAAAAAACATCTCCTGGGTAAGCTTCTCGACCTGCAGGTCTACGTAAAAGAAGTGATACTTGCCTGTATGCCCATGAATGCTTTGATAGATCATCGTAAACTATCAGAGCATCTCCACCACCTTCCATGAATTGCTCTGCTATTGCACATCCAGCATATGGCGCAAGCCATTGTAAGGCTGCAGAATCAGCTGCATTTGCTGCAACTACCACTGTATGCTCCATTGCTCCAAAACGTTCGAGAGTTCCTACTACCTCAGCGACTTTACTTGCTTTTTGGCCTATGGCTACATAAACACATTGAACATTTTGCCCTTTTTGATTGATGATTGCATCTATACAAATCTGTGATTTTCCCGTGGAACGGTCACCAATAATTAACTGACGCTGTCCTCGGCCGATAGGAGTCATTGCATCTATTGCCTTAATTCCAGTTTGCATTGGAATATTTACTGGGCTTCTTTTAGAAACATCTGGTGCAACTCGTTCAATAGGTCGGTAAATTTCAGACCTTATTGGGCCTTTGCCATCAATTGGACGCCCAAGTGGATCTACAACACGCCCAAGAAGTTCATTTCCTACTGGTACTTCAACAATTCTACCTGTAGTTTTTACTTCATCACCTTCTTTAATCGCACGTTCATCACCAAGAATAACTACCCCAACACTGTCTTCTTCAAGGTTTAAGGCTATACCAAAAACGCTGTTAGGAAATTCAAGTAATTCCATTGAACGACAACTGGATAGACCATGGACTCGCGCCACGCCATCTCCAATTTGTATTACTACACCAGTATCAACCATCGTGACACGGGTTCCGAAACTTTCCATTTGTTGTTTTATAACTGATACAATGTCCTGTCCTTTATTAGCCATGGTCTTCCACCCTTAGTTGAAAATGTAAAGCAAGTTTTAGTAAATTTTTATCCATTTAATAATGAAGCTCGCATTGAATTTAACCGACCTTTTATACTCCCATCCAATACCTTGTCACCAATTTTTATTATAACGCCACCCATTAGTGATTCATCAACACATTCACTTAATTCAATTTCTTTTCTTAATTGGGCTGAAAGTTGTGTTGTAAGTTTTGCCTTCTCATCGTTAGTTAGCTTAACTGCGGAAGTTATTATTACGCGGCTTATGTTTTTTGCTATATCAACTAGGTTTTGGTACTGCTTTGTTATATCAGGAATATCTGAGATAGAGCGTTGCTGAACTAGAAGCCTGCAAAAAACTTCAAAGCTTCCGGAAAATTTTGAAACTAAAAGTTTTATTACTTCTATTTTTTCATTTTCGGTAACAGTCGGAGCATTCATTATAGTAATAAGATCCTTATGCTTAAGAGCATCTGACAATTCTAAAAGATTTGTAATCCATGTACTATGATTATCAATTGCTTGCGCAGTTTCAAAAACTGCTTCTGCATATCTTTTAATTGAAGCCATTGTAAATACCTGCCGATATCAATTATTGTTTTTCGTTGGCTTCTATAAGCACATTTTCAATAAGTTCACTATGCTTATTTTTATCAATACTACCCTGTAAGATCTTTTCTGCAGCAGTAATTGCAAGTTCGCTAAAATGTTGCCGAACTTCCTGCATAGCAACCTCAGTCGCTTGCTCTCTTTCTGTCTTAGCTCTCGCAAGTAGACTATCTGCTTCTTGTCTCGCCTGTTCAGCTATTTGCTGACGTTCAGTTTCTGCCACTTGTCTCGCTTGCTCAATCATCTGTTGAACTTCTTGGCGATTTGCAGCTAACTGTTCTTCAAGTTGATTACGTGCATCAGAGGATTCTTGTCGCACTGCCTCAGCCTCAGCTAATGAATCGGCAATTTTTTGTGAACGCAGATCAAGCATATTAAGAATGCGCTTGTATGCAAATTTATATAGTACCGCTAGCAAAATTGTGAAGTTGACTAAATAGACAACTAAACTTGGCCAGTGGAAACCCAGTTCGGCCACTGATAGCCTCCTGTTCGACTTAGCTTATTAACTTAAATTATTTAGGCTACGAATAGTAGCATAATGGCAACAACGAAAGCGTAGATTCCAATTGCTTCAGCGAATGCAATTGCAAGAATCATATTAGTTAGAATTGCTCCTCGTGCTTCGGGATTTCTTCCTAATGCATTCATTGCACCAGCACCCAAGATACCAATACCAATTCCAGGGCCTAACATTCCTAATCCTACTGTGAGACCTACTCCAATAAATTTCGCACCTTCTGCGTCCATGACGTCTCCTTTTGAATTGCTATGGTTTAATTTTTAGATCTAGTGAATACATATTAACACTAATCATGATTGTTTTAAAACATTGTAAATATCAATCCTAATGTTGTGGTTGGTAGGCCTAGGATTATCAAGGAGAACGCAAGTGATAAAACCTTTCATGTAATTCCCTCTAATGCTCTTCTTCGTGTTCATGCGGAGTAACAGCAATGGATACAAATACAAGTGTTAGACCGGCAAGGATTAGTGCTTGAACGAATCCTACTAGTAATTCTAATCCATAGAAAGGTATAGTTAAAATAAATGAAATTAAGAATGCTGACACCGCTAAGAGTATTTCCCCTGCCGTCATATTTCCAAATAGCCTGAACGTAAAACTAAGTAATCTTACAAATTCACTGATTAGTTCTAATATACCTACAAAGAGGTCAATTAAGCCCATTCCAATTTTGCCACGCAAAAGATTTTGAAATCGGAAGAATTTACCAAAATAACTAAAGCTGAGGTATTTTAGCGCCAACCCCTCTACGAATAAAAATGAGATAATTGCAAGTGCAATTGGCATATTAAGATCTGTTCCAGCAGGACGAAGTAACGTAGCGCTCAAACCGGGTGTTACTAGTTCAGTTGATCCACCTGCCTGCTTTATGGCGTGTCTGCTATTGCCTTCGAATCTGTTTGCTTCTACTGTAAGTGATTTTTTTGATAAAATTACATCATCGATAATTGTAATTCGTGAATGGTGAAGGTTGAATTCATGTTCCAATTCTTTGATTGTAATATGATCACCATCTTGAAAATGCGTACTTTTGTTAAGTTGGGAGAATGTTACGCTCTCCCATTTAGTGTAGCCAAGTGACTGATAAACCGGTATTAGCCCAAACCAAGCATTGAACAATACAAATAGAAAGAAAGTAGCTATCATGGGAAAGACAGCCCTGCTCTTTTCTTCACCAATAACACTAGTTATAAATCCCATTAAGCCCTCAATGATTGTTTCCAAAAGTCCCTGTAGTCGACCTGGAATTACTTTCATTCGGCTGCTTCCGAATACAAAAAGTAGAGCTAAAATTGTCGTAGATACAATGGATGATAAAATAGTGTTTGTTAGGAGAAATTGATTCCCTCCATGGATGGATTCTCCAGCATGACTACTAAGAACTTGCTGAGGCGCCAAGTGGACCTCTGGTTGAGGTACTCCTATAACCTCCTTAAGCGCTGTTTCACCAAAAAAAGATGACCCGACTGCACCAGCTATAAAGCCAGCTCCGATCATTGCTATAATTATAATTCCTATACTTACTAAGATGCTTTTCAACTATTACCCAATCATTTATTTGAATATTTTTTTTGTTCTTTTTTTGTAGACAAAGCTTCAACAATCGGCACTATTGATCTATAGAGTCCATAAAAGGCAACGAGACTTCCAAATAGAACACCTAGAATTGTGAAGGTAACACTTGTTCCTAGTTTATTGTCTACAAAAACACCTAATAGGGTTCCTCCTAAGATTGATGCAACCACATACCAACCAATGCCAGTAAGCCTTAAGGCCACTACCCACCAATCCATGAATTTAACCCCCCAAGGATAAGCTTGAATGATATCACTAGCAGTAATTACGGTCAATTAATTCTAATTAAATTCAACTTAAAACTCAGTCTTTTTGTTGTAATCAGAATTATTGAAAATATAGTATACAAATAGTTGAAATTAGCCACAAAAAAATTCCTATTTTAATTGCCCTGTCTTTCCATAATATTTCTTCAGGGCTTTCTCCTATATGGTGTCCGTTTGCTATTTTCAAGTATCGAAATAAGCAATAACCGGCTATAGGTATTGTGATTGTCATTGTATTGTTACTTGGTAGGCTTTTAGCCAAGAGTGTATAGAGTGAATAGGATGTTATTGTCAATATGCTTATCAGATAAATTAAACGCTTTAGGAGAATAGGATTATATTTATTTAATACCTGACGAGATGAAAAAAGTAATGTATTTTCTATTTCACTTTTACGCTTTATTAATCCAATTAAAGTTGCACTTAGTCCTACAATTACATATAACCAAATTGATATTGGTGCTTCAAGTGCGGACGCCCCTGCCATTGCTCTTAAGAGGTAACCCGATATAAGGATTATTATATCGACCCATGCTATATGTTTAAATATTTTTGAATAAGCAATTGTGATTATCACATAAGTAATTGCAATAATTAGAAAATTATTATTTAAAATAGAAGATAAAGTAAGGCCCAATATTATCAATACTGTTGCTGCAAATTTTGCATAACTTGGAGAAAGAGCGCCACTAGCAATTGGTCGATATTGTTTTTTTGGATGCCGTTGGTCATATTTTAAATCGAAAAGATCATTAATTAAATATGTGCCACTCGACAGTAGGCAGAAAATTGTAAAAGCGCCTATTGCTTGTAATGTGGTGATTAGTAATGAGGTTTTTTCAGAATAACTCCACTGCTGATCGAGTACAAATACCAATGGCAGCAAAACGATAAAGTTTTTAATCCATTGTCGAATCCTTAATGCGGTTAAAAAGATAATAATTTGTGATGTATATTTTTGTACTTTAGGTGCGTTAAGTTCATTCATAATTTTTATCGAAATATCTTGAAAATTTGAAGAGATGATTTGCTCTAGTATAGTCTATAGTGCATATAATGAGACAGATAAGAGGGCAGGTTTGAAAAATGAGAAAATCAAAATCGTCTCAAAAAACAGAAAGAATAGATAGTCTAATTGTTGAAAAAGGACTTGTAGAAAGTAGAGAAAAAGCCCAAGCATTATTGATGGCAGGGGAAGTTTTTGTCGATGGCGATGTTATTACAAAATCTGGAACTAGAATAAGCGTAAGCTCTCTTATTAAAATTAAAGAAAGACCAATTCACGTTGGTCGTGGGGGGATTAAATTGGCTGGAGCCTTAAAAGCTTTTTCGTTTAACCCAAGAGGGCTTGTAATTTTGGATGTTGGTGCTTCAACAGGAGGATTTACCGATTGCTTACTTCAGGAAAATGCAAGCAAAGTCTACGCTTTAGATGTTGGACGTGGTCAATTGCACGATAAATTAATACGAGACAGTCGTGTTATTTCCATAGAAAAAACAAATGCAAGGTATGGGTTTGAATTACCCGAGCTTGTAGATGCAATCACTGTTGATGTTTCATTTATTTCTTTAAGGAAAATCCTTCCTGAAGTTATAAAGCATCTTAAGGGCTCTGGTCCAATTGTTGCTTTGGTGAAACCTCAGTTTGAAGCCGAAAGAAATGAAGTTGGTAGAGGTGGGATCATTAAGGACCCATTTGTTCATGCAAGAATTTTGGGTCGTTTTATTATTTGGCTGACGCGATCAGGCATTAGATTAAATGGGTTGACCCCTTCCATTTTGGTGGGAACAGCCGGAAATAAAGAATTTTTTGTACTGCTTGAGAATGATATTAAAATCTGATCCTGTAAACTTATGATAAACTCGTGATCAACATGAGTGATTAACAAGGATGTGTGTTTTGGAAGTTTTAAGAAGTCTTTTGTTTGTTCCAGGAAATCGTGAAGACATGCTACAAAAAGCTAGTCAAGTTATGGCTGATGCTTTAGTTCCAGATATGGAAGATTCAGTTCCTGATGCTGAAAAGGAAAATGCTCGAAATGTTATAAGTAGCGCACTTATTGATTTATCAAAAGGTGGACAAAAAATTATTCCAAGAACAAATGCCTTGGATACAGGCTTAATAGAAGATGACCTAAGGGCAGTTATAGGACCATTTATTTATGGTGTATCCGTTGGGAAATTTGAAACCAGTTGGGAGGTTCGACACGTTGACAATTTAATAAGCAATTTAGAATTGCGAGCAGGCCTTACTTTTGGCACAGTGAAATTAATTCCTTGGATTGAAACAGCTAAGGGAATTTTAAATGCGGATGAAATTTGTAAAGCTTCATCAAGAATAATTGCTGTTGCATTTGGTGCAGAAGATTTTACAAATGATATGGAAATTGAAAGAACTGCTGAAGGAAATGAGCTAGCTTATCCAAGAAGCATTGTAGCTCTTGCTGCCCGTGCAAATTCTGTTCTTGCAGTTGATACCCCTTACCCAAACTTTCGCGACAGTGATGGATTACTTTATGAAGCAAATTTGGCTAAAAGTGTGGGCTTTAAAGGTAAATTTGCAATTCATCCTAGTCAGATTGAACCTATCAATAATTTATTTTATCCAACATTAGATCAGATTGAATACGCACGGAAGGTTATATCTGCTTTTAAAGAAGTTGAGGGGCATGGTCGTGGGGCTACATCAATTGACGGGAAAATGATTGATGTCCCAATCGTTAAGCGAGCAGAATCCCTTTTGGCACTTGTTGAATCTCTAGAGAATTATTCAAAATCAAAATAGGAAAATGGAAGAATGTTCAATGGAAGTTGATATTGTTGGATTAAAAGAGCTCTCTTTTAATGGATACCATGGAGTTTCTCCTGAAGAAAGGAAAGCGGAGCAAGAATTTTTAGTTGATGTAAAAATTAAAACTGATTTCAGTGAGGCGGCAAGTAATGATGATATCGCATATACGCTGGACTATAGTTTAGTATATGAAATTATAAGACAAGTTATAGAAGGCCCATCGAAACATCTTCTAGAGACATTGGCTGAAAATATTGCTTCAGGTATCCTGAGGGCATTTTCTGTTGATAATGTCCATGTCAGGGTCACAAAGGTTAAGCCGCCTATTCGCTCTCTGATTCATGGCTCGGCATATGTTGAAATAATGAGATCAAATTAATATTACTTTTTAAAATATTCTTTCCATTTATTATTGACAAGCTCTATGATTTCCGAATCCATTTTAAGCACTTTTGGGTAACCTAGCTTAATGGTTGCGTCAATTGCTAATACTCCTTGAAATACTGGGACGGCATTTATTAAATGAATCTGAGGGAATCTGATATCTCTTGCTGGATCAAAGTGAGAAAAAATTCCCCATAGTGTTGAAGTTTCATTTTCAAGATTTGTTTCCGCACTAACTATAGCTAAAATTTTAAGATTTTGAAAAAATGGAATTTTAAGCAGAATATCTAGAAGCTTATTTCCATCTTGTTCCGTGCTTATTACTAGGAATTTATCAGTTATAAAGTGCCAAGAATAAATCATTGAAGAGAATTCGTATAAGTTCGGCCGATTATCTGATTCATGAGAATCTTTGCTGGCATTATGAACTTTACCGTTACGAGTAGCATCAATTATCATTTTACTGCCCATATGAATTTTAAAGCTAGTAAAATCAAGAGTGTCGGAAGGAAGCTTTGGAAGTAATAGGAAATCGTTCTGAGGATTAAAATAATGAGTAATTTCAGTTGCAACATCTTTCCAGTTACGTACTGAAACATCTCCTTCAACTAAGATTACACACTTTGATAATGAAAGTTGCCCATTACCTAATAACCCCAGTGCAGTTTTCATAGGTTCTTTTACATATCGACTATTAACGGATACTACAACTAAATTAGTAAAACTTGCTTGAGGATATGACCACATATCTACTATTTCAGGATGAATTATTTTAATAAGTGGACCAATAATTCCTTGAGCCGCTTCGCCAATAGCGCTGTCTTCTTGCGGTGGATATCCAACGACGGCTGCTGGGAAAATTGGGTTCTTTCTATGGGTTATTGCTTTGACATTAAAGATTGGAAAAGGCTCTTTTTCTGAATAGTGTCCAATGTGGTCGCCAAATGGCCCTTCTTGATTTCTAATATGTGGAGGTGCTGTTCCCTCGATTATAAATTCAGCATATGCAGGTACCATGGTAGCTTGAGTTTTAGCTTTAACCATTGATAATGGAGTTCCTCTTAAAAATCCACTGAATGCAATCTCATCAATGCCTTCTGGCAATGGCAATGCTGCTGAAAGCATAAGTGCAGGGTCACTTCCTAATACTATAATGACATCTAACTCTTTGTTCATTTTTTCTGCATTATTAAAATGATAGCCTCCTCCTTTTCCAAGTTGCCAATGCAAACCAGCTTGCGCACTGCCCTGTATTTGCATACGATAAATTCCTAAATTACGTTTTCCATTTAAGGGATCCTTGGTTAGTACAAGGGGGAATGTAATAAAGCGACCTGCATCGTCTGGCCAACATTTAAGTGCTGGAAATTCGTTAAGATTACCAGTCTCTGTAAATTCTTGAACAGGAGCTTTGAGCCATTTTTTTGAAGTTCTGGCTGCCAACATTCGCTTGATTTGTTTTTTTGTTTGCCACAGTCCTTTTAACGAAGGTGGGTTGATTTGGTTGATAAAATTGATAAGATCCTTACCTATTAATTCCGGACGACGGCCTAAGGCCGTTTCGATTCTTCTAACACTTCCGAATAAGTTTATGGCTAAGGGATACCTAGATCCTATTACATTTTCAAATAAAAGTGCTGGGCCATCATGTCTTATGACGCGAGTTACGATTTCAGTGATTTCTAGTTCTGGATTTACTTGGGTTTTAATTCTTACTAGATCACCTTGAGATTCTAGTTTGGTCAAGAAACTCTGAAGGTCACGAAAAGGCATTGATCAATTTTCCTCAGTCGTTGGGCCAGTCCATTTAGGAACTAAATTGTTTGGAACCCCTAATCGATCTAAAATTCGACTTGAAATGAAATTTATAAGGTCATCAATAGTTTTAGGTTTATGGTAAAAGCCTGGTGACGCCGGTAGTATTTCGACTCCTATCTCAGCAAGTTTTAGCATATTATTTATATGTATAACACTTAACGGTGCTTCACGTGTAACAAGAACTAGTTTTCTTTTTTCTTTTATCATTACATCAGCAGCTCTTTCGATGAGACTAGACGAGATGCCATTAGCGATTCTTGCAAGAGAGCCCATTGAACATGGAACAACAACCATTCCAAGGGAGTTTGATGATCCACTAGCAATTGAAGCAGCATAATCATTTTCTTCAAGTACTGTTAATCTTGCAGAATTTACACTTAGCTTTAATTGGTTTTTCCAAGCTGATAGCTGGTTTTGAATGCTTCCTTCCAACAAAAAGTCAGATTCAATTTCAAGTACACGCTTTCCTGCTTTGGAAGATACAATTATGACGTTATGCTCTAATTCAAGAAGTGCCTTAATGACCCTTAATGCATATGGACTACCACTTCCGCCAGTTATCCCTACAGTAAATGTTCCCATTTTTTCTACTAACTTTCTAAGTATTTTTTTGAATTTTGCTTATTTTGTGAATTGGGATAGCTCTAGTATACTAGCTTTTCGTTGTCCAATGGTTAAATCCAAAATTCCAACATTTCCAAGCTTACGAAGATTTCTTGGTAATACTGGACTTCCAGAGTTAATAAAGAGTATCCCCTGATGCTCTTCGATCATGGCGTAATTCATGCGACCGAACACTACAATGTTGATAGGTGTATCAAAAATGGACTCAATCATTTTTGGGAAATTTAGCTCGGGTTTATTTTTTATTTGTCTTTCAATAACTCCTGGTCGTAGCTCATCATCAATTTCATTAATTAAAAGGTTGTTGATTACGCCAATTTTGTGTCCTTCAATTTCTAGGATTTGTATTGGAGATACCCTAGGGTCGCCTTGGCATTCTATTGAGAAGTTTTCTGGGCTTTCAAATCGATCTCCATCGATACTTCCAGCTGCTTTTACTGGAGCAATTGTTTCGAGCCAATCTAGTGCACTGGGAACATGAATGTTTCCAGTGTGAAGTATCAAATCGACACCATTGAAAGCATCTATAATTTCAACTGGAGGTGATTCACCCATACTTGGAACATGTGTGTCTGAAATAAGGCCTATTTTCATTGCTTTCCCTTATACTTTTCCATTACTTGTATTGAGCGTAACAATGACATATATGAAATAATTACTAAAGTTTATTTTAATGAAAAGAGTCCATTAATCCATCGATTCTTCCAATAATGCTAACCAAGGCTCTTTGGCGCCTTCTTTTTCCCAATAGAAATCAAAACCAGCTTTTTTTGCAAACATTTCATCCATATCTCGGTCACCTGTATGGATATATTTGTCAACTTCAAATTGCTTCATTATGTCACCTAGTGCATATTTTGGAGAAACAAAATCGTACTTTATGTTGTGGCTATCCCACATTTTTTTTTGAGATGAAAGAGCTCTATCTGAACAACTGCCTATTATGCAGCCACTTGATTGGGCCTTACGCACCATTTCAAGAGTTATCGGTCCAGGTGGGTCTCCAGTTTCTAAACATCCATCGATATCAAAACTAACTAATATTCTCAAGTAAAATCCTTCAAATTTGATTTGTATTAAACTAATGATTACTGAAAACTTAAATGAATTCTAAAATCTGGCACGTGAATTCACGTGCCAGATTTTAGAATTCATTTAGTCTGGGCTTGTGCCAAGGATCAACCAATCTGAGTGACCAGGAGTGAAAGCTCCTGAAATTCCTGTTTCATGCTTAACTTGAACTTGACGATCCCCTGCTTCACCTCTGAGCTGCTGTACTGTGTCATAGTGTCCCCACCATCTTGTTCTACCGTTTCCATTGTTTCCTCCGCTTGAGCTAAATGGATGTGGTCCTTCAACGCGGATATCTCCTGCATAGAAATCAAGCGCTTCACCTTTTCCAACACCATGCCATCCAAAACCTTCTAGGAACCATTGTGTAAATAGAGTGAAACCGTCATAAGGATTAAAGATATCTACCTCACTAGCTGTTAATCCTGATCCTTCATAGCACTTTCTTGCAATGTGAGCGCTGAACTCTTCGGTTTCGGCCATTGTTTCTATACTGCTTCGATTTACGCCTCTTTGTGTAACATGATTTAAAACATAAACAGGCTTTTTCTTCATATCCTTTGCTCGCTCAGCTGTAGTAAAAAGGAAAGCTCCTGCTGTTTGTATTGGCAAGTCGCAATCATTCATATTCATTGGTTTACATATCCAACGAGATGCAAGATAGTCTTCCGCAGTAATTTGAAGGTCGTCAGGACGATTCTGATAATAATAACCTTCTGGGAACATAGAGCCATTTCTTCGTTGATTGAGAATAAATGGAGCCATCATTTCGTGATTTTTGCCATATTTCTGACAGTATTGATTGAAGCCAAAAGCAATTTGTGGTATTAATTGCCATCCCCAAGGGTTACTCCATTGACCTGGGCCGCCTGTGGTGTTACCAGGTGTTTGATGATATCTTCCTGGCATGTTTCCTGTTCCTCGTATAACTAGTACAGTATGTGCCTCTCCGTCACCTACAGCTTGTGCAGCTGCTACTAAGGCGGTAGAAAGACATCCGGGAGCATGATAGGTCATCTTTACATTTTTTAGGCCCATGTTTTTGACTAACCAGTGTGCACTTACTCCACTGAGGCCATCTTCGCTATCATAGGGAGCTTCAAAATATGCACGCCCTTGACTCACATCTCCTCCCCAGTCATCACCCATACCTTTATCGCAAGCAATTACCCCGTCAACATCATCGATAGTAATGCCAGCTTCATCAAGTGCCTGTTGCGCCGCGAGCATTGTCCATGCTCCTAAACTGGTTTCAAGCGTTCCGTCCCATCGTCGTGCTGTAGGTGAGTTGCCAAGACCTACTATGGCTACTTTTCCTCGGTGTTCCCAAACACCGAGTCCTTCAGTTTTTCTATATCTTGATTCTGGGAACATTTCGGTTAATGCCATTGGTTACCCCTTATATTTCTAGTAAATTTCTTACTTTATATTTATAACTAGTTTACGATTCTCCACTCGGCAACTTTTTGATCTGTACCAAGCGTGTCTTGAAATTCAACTTGAACTGTTCCGCCTACTGGAACATCGTCATTAGCAGGTGTACCTGGTAAATGACTAAACATTTTGATTTCTGGTGCGTCTTCCAATTCGATCACTGCTATGATGAAAGGTTGGTCTTCCTGAAGTGATCGAATACGAGAGTCGTACATTATAGAATACCCATGGACTTTTCCTCGGCCATTCATTTCTTTCCAAGTTAAATTTTCAGTAGTTCCACACTTATAGCATGCGGCTTGAGGAGGATGTTGCAACCAGTCTTGGCCGCCATTTCCTTTACATCCTGCGCAATTTTGTACTAAAAGTTTACCTTTGTTACACCCATCCCAGAAAGGTTTACTTATTTCGTCAGGTACCGGACTCATTTTTCCCATAACATCACCTCATATTGGACTAATTAGCAGTAATGCAAATAATAAATGTATGCTTTTCGGTGGTCAAGTATGTGAGAATTTGGTATGCTCCCACATACTTTATATAGATTATATTTTTGTATTTTATATTTTCTTTTTTCTTGAATAAAAAAATAATAAGGTGAATTATGGGATGGTCAAATCATCATAAAGTTGGGCTTATTCATTATGATGATAATCGAGCAGATTCTGGATATACTTTTCTCTGTAATGCTGCAGGCATGAAATCTAATGATTCTCAAGCTTTTCTTATTGATATGAATGGGCGCGTTTGCCATAGATGGTATCGTCCAGAGGGAATTCTCCATGGCTACCTTCTTCCGAATGGAAATTTATTGTGTCGTAGTCGTCAGCCTGATCAAATTAATGGATTAGATCCAATGCCAGGATCTGCTGAAAGCCTAATGGAAATTGATTGGGAAAGTAACATAGTATGGCAACATGTTAACCAATTCCTTCACCATGATTTTCAACGTTTAGATAACGGGAATACCTTGGCCCTTGTGTGGGAAGAATTACCTAAAAATGTTGTTGAAGGGATTCAGGGTGGATATGAATCACGTATAGAGCCAAGACGAATGTTTGGTGATGCGATACAGGAAATAAATCATCGCAATCAAGTTATTTCCACATGGAGCATATGGGAAAAATTGAATCCAAGTGAGGACATTATTTGTCCTTTGGATGATCGGAGAGCTTGGACTCATACAAACTCTATTGACGTTAATGGTAATGGTGATTTTTTGCTTAGCCATCGCCAGATAAATACCGTTAGCATATTGAGTCGCTCGACTGGGAGTTTTATATGGAAGTGGGGAAGTCGTAAATTGTCTCATCAGCATGATGCACGTTTTTTAATGAATGGACTGGTTCAAATTTTTGATAATGGGCCACATAGAAAAGGAATGAGTTTTTCTCGGATACTATGGGTTGATCCCGAGACCGATAAAATATCTTGGGAATACAGAGCTGATCCTATTGATGAATTTTATAGTTTTCACATTAGTGGTGCAGAATTGCTACCATCTGGAAATATTTTTATAACTGAAGGTGCTTCTGGTAGATTATTTGAGATTACAATTAATGGTGAAGTTGTTTGGGAATATATTAATCCATACTATACAAGAAGTAAAAATGGATTTTCTAATTCCATTTTTAAGGCACATAGATACCATTCAGATTATATTGGATTGGCAAATCGAAACTTGAGCCCTCGATCGGAAGCTTTATCTACTCGTATGTACATTTCATGAAATTGAAAGGAGCAGTGTAATGAAAGTTGCAGTTTTAGATGACTACCAGCAGGTTGCTTTTTCTTATGCTGATTGGTCTTTATTGCCTTCTTGGGTAACCGTTGAATTCTTTTCTAATCATATAAGTGATGATGATTTAGTAAATAACATGAAAGATTTCGATGCTATTGTTGGAATGAGAGAAAGAACGCCTTTTCCTAAAACTGTGATTGAAAAGTTGCCTAAACTTAAATTATTAATCACAACAGGTTGGCGTAATGCTTCGTTTGATCTTGAGGCTGCAACAGTAAACGGTATCACTGTGTGCGGAACTGAAACTGGTGGAGAGGGTACCACTGAACTTACTTGGGGTTTAATCATTGGATTGATTCGACACATAGGTATCGAACAGGAATCATCCAAAAAAGGATTTTGGGGAACTACTGTAGGAGGCGATTTAAAAGGTCAGACGTTAGGAATTTTGGGATTAGGTCATATTGGAAGCTTGGTGGCAAAAGTTGGAATTGCCTTTGGGATGGAGGTTATAGCTTGGAGTCAGAATCTTACTCATGATATAGCTGTACAATGTGGTGCGAAATTAGTTGAAAAAAAAGTTTTATTTGAAAAATCAGACATACTTACTGTTCATTTAAAGTTAAGTGAGCGAACACGTGGAATTATTGGGAAAAAAGAAATTCAACTCATGAAGCCAACAAGCTATTTGGTGAATACATCGCGGGGTCCTATTGTTGACGAGAAATCACTTTTAGATGGATTGCGAAATCGGGTAATTGCGGGAGCAGCCTTAGACACTTTCAATGTTGAGCCATTACCTATCGATCATGAACTTTTGAAGCTAAGCAACGTTCTTCTTACTCCTCATCTTGGATATACAACTCAAGAGTCCTATAGGGCATTTTTTTCTGGAGTTGTAGAAGATTTATCTACATTTATACAAAATGCTCCAGTGAGGGTTCTTAATCCTGAAGTTCTTAAATCAAAATCATTAAGAGGCTTAAATAGAAAGAATTAATCAGTCTTTTTTAAGTCCAGAGATGCAGAATTTAGGCAATACCTCATTCCAGTTGGCGTGGGCCCATCTGGGAATATGTGTCCTAAGTGAGCTCCGCATGATGAACAGAGGGCTTCAACTCGATTTATTCCATGCGAAAAATCACTTTCTTCTTCAATTGCAGATGCATTGACAGGCTCCCAAAAACTTGGCCATCCAGTACCAGACTCATATTTTGTTGAGGATGAGAAAAGAGGTGAATCACAACAAATGCAATGATAAACACCACCATCTTTACAATTCCAATATACTCCTGTGAATGGAGGTTCGGTTGCTTTATTTTGAGTTACCTCATATTGCTCTTGAGTTAAATTTTTAAGTCGTTCTTCGTTTTCCATTAGTGACCCCTTATTGAATTGAAAAATAAAATGTAATAACTTTACTGGTAGATGATTATTATTTTTCTAACTCTAAAATAATAATATTTTAACAAACTCGCAAATATTTTTATCATTTGCACTTCTTGTTGTACTATTGGGTGTAAATGTGGAAGGAGAATCTTCATGCCATCTTTTGATATTGTTTGTAAAACTGATCTTATGGAAATAGATAATGCAATTAACGGTGTAAATCGTGAGACTAAGCAAAGATTCGATCTAAAAGGGTCAAAATGTGACGTCCAGAGGCAAGAAAGCACACTTACGATAATTGCTGATGATGATATGAAATTACGTCAAATGCAGGACCTACTTCTCACTTATGTTGCTAGAAGAAAGATTGACATGCGTTCGTTAGATTTTCAATCTCCTCAAGATGCTTCTGGCGGAAGTTTACGTCAACCAGTTGTGATCAAGCAGGGTATTGATCAAGAATTAGGCAAAAAAATTACGAAAGCTATTCGTGATAGCAAAATTAAAGTTCAAGTTATAACGCAAGGAGAGGAATTACGTGTTTCAAGCACCAAGCGTGATGATCTCCAATCGATAATTCAGTTTGTCAAAGAACTTGAACTAAATGAGCCCCTTGATTACGTTAATTTTCGTGATTAGTATTAGTTCTCCGAAAAAATAATTTTCCCTTATTAGCGCTTTGTAGGTATTTTCTCTTCTTGCTAGGAAAGAATTATATTGACTATTTGATATAGCATGGGTCTTCAAGTGCTCCATCTTAAATCTTCTTGCAAGTAACGAATTTTCTTATTGTTTTTTGCAAGGGGGACATTCTTCGTTTCTAGGGAGTAAATTATCAGAAATTCTACATTCAATTATATTGGTGATTTGAGCACTACTGGATGTATTTGATGCAATAGTGCTTTGATGTATTAATCCGACTGAAAAAGAATCAAAAATTATCCTTAGCTTCATTTTTTAAAGTTGATTTAAGCGGATAAATTAGATCTAGTACTGTAGCCTTCGAAGGAGGACTGCCACTTTTTTGAAGCAATAGATCTCCTTTTTTATTTAATAGTATAAACGTAGGAACAGCTTCTAATTTGTATTGTTTCCAAATTTCACGACCGTCGTCAGATCTAATTTCAATCCATATTAAATCACATGCATCCTTTATTTCTTTTTCTAACCTACTAACAGCAGGTTTTGCTGCTAAGCAGGCGATTCACATGTCTGAGTAAAAGTAAAGTAATACGGGTTTATTCGGCAAGATGCCTTGAACAATATCTTTGATTGAACCTTGGTCATGTTTTTTATTATTTATAATTACCGTGGAGATAATTATTATGACTATAAGTATAGCTATTAAAGAAAAAGGTTTTATCCAACTAGGAAAAAATCGCCAAAATATCAACTGCATTAACGCAGTACAAAAGAAAATAGTTAGCAGAAATGAATACTGATTTATAATTGAAAACATTTATAAATTACCAAATTTAGGCTTAGGCTAGAGAGCATGAAGCAATTTGAACCTTAGTCTGGCCCAGTAACAACTGCTAGATAGCTACCTTCCATTAAAATTAGTGGAAATCCATCTTTTACTTCCATGTCGGTAACTTCACCTATGACCATAAAACCTGGGCCAGTTAGCCCGTGGTTTGTATTTGTACCTGTTGGTATCATGTGTACAAGTTTGCAGTCCATAGATACTATACAATCCTCGATTATTGGCATTCCACTTGGTGCAGTTTTTAAATTTCCAGGTCGATCGGGTGATAGAGGTTTGGTTGAAAAATATTCAGACCATTGGAGCTGATCGGCTCCAAGTATATTCATGCCAAATCGTTCTTCCCGCATTATATTTTCATATGTTCCTTTTTTTCGACCGAGATAAAAAAGAACCATTGGGGGATTAAGAGAAACTGACATTGCTCTTTCAGTTGATAAACCGTGAATGGTTCCATCACTATTTAAACTAGATATGACGGTTATACCTAGAGGGAATCTGTGCCATGCAGCAGCGATATAATCACCGACATTTGGTTTTGCCATGCACGCCTTCCTTAATTTACTCAATTAAAATAAGTATATTTATATTATCATCGTCATTATGAACCAATATAACCAATGTAACCAATAATTTTTTGAAATTATGATTTTATTTTTAATTTATGCTTTGTACGGCAATTAGCTATGTTTATATATTAAATTCAATTAGATATCATTACTAATGAATTTGCGAGAGGATGGCTTCATGTTTGTATTGGAAAATGATACCAGATTGCTTTAAGGCAGGACTTACATTTCTAAGGCATAATTGGCGTATGCGTGCCCATATGATCAAAAATGTTATGTGAATAAAGCTTCGATATCAATAAAATATTCACTTCTGATAATGAACAAGTTAAATATGCCATGAATAAAAATAATTTTTATGATCAGGATGGCACTGTATTCGTTGTGTCATCAACCGATGAATTTGCAGATGAGACAACCTCAAAAGATTATTTCTTTTAATTAAATTCGTTCGAGGTGATAAGGTCGATGAAGTATGCTTGAAGATTCAATCATATAGACGCAAAAATATCACTAGTTATGATATCCTTACTCAAGCAGACAAGAGTCTTCGGTCTTGATTATGATTTAAGTATATCTTAATGCCCGGTGGTGCAATGGTAGCACAGGGGACTTTGAATCCCCTGACCAAGGTTCGAGTCCTTGCCGGGCAGCCAGTAAATTAGATACGAAATGACCCCTGAAGAAGAGGTCATTTCGTTTTTAGCGATAAATAAAACGGACAGCATCCCTATTTGGGAAGATATTTTTATTCACTATCAAGCCATTCATTCATGATGTCAGCAACCTGTCGCCAGAAGCCCAAACAATAATATACATCCAAGTAGCAATTTCATCTTAGTGTTAATCATCTCATTATATAAGTAATTCCAGAAATCATTTTATTTACCTAGATTCTGGTTCTTCATCACTGAACCATGAAACTACAGAGGTTGCTATTTTGTAATACTATCGCTCATAAAGTTTTGCATCTTCAGTGAAGCCATCAACATCTGAAAGCTTCTTGTCAGGGAACACCTCAACCTTAAGAAACCTGGGTTCAATCAATTGCACCAGTATTACACCAGCATCCCCTGAGGGATTATCTTTAGCAAGTAGCTGTGTATCGGGGATTATTAGGCTAATTGATTTTTTACAATCTGTTAAATTAAGTCCCGCTCCAGAAATATGTGCTATCACCTTAATTTTTGAACCTGATTCTGGGCAATACTTATACGCTGCCAATTCGTATTTAACTATGCCCTGCTCAACTCCAACATTACCTGGACTAGGTTCGGCATTTACAATTTTGAAATCAGCAGCACCTGAGCTAGAAGTTGTACCAGGCCAATTTCCTATTGCAAACATCCACGCAGTCGGATCTATATGGTTTGGTGCTATCGATAAATGACCATTCCAATATTTATGCGAATCTTTGCCTGCGAACCAATTAGTATCAACTTCAAACCAATTCCCAGACAATTTACCATCTATATCATAATCAATTTTTCCAGCAAATGGTTCCACTTTACGTAGATTTTTTTGAAGCAATACTTCTCTTACTTCATCAGGAAAATGAGGGAAAGGATCAACGGTATGTATTTTCCAGGATTCACTACTATAGTGTTCCGGGAAAATGAATCCTCCCAACACTACTTCGTAATTGTAAACTCCAAAATCTAAGGTTTGCCCTCCAATTCTGCCTATGAGTTGGCCTGACTTGACAGGAATACCATTCCAACCCAAATCTGTCTTTCCTTTTGATAGTTCCCATTCATCTAATATATCTTGCGAAAGGCTTGTTAAAAGGTCGAAATAACTATGAAATGAACATGTGTGCGCGATATCAATCCGCCATTCTCTTAATTTTTCTTTTCCGGAATCAACACTGACATCACGTGGTTTGATATAGTAAATCACTCCATCATCAATGGCACGAACCTCATAGGAATCTCGTCCAAGTGAGCGATCCATAGGGTTAAAGTACATGTGATCAATTGGGGTTACATGTGCGCCAGAAATTTGTCCATAAGGTCTAATAGAGATGAAATCTTCGTAATACATTGGAGATTGGTCAAACATGACTGTACCAGTACCAAAACAACCATGAAAATCTTCGTATTTTTCATCTGGCATATTATTTTGTCCAGAGGATGTATTTGTTGATTCCGATACGGGAGTCGATTCAGGTGTTGATGATACTGGTGTAGCTGTTGGGGGCACCTGAGTAGGTGCAGCAGTAGGAATCGGAGTTGCGGTAGGAAATAGTGTTGCTGTTGCTTCAGGTAAAGGAGTGGCAGTAACAATGATTTCCTTATAAACAATCTCAGGTTCAGGCGAACACCCAAGAGTAAGTATCAATATTCCAATGAGTAATAATAGTTTCTTCATGATGAACCCATGATAATTAATTTTATCGCTTGTGCAATCATATATTAATAACATAGGGTGCCTGTCATGCCTTGGCTCGACTCTATAAAAAAACGGCAAGGTTATTGTTGTACATATCTGGCAGCAGATGAAAAGCGATTAAAACCAATTGCCAGTTCAAATACGAAATGAGTGGTTTTTATCAGTCCAAATAGTCACTTAATTATAAAACATGACTATTGATCGGCATTCAGCTCGACCTTTAACTAGCATTTCACCGATACGGGTAATGACACTCCATCGAATTTGAATTGGCAAGCAGAAGATCAGAACGTTACCATCTATTTAGTTTGAACACTTTCTAGATATGAGTAGCTTTTAGTGATGAAAGCTATAAAATTGATAACAACTGGAATGATATAGAGCTAGTCTCAATTCCCTGTGCCTATTTAACGGCCGAAAACCTATTGGAGTGCTCGAAGTGTAGTCAAGGGAGAAGTTGTACTCATTACTGGTGCTTCTAGAGGAGTTGGTTCAGTAGTTATTCAGTAATTATTCAGTTTACAGAATGTAAAGAGAGGTTTACTGGAATAACAAATTAATTTGTTATTCCAGTATTAAAATTATTTTGATAGAAAATAATTATGACTTAGTTATTCTTGGTGCAGGTGCAGCAGGTTTATTGTGTGCTATTACGGCAGCCAAAAGAAATAAACGTGTTTTAGTGTTAGAAAAATCCAATAAAATAGGGAAAAAGATACTGATGTCTGGAGGTGGGCGATGTAATTTTACCAACCTTTATGTTGATGCAGAGCACTTTCTCTCAAATAATCCACATTTTTGTAAAGCTGCATTAAAAAGATTCACTCCAGAAGATTTTATCGCCATGGTTGTAGAGCATGGAATAGAATACAAAGAGAAAAAACACCATCAATTATTCTGCGTTAATTCATCAAAAGATATCTTAAATATGCTTCTTTCAGAGTGCAGTGAATTGGATGTAGAAATTCAAACTCAGGTTGATACAGAAGAAGTTGTTAATCAGAACAATCAATTATCAGGTTATAGATACCAGTTAAAAATTCAAACCACTACCAGTCAAGGGATTAACAAAAAATATGTTCAATGTAAATCCTTGATTGTTGCTACAGGCGCTCTATCTATTCCTACATTAGGTGGAAGTGGGTTCGGGTATGACTTAGCCAAGCAATTTAATTTACCTTTGGTGGAAAGAAGAGCGAGCCTAGTTCCTTTTATGTTCTCTAATGGCATACAAAATCTATGCGAAAGGCTATCCGGCTTATCAACTCCAGTAATTATTAAAAGTAATGGTAAAGAGTTTGAAGAATCAATGTTATTTACCCATCGAGGATTGAGTGGGCCTGCTGTTCTACAGATTTCTAATTATTGGAAACCAGGGGATAGCATTATTATCAATCTACTCCCAGAAATTGATGCATCTCAGGCTTTATTGGATGAAAAAATTAAAAATAGTAAGATCATCATTAAAAAATATCTTAGTACCTTGATTCCCAAGGCACTAGTATCAGAGCTGGCGAGAATGTGGTGGCCTGTTCATCAAGATCGTATGCTATCTGAGATCAGCAAAAATGATCTAAAAATCATCGGGAATCATCTTAATGCATGGAATCTCAAACCAACTGACACAGAGGGCTACAGGACTGCTGAAGTTACTCTTGGGGGCGTAGATACAAATGCTATTAACTCCAAAACAATGGAAATTAAAGATCACCCGGGGCTGTTCTTTATTGGCGAGGTTGTTGATGTTACTGGTCACCTTGGCGGCTATAATTTTCAATGGGCTTGGTCTTCTGGCTATAGTGCTGGGCTCGTTGCATAAGCTTAATCAATTATCCATTCACTCAATCAAGCTCTGTCTCTGAGAAATTTTACTGCTTATAAAACGTGCTGCTTCTATAATTATTTCACTGTTTTGGTCAATTCCAAAGCTAAGTATGACACATTCAGAAGCTTTACCTAAAGACATTCCGATTGCAGAAAGAACATATGATGGAGCTTCAATTCCTGTGCTACAAGCTAAACCTGTAGAAGCAGCAATTTTTGGTTGCAGAGACTGGAGTAAGTCTTTTGCTTCAAAGCCTGAAAATCTGATATTTAAATTACCTGGATGGCGTTCATCTAAAGAACCATTAATTGAATAAATATTAGTTCTAGTTTTTCCTGTAAGGAGATCTATACATTAAAACCCTACTTGATTAATATTTGTATTAATAGTCATTAATGCAAATATTATGGGAGAAGTTTAAATGGATTTGAATTTTCAAAAAGACAAATCAACACCTGCTTATAACTCTAAAGAATTTATTAATCGCGTTAATGAACTTAAGAGAGTTAAACTAAAAAATTTATACCCAAGTGAAGCATGGAGTCTTTATCGAATATTACCAGAATGTAGAGATGTTCTAGATTTAGGGTGTGGTGGTGGAGATATGGCTGAGATAGTAAACACAATATCTAAAACAACACAGTACATTGGTTTAGATGGCAATAAAGACCTAATCGAAATTGCTAAAAAAAGTGGTTTTACTGGAAATCCACGATTCATATCAGAAGATGTTTTCAAATATCTAGAAGGAAAAGAAGCGTTCGAATGTGTTATGGGTTGGGCGTTCTTGTATGCAGTGTTAGATCCGTATAAACTTTTAGAATTAATGGTGAAGAAGGCTTCCAAATATGTGCTTTTTGATATTAGATCAGCGGTAATGCAGAAAGATGTATTGGACATGTCTCTTTCTCACGTAGTTTATGGAGAAAACAAAGGTCCACTACCTATTGTTTCTTTCAGAAACTTTATTAATGCGATTAGAGGGTACGAGGAGCAACTTGAAGAGATAGAAATGACCGGTTATTACTTTCCGTTCGGCTCGCATGTTGTGATTGATAAAAATATTCCAGAACCTGCTGTTATTTCAGTAATATTGAAAAAAGCTTCAATAAATTCAAAATCATCTAAAAAATCCGCGAATTGGCACATGAATCTTCCCAAGGAATTTCAAGAAGAACTTAGCTAGCAAAATTTTTTGAAAATTATTACTTAGTAGTACTTTTCCCAGAACCGTCTGTTAGATGAATTTTCTGTCCACCTGTCGATAAGTTCAAAAATGGCGAAGGCGATGAAGCTCCCTATAATTGCAAGTCCAGCGAATTTCATAAAATTCCACCCTACCTCCATTATGGCTAATAAAGTAAGGCTTATAGCTGTAATCCATAGAATCCATTCAGCTTTCTTGCTAGGATTTGTACCTTCACTTGCTGGTGGAGGTCTATAACTTTCTGAAATTTGGAAAGTATTTTTATCACGAGAATCTGATTTCCGATAGACATGAAGATACAGAGAGACAATAGTAATGGTTGCTCCACTTATTCCTAAAGCACCAATTAATTCTGATAGAGAAATTTCAATCATTATGAATCTAGTTTAACAAAATGATTAATACTATTATAGTGGTTGGTGCGATATTAGCAGCCTAAATAGCGTTATTTTTTATTTTATTATGTGCATTTCGTATTTTCAAATACTAAAATGTGACCTTGTGAAAAATTATCAATGTCTAGTTGAGTATTGCTTTTTTTTTGTTCCCGGAAACAAAAAAAAGCTTGCCTTTAATTCCGCGCGTGAATATTGCCATGCATAATCTACTTATACATTTTCAGCTTCGTCTTACTAGGCATTTTATGTGCCTGTTCAGCTTTGCTAGTAACTATACTAGCAAAGCTGAACGCAGGATGTTATTGTTAACAATGATTAGTAAATTTTATATTCGAATTACACGGCATCTTAATTATGGTCAACATTGATCTACTCGTTACCGCAAATCAAATAAGGCGAGATATCGTCGAAATGACTTCTGCTGCTCAAAGTGGACACCCCGGAGGCTCCCTGTCAGCAACAGACATCCTTGTTGCACTTTATTTTGAAATTATGAATATTGATCCATCTCAACCATTATTGCCGAGTAGGGATAGATTTATTTTAAGCAAAGGTCATGCATCCCCTGTTATGTACGCAACACTTGCAAGGAGGGGATTTTTTTCTCCAGATGAACTTAATTCATTTCGACAAATTAATAGCCGCCTGCAAGGTCATGTTCATGTAATGACTCCTGGTGTTGATATGTCGGCTGGATCATTAGGTCAAGGTCTTTCTTTTGCACTTGGCACAGCTTTGGCGGGAAAATTAGACGATAATCCGTACCGAGTATATGCAATGGTTGGTGACGGAGAATGTAATGAAGGACAGATTTGGGAAGCAGCAATGGCCGCCTCATTTTATAATGCAAATAACCTAACATTATTTGTAGACCGCAATAGGATACAAAATGATAGATTTTGTGACGAGGTGATGGGGTTAGAACCATTTGCAGATAAATGGAAAGCTTTCGGTTGGAAAGTTTTTGAGACTGAAGGGCATGATATACAAAAAATAATCAATACTGTTGCAGAAGCTCAGAAAGAAGAACAGCAACCGCAGGTAATAATTGCACATACTATCAAAGGTAAAGGGGTGAGTTTTATGGAAAATAATCCCGCCTTTCATGGTAAAGCTGCTAACGCAGAGCAGCTTGTCGCAGCTTTAAAAGAACTTGAAATTTGATATTTGAGGAATTTCTTAATTAACAATGACATATAGAGAATCTACTAGAGAAGCATTTGGAAAAGCACTGGTTGATCTTGGCCGAGAAAACAAAGATATAGTTGTTTTAGGTGGAGACTTGAATAAATCAACGATGGCAGTATTGTTCGGCAACGAATTCCCTGAACGATTCTTCGATGTTGGTGCTGCTGAACAAAATATGCTCAGTATGGCTGCAGGATTTGCTGCAGCAGGAAAAATCCCTATTTGTACGACTTTTGCTGTTTTTGGAACAGGCAGAGCATTTGATCAAATTCGCGTTGGAATAGCCCAATCCAACCTAAATGTTAAGTTAGTGTGTACTCATGCAGGCTTGTTGACTGCCGAAGATGGAATTTCTGCTCAAAGCTTAGAAGATCTATCGTTGATGTGTAGCCTACCTCCAATGACTGTTCTTACACCATCTGATGGGCCAGAAACAGTTTCTGCATTAAAGACTGCTATAGATACCCAAGGTCCTATGTATATGAGGCTTTATCGCCCTGCCACGCTCGTTATGCATGAGAATGGAAGTAATTTTAAACTGGGAACTATAGAAGTATTAAGAGCTGGTGATGATGTAACCCTAATTGGTTGCGGTCCGTTACTTGAGTCTGTATTAGTAGCTGCAGAAGAGCTAAAAGAGCAAGGAATATCAGCAGAAGTGTTAAATGTTTCAACATTAAAACCCCTTGATGAAAAAACGCTAGTCCAATCGATAACAAAAACAAAGGCAGTGGTCACTGCAGAAGAGCATTACATAAATGGTGGACTTGGAAGTATGGTAGCGAGTGCTTTAGCAAGAAATTATCCTGCTCCACAAGAATTTATTGCAATGCATCAATATGCTGAATCTGGAGAGGCAGGACTACTACTAGAAAAATATGGACTTTCTTCTCGGAGCATTACAGAAGCAGCAAAGAAAGTAATTAAAAGAAAAATATAGGAAAAATATTGTCAGATAATCAAATAGCTATACTTATTGACTATGAAAATACAGGCTTAGACTCCATGCCTTACCTATTCGATCAATTATCAGATATAGGAAGGATAGTAGTAAAGAGAGCTTATGCGGATTGGTCATCGGCTGGGAAAAGTCGGGATCGAATATTGGCACTAGGTATAGATACAATCCACTATTTCCATGCTAATCGATCGCAAAAAAATTCTAGCGACATTCATCTTGCAATTGATGCAGTAGAGCTTCTCTATCGCTCTGCTGTAGATACATATGTAATTGTATCTGCAGATAGTGACTTTGTTCCCCTAGTAAGTAAGTTGCGGGCAGCTGGAAAATCAGTAATAGGCGCAGGAAGAAGAGATGTAGTTTCTGCAACCTTTGTAAAATCATGCGATCGCTATATATATCTTGATAAACTTTCGCAAAAAAATAATTCGTCTCAATTCAAGGAAGCGGAAGAGTTAATAACGAGAGCATTAAATATAGATTCGGATGAAGAGGTTCTAGGTTCTAAGTTACATCAAAGAATTCTCAGGCTTGACCCAAGTTTTTCATTCAAGGACTATGGGTTCGTAACGTTTACAAAACTTTTGGAATCTTCCAAGATTCTAAAAGTTGAAAGAACTAAAAATTATGGAGATGTAATAGTATCCCTACGAGAAAGTGGGACAGCAAAGATTTTCTCCAAACTTCTGGGAAGATCAAAAGATCAAGATGTGAATATTTTAAATGAAGTTGATTCTTTTCGTAGTTTTGATCCTAAACCTGAAGATGTTCGACCTAGAAGATCTTATACTCGAAGACCATTGTCACGAAATAGTGCTACATCGCCAACTATAAATAGTACTCCTGCACCTAGCCAGGAAATATCTACGAGTGAGCCAGAAAAATCATGGGCGGCAAGACCATTGTCACGAAATAGTGCTACATCGCCAACTATAAATAGTACTCCTGCACCTAGCCAGGAAATATCTACGAGTGAGCCAGAAAAATCATGGACAACTACGATACATAATTCTTGGTCTACGAGAGCCAAGAATTCTGGTCAAATAATAAATGGAACGTGGGCAGCTGGAGCAGCAGCCCGAGCGCTTGAAGTGCCTAAGTTAAGTGCTTCAAAATTTAAAACTCTTCAGCAATTACTCGATGCAAATATTGAATTGTCTGAATATTGGGAACGTGATGCGAATACTATTCGGCGTAAATAAAATCTAATTTATTGGGTTTTGTAACCAAATAACAACAAAAAACAATTGGCAAAAATTCCAAAGAGGTAAACCACCGAAGTGCCTGAGCATCAAACATCTGTAGTGTCTATTGTTCGAACCAAACCAGAAACCGTAATCGAAGACATCGCTCGCCTGATGCGCCTTGCAAATTATCAGGAAGTTATTCAAAAGTCTAAAGAGACTCTTTTAAAAATTAACATTTCCTGGCAACATTGGTATCCTGCTACCTCAACATCACCTTGGCAACTCGAAGGAGTTATACGAGCTCTTCAAGAGGATGGGTATAAAGATTTAATTGGTGCTCATAACGGAACAGTGGTGGTAGATTCAAAAGTAGGTGAAATTCGTAACAAGCACAAAGTTGTAACTGATCAATATAAAATACCAACAATCCATCTGGACACTGAACCAAATCGATGGATTAAATATGAACCAAAGAAAAAAATGCTCGTCCTTAATGATGTATTCCCTGAAGGAATTACTATTCCGGAAACATTTCCAGGAAAAAATATCATTCATTTGCCAACGATGAAAACTCATGTATTCACAACAATGACAGGAGCAATGAAAAATGCCTTTGGGGGGCTCTTAAATCGAAAAAGACACTGGACTCATTCGGTTATTCATGAAACATTGGTTGATTTACTGACGATTCAAAAGGAGATTCATTCAGGTATTTTTGCAGTCATGGATGGGACTTTTGCTGGAGATGGGCCTGGCCCAAGAGCAATGCAATGGCATACCCCTGGGATACTTCTTGGATCATCGGATCAAGTAGCAATTGATGCTGTTGCTGCACATTTAATGGGCTTTGATCCACTCTCTATTAAATTTATTCGTTTAGCTCATGAAAATGGTTTAGGTTGTGGAGATATTTCAAAAATTGATTTTGTTGGGGATGACATGTCAGGAGTCAATTATAGATTTACTTCCAAGCAAAATACTCTTGCAAGTCGAGGGCAAAAATTAATATACTGGGGGCCGATGAAGCCATTGGAAAAAATATTGTTACAAACGCCAATTGTCCCTTGGGCCTTCCTAGCATCAAATTTGTATCATAATGGATACTGGTTAAATTTCATTGGAAAAAAGCGAATAAAAAAAGCACTCCAGACACCCTGGGGTAAATTATTTTCGAAATATTAGCCTTAATTGATATTTCTTATTTAGACTAACAGCTCGTCGATAGCATCAGTTTGATGGAGTTGCGCAAAATTGTCTAGATTGAACCGCTAGTATTTTATACTTACAGATACTCTATTGTGAATATAAAATAGAGTAGGCTCTTCAGTAAACACTATTGCAATTTTTCAGGGTTTTTTAAGCCAACATGAAGAGCAATAGAGCCTATCGCTCTTAGGGAGTAATGAACTTGCCGAAAACCAGTAGATTCCATAAGTGCACTTAATTCTCTTGGTGAGAGATATGATTCAACCGAATTTGGTAAATACTGATAAGGTTGCCTTTTTCCTGAAAGAAACCAACCAATGTAAGGTAAAATTTTCTGAAAAAAAATTTTGTAAATTATCTTCTTGGCAAATCCCTTAGGGCGCACAATATCTAATATAACCAAATATGAATTAGGTTTAAGGACACGATATAGCTCTTCAAGCCCCCTTTGAATATTCGGAAGGTTTCTAAGCCCAAATCCAATTGTGGCGCAGTTAAAACTTTCTGAGCGAAAAGGGAGATTTAAAACATCAGACTGTAAGATAGTTATATTGCGAGTTAATCCTTGTTTTTCCACATATTCTACAGCCTCCTTGATCATAGCTGAAGAAAAATCAATAGCACTAACATTATTGCTTACTGAAGCTAATTCAACGGCAAGTCGACCAGTCCCTGTGGCAGCATCTAAGCTGTTTTCCATCAATGAAGGAGCGGCAAGCCTTACCGCCTCCTTTCTCCATTTGCGATCCATTCCTGCTGTCGCAATAGAATTAAACCAGTCGTACCGTCGAGCTATACTATCAAATAAACTTTGAATATTTTTTGAGCCTATTGTATGCATTTTTTATCATCACCAAAAGAAAAAATTTTAGAATTTCTCATTATTTGAAAAACAAATAGTATACTATTTATAAAGAACTCTTTAATGATATTTAGAAAGATCATTATCTAGTGAAACGACTTTAATTTGCAATATAAAAGAAAGGATAAGAGATGCCTAAAAACATTGTCATAAGAAAATTTCTTTTATTTTTTCATGAAGTTCGAATTGAACTTACAATTTTTGCATTACCATTTGCTTATCTTTCATTGATTCTAGTTGAAAATGGATTACCAAATCTTCAAACATTTATTTGGATAACTTTAGCAATGATAGGTATTCGTAATTTTGGTATGGGTATTAATCGTGTAATTGATTACGCTATTGATGCAAAAAATCCCAGAACATCAAATCGTGCTTTGGTGAACGGAAGCATTCGTAAATGGGAAATGACCATATTTCTAATATTAATGGCAATAATATTTATATATGGTGTGTATAACTTATCATTTTGGGCCAAACTTCTTAGTCCAGTGGCTATACTGCTTGTTATAGCATACCCATACGCAAAAAGGGTAACATGGGCCTCACATCTTGTTTTAGGTATCATTTATGCCTCAGTTCCAAATGGTGTCTACATAGCAGTAACAAATCAAATAAATTTGGAATCGGTATTGTTGGGGATAGGTGTAGGTTTCTGGTCTGCAGGTTTTGACGTGATATATTCAACAGCTGACATTGAAATTGATCGATCTCAAGGTCTTTACTCAATTCCTGCAATATTTGGCATAAGTAAGGCTTTATTAATAGCAAAATTCTTCCACGCTGGAACTATTATTTTTTTAACGCTTGCAGGAATAATTCTTGGTAGTGGGGTAATTTATTATATTGGTATTATAGCTTTTTTAATTCTTCTTTTAATAGAGCATCGAATGGTTTCCTCGGAAAATTTGAGTAGAATTAATACTGCGTTTTTTAATATGAATGGATTAATAAGTATTTTGTTTTTTTTCTCAGTTTTTATTGATACCATTTATAATAACTAATACAGATACTATAAAAAAAATACCATAAACTAAAAACTAAGTGAGTAAGAGAAAAGTAGTGCGGGGGGGGGATTAAGTATGAATGTAACAGAAGCTATGGTTCGAATATTAAAATTAGAAGGGATCGAGTGGGCATCGTGTTTTCCAAATAATCCGTTAATCGAAGAAATGGCCAAGCAAAAAATTCGGCCTGTTGCTTTTCGACATGAACGAGGTGGAGGAATGGCTGCTGATGGATATAGCCGAATAAATGATAGAAAAAAATTTGGTGTTTTTGTCATGCAAAGTCAGGCTGGTGCTGAAAATTCCCTTGGGGCTATAAGTCAGGCATACGCAGACAATATTCCAATTCTTGTCCTACCAGGTGCGCCGGCTGTCTCTCGGCTAAATGTAAGGCCTGAATTTCATGCAGCTCCTCTTTATAAGCATGTTACAAAGCAAATAGAAACTATCTATACCGTAGAAGAGGTTATACCTGTAATGCGAAGAGCATTCAATGCACTGCGTAATGGGCCTCCAGGGCCAGTAGTTGTAGAAACGCCAAGTGATATTGCTTCAAAAGAGATTTCTGATGAACTTTTTTCAACTTATGCTTCTCCACAAATAGCCGTAACAGTTCCTAGTAGAAGTAATATTAAAGAAGCAGTAAAAGTACTTCTTGGAGCAAAAAAGCCGGTTATTTGGGCAGGCCAAGGTGTTTTATTTGCTCAGGCATCAGAACAATTACAAGAATTAGCAGAACTAACTGAGATACCGGTATTTACATCTATGCCTGGAAAATCAGCAATTGACGAACGCCATCCACTTTCGTTAGGCGCAGGTTCGGAATCAACGACACTTCCTGCAAGAATATGGGTACAGGAGTCAGATGTATTATTTGCTATAGGATCAAGCTTAACGAATACTCCATATGGTCAATCAATTCCAAGGGGCAAAAAAATAATTCAAAACACAATCAACCCAGATGATATCAATAAAGATCAGTCTGTTGAAGTTGGTTTAATAGGAGATGCAAAGTTAACTCTTGAATTAATTATTGATGAAATTAAGGGACAACTTGGTGAAGAAGGGCGAAAGGGGTCTACGTCAGTACACAAAGAAATTGCTGTTTTAAAGCAACAATGGCTAGCTGAGTGGATGCCACTATTAACAAGTAATGAAGAGCCTATTAATCAATACCGTGTGATTTGGGAAATTAATCAGAATATTGATTTGGAAAACAGTATTGTCACCCATGACGCTGGTGCTCCTCGTGAAGGAATTGTGCCATTTTTTACTGCAACTGTTCCTCATAGCTATATTGGATGGGGAAAAACAACGCATCTCGGATTTGGGATCCCGCTAATGATTGGAGCAAAGCAGGCATTTCCTGAAAAATTTTGCATGAATTATATGGGTGATGCAGCTTTCGGACAGTCAGGACTTGATATAGAAACCTCAGTCCGAGCCCAAATTCCTATAACAACTATAGTCCTCAATAATGGAGGAATGGCTACATATCCTGGGCGCTTTCCAACAGCTCGTACAGAATATGGTGTTTCTCACATGATAGGCAGCTATGCTCAAATTGCCGAAGGAATGGGAGCTAAAGGAATTGTTGTTTCAAAAACAAGCGAAATTGCAAATGCCTTGAAACAAGCACAACAATTAAACAAAGAAGGCAAAACTGTCTTATTGGATATTCATACAAATATGGAAGGAAAGCGATCAAGCTGGGACAGATAATTTCGTTTATTCTGAATAAATACGTAACAAATTTTTGAAAGTAGTAAAAGTATTCCTATTTTAAATTCTAGACTTGTAATTCTCACGATAACTATATTTGTTACCATGATGGGTATGGGATTTGTAATTCCATTTCTTCCTATATATGCTCAGGATTTAGGTGCTTCTGGATTTGAAATGGGAGCAATCACGGCCGGATTTGCTCTTACAATGGGGATTATTCAACCTTTTATAGGATCTTATTCTGACAGATATGGTAGGAAATGGTTTTTAACAATAGGTCTCATAATTTTCACGGTTTGTGGATTCTTATACGCTTTCTCATCATCAGTAACTGACCTTCTTTTCATACGACTCATCCAAGGTATAGGAGGTGGATGTGTATTTCCTATATCCATGGCTTATATGGGAGACCTCGCTCCAAAAGAAAAAGAGGGTCTTTATATGGGTATTTTTCATATTGCTGTATTAGGTGGAATTGGCTCAGGTCCTATATTTGGAGGATTGATGAATGATAATTTTGGCATGGTTGCCGCATTCTATGCATTTGCCACTCTTAGTGCATTCGCCACATTCATCGCTCTTTTTTTTCTTCCTGAAACTGAAAATGTAGTACAACAAGACAAAAAAAGCTCATTGTTATCAGGATTTAAAATAATCCTCTCATCTCGGAAAATGCAAGGATTATTGATATTACGTTTTGGGGTAATGTTAGCAGTAGTCCCTTCATTTATTTTCCTTCCAATACTTATGACCGCTACCTTTAACTCATCTGGTACAGAAATTGGAATTATAATAACCTGTCGTACAGTAATTGGTGCAATACTTCAATTACCCTGTGGATGGCTTGCTGATCGTTACAGTAGAATATTTCTTAGTAGTTTTCCAATGTTTGTCATAGCAATAGTAGTATCAATTATGGGAATTGCGGAAAGCTCTCTGCAAGTTGGAATACTATTCTGTCTTATTGGTGCCGGAGAGGCGCTATTTATGCCAGCTAGTTCAGCAATGGCACTTGAGAATGGGCGTGAGACTGGCATGGGAGCGACTATGGGTGTCATGAACACTGCAATGAACTTAGGAATGTTTATTGGATCTATTCTAGCTGGTATTATGTTAGATAATGTTGGAATGTCGCTTACCTTCGCAATTTTAGGCGTATTAGTTACAATAAGCGCGCTCGGAGGCTTACCTATACTAATTAAAAATCGTGATGAGCAAAGAGATGTTTTGATTTAAAATTTTAATTAAGGCGTTAATTACCTACTAGCTTAAGGACCAGATAATCATCTGAGTAATATTCTTAGCAGAGAAGCATTTGGTTGCCTCTTTAATCAGTCTAAATGTCAAATTATCACTTATACTGTACCATTCTATAATAATAAAAAAGATTTCCAAAAAAATAACAATGATACATATAATTATCTTGAATTAAAAATATGGATTCTTCAAAAAATATAAATAAATTCCAAAAATGTCCCGCCTGTAAGTTGGTAAACAGGATAATGACATCAATTTGTAAAAATTGTGGCAAACCATTCCAGAGCATTCCAGAGCATGCTCATACAGGAGATTATGAATCATATAAATACGGAGAAAAAATACGGTACGATTGAAATTTGACTCTAATTAGCAAGCAAAGCTTCAGATTTAAATTGATAAATCCTTTCTTGTTTTTCAATTAGACACGAGGAATCTTTAATAGCCTGCATGCTTGGATTGCTTCTTCTAAATTTTAATTCCCTGTCACAATTATGAAAAATATTTCATCAAGAATAGATTCATCGATAATCATGTCTTTCTTTGTCATAAAAAGTAAGGCAGATGCCCATCATTTATCTGGGCCTATATATCGTCCTTCATGCCTATAGCTCCTATCGAAAATTTCAAGTACACTGCTTCTTGGATTTAACGTATTGTTAATCTCAGTTAAAAGATTCATTGAAAAATGAGGGTAATCATGACCAGAGTTCCATTCCTAAGTAAAGAAGATTTGCCAATAGACAAACAAAATTTCTATGACGAAATATTCTCACTCAGGGGTCACGTAGCAAGACCTTTTGAAGCACTTCTTAATAGCCCGGAACTCGCCTCAAAAGTAGCCATGCTTGGAGAACATTTGCGGTATACAGGACCATTAATTGCCCCTCAAATACGAGAAATTGTTACATTAACCATTGCAAAAATATGTAATTGTCAATACGTCTGGACGCATCATGTGGAATCTGCAAAGGAAGCGGGCCTGAGAAAAGAAGTGATTGAAGCGATAAGGCAGGGTGGACCCCCAAGGAGACTTCTTCCCAAAGAAAGTGTCTATATTCAATTTACTAGAGAGCTTTTGGAAGATAAGCAAATCAGAGATACTACCTATGCTGCTGTGGAGCACTTATTGGGACAACAAGTAACAGTTGATCTTGTAATTATTATTGGATATTACACGATGCTATGCTTATCAATAAATGCACTAGAAGTTAATCTAGAAGATGAAATCATTCCAGATTTAGAACAATAGAATTTTTATTGTCGATTCAATTTTGGCAAATGGATTTCGGTAATCATTCGCCAATCACCATTTTTTGTATATTTGTATAACAGCAATAAATGCCCTGAAGCGCCTTTTTCTGTATAGATAATATTTGATGGTTGCTTTTTTTGGAATTTTTAAATAGTGTACAGTATTCTATTATAAGAAATTTACCCCCAATGGAGGATAGTTAAATGCCACGAGGTGGAGCACGCCTTGGAGCTGGTAGACCTAAAGGGCAAGGAAAATACCAAGAAGCAACAAAGCCAGTTCGAGTTCCAGAAAGTATGGTTTGGGAGATATTAGAATACGCTAAAGCTCAGGGATACCGGTTGCCATTGTTTGCGTGCGCAGTGCAAGCTGGGTTTCCGTCACCTGCTGACGATTACATGGAAGGAAAGCTAGACCTTAACAATCACCTTATCAAGCATCCCACTGCCACATTTTTTGTGCGGGTAGCGGGTATGTCAATGATCAAAGCTGGTATTCATCCTGGTGATATTTTGGTAGTAGACCGTAGTCTTGAAGTCGTTCATGGAAAAATTGTCATCGCCGCATTAGATGGGCAGCTTACTGTTAAGCGATTACATAAATCATCACAAGGCACCTATCTTATGCCTGAAAATGATGAGTATGAACCTATCAAAATCGAAGAGGGAAACGATGTGGTTATTTGGGGTATAGTCACCAGTGTAGTTCACGAAGTATGAGTATATTTATGCTGATTGATTGTAACAATTTCTACGTATCTTGCGAACGAGTATTTAATCCTGCTTTGCAGGGAAAACCAATTGTCGTACTTTCTAATAATGATGGTTGTGTAGTTGCCCGCTCGAATGAAACAAAGGTGCTTGGCATTCCTATGGGTGCACCCTATTATCAGCAAAAACCTGCGATAGAGAAGAATAAAATAGAGGTTTTTTCCTCGAACTATCAATTGTACGGTGACATGTCGCAACGTGTTATGGAATCAATAAGTATACTGGTGCCGGATCTTGACATTGAAGTATATTCCATTGATGAGGCTTTTCTGCATCTTGATGGATTTGCGAAATATGATTTATTCACTTTTGCCGCAGATATCAGAAGTAAAATTTTTAAGTGGACTGGTATTCCGACATCCATTGGTATTGCGCCGACGAAAACTCTGGCAAAAATTGCTAACCATGTAGCAAAGAAAACAATTAATGGTGTATTTGATATGCGTGCGTGCTATTTACAGGAGCAGATCATGGCTGATTTACCAGTTGAGGAACTATGGGGGATATCACATCGATGGGGTAAAAAACTCAATACATTGGGAATAAATACGGCGCTTAACCTAAGGAATGCAAATACACAATTTATTCGCAACCACTTTGGTGTTGCAGTGGAAAGAATTGTCTATGAACTGCAAGGATTATCCTGTTTTAATATTGCTAAGGCATTACCTAGAAAGACTATTATATCCTCGAAATCATTTGGAAAACGGATTGCGGATCTGCAATCAATAGAGCAAGCGCTTGCAACATATACAGCACAAGCTTGTGAAAAGTTACGAAAACAGAAAAGCAAGACACAAGAAATCCGTGTTTTTTTACAGACTAATCCATTTAGGCAGAATGACTTTCAGTATCGAAACGAAGCAAAGTTCATTTTTGATTTTCCTACATCAGATACCGCCACGGTGATGCGAGCAGGCAAAAAACTACTTGAATCACTTTATCGAATAGGCTATAGCTATCATAAATGTGGTATTATGCTGCTTGGTCTAATGCCTGAAGATTATCGACAAGGGCATTTATTTGAACGTTACGATACGTTAAAGCGCGATAATTTAATGGAAACATTGGATAGTCTTAATAGTTTAATGGGTGCAGGCACAGTATTTTACGCAGCACAAGGGGTCAAGCATGACTGGAAAATACGCAGTGATAGTCGTTCACCAAGATATACAACAAGCTGGAAGGAACTTCCAAGAGTATATTAAAATTCTCTAAGACCAACAAAGGTGACTATTAATTAATTCTCTACTATAAAAGACAAAATTGGTGTATATAAAGATCAAGGTTAATTTTGTGAGGTAAACATGAACGGTGCAGAATTTGTTCAGAGTACATTTCGACAATTAAGACGTGAATATGAAGCTGATTTGGCTGACCTGACTCAACACCAGTTAGCCTGGAGTCCAGCTGCAGGTGCTAACCCTATTGGAGCTATTCATTGGCATTGTATGCGTATTGTAGATGAGGGAATTCATCGAATAATCGGTACGCAAAGTATATTTGAGCGTGATAACTGGCAACAGCGCTTAAATATAAATGATGCAGCAGCAGGATCACTTTTAAGCGATGAGGCTAAAGGAATTACAGCAGAGCTGTTAGTTTCTGATACCTATGAATATGGCAAGCAGGTATGGGATGAATTAATTAATTACCTTGCTTCATTAACCGATGAAGAACTTGATAGGCCTATTGACCCTGCAAATCCTAGAAGGACTGTAGCTCAAAGTTTGAGTTATTTTAATTTACAACATGTATGTTGGCATTTAGGCGAAATAAAATACATAAGAGGACTTCAGGGACTTAACGCCATCCATGGTTAACTCTAGTTCTTGAAAATTTATTCTCTTATTGACAGCCAGTAGATAATGAATGGAATCATTCCTAATATTGCTAATATTCTCCACATAGTTCACTCAATTTGTTAATTTATATTGGATTTTCTAGAATCTCAAATTAGGTATTAGAGGGTAGGGCGCATTGCAATGAATCCCCTCTTAATATGAGCCAATCACTATTTTACTATATATATTAAGATAGTACAGAAAATTTGTTATTTTTATATTATGCACTGATAGTCCGAATTGTTAATACATGTAAATCTGAAGAAAAATGACCTCTGTAGAAGTAAATAAACACTCATAAAAAGTTCTTCATTCAAGTGTATAATTCAACGTAAATAAAGATACTTTTCCAGTAAGATTTAGGTCTAACATATATTATCTTTGATTAACGTTATGTTTCACAAAAAATCTTTAAAATCTATGGAATCATCAACTCACATACAACATTAATCATGAAGACAATAACGATTCCAATTATAATTACAACCTTACGCATAATGGTATTATGCCATACTATGCACGAATGATGGACTAAGTGAATTTTAAGAGTTCACTTAGTCTTTAATTTAGAACGTAACTGTTCAGTTTAAAAGATTCGAAAGTATGGACTCTTAGAATTGCCAAAGCACTTTTTTGGCTAGTTTATTTATTCCCTGCGTTGAGTATGCGTTAGAAAAAATAAATACTGAAGAAGTATCAGAATGGATAAATGAAATTGATGTTCCGCGCAATAAAATAAAATTTGATTCACGTCCAATTGGAATTTTATATGATTGACATCCAGTTATACGACGTCAGTTTGCCGTAATATTGTCAGGTCAACTAGAGGTAGGGCTTGAGGATGGATCAAAAAAGATTCTCGGGTTTGAAGGTGCAAGACTAGCTGACAATCTTACTGATAAAGAGCACGCAAGCATTGTTATTGGAAATAAGCCGCGCATTACTGTTACAATTGTTCTAAAGAGTTAAGATTGATTTTGGCACCTAAAGACGTTGATCTGTTGATCTGAAGTCCATTGCTTAAATTTTCTTGAGTTGCTTTATTTCATATTTATGCGCAATTTGCTTCAATTTACAGCGAAGACATATCCTTAAATATTGGAACATATATCGATAATTACAAGAATGATCGTAATCATTAAAGTAAATAAGTGGAAATTAATCTAATAAAAAGGTCAAAATGCTAAGTGCACTTAACGTCGGTAAATCTTATGGGGACAAAATTCTGTTCCAAAATCTCAATCTTAGTCTAGTGAATGGGGAGCGTATAGCATTAATAGGGCTGAATGGTACCGGTAAAACTACCTTTCTCAATATCTTGGCTGGTGAAAATTCTCCAGATACTGGAAGTATATCAAGAAAACGAAATGTCACGATAGGATATCTCAAGCAGGGAACAGACTTAGGTTCCGATAAAACTTTACTGGGCGAAGTGCTTGAGGAATCGCCTGAGGTGATTGCCCTTCGAAGTAGAATTGCTGCAGCTTATGAGTCATTTTCAATTACTAGCTCTGCCGAACAAAGTGAATTACTTAACAAGATTGGTAAATGGGAAGAGGTGCTGGAAGCGACAGGTGGAATTTTTACTGAACATGATGCAAAGACTATTTTGTCCGGTTTAGGTTTTAAGCAAAGCGACTATTTGCGACCTCTTCGTGAATTCAGTGGTGGTTGGCTTATGCGTGCTGCGCTAGGGAAATTGCTGCTCAGTAATCCAGATGTACTGCTTTTGGATGAGCCGACCAATCATCTTGACCTTGACGCAAATTTGTGGTTCGAGAAGTACCTATCTTCTTTTCGAGGATCTGTGGTGGTAACCTCTCACGATAGAACATTTTTGAACCATGTTGCAACGATGGTTCTCGCTATTGAGCCAGAAGAAGTTTTACTTGTGAAGGGTGGCTATGATGACTATATAGTCTTTCGCGAGAAGGCTCTTCAAGCTAAACAGACAGCTGTTGCTAGACAAGGGCGGGAACTTGAAAGGCAGATGCGCTTTGTGGAACGCTTTCGTTATAGTGCTCGAAAAGCTACGCAAGTTCAGAGTCGATTAAAGCAGCTTGATAAGGTTCAACAAATTCAGATGCCTAGGGCAACCAAGCGGGTCCACTATTCTTTTCCTGCACCAGCGAGAGCAGCAGCACAGGTAATTTCCCTAGTAAATGTAAGCAAATCATATGACGATAACGTTATCTACTCTGATCTGAACCTTGCTTTGATGCGTGGTGAGCGAGTGGCTCTGGTGGGGCCGAACGGTGCAGGCAAGACGACCCTACTGAGAATCCTTGCAGGAGTTCTCCCGTTTGAGGCAGGTGAGCGAAAGATTGGACACAATGTTACAACAGGTTATTACGCTCAACATTTGTTAGAGTTACTGAATACAGAGAATACCCTCCTACAAGAGGTTCGACAGGCTGCACCAGCGGAATCCGACCAGAATTTGAGGCGAATCCTTGGCGGGTTCCTTTTTAGCGGTGACGATGTCCTCAAGAAGATAGCAGTGTTGTCAGGTGGCGAGAAAGCCAGAATGGCGCTAGCAAAGCTACTTTTGCAACGCAGTAATTTGTTGCTTATGGATGAACCGACCAACCATTTGGACATAACATCTCGGGAAATTCTTGCAGATGCGTTGAGTGACTACCAAGGAACCATCTGTTTTGTAACTCACGATCGAACACTTATACGACAGGTGGCCAACAAAATCATTGAGGTTGATAGCGGACGACCAGTAATTTTCCCAGGCGACTACGATGGCTATCTTTATCAAAAGCAGCTAGAAGCCGCAAAAAGCGCAGATGCTTTTGTCGCAACGGAAGATCTTGCCGGAAACTACGCTGCGAGTGGGCATTCTGGGCAAGTACGAGGCGATAATAGACATCTACGCCGGAACCTTAAAAAAGAAGCTAGTCGACTAGCCAAGCGTGTTGGAGAAATTAATGTCAGCCTCGAGACCTACACGTTGCAGTTGACCGAACTGGAAACGTTGTTTTCTAGCCCTGAAAAAGTCGAAAGTAAGGATCATTTAGCTACGTCTGGAGAACAATACCGAGTACTCAAGACTGAAGAGCAGTCGCTCTGGAAAGAATGGGAGAACGTATCACTAGAGGCAGAGTCAGTTGACCGTAGGCTTTTGGAATTAGATGCGAAGTAAACTTTACGTAAAACTCTCTATTTAAAGTCGCTTGGGATCAAGGATTCATTAGGCTCGTCATGTATTTCCGTCATGCTACTTTCATAATACTGCCATAATGTGTCAACTGGTATTCTCGTTGATTTTTACGTAAGTGGCGATTTTAATTTATGTGCCCTATATGTAAAAATTCCATGCCCTGAACGCCTAGTAAAATTAATCGTAATATCTTAAAAGAGATATATTGTACAAAAAGAGGTCGTAAGGTCAAGTGCTGAGTAAGAGTTTTTCAGCCTTAAGAGCCTGCAATTTTTATCTTTATTCATTTCAAATTGCAACAAATTATCAAAAACAACACCATGTCTCTTTTAGGTTTACAATTACTTATTTTTTACCATATATACCGAGAACCTTATCAGACGATTAATTTTGATCCATTTACCTTCAACCATTCGCGACAGTCCTTGTAGTCGGGAATCACTCTACTAACTAACTGCCAGAATGCGGGCGAATGATTATGCTCATGTATGTGACAGAGCTCGTGTACTACGACATAATCAATAATATGATGTGGCGCAATAATGATTTTCCAGTTATAGCTAATATCACCAGATACTGTACATGAACCCCATCTTGATTTGTAATTCTTCAGTGAAATACTCTTAGGTTCTACTTCAACAATTTCTCCATATCGTATTGTTTTATCTTTTAGTTGTTGGTCTGCATGACGAAAATACCATTGGACTAATTGTTCTTTAATATACCAATTTGGTTCATTATTGTTGATATTTAATACTAAATTACCTCCTTTCAGTTTAATTCCAATGGAATTGCCTTGGATCAGTTTAAGGTGATAATTTCGACCAAGATAGAAGAATGATTCGCCACTCACATATTTCTTTTCTCTAATAGGCGTAGTATCACCATGGAGTCGTAATTTTTTACGAATCCATGGTGTGCTTTTTGCAATGAGCTCTCGAAGTCTCTTTTCAGATAATTTTTTAGGAATGGTCACCTGAATCATTCCTAAAACAATCTTTATTGATGCTGTCTTACGTCTATTAGTTCGAATTACTTTGATGTTAAGTTCTGGCTCAATTAATTCTGTCATCTAGTCTTTACCCTTACTTATTCCATAAAACAGTCAGTTATTGCAACAATAATAATTAATTATTGCTTGCGAGGCTATATATTCAACAATAGAGTTTCCTGTTACCCGTTGGCTCGGTAGAAATTTTTATTGGATTTACAATCATCGAAAAATATCACCAGATACTGACCATTTTTTACGTTTAGGTCAGACGATAGGTCGAATTCTTATTTTTGAATTATCGCTAAAAACGAATGATCTTAATCTTATTAAAGTCATTCGTTTTTAAAATAGCAGTGGTGCCGAAGGCCAGAGTCGAACTGGCATGCCCATAGGACAATGGTTTTTGAGACCATCGCGTCTACCATTCCGCCACTTCGGCATAAGGATGCATTGCGAGTGAATTAATATACATAGATAGAATTGTAAGTTAATTTTTTTGATATCTCAATAATAACGCATATGTTTAATAATAGAGTTGAGAGAATTATGTTTATAAGATATATTTTCCTTTATGGTCGTTAAATATGGTCGTTAAATTTGCAGATTTGCAAAAGAAAGCTGCGAGTTATTTATTAGATTCTCAAATAGAGCTTATCGATAGAGCTTATCGATTTGCTGAGGACAGTCACGCTGGTCAATTTAGAGATTCTGGCGAACCTTACATTGAACACCCCCTAAATACTTCAATTTATCTTGCGAATCTTATGCAAGATGCCCCTACTTTAGCTGCTGGATTACTCCATGACGTAGTGGAAGATTGTGGTGTATCTTTATCTCAGATCGAATCCATGTTTGGTTCTGAAATTAAACGGTTGGTGGATGGTGTTACTAATCTTTCCCAAGTGGAATTACTGTCTCAGACTCATGAATTTGAGTCTCGTCAACCGGACCACTTATTGCAGCGCTCAGAAAGCATACGAAAAATGCTTGTTGCTATGGCTCAAGATATTCGTGTTGTATTAATTAAACTTTGCGATCGGCTCCATAACATGCGAACCCTACAAGGTAAAAGCATTGATAGGCGATCAATTATTGCACAAGAAACTTTGGATATATATGCCCCATTGGCTCATCGTCTTGGTATATGGGATATAAAATGGCAACTTGAAGATCTTTCTTTTCGTTATCTTAATGAAGATGCATACCGAATGATTTCGGATTCCATATTCCAGAGACGTGCTGATCGAGAGGAATATTTGGAAAAACAATGTGAAATTTTAAGAGTGTACATGAATCCACATAAAACTAATTTTGAAGTACGTGGACGTCCTAAAAACATTTATAGTATCCATAAAAAAATGCTTAAATATGAGGCTCAGGGTAAAGAATATTCAGAAATAATGGACTTATATGCGATTCGAATTTTGGTGAATAGTACAGAAGAGTGCTACAAGCTTCTAGGATTGATACATCAGTTATGGCATCCGATTAATGGGCAATTCGATGACTATATCGCAAATCCTAAAGATAATATGTATCAATCTCTTCATACCAGTGTAATGTGTGATAGAGGAGTGCCACTTGAAGTTCAAATTCGCACAAGAGACATGCATAGGATAGCAGAATATGGTGTTGCGGCTCACTGGGATTACAAATTGGGGAGCAGAAGCGGAGATGATGATCATTTTGCAAAAAAAATGACTTGGTTTAGGCAACTTTTAGACTGGCAGAAGGATTTAACGAGGACTGACGAATTTATAGAGTCTATTAAAACAGATATATTCGGAGATCAAGTATATATATATACTCCCAAAGGAGATGTTCGAGGATTACCAATTGGCTCTACACCAGTTGATTTTGCTTATAGAATTCATTCTGAACTTGGGAATAGCTGCATCGGTGCTAGAATTAATAGCCAAATACTTCCGTTGGATACAATATTAAAAAATGGAGATTTGGTAGAAATAATAGTTAGTAGGCAGGCTCGTGGCCCTAGTTTAGATTGGCTAAATCCTGCAGCTGGTTTTGCTACCACTGCATCAGCCAGGCAACAAGTCAGACTATGGTTTAGGCGACAAGAAAAAGGCATACAGTTAGAAAAAGGTGAGGAAATAATTTCAACCGTGAAGCATCGTTTTGGATTAAAGATGAGTAATTTAGAGATAGCAAAAAATTTTGAATTTTCTAGCGATCAGGAGTTAATGATAGCCCTTGGGAATGGATCATTTAGTTCTTCTGAAATTGAAAAATATATCATTAATGAAAATTCATCTAACGTGCAACTTGGTCAAGAAGTTGAATTTTGCTTAGAGATTATTGCTTGGGACAGAATAGGATTACTTAGAGATGTAACCATAATTTTGTCTCGCGAAAAAGTAAATATATCTTCCGTAATTACCAAAGAACATGGCGATGATACAGTTGTAATATCTTTCATTTTGTTAACTAAAGATTCAGTCCAGATAAGTCGTATTTTTCCTCGACTTGATAATGTTCATGGTGTTATTGATGTACATCATGTTGAATAATCTTTAATCGTAAAAATTCGCCAACGTTAAATGTTGTAGATATTTTTAACACTAGCAATATTCCCTTTCTTAATTTGAATGAGACTATGTGATGTGATCCAAATTAAGAAAGGGAATATTCAAAGATGCATCATGTCTATACGGGATCAGGATATTTATAAACTTGCACGTATTGATGATAAATTTTGACCAGATTTTCATCGTTGGTATCATTTTCAATAATCAAATTTGTCACTTATTTCAGGCTGTTAACTTAATTGTTAGATTTTTTGAAAGATAAATTATTAATAATTCTTTAGGTATGCTATAATTATTTTTCGTTTATTGTTTATTTTTTCAGTTATAGATTTCGAGGAGGAAGCTTCAAGTGCCTAGTAAAAGAACTGCAAGAGTCCAGAATCGTAGAATGCTTAGAAATCGATCAATTCGACGAAGCATAAGAACACATCGTACTAATGCTCAGCGTGCGATTGAAACAGGCTCTTTGGATGATTCCCGTACAGCAGTAGGATTAGTTACGAAAGTACTTGATAGGGCTGCGCACAAAGGTGTTATTCATTCAAATAAAGCTGCAAGATTGAAATCACGAATTGCTAGGAAATTTAATTCTGCTGTTTCTGCCCAATAGATAATTCTTTTTCACTAATCAACTTTAATCCCTGTATTTTTTATGATACATATTTGTAATAATGCATCTGCTTATTTCTAGTTTTTTAAATTTTGATTTAACATGTATATTCACGAATTTATTTAAATTTTCTTTTGCAGGTATATATGGATCCTATATTAATTTTGAAATATTATCATGAAATTGTCCTTAAGAAAGGAAATAGACATCTTTTTATTCGGCAGCTTCATGAGAATATAAATAAAATTCTTAATGGGTTTGAGGTTAAATCGTTAAAACATGGTCCCATGGTTACAACTATATCTTTGAACTATGAATCTGATCTTGAAAATTTAAAAGAACGTTTTGCTAGCTTGCATGGTATTGAAAAATTCAGCATAGGATATAGAGTTGAATTGGATTTAGATTCCATTAAAGCCGCCACTTCAAAATTGATTGAGGATATAGATGATATAGAAGGACTTTCCTTTAAAATTCGAACTTCACGAACTGATAAAGTATTTCACTTGAAGTCTTCAGAAGTTAATGAAATCATGGGAGATTTTGTCCGGGAAAATTATAATCTTAAAGTGAATCTTACTAATCCAAATATTATTGTGAATATTCAATTATTGAGAAATAATGCTCTTGTTTCTGTAAATGATGATATTGGAATAGGCGGCATGCCAGTTGGAGTAGGTGGGTTGTTGGCAATGATGCTATCTGGTGGAATTGATTCACCTGTTGCAGCACAAATGATGATGAATAGAGGCGCTAAGATTTTATTCATTCACTTTCATAGCTACCCACTTGTCGATGGAACTTCGAAAGAAAAGGCCAAGGAACTTACTAAGCTACTAAGCAGATATCAATTTGATAGTACTTTATTGATGGTTCCATTTTCACAAATACAACAACGATTGATCGTATCTACTCCTCCGGAATATAGAGTGATTCTCTATAGGCGATTCATGATTAGAATAACTGAACTTTTAGCAATAAGATATGGTGCAAAAGCAATTGTTACAGGTGAATCTTTAGGGCAAGTAAGCTCACAGACAATTGAAAACATAAGTGTTATAGACAAAGCCGTAAAAGAATTGCCTATAATCAGACCTCTTATAGGGATGGACAAAAATTCAATAGTTAATGCTGCAAGGCGAATAGGCTCTTATCCTGTATCTATAATTCCAGATCAAGATTGTTGTTCTCTTTTTGTGCCAAAACATCCTGTTACAAAAGGAAAATTGAAATCTGTTGAAGCAATTGAGGGTAATTTGTCAATTTGGAACATGGTCGAAGAGGCGGTAGCTATTACCGAATCAATTGATTTTCGTTGGCCTAACTAACCTAAACGAAGATACTTCTGCTTAGGTTAGTTAAAGTCTTAGATTAATCTGAGGACGGAAGTTTTTTAGGTTGCATTACTTCCATTGGGTTTCCATCGTATCGAAGATCACATTTTCCTGCTTTTGTTACTAAAACTACCACATCTCCATCTTCTGATTGATAGCGACGACCAAGAGTTAGCTCATCTCCACCAGAATTAGCCCCAGCAAAATTTTCTTCAGATCCTTTTATTATTAACGCGACATCGCCGTCACTAAGAGTACCATTTCCGGCTTTTGTAACTATCATCTCAGCTCCCGCAGGGCTTGCGTAACGTTTTCCAGCTTGTATCATGAACATTGCCTCCTCAAATAACTTCTTAAATTAACTATTGAATTTGTCGGATATATTTATATTTTCCTATTTGTTGTATTCACGAATCACCATTTTTTTCAGTACTTTAGTATTCTAGAGCTAATTTACTATTATTAACTCTGCTCCTTATTCTCTATATGGATACTTCAAAGTTTTCCGACTAGTCACTCAAACTTCAGAAGTGATTATTCATTGAGCCGATATTATAAAAATGCTATGGATTACAGTCAAGGTTAAGGCTAAAATAAAATCAATAAATCGATATTTAGAATTCGGATAAATATTCATAAGTTGACATTGCAGCAGTGATGCCATCTCCAACTGCTTCACCTAGTTGTCGAAATGAGTGTTGTCTTACGTCTCCCGCGGCAAAAACACCTTCAATATTGGTTCTCATTTTAATATCGGTAAGAATATGACCACCGAAATCCGTTTCAACTGCTTCTAATGCAAAGTTGCTATTAGGATGATAACCAACATATATGAAAGCACCATTAGTTGAATGTTCATACAAAGACCCATCTTTGAGGTTTTCTAGGAGAACCCTATCAACATTTCCATTTCCACGTATTTCTCGTACCGCGTGGCTCCACTTAAAACTCATGTTGGATGTATCAAATGCTCGCTGTTGAAGAACTGGGCTTGCACGGAGCTGGTCTCGCCTATGAATGACTGTAACACTATTAACAATCCTTGTGAGATATAATCCTTCATCTATAGCAGCGTCACCACCTCCTATGACTATAACATCTTGTCCTTTGAAGAAATTAGCATCACAGGTTGCGCAGTACGAAACTCCTCTTCCGGAAAATTCATCTTCTCCGGGTACTTCTAATTTATTGTGCGCTCCACCTGCAGTTAGAATTATTGCCTTGGCTGAATAAGAGTTGTCGTTTCCTTGAACTACCTTAATTGGTTTTTCTAATTCAAGTTTGACAGCTTCATCGGTTATAATTTTTGCGCCAAAGCGTATCGCCTGACTGTGCATTCTTTGAGAAAGTTCTGGGCCGAGAATACCATCGGGAAATCCTGGATAATTTTCAACTTCAGCGGTAATGTTAATTTGTCCACCTGGGGCAAGCTGCTCCAATACGAGGGTATTGAGTTGAGCTCTACAAGTGTAAATAGCTGCGCTTAATCCAGCAGCTCCAGCTCCAACAATTATGACGTCATAATCTATTTTCATATTTAATACTATTCCCTCAATCAATATTAACGCGAATTAACGCGTGTAGATCTATTATACAATATTACGGAATTGTGTTTCCAAGTATAGCAGTTCCTGATGCCGAAAACATTCCACCAGGACCATGCACGAGAGCAATTTTAGAATTTTGAGAAGGGTCCCTTCTGGACTTTGTTTGTCGTTCTCCAGCCTGACCCCTTAGTTGCTGTACAGCTTCTAGAATTATAAACATTCCATACATTCCTGGGTGTGTATAAGACAATCCGCCACCATTGGTATTTATGGGTAGCGTTCCATTTGGTGCTGCATGGCCGTTAAGAAAATAGTTTATTCCTTCACCAGGCTTTGAAAACCCTAGAGCATCTAAAGCATAAATTGGTGTATGCACGAATGCATCATATAATTCTAAAACATCGATGTCATTATGGGTAATCTCTGCCATATCAAAGGCTCTTCCTCCAGAAAGCTGAAAAGCTTTTGATTGATTGAAATCTTCCATTTGAGAGATCATTTGGTGGCCAACGGCCTCACCAGTTCCAAGTAGGTAAACTGGTTTGTTAGGTAAATCTTTAGCACGATCTGCTGTAGTTAAAATTATTGATCCAGCTGCATCGGTAACTAAGCAGCACATGAACATTGTGACTGGATATGCAACCATTCTACTTTCCATAACATCTTTAACAGTTAGCTCATCGCTGTGATATGCGGGATTCCATATCATTGCTCTTGGGTTTTTTCTTGCCCATAATCGTGTTGAGGTTGCTACCTCAGCAAATTGTTCTCTGGTGACACCATATGTGTTCATGTACTGCATCATCGGCATAGGGAATGTTGTTGGTGCTCCGAAGACGCCCCAAGGTGCTTCAAATTGACCAGCAGGGCTAGATGGTGCTGGACTAGGCCTGTCAACACCTACTCTGGAACGACCACTTTCACCATGACTAATCAATGCGTAGTTACACATTCCGTGATATAGAGCCATCATTGCATGCTCCATCATGATGACGAATGAGCATCCACCGACTGATGTACCGTCAACAAATCGAGGTTGCAGTCCTAGGTATTCACATAATACTGCCGGATTGGTGCCAGCGGTAAAAACAGCATCAATGTCAGACTTTTTCAAACCAGCGTCTTTTATTGCATTTCTTGCCCCTTCAGCATGGAGTTGAAGTACTGATTTATTTGGGAGTACGCCTATTTCATCACATTCTGCAGCCCCAACTATTGCGACTTGTCCTTTTAATTCTTTATATCCAGCCATTAGAATCCTCCAAGCATCATAATTCGAAACGGAGTCTTTTGATTATTAGCAATGTGTGCCAATGAAAATATATATTTCCTAATGAGTTTAATAATTTTTTAAAATTTCATCTACTTCGTTTTTTTCAGATTGACTAAGCTCCCAATCACTTGCTTTAGCATTGGCAGTCACTTGCTCAGGCTTAGTAGCTCCAGCAATTACCGACCCTACTGCTTTATGGGCAAGAAGCCAAGAAATTGCTAATTCTCCAATAGTATGATCTCGTTTGTTTGCCCAATTTTGCAATTGATCAATAAGGTCAAAATAGTCTTCACGCAAAAATTTTGCTGCCATTGGCCCTGTAGATAATCGAGTTCCATCAGGAGCGGGTTCTCCTCTTTTGTACTTACCTGTTAAGAGCCCACTATAAAGAGGAAAATAAGGGATTATTGATATGTTATATTTATTACAAAATGGTAATAAATCTTTTGCGGCTTTTCTTCTGATCATGCTAAATTCGGGTTGCTCACTTACAAATTGCGTAAGATGTTCGTTTTGAGAAGTTAAAACTGCTTCACATAGTTGCCATGACGCGAAATTCGATGAACCAATGTATCTAACTTTTCCGGAATGAACTAGATCATTTAATGTATTTAAAGTTTCTTCGATCGGAGTTTCTGGATCAGGGAAGTGAATTTGATAAAGATCTATATAATCTGTTTGTAATCGTTTTAGACTTTTCTCAATTTGATCCATTATATGTTTTCTTGATGCACCTTTCTGGTTAGGGCCTTCTCCTACCTGACTTGCAACCTTTGTTGCAATAATGACGTCATGTCGTTTCTCCTTAAGAGCTTTTCCGATAAATTCCTCTGATAAACCTTTACCATAGGAATTAGCTGTGTCAATAAAGTTGATGCCATCGTCCAATGTTTGATTTAGCACCTTGACGGTTTGCTCGTAGTCTATTCTTCCGCCAAAATTATTAGTTCCCAATCCTACAACTGATACTTCGAGACCAGAATTTCCTAACTTTCTATATTGCATGACTTTCTCCTGATAATATAATCTAAAATATACATTCTTTTTCAGATTATACACTGAAGGTTTAAGTTGTAGTAATCTCAGAAAAAGTGTAGTAATTGAATTACAATTATTGGATAAAGAATATTAAATTTTTGGAGGGATATATGATTGCTGTAGTTATAACAGAACCAGGAGTTTTTAAGCCTGAGAATATTTCTGATCCAGAATATGGCCCTGACGAAGTGTTGGTTCAAGTAAAGGCAGCTGCTTTAAATCGTGCAGATTTGATGCAAATACGAGGTCGATACCCTGCACCTGATGGAATCGATCAAAGAATTCCAGGGCTTGAAATGGCTGGTATTGTAGAAAAAAAAGGAACTAGAGTGTCGTCCATTTCTGAGGGAGATAGAGTTTTTGCTTTGCTAGGTGGAGGAGGTTATGCAGAAAAGGTTGCTGTTCATGAAAGAATGTTAATGCGCATACCTGAAAACCTTAGCTTTGAGGAAGCTGCAGGTATACCTGAGGTTTTTTTTACTGCATATGATGCATTATTTAATCAAGCAGATTTGGTAATGGGTGAATCTTTGCTTGTGCATGCCGCAGGTAGCGGTATCGGCACTGCCGCAATTCAACTAGCCCATCAAATGGGCGTTACTGTTTTCGGAACCGCTGGATCAGAAGAGAAACTTTCTCAGGCAAAAAAAATTGGATTAGACTTTGGTATTAATTATAATAATGAGGATTTTTTTAAGACTATTGAAAAAATAACAAATGGATCAGGAGTAAATGTTATTTTGGATGTAATTGGTGCCCCTTATTGGGAACAAAATCTTAATTCGCTTTCACAAAAAGGACGAATGGTTCTAGTGGGGGCAATGGGCGGTCGCTTGCTAGAAACTAATTTAGGGTTGTTGGGCCCTAAGAGGCTAAGGATACATGGAACGGCATTAAGATCTCGACCTATTGAAGAAAAAATCACTTTAACTCAGCAGATCGTGGTTAGCGTGCTTCCATTACTTGAGTCTGGAAAATTATACTCTGTCACTGATAGAGTATTTCCGTTATCTATGGTTTCTGAAGCTGTTCAGAGAATGGAAAATAATTTGAATTTTGGTAAAATTATACTTAGTATTTAATAGCTAGGCTAAATTAACTCTTTAATACATTTGATCACTTGGTCTATTTCTTCAGTTGTGTTAAAAAAGTCTAGAGAGAGACGTACAGCTTTAAGTTCCTTTACGGATCTTGATACAATGTTTCTTTTTTCCCAGAATATATTTACAAGATCTTTTGGTTCCCAATTTTCTATTGAAAAAGCTACCAAGCCAGTGCAACCATTTCCTGTTAACGGAGAGTGTACGGTAATTCCCTGGAGATCTTTCAAGGCATTCTTGGCATAATTGGCTAAAGAGTTGCTTTCCATTTCAATATTTTGTGCTCCAATATTGAAATGGAATTTAATTGCCTCATTCGCACCTGCAAAAAGTGCTGCGTTGGTAGAAGTAAGTTCAAATTTCTTTGCCGACAAAGTTGCTGGATCGTAGCCACCAAATTGATCGTACTTAAGGGCTGCCCTGCCTGATACTTTTGCCGGAGTAAGCGCTTCTATGAGATCTTCTTTGATGTATAAGGCTCCTACGCCTTCAGGTCCCAGAAGCCATTTATGTCCTGTTATTGCGTAGTAGTCACAATCCAAATCTTTTAAGTCTAAGGATATATGCCCAGCTGTTTGTGCTCCGTCTAGCAACATTTTAGTCCCATTTGCTTTAGTGAGCTTCCCTAATTCCTTTGCAGGCATCCGTAAGCCTGAAGTATACTGAATATGACTAAAGAATAATAATTTTGTACGTTCAGTTAATGCATTTTGAACCTTGGAGATTATCGAATCATGTTCTTCGTCAGGCTTTAGGTCAATTACTTTGACTACGACACCTTTTCTTTGTTGAAGATAGTAGGCTGGGATTAAAACCGATGAGTGTTCAAGACTGAAAGTTATAAGCTCATCGCCAGCTTGCCAGTCAATACCGTTAATTACTATATTTAAACCATCAGTGGTATTTTGGGTTAATGTTATTTCTTTGGCTTGTACATTTAATAGTTTCGCAAAAGAGTCCCTTGTTTCATTTTCGATAGAGTGTGAAATATCCAAAACTAGCGGACTTGTTGGGCCCTTAGCACTCTCAAGTAATAAATGTTTATGTATAGCAGATATGACACTTGATGGCGATGGTCCTGACCAACCGGTGTTCATGTAGATATTCTCAGAAGTTACTGGCAATTGGTCCCGAAATTCTGTAAATTCCATGGCAATACTTTCTCCACTTCATGAATGCTTGCCTAACAAAATAATATTATATACCGTTATTTTTGTTTAAGGTTATTATAATATAAAAAAGATGATTTTTATCGCAGGATTACGCATCGCTTTTGGCTTTTGGTAGATATACTTATCTACCAAGAGCGATGTAGCGAAAAATTTCTGCAAATTCGACACCATGTTCTTTTCCGAGATTGCCTGCACGTTCTTTAACTCTAGACATCAATCCTTCGACTCGTTCAGGGTTGTCTGACCCTACTTGAGAACGATGTTCTAATAAGGCATTTATTTTTATATCAATAGAAGATGATATGTCGATTACCTTGGGATTATTGCCCCCAGGTCCAGTTAGATACACTTCAAGAACATTGTGAGGCATAAAACCTTCTTTTATTAATTGCGGGAAAGCATGATAATCTCTTGCGGAAGGATAAATTGAGTCCAATGCTGCATCACCAGCAGCTCGGTGGTCAGGATGATTTATGTGATTATCCCCAAATCTGTTGGTTGGGTCTTGGCAAATAACAATATCGGGTTTGATTCTTCTAATCTCTCTTGATATGTCTTGGCGTAATGTTTCATTATTTATTAATTCACCATCTGTATGCTTTAAGAAAGCTACACTTTGTGCTCCAATAACTTTCGCAGCATTTTGTTGCTCTAGCTCTCTTGTTGCGGTCAATTCGTTGGAATTAATTGCTGGATCGGAGGTTCCCTTATCTCCACTTGTGCATAATGTGTAATAAATTTCATGACCTTCTCTCGCCCATTTAGCCAATGTTCCGCCTGCTCCGAATTCACCATCGTCAGGGTGAGCCATTATGATCATAACTTTTTTTTTATTTTCACTGGTCAATTTAGCACCTTCCATTAATAAAGCTTGTTTATTTGATAATTTATTATTTAGTTTAATATTTTATATAATATTTCTCCTAATTTCTTGCTGTCATGAGTGTTATTATTATTTTCACTTTTGATATTTGATGTATAAATTTGTTTTGTTAAGCGTTGACAGGTTTCAAAATCGTATTCTATTGGGAATTCAATTACGTCGCTAGATTGATTGACAATAACTCCATCAAAAACTATTGAATTACCAATATATTTAATAATTACTTTGAGGAAATCAGACAATCGGTAATTTGCCGTTTCTTCTATTTTATTCGATATATTTGCTATGTAAACAATCTTTGATTTTGAATTAGAAATTGCTTCCGATATATCTTTTACAAGAAAATTAGGAATGATGCTCGTATAGAGGTCACCAGGACCTATAATTATTGTATCAGCTTGATTAATTGCAGCAAGCGCTTCTGGATTTGCATTTATTTGTGGATTAATCCAGACTTCGCTTATGCTTGATTCTAGTCCAGATTTTCTTGTATCAATACTGGATTCATTTTCTAATACTTCCCCATTAGTAAGTTTCGCATAAAGGCTTGAAGGACTTGTTGCAACAGGAATCACCCTTCCTTTGATTTTCAGTAAAGCACTAACATCTTCTATTGCCAGAGAAAGATTTTTTTGATTTTTAAGTAGAGCTGAAAGTATTAATAGATTTCCAAGGCTGTGACCATTCAGTTCGGAATTTTTAGGAAATCTATATTCCAAAAATTTAGCTAATTTACTTGTTAATGGGTCATCACTTGCAAGGCTTCCTAGTGCTCGTCTTAGGTCTCCAACAGCAGGTATACTGAATGATTCTCTCAAAATACCTGTACTTCCCCCGCTATCCATTGTGGATATTATTCCCGTTAGATCCAAATCGTATGATTTCAAGCCAGCCAATACTTTAGAAGTCCCAGTTCCACCACCGATTGCAACAATTTTTGAGAAAGTTTTATTCATAAATTCCTATTAGTAAATTGCTCCAATATTCTTTAACTATGCTTCCTAGAGTGGAAATTATCCTTAAGTTAGTTGGAGCTACTTGAAGATTGTTTTTTGTTTCTATATACATAAAAATACATAAAATTCTCTTTATTAGTAAAGTTCTGCTTCTATTCCTAAGCAGTATTCTCTTGCTTCCGCTGCAATAAATAAGGATCCAGCTACAACGATTATATCGTCTTTTTTGATTATGGTTTTCGCATTATCTAAGCATTCATTTACCGATCCAATTTTTTGAATAAGTCTATATGGAATCGTTTTAGCTAGTTCGTTTGTATTTATTGAGCGAGGATGCCTGGACTGAGCTATAAAAACACTCTTTGGCTTTAGTTTTAATATTTCTTTGCTGATTTGTTTTACATTATGTCCTGATGAGCAGCCATATATAAGGATAAAATTGCTGTTAGGAAATAAATTTTTTATTTCATTAACCATTCTTTTCATTGAATAGGGGTTATGTGCTCCGTCGACTACAATCGTTGGAGATTTACTTACAATTTCCATGCGTGCTGGCCAAGATGTTGTTTTTAAGCCTTTACGTATGGTTGTATAGTTTATTTGATTATCTTCCTTGGCAATTAAATCCAGAACAGCAATGGCCGTTGTCGCATTCTCTACTTGGTATTCGCCAAGTAGAGAAATTTCAAATAATCTAGTTTCACTACTATTAGTTACCTTAAAATTTTGAATTGAATAATCTGAACTTATTAAATTGTAAATGTAATCCTTTCCTATAATTGTAAGCGAGGAGTTTGTAGAATTGCATTTTTCTACTATTTGCTTGAGAGCTGTTTTGCGCTGAGGGGCACTAATAACTCTAGAATTTTTCTTAATTATTCCAGATTTATCTCTCGCGATTAACGTTAATGTATTTCCTAAGATTTCTACATGATCGAGGCTTATTGAAGTTAATACACATATTTTAGATTCATCCAAGATGTTTGTGGCATCTAGTGTTCCACCTAGCCCGACTTCAATGACTTGCCACTGCATATTTAATTTTTTGAATACGTAAAAGGCCATAGTTGTTAAGAATTCAAAAAAACTGGGTTTTTCATAGCCATTTGAGGCTTTTATCATATCAATTTTTTCCCAGAGATAAGTTGCAGCATCGGCAAAAAGTTTTTCCGATATCGGCTCACCGTTAACTTGTATTCTTTCTCTTATAGTGTGCAAGTGAGGTGAACTATACATTCCAACACTTTTCCCGCTGGCTAATAATCCTGAGGTTACCATCGAAGCAGTACTTCCTTTTCCTTTTGTGCCTGTAATGTGCACTGTTTGTGCGTGTTTTTGCGGATTGCCTAATAGATCTAAAAAATTGGTAATTTTTTCTAAGTTATATCGTGTTCTCACTGTGATTTCCGAAATTCTTTCGATGTCAGAAAGGCTCATTAATTTTTGAATCGATTCTTTGTAATTCATGGATGTAAGTCCTATTGAATTTATTGAATATAAATTAATCTTGTACAGCAATCATACCTATTTTGGCAATGATTTGGAGGTAGAAATTGACGTTCTTAATAATACGATGCTACGATTAGCATTCTGTATCTTGGTTTTATTCAGCTTGTTTTTAAATATTGAGGTATTGATTTGTCTTATATTAATGGTCTTCAGTGTAGAGAGTGTGGTCGTAACTATCCCGCAGATCCCTTGAATGTATGTGATTTTTGCTTTGGGCCACTTGAGGTTGCGTATGACTATGGGAAAATAGCGAGAGTTATTTCTAGAAAAAGTATAGAATCTGGGCCTTTAAGTATGTGGAGATACAAAGACTTGCTTCCAGTTGAAGGGTCAGACTATGTAGATCTTGGCACTGGCTATACACCATTAATCCACGCAAAAAATTTGGGTCGTTATCTGGGACTTGATTATTTATATATTAAAAATGATGCAGTAAATCCTACTTATTCTTTTAAAGATAGAGTTGTAAGTGTTGCAGCAACACGTGCTCAAGAATTTGAATTTGATACAATTGCATGTGCCTCTACGGGTAATCTAGCTGGCTCTGTGGCTGCTCACGCAGCAAAAGCCGGGATGAAATCATTTATTTTTATTCCTGATGATTTAGAACAAGGAAAAATAGTAGGTGCTTCGATTTATGGCTCCACTGTAGTTACAATTAAGGGAACCTATGATGAAGTAAATCGTCTTTGTAGTGAATTGGCCGATATCTATCCCTGGGCTTTTGTTAATATCAATATGCGACCTTACTATGTCGAAGGTAGTAAAACTTTGGGTTACGAGGTTGCTGAGCAATTAGGATGGAGGGCTCCGGCTCATTGTGTTGTTCCTTTGGCATCAGGAGCATTATTTACGAGGGTATGGAAGGGATTGAATGAATTAGCTGATTTACGCTTAATAGATCCAATTTCAACTCAGATGCATATGACTCAACCTAAAGGGAATTCTCCAATAGTTGACGCTTATAATTCTGACGTAAACCATATTCGACCAGTAAAAAATCCTAATACTATTGCTAAATCCCTTGCTATAGGAAATCCAGCTGATGGGATCTATGCTATTGCTGCGTTAAGAGAATCTGGTGGTTCTGCGATATCTGTACCAGAAGAAGAAATTGTTCGAGGTATTCAATTGTTAGCTGAAACTGAAGGAATATTTACAGAAACAGCTGGCGGTGTGGTTATTTCTGGGTTAAAGCAGATTATTAAAAATAATAGCATTCAAAGAGATGAGCCGACTGTCGTATTTATTACAGGTAATGGATTAAAAACTCTTGAGGCTGTTGCACATACAGTAAATACTGTTCCTATATTGCCAACAGTGGATTCTTTTGCTACTGCAATTACAAATCGTTTGTAACTTCGAGAGAGAGGTGTGAATTATGGCAAAACTAAAGGTAAATTTTACTTTTTCTGATAATCTTGTTCTTAGGCCAGTAATCTGGGAACTTGGTCGGGAATTTTCAGTTATTACTAACATAAGAAAAGCTGAGGTTCGAGATGATTTTGGCTGGGTAATGCTGGAATTGGAAGGCGAAGAGAGTGAAATTATAGTAAGCTTAGATTGGGTTAGATCTACTGGCGTTCAGGTTGATCTTGTTAGCGGAGATGTTGTGGCTGGATGAATTTGAGATTGAGTTTATTTAATTAAATATATAAAATGTTTCTTCTAGTGATATATAAACAATAATCCCAAAGATTGGAGGTCGTGAAAGTGGTAATGGTTAGAATTCCTGGCCCTTTAAGAAGAATTACGGATAATGCAGATCGGGTAAATATTGAAGCTAATTCGATAAATAGTTTAGTTTCAGAACTTGAATCTGCTTTCGCTGGCATGTCAGAGCGATTGCTTGATGAGTCTGGCAAAATTCGACACTTTATAAATATTTATGTGAATGGTGAAGATATACAATTTCTAGCTGGGATGGATACAGAGTTGAATTCTGGAGACGAGGTAAGTATTGTTCCTGCCGTTGCTGGAGGGTCATAATCGTTCAGCTTATAAATTCTTTAATGAATTGAGTTAATGTCCCTTTTGAAATGTTTATTTGTAGAGTATTCATAAGTTTTTGGTAGTAATTTAAATTGTGAATTGAAGCAAGCCTATAGCCCAATAGTTCTTTTGAGCGAAATAGATGATTTATGTAACCAATACTGAAGTTCTCACAAGAAAAACATTCACATCCATTTTCAAGAGCTTCCTCTTTCATGATCATTGATTGATTTTTGATGTTATACCTACTATTTCCATAATATATTCCGCCATGGCGAGCTACTCTAGTTGGTAATGCACAATCGAACAGATCGTAGCCCATTGATACTGCATGGATAATATCAGTTGGTGTTCCTACTCCCATGAGATACCGAGGTTTGTCGTAAGGAAGAAGGTTGGCAGTATATGAAGCAATGTCATATACGTCTTGTCTTTTTTCTCCAAGGGAGAGGCCACCAGTTGCATATCCGTCAAAATTTAATGATGTAATATTTGACACTGATTCATAGCGCAGATCATTTTCGTGTCCACCTTGGATTATTCCAAATAATGCTTGATCTGTTCTTTTTTTTGCATCTATGAATCGACTAGCCCACTGATAAGTGCGTTGAGCAGCGTTAGATATAAATTCTCTATTTTCGTTAGGTGATGATGGTTGATCAAGCGCCATGATAATATCAGCACCAAGAGATTCTTGAAATCTTAGCGCTTCTTCAGGTGTTAAGAGTAAAATTGTACCATCTATATGAGATCTGAACTCAACCCCATTGTTAGATATTTTAGTGAATTTGGAAAGAGAGAATACTTGATATCCTCCGGAATCTGTGAGTATAGGTCCTTTCCAGTTCATGAAATCATGTAAACCACCAAACTGCTTAATGGTATCAGTGCCAGGCCTAAGGGCGAGATGGTAGGTATTTGCAAGAATTATTGAAGTTTTCGTGTTGATTATATCTAGAGAATCGAGTGACTTAACTGTTGCTTGTGTAGCAACTGGCATGAATGCTGGTGTATTTATAGATCCATGAGGGGTAACTAGCTTACCTGTTCGACTAGCTCCATCTCGATCTTTTACCTGGAAATTAATTGCTGACATCTAATTGATCATAAATCAGACTTCAGTGTGAATCAAGGTTGGCAATATTTGACATTTAGTCTAACAATCCAATATTATTAAAAATTAGAATATATTTATTAGGTAGTGATTATTATGTCCGGTTATGCAGTTTTACAGACTGGTGGTAGACAGTATCGTGTACAGCCAGGAGACGTTTTGGATGTTGAAAAGATCTTAGGTGAGACAGGTGAGCAAGTTGAACTGAATGATGTTTTGCTGATTAATGAAAATGATGAACTTTTATTAGGGAATCCTAAAATTGAAGGCGCTTCTGTTATAGCATTAGTACAAAGTCAACATCGTGGTCCAAAAATAATAGTATTTAAATATAAAAATAAGACACATTATCGTCGGAAAAATGGACATCGCCAAGACTACACAAGATTAGAAATACAAGAGATTCGTTTTGGTGTTGAAAATAAAAGACTAAATGAGAGTGAATCTAATGGCGCATAAAAAGGGTGGCGGATCTACAAGAAATGGTCGTGATAGTAACGGACAGAGACTTGGCGTTAAGTTATTCGGAGGTCAGGTTGTTCGTGCGGGGGGAATTATTGTTCGTCAACGGGGAACGAAAATTCTTCCAGGCGTAAATGTTGGTCTTGGACGGGATCATACCTTATTCTCGCTTACTAATGGACGCGTTCGTTTTGAGTGGGCAATAAAAGGAAAAAAAATGGCGAGCGTTTATCCTGAGGAGGCTTCTATTGAAGGCTAACATTCACCCTCGTTGGTTTGATGATGCCATTGTTACATGTTCGTGTGGTAATACTTTTGTGACTGGGTCAACAAAATCTGCAATAAAAGTAGAAATATGTGGCAGTTGCCATCCTTTTTTTACTGGTGAGCAAAGGATTGTAGATACAGAAGGACGCGTTGCACGCCTTAAGCGTAAATACAATCTTTAATTCGAATTTATTAATTCGAATTTATTTTCGATAATAATCTTGTTTTTGGTTGATTTATTGAATTCAAATCATATATATGGTGGTCAAGCCGTTATTGAAGGCGTTATGATCATTGGGAAAAAAGCTGCTTCACTTGCAGTTAGGTCGCCTGATGATTCCATATGGACTCAGAGCATAGAATTTCCTAAATTTGCAAAAAGTAAATTCAGAACTCTTCCTTTTTTTCGTGGACCTTTGGTGCTACTTATTTCCTTGATCCTTGGATCCACTGCGTTAAATATTTCTTCAAGAATTTCGCTTGGTGATTCAGAATATAAAAAAAATAACAGTATTTCTGATAATATTTTATTATGGTTTTCTATGATGTTTGCTGTAATACTAGGTGTCTGTGTGTTTTTCCTTGGTCCTCTTTTTCTTGCAAGATTATTAGAAGACTTTATTGAATCAAAGGTAATGATCAATGTTATTGAGGGTTGTATTCGATTGATGGCGTTGGTTTTCTATATTTCGTTAATTGGAAGAATGTCAGATATTAAAAGATTGTTCGAATATCATGGTGCTGAACATATGACGATTCATGCCTATGAAAATTATGCGAATTTGGATGTTAAAGAAATTGTAGCCTTTCCTAAAGCTCATCCTCGTTGTGGAACAGCATTTCTTATTACGGTTGCGATTGTCTCGGTCATAGTATTTTCTTTACTAGGGTACCCAAATCTACTTATTGCTGCTTTATCTAGGATTCTTTTGATTCCGATAATTGCATCTCTTAGCTATGAGTTGATTAGGTTTAGTGGATTAAGCAGAAATACATTCCTTGCAAAACTTATGTCTAGTCCAGGAATTTTTTTTCAACGCTTGACTACAAGATATCCAGATCATAAGCAAATTGAAGTAGCTATTGCTGCTATGAATCATGCGCTTGAAGCAGATAAATAATAGTAAATATATATTGTAAACTGGTATAAATTAGTTAGAGGTGATGGTTGGATTTTGGTATACAAGGAGACAATGAAACTATGTATAATGAAATAAATGAATTACAAGAAGGATCCGTTACAAGCCCTAAAGGCTATAAATCTGGAGTTACGTATGCTGGCTTAAGAGCATACAGTCCCGATAAGCGTGATTTGGGTATTCTTTATTCAGAAAAACAGGCTACAGTTGCTGGCGTGTTTACCACAAATCTTGTTCGTTCACATTCAGTTACTTTATCGGAAAAGCATATAAATTCTGGATATGCTCAGGCTATTATTGTTAATAGTGGTGTTGCCAATGCTTGTGTTGGGATGCAAGGCCTTAAAGATGCTGAAGAAATGGCTTCTAGTATTGCATCAAAATTTGTGATTCCATTTGAAGATGTTTTGGTTTGTAGTACAGGCATGATCGGGGTTGAATTGCCGATGGGCCTTATTCGAGGTGGTATCGAGAAATTAAATCTTGAAAATAATTTTGGCCATGAATTTGCTAGAGCAATATTAACTACTGATAAAACCACTAAGGAAATTGCAGTTAGTTTTAAATTTGAAGGTCAGGTAGTTACGATTGGTGGATGTGCTAAGGGTTCCGGGATGATTCATCCAAATATGGCCACAATGCTTGCTTTTATTACCACAGACGCTAAAGTTTCTTTTGGTAATCTTCAAGCTGCTTTAAAGCAAATTTCGGATTCTACTTTTAACATGATAAGCGTTGATGGTGATACCAGTACAAATGATACAGTCCTAATGCTTTCTAATGGAGCCAGTTTAACTTCTGAAATCCTTCCGGATATGCTTGAGTGGGATGTTTTTTTAACTGCTTTACATAAAGTATGCGAATATTTGGCGAAATCAATTGCACGTGATGGAGAAGGCGCCTCTAAGCTGATAGAGGTGATAGTAAATGAAGCTGCCACTTTGAATGATGCACGTTTAATTGCAAGATCAATTTCAAGTTCTTTGTTGGTGAAAACTGCTGTTTATGGAAATGATCCAAATTGGGGCAGAATTATGATGGCTGTAGGGAAAAGTGGTGCTGAAGTGAATGAATCTAATATCAGCCTCTTCCTTAATGAAATTTGCATCATGGAAGGTGGACTTCCAATTCCTTATTACAAGGAAGCTCTTATTGGAGAAATGAGGTCATCAGATGTTTCAATACGTGTTCATCTGGGCCTTGGTGATTTTAGAGCAGTAGCCTGGGGGTGCGACATGAGTGAAGAATACGTTACTTTCAATAGTGCATATACAACATAATTTTGGATATAAAAAAGTTATGAATACAGAAAATCTAGAGATTGAAAAATCTTCTACAGCTCCGTTAGTTATCAAAATGGGTGGGAGCACTTTAAGTGCAGTAGATACTACTTTTGATGATTTAGCATATGTACAAAAACTTGGCGCATTTCCTGTTGTTGTGCATGGAGGTGGTAATCTTATAAGTGAATGGGTCAAGAGGGCTGGTTTTGAGTCTAAATTTGTACGTGGCCTTAGGGTAACGGATCACTTTACCTTGCAAAATGCTGTGGCGGTTTTAGCAGGCTTGGTTAATAAACAGTTGGTAGCCTCCTTAACTTTTGCAGGTGCTAGGGCTGTAGGACTTAGTGGTGTTGATGCCTCTTTATTTCAATCAGAAATTCTAGATTCTGAACTTGGATTTGTAGGCGGGATTCCCAAGGTTGATACTTATATTCTTGATCAAATTATTAGCAGTGGAATAATTCCAGTAATTGCCCCGATTGCTTTGAAAATTCCTATTGAAGGTATGGACAATCAAGGGGGACTCAATATACTTAATGTAAATGGCGATTCTTCCTCGGGTGCTCTTGCTGCTTCATTACATGCACGCCAATTGATATTTCTTACTGACGTGGAAGGTGTTTTAGATATAGATGGGAGAGTTATTAAAATTATGACCGAAGAAGACGTAAAAGAATTGTTAGATAACGGGATAGCTTCAGGTGGGATGATACCAAAATTGGAAGCCGCAATATATGCCTTACCGTATGTAGAAAAAGTAAATATTATTGATGGACGAAAGCCTAATGCAATAATACATTGTTATGAAGGGAATGATACTGGCACTACCATAACTAGGAGTTTGTGAAATGGTTAATGTATTTGGAAATTCAAATAAGGATGAATCAAGTCAATCCGGCTTTTCATTTTTGAGTTTTAACTCGAATAAATTTTTAATAGGCTTGATTGGATTTATAATTGTAGGCGCCCTATTACTTTCTTTGGCGATAGGTATATTTACAAATTTCCTGTGGTTTGAAAACCTTGGTTTCTCAGGTGTATACAAAACTATTTTATTTACAAAAATATGGCTTTTTGCTCTAGGTTTTTTGGTTGTTATTACTCTAAGTGTAATTAATCTTTTACTTACCTATAAATATGGTCAAGGTGGTCAAATTGTACCTCTTGCCGATGAAACCCTTAATCTAGTTAGACCACTTATTCGATATGGATCAATAATTTTAATTTTTATAGCTTCTGTAGTATTTGCTGTTGCGTTATCTTCACAGTGGTCTAGTATTTTAGGATTTTTAAATTCGTCTGCTTTTGGTATAAATGATCCTCAATTTGAAAGAGATATTGGATTTTATGTATTTACATTGCCTTTATATTCTTTAGTACAGAGTTGGCTTTCAGCATTGTTTATTGTGTTACTACTTTTTACTGTTGCAATGTATTTTGCTCATTTTACTCTTCGTGGGGCAATTTTTTCACTTACTGGACCTGTGCGTATTCATTTATCAATACTAGGAGCTGGTTTGCTCATGACACTTGCTTTTGGCTATTGGTTAGGGATATATAATCTCTTGATTTCGCAAAATGGCATCATAGCTGGGGCTGCATATTCAGATATTCATGCTAGATTACCTGGACTTCAGGTTCTTGTGATCATTACTGTTGTTGGTTCGTTTTTATTACTACTAAATGCTTTCTGGGTTCGAGGCGTAAGAATAATGGCTGGTTCAGTTATACTTTGGGTTGCAGCTTTTTTGCTTCTTGGTACAGTTTTTCCAAGTGTTATTCAAAGGGTTCAAGTTAATCCTAATGAACTTCGATTAGAAATTCCCTACCTTGCAAGAAACATTGAGATGACTAGATTGGCTTTTGGATTAAATAAAATTGATGAGCGTGATTATTCATTGGTTGAGAGGCAAGGAATTTCCGAGGACCTTATCTTAAGTAATAGCACTACCATAGCCAATATTCGTTTGTGGGATCACCGCCCATTTGGATCTTTGTTAAACCAGATTCAATTTTTTAGGCCATATTATAATTTCCCTAGAGTAGATTCTGATAGATACGTTATTAATGAAAATGGAAAGGAAGTCAGTCGCCAAGTATTAATTGGTGTCAGAGAGCTAGATGTAGAAGGCTTACCTGATCTAGCTAAAAATTGGGTTAATAGAAAATTGGTTTATACCCATGGATACGGCGCAGTTGTAGCCCCAGTTACTCAATTTGAAAAAGGAAGACCAGAATTTATAGTACAAGATATTCCCGTACAGGGAGAAATCAGTATAGACCAACCGCACGTTTATTATGGTGAAAATAGTGAAAATTTTGTCATTGTGAATTCAAACCAAAGTGAGTTAGATTATGAACCCAAAAAGGGAGATTTAATTTTTGCTAAATATGAAGGCTCAGGGGGCGTTCAACTTAGCAACTTTAGTAGGCGTTTGTCCTATGCTTGGAAGTTTCGTGATCCTAACATCCTGATAAGTGGAGAGATTACGAATGAAAGCAGGATTCAATATTTAAGAAATGTCCAAGATCGTATTTCAACACTGATTCCTTCGTTAATTTTAGATTCTGAAGCTTATCCAGTTATTGATGAAGGTAGCATTTATTGGATTCAAGATGCATACACAACTACCGATAAGTATCCATATTCAGATTTTGTAAATCATGAAAATCATGATTTCAATTATATTCGTAATAGCGTTAAGGTAATTATGAATGCTTACGATGGATCAATAATTTTATATGTTATTGACGAAGAGGATCCAATAATACAAACGCAGATGAAAATTTTTCCTCAACTATTTAAACCTATTTCTGAGATGCCTACAGGGTTGAGGGAGCATATACGATATCCCGTAGATTTACTTAATATTCAAGCTCAACAATATTTAGTTTACCATATGACAAATCCAACTGAATTTTTCAATAAAGCTGATCAATGGGATATTCCCAATGAATTTTTTCAAGATACTTTTCAACTGATGGAGCCATACTATCTTACTATGAAACTTCCAGAAGAGAGTAAGGAAGAATTTGTACTTCTAACCCCATTTACACCAGTTAACAAGATAAATATGGCTGGATGGCTAGCTGCTCGTAGTGATGGCGATGCATATGGTAAATTGATTTCATTTGCCTTTCCAAAGGGAGTCGAAATACTTGGTCCTCAACAAATTGAGGCAAATATAGCAGCTGATTCTGTTATTACGCGCTTTTTCACTCTAGCTTGTGAAGGAGAAGCGCGCTGTATTCGTGGTAATCTATTGGTGATACCTCTTGCTGGAGATAAAGGAAATCAGCTTCTGTATGCAGAGCCTTTATATCTACAAGCCTCAGGTGTTCCATTTCCTGAACTAAAGCAAGTCATACTTGCTGATAGTGAAAGAGTAGTCATGGACTGTACTCTTAAAGGGGCGGTGGCGTTATTAACTGGTAAGATTCCAGTCGACCCTCGTGACACTCCAGGGGAGTGTCTAAGCGATAAATTATTGAATACTCTAGAAAATTTTGACTCAGGGTTAATTCCAATTTTGAAGGATGTTAATTCTGATACTATGGATTCTTTAGAAACTGAATTGAGTAAAGGTAAGCTGGTGGAGATTCAAGGTACCATTAATGAAATGATGAAATCACTTGAATCGCTTCAAAATTCACTTATTGGAATGAACAAGTTCTTTGGATTGGATAAAAATGAATAATTGGATGGAAATTGAAAAACAGTATTATATGTTTTGTGCTCGACGTCAGCCAATAACTATTGTTCGCGGAAGCGGATCTAGAGTATGGGACGATGCCGAAAAAGAATATTTGGACTTCACTGCGGGCTGGGCTTGTGATAGTTTAGGACACTGTCATCCTGCGGTAGTTGAGGCTATCACTAAGCAAGCTGGCACATTACTTCAAACATCAAATCAATTCTATACATTGCCTCAGCTTGATTTAGCTAAATTGCTTGTTGAGAATAGCTGTCTGGACAAGGTTTTCTTTTGTAATAGTGGAGCAGAGGCCAATGAAGGCGCCATAAAATTGGCTAGGAAATATGGTAAGGAAAATCTTGAAGGGGCATTTGAAATAATTACAGCGAACAATTCTTTTCATGGGAGAACCATGACTACGGTTTCAGCGACTGGTAATATTAACTATCAAGTAAACTTCCTTCCACTTACTCCAGGATTTATACATGTACCATTTAATAGTATTGATGCTATAAAAGAAAACACTAATAAAAATACTTGTGCTGTTATGCTTGAGCCGATTCAGGGTGAGGGTGGCGTGAATGTTCCTGACCTTAATTATCTTAGAGAAGTACGTTCTTGGTGTGATGAGAATAATATTTTATTAATTCTTGATGAAGTACAGACTGGAATGGGAAGATTAGGCAAGCTATTTGGATATGAATTGTATGGAATAGAACCTGATGTAATTACTCTTGCTAAAGGAATGGGTGGAGGTGTTCCAATTGGAGCATTTCTCACAAAAGAGCATTGTAATGTGTTACGGCCTGGAGATCATGGGTCAACATTTGGTGGAAATCCCCTTACTTGTGCTGCAGCGTTTGCTTGTTGTAATTATATTGTACAAAATGATTTGCCGGCATATGTTAATCAGATTGGCGCAGTACTTAAAACAGGGCTTGAGGATATCGCCTCACGCCATGAATCATTCATAACGGAAATACGTGGAGAAGGATTGCTTTTAGCTGTAGAATTAAGCAAAGAGGCTTCAGGCGACTTAGTTGCTGCCTGTAACAATCAGGGACTTTTACTTAATTCAGTTAGACCAAACGCTGTAAGATTCATGCCCCCTCTTAATGTATCAGAAGATGACGTAGCCTTAGGTCTAGTGCGTTTTGAAAATGCAATCAATTCATTATAATTTGAATTAGGGAGCTTCGTGAAAGACAAAGAACTTGTAATTTTAGCTTATAGTGGTGGTTTGGATACATCAGTTGCGATTCCTTGGCTGAAAGAGAATTATAATGCTGAAGTTATTACAGTGACGGCAGATTTGGGTCAAGATTCAGTAGATAATGATTTGAAAGAAAAAGCTCATAAAGCTGGTGCTTTGCGCTCATATATTATCGATGGGAAAGATACATTTATTGATGAATTTGTATGGCCATCGTTACGAGCGAGTGCTATTTACGAGGGCCAATACCCTTTAGCCACTGCTTTAGGGAGGCCGCTTATTGCTCGATATTTAGTTGAAATTGCACTTAAAGAGGGCGGAACCGCAATTGCACATGGTTGCACCGGAAAAGGGAATGATCAAGTTCGTATAGACGTTGGAGTTGCAACTTTAGCTCCACAATTAAGAATTATTGCTCCGGCTAGAGAATGGGGTATGGATAGAGAGCAGGAAATTGAATACGGAGAAAAACGAGGCCTCCAGCTCCCCGTTACCAGAAAAAGTCTTTATTCTATTGATGAGAATATTTGGGGACGTTCAATCGAGTCAGGCCCATTAGAAGATCCGTGGCATGAGCCACCTGAAGAAATATATTCATGGACAAGATCGATTACTCAGGCACCTGATGAGCCAACCTATGTTGAAATTGATTTTATTAAAGGCGTACCAGTAGCTTTGGATGGTAAATCTTTAAGCGGGGTTGATTTAGTTACTAAACTTAATTCATTAGCCGGATCAAATGGAATAGGACGCTTAGACCACTTAGAAAATAGACTTATAGGTATCAAAAGTCGCGAAGTATACGAATCTCCAGCAGCAATCGTCCTGCATTTATCCCATGCTGCCCTTGAAACCCTTACGCTAGTAAAAGAACAGCAAAGATTTAAAGCTTTTGCTTCTCAGCAATATTCCGATATGGTTTACAATGGATTATGGTATTCTTCTCATAGACGTGACCTAGACGTATATATTTCTAGCACTCAAGAGTATGTTACGGGCAAAATAAGAGTAAAGTTACAGAAAGGTTCCTGCGTTGTAGTGGGGCGGAGTTCTCCAAATGCACTGTATGATTATGAGCTTGCAACATACGATGAATCCGATAGGTTTGATCATTCTTCTGCCGAAGGCTTTATAAAATTATTTGGCCTACCATATAAAACGCAGACATTGAGGCAAGGCTAATAATCGATTATTAGCTTACTTGTAAATGGATGATAAAATTAAATACAGCACTTAAATTGTTTATTGTTGGTGATTAATGGATTCTAAATCTTTTTTAAATAAATACACTGCTTCGATTCATTATGATAAACGACTATATCATCAGGATATTTCTGGCTCGATAGCACACATTAATATGCTTTCCATTCAGGGTATTGTCGAAAAAGAAGACGCAGACCTCATTGTTAGTGGACTTAAGCAAATACTTTCTGAAATTGAATCTGGGAATTTTAAATGGAATGAACAATTAGAAGACATTCATATGAATGTAGAATCACGATTGTTTGAAATAATTGGAGATACAGCTGGGAAATTACATACTGGAAGATCTAGGAATGATCAGGTTGTAACGGATTTAAGACTCTACGTTAAAGATGTAGTTGATTCAACTATTTTATCTATAAAAGATTTGCAAATTGCTTTATTGGAACAGGCAGATAATCATGTTGAGACATTAATGCCAGGATACACGCACCTTCAGCGAGCACAACCAGTTATTTTAAGTCACCATCTTCTGGCATATTTTGAAATGTTGGATAGAGATCAGAAAAGATTTGAAAGAGTTAAGGAAACTGCTGATGTGCTGCCGTTAGGAAGTGGAGCTTTGGCCGGATCACCATACCCAATTGATAGAAATCTAGTTGCTAAAGAACTGGGTTTTTCGCGTATTTCTAATAATAGCATGGATGCAGTTTCAGATAGAGATTTTGTTATTGAGTTTTTATTTGCCGCTTCTATTTGCATGGCTCATCTTTCTCGTTTGGCAGAGGAAGTTATTATTTGGTCTTCTCAAGAATTTGGGTTTATAAAACTTAACGAACATCATACTACTGGAAGTAGTATGATGCCTCAAAAACATAATCCTGATTTAGCAGAACTTGCAAGAGGTAGGGTTGGTAGAGTTTATGGCAATTTGATTGGTATTCTGACCACTATAAAAGGGTTACCTTTAACTTATAATCGTGATCTTCAAGAAGACAAAGAGGGATTATTTGATACGGTAGATGTTTTAAATCAAACTTTATTTGCATTTCAAATTATGATTCAGAAAGCTAAGTTTGATACTGATCGAATGCTAGATGCCACGAATGAAGGTTACATGCTAGCTACGGATCTTGCTGATTATCTTGTAGGAAAGGGTGTGCCATTTCGAGAAGCACATGGTATTGTAATCAATTTATGTGACTATGCTTCAAAAAACAGAAATTCCTTTTCTGATTTAACTTTGGAGGAGTTTCAAAAATTTTCAATGAAGTTTGATACTGATGTCAAGAATATTTCTATACAAACATCAGTTAATGGTAGAAATAGCTATGGTGGCACTTCTCCTGATCAAGTGCGCCAATCTATTCGTGTTGCTTGGAAAAAAGTCTTAGGTTAGATGTGCTTAAATTAGTGCCTTGTTAGTTTTTATTTTCATAAATAGAATTGGAGTTTTAATGGACTTTAATGATTTTTCCAAAATATTTCCTCGTTCTGCTATTGCGGATAGTGATGGCAATCTTATTCTTGGCGGAATAAGAGTTCATGATTTGGTTGAGAATTTTGGTACACCTTTATATGTGATTTGCGAGGAGACATTATTAAAACAATGTAATGATTTTGTAGAAGCATTTCAAAAAAGGCATAAAGATATACTTGTTGCATATGCTTCAAAGGCCTATCTTGGTCCAGCATTGGCTCAAATTATTTCCCAACAGGGACTTGGATTAGATATTGTTTCAGGCGGTGAACTTGGTGTTGCTAAGCTTGTTGGATTTCCACCTGAAACAATATATTTTCATGGAAATAACAAGATATATAATGAACTGCATGATGCTGTAAGCTACGGTGTTGGTCGTGTTGTTTTAGATGGTGAAACTGAATTTAGATTTCTTGAGGAAATTGCCTCTGAATTGAATGTAATTCAGGATGTAATGATTCGAGTTAATCCAAGCGTTGATCCTCATACGCATTCTCACACTACTACAGGAATTCTAGATAGTAAGTTTGGTGTTCCTATTGAGACAGGACAAGCTGCAGATTTACTAAGAAAAGTTCTTGCCTCTAAGTCACTTAATTTGGTTGGACTTCATTTTCATTTAGGTTCCCCTATCTTTGAAACACAACCTTACGAGGAAGCCATAAAAATTGTAATTTCATTTGCGTCTCAATTTAAATCTGATGGTTTTATTCTTAAGGAGTTTAGTCCAGGTGGTGGTTTCGCTATACCTTATACTCGTTCTCAATCTGCTCCTTCTCCAGATGAGTATGCTGAGGCTATAGTTAGCACTCTAATAAGCTCCTGCAAAGAGAATGAGATGCCTATCCCTCGTTTAGTAGTGGAGCCAGGCAGAAGTATTATTGGTTCTTCAGGTGTGGCAATTTATACAGTTGGTACTATAAAGGACGTAATTGGTATACGTTCTTTTGCTGCAGTTGATGGCGGTATGGGCGATAATATTCGTCCAGCGCTCTATGGGGCCGAATATGAAGCAATAGTGGCTAATCGTATTGGAGAAGAAGTCAGTAAAAAGTACTCGATTGTTGGAAAATTTTGTGAATCAGGTGATATTTTAGTAGGAGAAGCCGAGCTACCAATTTTAAGTACTGGTGATTTGATAGCAATTCCAGTTTCTGGTGCCTATAATGCATCTATGGCTAGTAACTATAACATGAATGCTCGCCCACCGATCGTATCTGTTCGTGACGGAAACTATCGCCTTTGGCGTCGACGTGAAACACTTTCTGATATGATTAGTGGAGATGTTTGGTAAATGGCTTGGAAATTTATCGGACATACAGCAGCAACCGATTTTCTTGAAAAAATGATCCATGGTGATAGATTATCCAATGCTTATCTTGTAAGTGGTCAAAAACAATCAGGTAAAATGACATTAGCATTAGATTTTGCTGCTGCTGTTAATTGTAAAGGTAATCAACCTCCTTGTAATACCTGCGAACAATGCACTAGAGTTTACTCAGGCGTACATACTGATATGCAAGTTGTATCCTTGGGAAAAGTTTCCAATATTCGATCTATAGGTATTGATGATATTCGTGATTCCATTTCTCAAGCTTATTTGATGCCTTTTGAAGGTAATTATCGATTCATTATAATAGAAGATGCTCATGCGTTGACGAGAGAAGCCTCAAATGCTCTTTTAAAAATACTCGAAGAACCCCCTCCTCGCCTTATTATTGTTTTGTTAGTGTTTGATGTAAGCACCATTCTTCCTACAATAATTTCAAGATGCCAACATATTCAATTAGCTCCTCTTTCGGTAAAAGTAGTTTCTGAAAGCTTGGTTAATAGATGGGGGGCTACTAAAGAATTTGCAAATAATATTGCTCAAATATCTAGTGGGTGTATAGGAAAGGCTGTTGATTTGTTTTCTGACCCATCAATTATAGAGGCCCGAAACAGAAGATCTGGAACATTAACTCAATTAATGGATAGTAAAATTTTTGAAAGATTTGAATATGCTGCAGGCTTGGCTTCTTCTGATAATATTGAGATTCATGAAGTTTTAGATTTGTGGCTTATTCTCTGGAAAAATACTCTAGTATTTAGAAGTATTGGAAATTCCATTGATGATATTGATGCTTTTTTTTATAACAGTATGAATAGATTCGGCTTTTCGGATCAACAGATTCTAGTAATCGTCAAAGAAATTTTTAATACCAAAGAGCTGATTAATTTAAATGTTGATACAAGGCTTGCATTGGAACAACTTATGCTTTCTTTTCCTCTTACCGTAAAAGGTGTGTAGTGTAATTCTATAAGTTATTTTAATGAGAATAGTCAATCTGATCTAATAGTTATTAATCAAATCGAAATTCTCCACTTTTGCCACCACTTTTTTCGATTAAATGAATATTACCAATGATTATGCGCTTATCAGATGCTTTACACATATCATAGATAGTTAAACCAGCAACTGCTACTGCCGTGAGAGCTTCCATCTCAACTCCGGTTTTCCAATTAGCTTCTACGGTGGAATTAATGATAATTTCTGAGTGGTTTTCTGCGAATGTAAATTCGATAGTTACCGATTCTAATGGTATTTGATGGCACAGAGGTATTAATTTGTCTGTTTGTTTCGCTGCCATAATCCCTGCTAATCTTGCAGTAGCTAAAACATCTCCTTTGGGTATAGAGTTATCTTGAATCATTGCTAAGGTCTCCGACTTCATTTTGATTAAGCTTTGAGCCTTAGCAATCCTTTTTGTTTCATTTTTTTTGCCTATATTTACCATTTGAGCATTACCTGATCGGTCAATGTGAGTAAGTTTTTCTGAGTTAAAAGAAATTTCTGATGATAAAAGCGGTTGTTGGTATGATTTTTTAAAATTAATATCAAATTTTTCTATTTTTGGTTCTTTCGCCAAAACTCCAGATTGAAATTGTGCTAAGTCGTTTACAAATTCATTTTCAGGAATTCCAGAATGACCTCCAACTTTTTTCCAAGTTACCATTCGGTTTCCGCAAATGTTATCCAATTCTTTCCATAAATCTAAGTTTTTTCCTCGTTTCCAATTTTTAGTCATAGTCCCTATTAAATATTGACTGTCGCTTAAAATTTTAATTTTCGATCCAATTGGTGTACTCTCAATGCTTTTAATTGCGGAAAGTAACTCCATTCGATTGCTTGTTGGGTGGGAGTCTTTTTTTACATTTCCTTGCAGTACAGTGTGCTGATTATTGGATGTTAGAAGAGCGCCCCATCCTCCATTTTCAGTAGATGAACTGTAAGATCCGTCAGTATATATTATAAAATCAGAAATATTCATATATGATATTTATCCGCCGATTGCATACATTTCGATTTTAGATTTTTTAGTGGAATTTGATAATGATGACCTAATTTCAGAGTAACGATCTTCGCGCTCCCCCCAAATTTTAGTGATAAATTGTTCAAGCTTTTCGTTAGATTCTTCTGACCGTAGAAGTTTTTTTATGTCATACCCGATGTTTGAAAAAAGGCATGTATATAGTTTACCGTCTGTCGATAATCTTGCTCTAGTGCATGTTGAGCAAAAAGGTATGGAAATAGAAGAAATAATTCCTATTTCTCCAATACCATCCGTGAAGCGATATCTACTTGCCACCTCACCCTTATAATTTTCATCTATTGCTTCTATTGGAAATTCTTTTTGGATTATTTGTATGATTTCCTCAGCAGTAAGTACATGTTCTTTTTTCCACTCGTTTAGAGTTCCAACATCCATATATTCAATAAAACGTAAAATATGATTGCTGCCTTTATATTTTCTTACTAAGGGTAATATAGAATCCTCGTTTACCCCTTTTTTAACAACTACATTGATTTTTACGGGTTTGAAACCAACTTTTACTGCCTCATCGATTCCTGTTAAAACTGTTTCAGGTTCAAAGTTTCGACCATTCATTTCCTTGAATATTTTTGGATCAAGGGAGTCGAGGCTAACGGTGATACGATCTAATCCTGCATCTTTTAGATTTTTTGCCATGCTAGGTAGTAAATAGCCATTAGTGGTCATTGTTAAGTCCGTTAAACCATCAATTTGAGATAAAGAAGAAATAAGATTCGGTATACCAGTTCGTACTAGCGGTTCTCCTCCAGTTATTCTTATTTTATTAACCCCAACACCAACAAATATTTTTGCAACCCTTTCTATTTCTTCAAAGCTGAGAATCTGTTCTTTGTTTAGGAATTTATATTTGTATCCATAAATTTCAGCTGGCATGCAATAAGGACACCTGAAGTTACATCGGTCAGTTACCGATATTCTAAGATCGCGAAGTGGGCGTTGATGTGTATCTAATAATTCCATTGGATTTACTTAGCTTCCTTGAATTTTATTAATTTAAAATAGCTTCCTTAAGTATAAAGTCAGAAAGCTTTTTCGCTGCCTGACCTCTATGACTTATTTTATTCTTTACTTTTTCAGATATTTCCGCCATAGTTTTTTCTAATTCAGGTATTAAGAAAATCGGATCATACCCAAATCCATTATAACCCTGAGGAGTAGATGTGATAATACCTTCACATATTCCTTCTGATATACCAATTACTTTTGAAGGGTCTGAAAGCACTAAGCAGCATCTATAGCGTGCATTTCTTTGATTTAGTGGATATTCAGAAAGAAGTGATAATAGCAAGTTAAGCCTATCAGCATCGGTTGCGTCTTCTCCTGCGAATCTTTTTGAATGAATTCCTGGCTTGCCCCCAAGAGCATCTACTTCTAATCCCGAATCATCAGCTATAGTTAATAGGCCACTAGCTTTCGCATAAAAGTTAGACTTGATTACTGCATTTTCCTCGAAAGTGCTTCCTGTCTCTTCAACGTCTTCGTTAATTCCTAAATCGCTGAGAGAAACAAATGTGTGAGGTAATACCTTCATTAGTTTCGATAAATCCCTAGCTTTCCCCTGGTTTGTTGTAGCAATAAGAATTTTTAATTTTTTCATTTTATTAAAATATTATTCCATGTCAGGAGAATAAATACCTTGACGGGCTGCACTTGTTAATTTAGCTCTATGGATGAAAGCATCTTGAGCCGCTTTTACATTGTTGGATTTGCCACCCCATGTTTTTAATGGTGAAGCTTGAAGACCTCTGCCAAATGAAAAACTCAATTGCCACGGAGAATTAATTTCAGCTGCTCTTTTATTTATAGCATTTAGGTTTGCTGTAGCCTCCTGATCGCTTTGTCCACCTGACAAAAAAACAATACCAGGAACTGCTGAAGGGACCGATTTACTAAAACACTCAATTGTCTTCTTGGCAACTTCTTCTGCATCGGCTCGATTTTCAGCTGTACTGCCAGATAAAATCATACTTGGTTTAAGTAAAGTTCCTTCTAGGGCAACTTTTTGTCGATATAGTTGAGCATATACCTCTTCTAACGTTGCTTTGCTTACTTCAAGGCAACGATTGATACTATGATTGCCATCGATAAGCACCTCTGGCTCTATAATTGGAACTAATCCTGCTTCTTGGCTTAATGCCGCAAAGCGAGCAAGTGCATGAGCGTTAGTTTCAATGCAGTAGTTGCTTGGCATGTCATCCCCGATGGCTATAACTCCTCGCCATTTTGTAAATACAGCACCTATTTCAGCATACTCATTAAGCCTGTCTCTCAGTCCATCAAGGCCCTCTGTGACTAATTCATTTAAAGCAGATGATAAAGGTTGTGTTCCTTTGTCTACTTTTATGCCTGGCAATATTCCCTGATTTAATAAAACTTTTACTAGTGGCGTGCCATCTGATCCATTTTGACGAATTGTTTCGTCAAATAGTATTATTCCACTTATGTAATTGGATGCATCTTTGGCATTCATGAGCAGTTCACGATAATTGCGTCTATTATCTTCGGTTGATTCAACATTAATGCTGTCAAATCGACGTTTAATTGTTCCGCCACTTTCGTCGGCAGCAAGAATACCTTTTCCTGGTGCCACTAAGGCGTTAGCTGTTTTGATTAATTTTTCTAAATCCATAATAGCCCCCTATACTATTGAAGTATGATTAAAATTTCGTTTTGGTTAATCAATTATGGTAGCTATAATTGATTCTATAACGTTTTTATTTCCTAACATAAGTGGTGTTCTTTGGTGTAATTGTTTAGGAATGATATCTAAGATCCGCTCTTTACCAGTAGATGCCAAACCTCCTGCCTGCTCAACAATATATCCAAGAGGGTTAGCCTCGTACATTAATCGTAGTCTTCCTTCAGGCCTTTTTATGTCTTCTGGATATAAAAAGACACCACCTTTTAATAAGTTTCTGTGAAAATCTGCAACTAAAGATCCTACGTATCTTAAGGAATAGGAATTTCTAAGTGTAGAGATAGCTTCTTTTGTATTTGAATTTAAATCGTTAAAGTTGCCCTCGTTAGTGCTGTAATAAGGGCATTTATCAGGGATAACAATATCTCTATGCGTTAGAATAAAAGTATTAGTAGATGTGTCCAATGTGAATCCTTGGACACTCTTGCCTATAGCTGTCACCAAAACTGTACTTGATCCATAAACAACATAAACTGCAGCAACTTGTTCGTTTCCAGGTCTTAATAAGCTAGTTTCATTAACTTCCTTAAGAGAGTTCCTTTTCCATATACCGAAGATTGATCCTATACTTACAGCAACGTCTATGTTGGATGATCCATCTAATGGGTCCATAAGTACTATATAAGCATGATTATCTGTGTTTCCTGTAATGACAGGCTTTTCTATTTCTTCACATCCGATTGCCGCAACTTTTCCGCTATTGGTCAATACATCTACAAATATATCTGAGCTTGCCTTATCTAGTTTTTGTACAATCTCCCCCTGAACATTTGTGTCACCAGTAGTGCCAAGTGCATCGATAATAGCGCCTTGCTGTACCTGGAAGTTAACACTTTTTGCGCCTTCACCAATTGCATATATCACTTCGTCAAGCCCAGAGTACTGTGACTTATTTTGAGTAAAAGATTGCAAAAAATCGCTGAGTGTATATGAAATTTCAGACACGATCAGTCCGCCAGTTTAAGATTAATTATGCTATGTATTTTTTAGATATGAGCTATTTCCTTATTATTTCTGAAGTTTAACAGGAAAATTTATATTTAAATAGTACCAATGAGATCTAATTGCCATTGAATGAAGTTTTGATAGTTTACCCTTGAAGGCTTTGTAGTATTTTCCATGTAGACCTAGATCGATTTAAAGTATAGAAATGAATTCCAGGGGAATTGTTGTCAAGTAATTCTTGGCATTGTAAAAGAGAAAATTCTATGCCAAATTGCTCGACAGATTTTGGATTATCTTGAATCGAATAAAGTTTATCTAACATAGGTTGCGGAATTTTTGCTCCTGATAATTTAGTTATTTTTACAATTTGGTTTACATTTGTTATAGGCATTATTCCTGGAATAATGGGGACCTTGATGCCCATTCCTATTGCCTTGTCCATAAATTCGAAATAGCTAGAATTATCAAAAAATAATTGAGTAATTACAAAATCGGCTCCAGCTTCAACTTTTAGCTTTAGATATTCTAGGTCAGTTAGTTGACTGAAAGCTTCTTGATGCGTTTCTGGATATCCTGCTACTCCAATGCATTGGTTGTAATTAGATTTGATGAATTCAACAAGCTGTATTGCATGTTGAAAATGTCCCTCATCTTCTGGAAAAGTTGTATAGCCTTTGGGTTGATCGCCACGTAAGGCCATAATATTGTCCACATTATTTTTTGTTAAAGAAGTTAGAATTTCATCGATTTCTTCTTTGCTTGATCTTAAGCATGTGAGATGTGCCATTGCTTCAGTGCCAATTTTGTTAACTATATCGGACACTAGATTAATTGTTTTTTCTCTGGTTTTACCGCCAGTCCCATATGTTACTGAAACAAAGGTGGGATTCAAGGATTTTAATGCCTCTATGCTTTCGTAAAGACTTTCAAATCCTTCTGGAGTAGATGGTGGAAAGAATTCGAAAGAAAATGATCTTGGGTTTTGTTGTAGAATATCTTTGATGAACATTAAGAAGACCTTTATGAGTACTTAATTAATTCTAGAGAAAATATACTTGATCAGCAATTATAAACAACCTAATAATATTAATTGACAACCTGATTATAGTCGTTTAATGTTGCACGCGGTTAAATTAGAGAGGTTTTTTAATTGATACAATCTGAATCAGACGAGAATCCAAAGCTGCCTGTTGGTGAGACGTATCATTCACCAAAACCGGAACAAACGATTTCTCGAGAATTTCGTGCCCCAGACATACGCCTGAAATTGCGTTTTTTCCCACCTGCAGTAACGCTTGTATTAGGAATGGCCATACTTTTGTTTATGGGTTTTGCTTTACTTTTGATGCCAATTTGTCGAGTTGACGATGGGCCTGTAAATTATTTTCATGTTTTTTTTACTGCCTCTTCAGCAATTACAGTCACTGGCCTTGTTGTTGTGGAAACATCAACATATTGGACTTTCTATGGTCAAGCAGTTATCTGCTTAATGATTCTTATTGGAGGTTTAGGATGGATGACTTTTGCAGGTTCAATATTAGCAGGATTAAAGCTTGTCCGTCTTGGCCCTAGAATATCCATATCTCAAAGACTTGCATTTCAGGAAGCTGTAGGCGCATCTACTACAGGAGAAACTATTTCAAAGCTTAGAGATGCGTTGATAATTGCGTCTGTTTTACAACTTATAGGTGGCCTTCTACTGTCGTATCATTTCAAAAATAATCTTGGTATGGATTTATTAGAGAGTTTGTGGCATGGTTTTTTTCAAGCAATTAGTGCTTTTAATAATGCTGGTTTTACTACCATTCGAGATTCAAATAGCTTGAGTATGTTTAGTAATAATTATTTTGTTTTAATAATTATGGGCTCTCTTATAATGTTAGGAGGTCTTGGCTTTCAGGTAATGCGAGATTTATTGCTTTTTAAGTGGGTAAATCGTGTTCATGTAGATACTAAAATTGTCGTAACCCTGAGTGTTATTCTTTGGGTTCTTGGTTCTGTTGTGATTCTAGCTCTTGAAAATAATTCCTCGCATTTTCAAGCTATACCATTGAGCGAGAAGATTATCAATTCTTCTTTTCAATCTGTCACAGCTCGAGCTGCCGGTTTCAGTACTATACCTTTTTATGAAGTTGTTCCTGCAACATCGTTTATTGTAATGTTACTTATGTTCATTGGAACGGCATCAGCTTCTACTGGAGGAGGAATTAGGTTAAATACTTTGGGGATTTTACTATCAACTGCTTTAGCCTCAGTTCGTGGCAGAGAGCATGTAACCTGTTTTAGGCGTGAAATTGATTCAAGGCAGGTGAATAGGGCAATTACCATAACATTTTTTGCTAGTGCCCTGGTATTTACTGTTGCCTTTATACTTTCTTTTACTGAACAAGGAGGTCTAAAGTTTATCTATTTACTTTTTGAGGTCTGTTCAGCCGTCGGGACTGTAGGATTAAGTTCAGGAATAACTCCAGGCCTTAGTGCAGTTGGACAAATTATGATAATAATAACTATGTTTGCTGGAAGACTGATACCGTTAGTTTTAGGCCTTAGTCTGATTGATAAGGAGCGGAAGCCGACGCCATATAGATATCCTCAAGAGAGAGTTAGAATAGGTTAGGAGTAAGAATGAGAAAAAGACAGATTGTTGTAGTCGGACTAGGTCAGTTTGGGCTGAGTATTGCTACTTCTTTTACAAGACTGGGGCATGACGTTCTTGGCCTTGATATTGACTCTTCAAAAGTTCGTGCGGCTGATGGTATTATATCAAAATCCATTGAATGTGATACTACAAATAGAAAAGCTGTTGAAGAACTTGGTCTTTCCGAGATTAATATTGCTTTGGTTGCAATTGGTTCGGGAAATTTGGAGGCAAACATTTTAACCACAACACTTTTTAAGAATATCGGTATTGAATTTGTCTCTTCTAGATCGCTAGGTGAAATACACAATAAAACTTTGGAGTATCTTGGTGTAAATGTACTTCATCCTGAAGAGAACGAAGGATCAAAGCTTGCAAGAAGAATTTTTATTCCATATTGCATTGATTTTATGTCCCTTGGTGGAAAATATGGAATTGCCAAGATCGTCGTTCCCGCAAAGATGTCAGGAAAAAACCTGAAAGAAATAGGATTTTCTACCGCCATAGGGAGGCGTGACTTAGCCTTATTAGCCTTAAGAAGGAGTGACTGGAACGAATTAAATCCTGATTTAGATAATCCTGAATTTAAGCTTAAAGAAGGTGATGTTTTGATTGCTTCAGGAGATGACGAAAGATTAGAAAAGTTGTTCTTTAAGGAAAACAAAGATAATTGAATTGATTAATAAAAAATTTCTTGTTAATCGAGCTGAATATAATATGTGATACACTTATATTTGTTCAAATACTACAGTAGTTTATTTATGAAAGGTTTATTAGATATTTTAATATTTGGTAGATTTTTTAAATCAGCAAAAAAGAGCCTGTTAGTTGCATTACTTGATGAGATTATCGATTACGAAGTTGTAAATTTGGCAGTAGCAATTGCTAAAAATAATAAGCTAGGAATCGTATTGGTGCATACTATGGAGATTTCTAGGGATTACCCCATAGATGCCGATTTACCTAACGAACGTAAAAATGGCTGGAAGTATATTAGATATTTTGAGGCACTTTTCAAATCCAATAGATGTAAGGTTGAATATTCAGGACTGATAATGGCTCGAGATGCAGGCGTTGCTGTTACTAAAGAGGCTTTGGTTAGGGATGTTGAAATTATTATGGTTGGGTTACCATATAAACACAGACAGGGAACGTATGCCTTAGGAACCACAGTTTCTAGTATATTGAAAAATGCCTATTGTGAAGTTTTGGTTGTCAGACAAAGTTCACCGAATAAAATTAGTTAATGAGAGTATAGTGTATTAAATAGATTTATTGAGAGGTCAAGTTGAATATTTTAATAACTGGCTGTGGCCGAATAGGCGCACAGATTGCTTCGAAGTTGATGGAATCTCCTAGCGATCATGAAATAAGAATTATAGATTCTGATCCCCAAAATTTTCTTCTTCTTCCTCAAAAGCTACGCCTAAATGATGTATTTACCTTTGTGGGTGATGGTACCTCTGAGAAGGATCTTATAGCTGCTGGTATAAATAAAGCAGATGTGTTTATTGCAGTTGCCGTAAGAGATAATAGAAATGCTTTATCTGCACAAAAAGCAAAGTATATATTTGGAGTCCCTAAAGTAGTTTGCCGTGTAGGTGATCCTGTAAAACAATCTATGTATAATACCTTGGGTCTAAATGCTTTAAGTCCAACCCTGTTTACTGCAACTCAAATATTAGAGGTTGTGTCTTTATAAAATGTATATAGTAATTGTGGGGGCAGGGAAGGTAGGCGCATATTTGGCTCGTGACTTACAAAATGGAGGTCACGAAATATGTATTATTGAAAGTGATTTAAATAAAATTCGACCTGCAATCGATATATCAGGCCTTGAAGATTCAGCTATTGTTCGTGGCGATGGTTCAGAATCATCCGTGATGGCTGAAGCAGGAGTAAAGCGTGCAGATATATTTATTACTACCACGGGCCATGATGAAGATAATCTTGCTTCTTGTCAGCTAGCAAAAAATATTTTTGGAGTTAAGAGAACTATATCGCTTATAAATGATCCAGAGAATGAAATAGTTTTCAATATGCTAGGCGTTGATGTGGCAGTTCGACGCACTAAACTTCTCTTAGATCAGATTGAGTCAATACTTGATTCACGTACTGATGCGAGATTCTTTTCGCTCAATGGTGATTATGAAGTTGTGGAAATGCATATTCCTCAAACTGCAGCGATTGTTGGGGGTACCATTTCAGGTATTCTATTGCCTCATGAAACCACAATTATTTGTATTATTGGTTCTGATGGAAAGAGAAAATCCATTGAACCGGAAACGCGAATTGAAATCCACGATGCAATTACAGCTTTAACACGATCTGACCAAGCAGAAGCTTTGCTTGAGTTTCTAATTTCTGAAGGGTAGTTACTTTTATGCGTTTGGGATATTTAGGACCAGCTGGTACATTTACTGAGACGGCAGCTCAAAATTATGATGCTTCATCCGAACGTGTGGCTTTTCTTTCAAATGCTAGTATTGTAGATGGGCTTAAGGGTTCAATAATTGACTATGGCGTGTTGGCAATTGAAAATAGCCTCAATGGAAGCGTTCCTGACACTTTAGATTTGCTAATTCATGAATTAGGATTACAAATAGTCAATGAATTAGTTATTCCTATTGAGCAATGCTTGATGGCGAGGCATGGAGCTGAAATTTCTGATATAGTTTCCGTTTATTCTCATCCAAATGCTTTGGGTCAATGTAGGATTTTTTTAAGGAACAATTTACCTAACGCTGAAATAATTGCTTCTATGTCTACTATTTCTGCTGTTCAACAAATTGACAAGAGCGAAAGATGTGTAGGGGCTATAGCCCCTAGAAGGGCTTCTGAAATATATGATGTGAGTATTCTTGCTTCAAGTATTCAGGATGAAGCAAATAATGAGACACGATTTGTTGTTATTGGAGCAAGTGATTCACCAAAAACTGGAATTGATAAGACATCGATATGTTTTTCATTTTCTGAAGATCGCCCAGGCCTGTTGTATAGCGCTATGCGTGAATTTTCACAAAGGAATATTAATCTTTTAAAAGTAGAATCTCGCCCTACTAAAGAAATCTTAGGTAGATACATTTTTTTGGTTGACCTTTCAGGGCATAGAAGTGATCGTAATGTTAGCGAAGCTTTTGATTTAATTCGAAAGCAAACAAATACATTTAAGATTCTTGGCTCATATCCAGTTTTCTCCAAGTAAAATTTACTTTATAGCTTTAATTATTTTGTTTATTGGTAGCTTTGTAAATTATTACTGGATAATTATTATATAATTCTGTAAATGCTCCAATTTTTTGTAGACTTTTAAACTTAGCTAAACCTAATTCGGGATAATAAATCCTCTCTAATTCACCAATATAAATAAGTTCAATCTGATATTTCTCAATTAGGCGCAATGCCTGATCTGTATTTTTTGTTGAATAAATCAAATTTACATCGCTTATTCGATTAGTAACCTCTATACATTCAAGAGTTCCACAACGTTGTTGCCTTTGATGCCAATCCCAGCCTATTACTGTAGGTAGCCCTGTATAAATTGAAATTCGCCCTCCCCACCTATAATTTGGCGTATGCCCCTCTAGGATTATCGGGGTCCCATTTATGTTTTTTAAGATCCATTTTATAGCTTTTAAATCATTTATTAGACTTATTGGCCCATTAATATCTTCATATACTGCTTTAGTCATATAATTGGTCCCATCTAAAGAGAGTGGAAGATTTGTAAATCTATCTGAAATACGGGCATTTGTTCCCGAAATCGGGTAGATTAATGAGCTTAAAAATAATATACAGAACCCGAATAGCCATATTTTTTTATAAGATGAGAGCTTACCTAAATTATTATTGCTGAATACTGTATACCAGATTGCATAACCCGAACCAATAGAAAGTAAGATCCAAATTTGCATGTAATACTTAAAAACTGTATTCATTCTACCGATATCTGTTTTTAAAACTACAATATCTACAGCAATCGCTAAGGCAAAAGCCAATAAAATTAATATAAGTGGGAATATGACTATAGGGATTACAGTTCCAGAATTATTGTCAGTTGTTTTATTTTTTTTCTGTCCAGGATTACCCAACAAATGAGTAATTACAAGAACAATAAAAAGAGATATTGTTGAGAGAATGCTTATTAATCCATACCCGAAAAAGGCTACTGTTATTGGAAATGTAAATAATGGAATTAATAGAAGATAGTAAAATTTATTAATTTTTAAAACAGAAATTAATTCTGGAACTATAGATTTTATAATAATACTTAGTAGAAAAATAATACACGAATAAAGAAATAATCCATTAATACTTAGAAATTGTAAAATACTTGTATGTGAGGAAGTTAATTTGAAATTTAGTTGATTGGTAGTCGAATCCGTTGAATATGGAAACCAAATTACTAAGGTTAGACTTGCTAGAAGTATTGAAAATATGATTGCTTGTTTTATCCAAGTATGATCGGATTTATTTCTTGTTAAATATTGATTTGCTATAATGGCTATCAATCCAAGAATGAAATATGTAGGAGAATCCCATGCGTTAGTAATCCTTAAGGCACCAAGCGTTAAAGCGAGAAATAAAATTGAAATATAAATATGTTTGTCGCGAATAGCAGTTTTCTGGCTTATAAAAATATTTAGCGCTATTCCAATGGCTAATATTGTTAGAGGTATTGCCATTAAATGCGCATGTAAATCTCCAAACAAAAAAGTAAAGAAAGGGAATTCGGTTATTTCAAAACCAGGGGGGTCAGGGGGCATCATTCTTGATGGCGCCCAATAATCAAATTTAGATAAAGGTACTTGTTTTATTATTGATAAGCCCATTTTAGATAATTGAAAAAGGCTGTGAAAATTCCCTATTATTAATCCGAAGAATAAAGTTAATATTCCTGAAATTACTGGCCCTGACGATTGCTTTAAAGGCGCATAGATATGTTTTTCTGAGAGTTTGGCAAGATTGTATCCTATTGAAAATAAAGCTGTTCCGCTTAATGCAAAAAACGTAGGAATAGCAAAATTATATGCAGTTGTTGGTAGTATACGAGTTAATTTTACTATCGTTCCCGTTATGAAGTGTCCAAAATAGTAATACTCCATATCTTTACCTGCAAACCAAGGATCGTATGGGGGCATGAATATTGATCGTACGATTGCATTCATGTATGCAAGATCCATAGGCTTTTCCCCTCCCCTAAAGGGATGCCATAAATCCGGATTCATGGATCTAATTATTAAAAAACACATGAAGGATAAAAGAAAAATCCCTTCATAGAATGCTATTAACTTCCAATTGATTTTAATAAATTTCAAGATTTCATATTTAATAAATATGAAAATGGCTAGAGAGCATGTGCTTAATAAGACTAAGCAGAGCATTATTGTAATTCTGCTATGAGGTAATATTTGGATGCTGGATAGTATCCAAGTTAGATATGATAGTATTAATATACCTAAAATCTTTGAAAGACCGTACCCTTTATCGGGTATTTGTTGGAAAAGCAAGAAGCTTATTGGAGAAATTGTAAAAAATATTAAATATAAAACGCCTAACCATATTAATAGATTTTTAACGGTACTGGAATTATCTAAATTTACTATATTTGACATGTCAGGCGAATTTGAATAATTCTTATTTGCCACTTGTGATCTATCTGAAAAAATATTTTGTTCTTGAGCGGTAGAATTTGTAATTATTTCAAATAGTTTTTTTTCGGTATATTTTTTTTTGTTTTCATATATTAAAACTAATGGGTGATCGTATACTGTAAAGCTTTCATCTAAGAACCCCATATTAATAGAAAAATCTTTGCCTGAAGATTGCCTTAATAGATTTGGTAGTGGCACATTAATTCTTGAGAAGGTGTCATCGCGAAATGTAACCCCTAAGCCCGATGGATATGATTTACTATAGTGAACTAGATTGTATCCAAGTTTTTCAGAAAATAGTAAATTGTAAAATTCCTCACTTAATGGATACCTGTTTGATAACCTAGGTATAGTGCCGTATAAGCGATGACTGAAGAAAACTAAGTAATTTGCCTCAGAAAGATTATGTGTAATTGATTTGAATTTTATTTCATTATCATCTTCATACATTGGGAGTTCCCGAATTTGAAAGTTATTTAAATTTGGAAGCCCTTCTTCCCAGTGCTCCTTAAGAATTATTGAATTCGGAGGAGCATTTTCTTGTAACCACTCTGAGCTCGATGTTGCCGAATGGGGATTGCTATAGATGCTATTAAACGCAAAGGCGTAGTAAGTAGTGAATATAATAATTAAACCTAATGATATTGATGTAATTGTTGAAAACTTAATTTTTGATTTGGACCACTCAAGAATTAAGACCAAAAATTGCGCACCATATAGAATGAGTATAGGTGTCACTGGTAACAAATAGCGAAGAAATTTAACTTGGAAGGAACCGGTTATTAGCAAAAATGGAAGAATCCAAGACATCAATATAATATTCGTAGAATTTTTTTTCCAATTTAAAACACCTATTAATCCAAATCCAATCCAGCATAATATTCCAAGTGGTGGGAACATGCTGGTTTTTATGTGTTGTGTAAGCTGGTATATATAAGGTGTTGTGTTTGCATATTGGCGAGTATATGGATAATCAAGAATACCGCGAGCCATTAAACTTTGCTCTTTTATATCTCCAAAAAAATTATTAAAATCTAATATTGCATATGGAGATGTAACAAAAAAGGTAGTTCCTATTATAAATAATAAAATTGTAAGACTTTTTACATATGCTGCAGCTTGATTCACGCTATTAATATTATTTACTTTATTAGTAGTGTGAATATAATTTGCTATGATAATTGGGAATAGAATAGGCATTGCGCTAATTTTTGTACTTATCGCAAATCCTACTAATATTGCTGAAATTGTACCGTTGTAAAATTTATAATTTTTCGCGTGTTGAATCATGAACCATAGAGAGCTAGTTGTAAAAAAAGTAAGTAAGGTGTCAACCGCAAAAAAATGACTTAATTGAATATGCAAAATACATGTGGAAATAAAAATTGCGGTAAGAAATCCTGTCATTCTATTGTGCCATTTCCTGGCAATTAAGAAACTAAAAAATATTGTTCCAATATCTGCTATTACAGATATTGATCTACCTATTTTGCTTAAAGCTACCAGTGATGGATCAGATCCAAGGGTTAAAATATTTCCTGATATTTTTAATAGGTAGATCGGTAAACCACCATAGGGAAACCAATGAGGATTCATTGGTGAATTATTTGGATCGAGGAGCAAAAATATATTTGTAAAATTCGGGAAATGTATATCATATGTGTGCATTAATAGTGCGCGTTCATCAGGATGGAAAAGAAATCCTTGATCCCAATCCATGCCATCTATTCTTAAAAATAAGGCAATTAATAATATCGGGATTAGTAATATGAAGTCATTTAAGTTAAGTAATTGGCTAAACTTTATATTTTTCTGATAAAGCCGATATTTGTTTATCATAGTTTCCACATGAACTAACTTTTTTATTAATCATTTTGTTAAGATTTCTTGGTTTAATTGTAGTTGACTCGTGATAATAATGGGTATAGTCTTTCGAGAGAATTTCACTAAGGGGTTTGATTAATGGCACCAAAAATATTTGAAGGGTTAAAAATACTTGATATGTGTTGGGTTGGCATTGGTCCGGTCACCATAAAATATTTTGCCGACCATGGTGCAACGGTTATCCATGTAGAAACGCGAACTCATCTTGATGTGCTTCGTATGGGTGGACCATTTCGGGATGGAGTAGTCGATCCCGACATGTGCGGTTTTTTTGCAAATTTTAATAGTAGTAAATATGGTATTACATTAAATTTAAATGATCCTCGTGCAATTAAGATTGCAAAACAATTGGTTGAATGGGCTGACATTGTAGCTGAAAGTTATACCCCGAGAGCTATGATAAAGTGGGGTTTGGATTACGAGAACCTTGTGAAAATCAAGCCTGACCTTATTATGTTCAGTTCATGCCAGCAAGGTGGTACGGGTCCGTATAAAGATTACCCAGGTTTTGGTGGTCAGGGTGCTGCTATTGCAGGGTTTAATCACCTCACTGGTTGGGCTGATCGTGAGCCCTCAATGCCGTACGGAGCCTATACAGATTTTATTAATCCGAGAATGGGCACAATGGCTATCTGTGCAGCACTGGAATATCACAGAAGAACCGGGAAAGGAACTCATATAGATCATTCCCAGATTGAAGGTGGACTGCAATTTTTGGCACCAACCTTTGCTGAGTACAGTGCTAATGGTGAATTTCCAAATCGAGCAGGTAATCGATCTGATGAGTATGCTCCACATGGGGTTTTTCCATGTGTTGGGGATGAGCGATGGATTGCGATTGCTTCCTTAAACGATGATCATTGGAATTCAATAGCCAATGTTTTAGGGCATGATGAATGGATTAATGAAGAGAAATTTTTATCATTTGAACTTCGAAAAGCTAACGAGGATGACCTTGAGAAACGAATAAGCTCTGTAACGATTGATTGGGATGCGTATAATTTGATGGAAATGTTGCAGAATGTGGGTGTACCTGCCGGAGTTGTACAGAAGACATCTGATTTATTTGATGATCCTCAGCTAACCCATAGAAAGCATTTTTGGTTTCTTGAGCATGCAGCAATTGGTCTTCATTCTTATGATGGACCTAGTTTTCGTATGTCAAAAACACCTGGTGAACTAACAATGGCTGCTCCAATTTTGGGGCAACATAATGAGTATGTTTACAAAGAGATTCTTGGAATGTCAGATGATGAATATGTGGAATTACTCGTAGAAGATGTGTTTGAGTAATTAACTTATGCTGCCATCTTCCGGTTCATCTGTTGATTCCCCATCTTCCAGTTTTTCGTCTATGGATGATATAGTGATACGCTCGTTACACTTTACTATTAAATAAGAGTTATTCGGGACGTATCCAAAAGTTACTAAAGATGAGTCTTGTTTTAAAAGCTGTAGAGTGCAGTATCCTAAAGTTTGCCCAAAAATTCCATATGAGATTTTCATATCAGTAAATTCATCATAAAGGTGCTCTTCGGATTGAGGTCCTTTTTTAATTATCAATGATGCCTCTGTTACAATATACGATATGGCTTTGTAAGTTATATATCTTGGCAAAATTACAATTCCAGCTAATATAAGTGGCAATCCTATAAATGTTATCTGATCTATATAAATAGATAAAATTGCCAATACGCTCCAAGGTATGGTATGTAAACCCCATGACCAGTGGGACTGCTTAATAATTATCGCACCTTCAGGAATCTCGATTTTTTCTCTATTTTCCATTTTATGTTTGTTCCTTTGTTGAGATTTTTTTCTATTATTGACTAAGTGATAATTCAGCTTTGCGCTGTTTATGTCCACGCATACCATGAAATAAAACTAGCAAACCTAAGCAGATAATTCCAATTATCATTATAATATTTTCTGGATAAATAATTACAGATGCTATTAGTAAAGTATATGCAAAAAATCCACCCCATAGGGAAGCATGTTTTTTCTTTAAACGTGAAGTAGCAGCTACAGTAGCCGCTATAAGCATTATTGGAAAGCCTATAGTTGGCAATGAAGCTATAGTTATTCCAATAAGAGTTGCTAATCCATCGCCACCCTTAAAATTAGTAAAGATTGATCGCCAATGCCCAAGTAATGCTGCCAATCCAGGTATCAAAATGAGTTCGTTGTTAATTCCAAGTTTTTGCGACGTGATAACAGTTAATATCCCTTTGGTAACATCACTATAGCCAACTATAACTCCAGATTTTTTTCCTACGCTGCGAAATACATTAGCTGCCCCCGGCAAACCTGTTCCGATTTCAAATATGTTAAATCCCTGTCTTTTACTTACAAGCATAGCTATAGGAGTAGATCCAATTAGGTATCCAAGTAGGACAGCTATTAGTAAATTTGTGGTCATGGCAAAAGAAAGAGAAGAGACTAATTCATTCATGATTTTTTCTTAGAAATAAATAGTATTAATAATGATGCACTTTGTATGTATTTCATAATCAGGAGAACTTCTTTTGAGGTTGAAACAATTTTGCTATAGATATATAAGTATTTAATGTACAAAGAATCGACAAGTCGCAAAAACACAGAAAGATAATTTGTTGATTGGCTATAAATCCAATCAACAACAATTGCTCTATTTAGTGCAAATTTCCCGATAATTAGACCTTTTAACTTTGATAATGAAATTACAATGACTTTTATAGCAGCAAATAGTAAATACAAAGTAAAATGAATTTGTTTCTTTGAAGCATTTTAAAGCTTTACATATTGTAAGCTTATTTAAGATAATTAGATATAGAAAAAATAGTTGTTCACGTCAATAGTGGCTGGTGATATAAATGGGACTTGATCAGGATGAATTAAAAGAACTTTCTGAGGCTGCAATTGATATTGCATGGACTGCTGGTAGTCTTTTAGTAAAGAGGTTTAGAGGCCCAATGAATGTACGCAATAAGAGTATTACAAAAAGAGTTGATCCTGTAACTGATTTGGATAATGAAGTTGAAGATCTAATTGGAAAAGTTATTTCTACCAGATTCCCCCATCATGGAATTATTGGTGAAGAGGGAACCATAATTGGAGCTGTAAATAGTGATTTAGTTTGGGTTATTGACCCCCTAGATGGCACTTTAAATTATGCAAATGGTATTCCGATTTTTGCTTGCTCGATATCTCTTTGTGAAAAAGGAATTCCAGTTGTGGGAGCAATATACATTCCTTGGATAAATGGATCCGGGAAGGTTTTTTATGCTTATAAAGGTGGCGGAACTTGGGTTGGAGAAACTCAGGTTAGGGTATCGTCTGAAAATTCACTTCAGAAGGGTCGCGTATCGGTATTATCGGGTTTTTCTAATAGTGGATTTCGAGTAAAGTCAGAATTTCGTGGTGAAATTGGTGAATCAAGGGCTATTGGCAGCATTGCTTTTGAAATGGCTTTAGCGGCAGAAGGTGTTTATCAGTATGTATTTTTTTCATCACCAAAGTCCTGGGATGTTGCAGCTGGAATTATTCTATTACAAGAGGCCGGAGGAACAAATATTATTTGGGACAAGGATAAGCGCATTTGGAAATTATTTGAATCGTTTACTAATAGTGTTGGCAATGATTCTTTTTTGATAATTCAAAATTGGCAATTACCACTATTATCTGGAAGTTCAATTCTTGTGGAGAAGCTTATGGATGCAATTGCTTTGCCAAAAATGCATTTTAATTTTATTCATGACTTTAAAAAGTATTTTAGAACATCATGATAGGAGAATAGTAAATTGAATAATTTTCCTAAGAAAGTTTTTATAACCGAAAGCTTGATATTGCAGAATCCCGTTATGGTGGCTTCTGGAACATTTGGCTTTGATGGATATGGCTCTGGAGTCCCTAATGGATTTAATTACTCTTCTCTTGGTGCAATAGTGATGAAAAGCACAACACTACTACCACGATCAGGTAATCCAACTCCAAGATTTTATCATAGCGAGCATTGGAGCATCAATTCCATTGGAATTGAGAATCCAGGAATTGATGCAGTTTTAAATAAATACGTTCCTTTTTGGAAAGACTGGCAAGTTCCAATAATTCTTAGTATTGCTGGAGAATCTATTGAAGAGTATGTGCAAATTGCAAGAAAGACTGAAGGGGTTATCGGTATAGCTGCATTAGAATTAAATATAAGTTGCCCTAATGTTGAGAATGGTATGGAGATTGGCCAAGACCCATCTATGACGAAAAAGCTTATAGAAACCTTAAAAAAAGAAATCAACATACCAATTATCGTGAAATTGTCTCCCAATGTTACTGACATACGGCCGATAGCATTAGCTGCTGAAGAGGGAGGAGCGAATGCTCTTACTTTAACAAATACACTTTTTGGTATGACTTTAAATAAAAATACAGGTAAATCAGTTCTTGGAACTGTAGGGGGCGGAATTTCAGGTTTTGCACTTAAGCCAATTGCCTTGGCTATGGTTTGGAAGACTTATCAGGTGGTAGATATTCCTATTATTGGGGCTGGAGGCATATCAAATACTAATGATGCTTTAGAGTATATGCATGCAGGAGCGATTGCTTTCCAAATTGGAGTTGCTAATTATGCCAATCCAAGGCTTCCAATTGATATTCTTAAGGGTCTTGATCGATATTGTAATAGAAATCGAATAACTGACTATCAAATGATTACGGGGATTAGCCACGATATGTAGCGGCTACTTTACTTCAACTCATACCTTATAGTATATTACTCATTGGCTATATAATTATTGTACTTATGGATGAGTGCCAGATATTCCCATAAAAGATTATAAAATAAACGAACAGATTCGAGCTAGGGAAATTTTTCTTATAGATGATCTTGGAGAGCAGGTTGGTGTTCGGCCTACTGGTGAGGCAATTCAACTCTCAAAGGATCGTGGATTTGATCTTGTAGAAGTTGCTCCTCAGTCAAAACCACCTGTATGTCGCATGATGGATTATGGTCAATATAAGTATTCTCAAAGCAAAAAAGATCGGGAAGCTCGTAAAATGCAGACCGTTACTACTTTACGAGAAGTGCGCTTTAGAACTATGATAGCCGATCATGATAAAGAGTCAAAAATTCGCCAAGTTAAAAGTTTTCTAAGCAAAGGTAGCAAAGTAAAGTTAACTGTTATGTTTAAAGGACGTGAGATTGCAAGACCCGATAGGGGTGTCTCATTACTAAGAAGTGTTGCTGAAGAGGTTAAAGATTTTGCAAAAGTAGATTCTCCTCCATCTATGGAAGGAAGGAGAGTGAATGTTGTACTTTCGCCAGTTTCAGTAAAGAATAAAATTAATAAAATTGTAAATAATGTACCTTCAAAGGAGTCTGATGAAGGCAAAGAAGCAGACAAAGAATAAAATAAAAACTCATAAAGGTGCAGCTTCTCGCTTTTGGGTTACCGGAACTGGTAAACTCATGAGGCTTCATGTTGGACGGAGTCATTTTCGACGAAGAAAATCAGACGCTGTGAAGCGTTCTTTTGGGCAAAAAGAACATGTAGCTGCTGGTGATTCTAGAAGGATTGCAGCCCTTATTCCCTATGTTAAGTAGAAGTATTTAAGATATTTTAAAGGAAATAATTTAATGACAAGAGCTACTAATGCTGTTGCAACAAAAAAAAGACACAAAAAAATGATTCAGGCCGCCAAAGGCCACTATAGTGTTCGTAGTAGGCATTTTCGTAGAGCTAAAGAATCAGTTTTGCATGCTATGCGGTATTCATATGTACATAGAAAAGATCGAAAAGGTGACTTTAGGCGCCTATGGATTATTCGAATTGGTGCAGCATGCAGAGAAAATGGAATTAGTTATAGTCAATTCATAAATGGAATCCTGAAAGCTGGCATTCAGTTAGATCGTAAAATATTGTCAGATTTAGCCGTTACTGATCCAAAATCATTTGCTTTAATTGTTGATCGATCGAAAATTGCCCTTGCTGCCTAAGCAGGGTTAGTATTTTCTTTTAGCTTTTCTATATTTGAATTTACATTAGTAAATTGTAAAATTTTATATTTATCTACTTGCTTCAATCATTATTATGCTAAAGAGAATTGCTAAATATGCCATAGAGTATAAGTAAGTTTCTAATGTTGCTTTACGAGTTTTACTTATCATTAATCGAATTGATGATGCTAAAAATAAAGCACCTAAAATTCCTGATCCTAATAAATAATATATGCCTAATTGGTCACTTGCTAGTGTAAATAGGGATGTTATTGTTACAAGTACAATAGTATAAAGTAGAATTGATTTTCTCGTTACGTCCTCTCCGTATACAACTGGCAGCATTGGAATTTTAGCCTCTGCGTAATCTTGTTTAATTAGCAATGAAAGCGCCCAGAAGTGTGGTGGTGTCCAGAAAAAAATTATCAGAAAAAGATAGTATGCTGATAATGTTAGATCTCCCGTAACTGCAGCCCATCCTACTAGTGGTGGCATAGCACCAGCTGCCCCACCAATCACAATATTTTGTATTGTAGTTCTTTTCAATAACTTTGTATAAATGAGGAGATATAAAATACTTCCCAACATTGCTAGTGAGGCTGCAAAAAGGTTAGTTCCAATCCATATTATTGTGAATGCACTTATAGTTAATGATATGCCGAATATTGATGCATTTCTAACTGATATTCTTCTGCTTGATACTGGTCTATTTGCCGTTCTTTTCATTAGAAGATCGGAATCTCGTTCTAGATAGTGATTTAAGGCACTTGCACCTCCTGATGCGAATCCCCCTCCTATCAACACTGCTGCAATTACATTCCATTCCGGTGCTCCTCCTGCAGCCATTACCATTCCTCCTGCTGCTGTTATTAGCAATAGAAGCATTATCGTTGGCTTTGTGAGTGTTATATAGTCTTTTATTTTTTCAATCATAATTTTATTATATTTTCCTTTTATTCCCAGAAAACGTCATGAGCATCACCAAAGATCCCCAAATTGCTGCAGCTATTGCAAGATGAAATGATCGTGCGAATGAAGAAAATTCTAGCCATGGATTTGCTGCTCCTATAAATATTTGTAGGAATGCTAGTACGCCAACTATTATACTTGCCATACGTAAGTTATCATATTTGTCAGAAAGCAATGATTGCCGTGTTGCAAAAAGAACTATAATGACTGTACCACCAGCTATAAATCTATGTATCATATGCGTCCATGTAAGAATATGGTTGGGTATTTGATTTCCTAGGCATAATGGCCAATCAGGACAGACTGCAGAAGCACCAGAACCTACAAGGTATGAACCAGATAAGATAGTTATCATTGTAAGAAATGTAGACAGAAATAGCATTGGCAGGACTTTTTTTGAATTAAAACTATTTTCATTTCCTTCTTTCGTTACGCTCCAGGCAAATATTAATAATCCAAGAATTATTAGTGCAACAAAAAGATGAATAGTTACTATTTCTGGCGGTAATTCTTTTTTAACGGTTATAGCACCTAGAGCAACTTGGATTATTAAGGCTAAAAAACATATTCGAATTGGAATAATTATCGATTTAATATGTCTATATTTTAGATGAGCAATAAATGTTATTATTGAAATAATTAAACCAATAATACTCGCTAATAATCTGTGAGAATATTCAATTAGTGCATGGAATTCAAATGGCGGGATAACTTTACCATAACATAATGGCCAGTCTGGGCATCCTAATCCAGATTCGGTAGTCCTTACTATTGAACCTAAAATAATCAGAAAGAATGTAGTGATAATTCCAGTAGCTAGTAAAAATCTATAAAAATACGAAACATTAGTATTTCTAATCATTGCTTTTAATTGATACCTTTTGTTGATAAGTTAAGCTGAATATTTTAGAAAGCACCTAATATTGCCATAAGTGCCATTACTATTGATCCAGCAAGGAAAAGTCCAACAAAGAAGAAAGCAGAAAAAAGAGTATGATCAAATTTAAGATGCATATAGTAGAATGCCACAATTGCAAACTTTACTGCAGATAGTCCAAGAAATATGACAGCAAAAACTGAACGTAATGCTTCAACATAAAATACGGCCACTTCAAGCATTGTTATCAATGTAAGAATAATGCCGATAAGTACATATTGTTTTGCTGTAGGGTGACCTGAATCATGATGGGAATCTACATTTTCACTGGTACTCAATTTTGTACTCCTCGATTAATTAATGCGATGAAGCCGATGGCAAGCTACTTAACAAGTAAACTACTGTAAAAATTACTATCCAGACAATGTCAACAAAATGCCAATATAACCCTGCCAATTCAACATCTAAGCTTTTTTCAGCCGGAATTCCTCTTGTCATGCTCACGCCTAGTAACGAAAACAGCCAGATAACACCTAGCATCACGTGAAAGCCATGAAAACCTGTTAATGTAAAAAATGTTGCACCGAAGAGATTGGTCTGAGGCGTTAATCCTTCTTCTACGAATGTATAGAATTCAAATACTTGAAATCCCAAAAAGGTACAACCGAGAAATGCAGTTGAAAAAAGCCAAAATCTTGCCGCACTTGTATTACCTCTTTGAAATGCAGTAAGTGCTAGCACCATTGCTAGACTACTTGTTAAAAGTATAAATGTACTTGCGCTAGTTACAGGTATAGAGAGAATTTCTTGTGGGTAGGGTCCAACCAGACTTGAATTTCTATAAAGCATGTATGTTGCTATAAATGCACCAAAAAATAAGCAGTCTGATCCGAGAAATACCCACATGAGTAATTTTCGCATATTTAGCTTAGTTGTATTTGCGTGATCTGTATTCTGCTGTTCAGATGCTTCAGTATGCTGCAAAATTTACCTCTTAATGACCTTCTGGAGCTGCAGGTTCAAATGACCATGCGTAAACCCCAACTGTAGTTATTAGTATACCTATTACACCAAGAATAGGATTCACAAGAAACAATGCTCCTCCAAGACCTACTCCTACTCCTGTTACAAGCGGCCAGTATGATGCGTTTGGCATATGGATTGAATTAGTATCTACGTTATCTGATGTACCAAAATCGGATGGAAGATTGTCTCCTAATTCTGGATGTTTGGTGTCCCATAAAGGCTCTCTACTTCGCACAACAGGTATGGTGGCAAAATTATATTCAGGTGGTGGAGAAGGAATTGTCCACTCAAGTGTCCTTCCATCCCATGGGTCATTGCCAGCAAATTCTCCATTCCTTGCGCTTCGTATATAGTTAAACAGGAAGGCTATCATTCCTATTATTATAATAAATACACCTATTGTTTCTATTTGATTAAGGAAAGTCCATCCCATTCCAGATGGGTAAGTATAAATTCTGCGAGGCATACCGAGAATTCCAACTAAATGCATTGGTCCGAAGGTTAAATTGATGCCAATAAAGAAAAGCCAAAAATGTAGCTTACCTAATGTTTCATTCATCATGCGACCAGTTACCTTCGGGAACCAATAGTAAATCCCTGCGAAGATTCCCATTATACTACCACCGAATAAAACGTAATGTATGTGTGCCACGATAAAGTACGTGTCTTGTTGTTGTGTATCTACCGGAGGCGAAGCATGAATAACTCCACTTAGACCACCAACTACAAATGTTGCTATAAAGCCAATTGAAAATAACATTGGGGTACGTAAATCTAAAGAGCCTCTCCATAGCGTCGCCATCCAGTTCAGAACTTTGACTCCTGTTGGAATAGCTATGAGCATGGTTGCTCCAGAGAATACTGAGAGAGTCAAAGCAGATAGGCCAGTAGTAAACATATGATGTGCCCAAACGGCAAAGCTTAAAAATGCAATTGCTACTCCAGACCCAACGACAAAGCCATATCCAAAGAGAGGTTTTTTTGCAAAGGTAGGAATTATGTCAGATATTATTCCCATAGCTGGCAATATAAGAATATAAACTTCAGGGTGACCAAATATCCAAAAAAGATGTTGCCAGAGAATAGGTTCTCCGCCTTGCGATACCGTAAAAAATTGCATGTCGTAAAATCGTTGGAGTAATAGCTCAATAAGACCAACGGTCAATACTGGAAATGCAAAAACTAGAAGAAGTGAGATTATTAGAGTCATCCAAACAAAGACAGGCATGCGCATCAGTGTCATTCCTGGAGCGCGCATATTTAAAATTGTAACAATGAAATTACATGCTGCAGCTACTGAAGAAACGCCAAGTACTAGCAGGCCTAGAATAAAGAAATTAGTTCCAAATCCTGAATATTCATTTGCCGTAAGAGGTGCATATGCAAACCATCCAACATCGGGTACGGCATTAATAAGCCATCCCCCGTTTAAAAGAAGTGCACCGAAGAGAAATACCCAGTAACTAAAAGCATTGAGTCGTGGAAAAGCTACGTCTCTAGCTCCAATTTGAAGAGGTATAATAAAATTAAAAAATGCTGCACCAAGAGGCATTACAGCTAGAAAAATCATAGTAAGAGCATGCATTGTAAACAATGAGTTGTACATTCCAGGAGTTACAAGCGTTAGTCCGGGTGAAAAAAGCTGCATTCGTATTACGGTGGCTTCTAGTCCACCAACAAGAAAGAAGAACATTGCGGTAAACCCATACAGGACACCTATTCTTTTGTGGTCAACTGTTGTCAACCAACTCATTAGTCCCGTATATGTTACTCTTTCTGAGATACCTTTTACTGTTGTTGAATGTGTCGCCATTATTCCCCCGTGGCATATACGCCATCAAGATTGAAAATCTTTATTTTAGTGATTGTATGTAAGCTACTAAGGCTTGTATCTCATCTTCACTCAATGCGAACTTCGTGTCCGTGTACATTCCACCGGTTTTTGACATAAGATTACCTGGCTTAATTTCTTCAGGATTTCGTATCCATTTTGCTATATCATCAGCATTATTATCAAGCATTCCTGCAGCAATTTTATTTCTGCTTCCAATATGAGTGAGATTTGGACCAATAGTACCCATTGCAACAGTACCTTCAATTTTATGACAACCGGTGCAACCCTTTGAAGTGAATATAGTTAAGCCTTCTAAGGCAAGCCCCTGAGGTTCTTTTGCGTTTTGTAGTTGATTGGCTTTCCATATCTCAAAATCCTCTGTGCTATCAACCACAAGATCAAATTTCATATTGGCGTGAGATTCACCGCAGAATTCTACGCATTGACCATAATATGTTCCAGCTTCTTCTGCCGTAAACCATATCATATTCTCTAATCCAGGTACCATGTCCTTTTTTCCTATAATTTGAGGGACCCAGAAAGAATGTATTACATCTTTTGATTTTAGAGTTATTTCAACTGGTACATTTATGGGTACGTGAACTTCGTTTGATGTAGCGATCTCTAGATCAGGATATTCGATTTCCCACCACCATTGATGGCCTGTAACCGTAATTTGCATCGAATTTTCTGGTGCATTTGCAGTTTTATAAATTACTTGCCAAGTAGGGACTAGAATAACAATTAGTATCACGCTTGGAATAATGGTCCACAAAATTTCCAAAGAACGATTGCCATGAGTCTGAAGAGGAATCGGGTCTCCTGGTTTTCTCTTAAATCTAAGAGTTATGTATAGCAGACCAGCCATAACTGCAAAGAAAACAACCGTAGCGGCCGAAAATAGAATTATATAAAGACCCTGCACGTCTCGGGTAACATCTGATTTAGGGTCCATTGTATGCAGGGGGATTGTCTCGCTACTGCTACAGGCAAAGCTTATTATTGCCAAAAGCATCCCGAGTAAAACAACTAAAGTTGACTTTTTAGATGATAACACTCGTTCTCCTTAAATTATTATAAAGAAATCAAACTGCACCAATTTTAAAATTGGTGCAGTTGTAGTCTCTTTAAATTTTAAGACGAGTCTCCGTACAACGTCAAGAGGCTAGCGTCTATTTGCGAAACCTTCGTCAATTCAATGCTCATCATTGAATTGACGAATTAAGCATTTTTTATCTGCATTTCTCTTTCTCGAGTACTTTTTTCCTCTGAGGAAAGTAATTTGCCTAAAAGTACTAGGAGGGCTATAAGGTACATCATAGTACCTGGAACCCACATGATAAGGCCGGCTAGCTGTTGATCTGCAATGGGAGAAGTTACGAGCCAGAAATTTTCCTGAATTCTAGTTGTATACCATGGGTATAAAATATGTGGATAGATAGTTAGATAAGATCCTAAGGCTATATTTTGTATGGCTCCAGCAATTATTATCAAGAGTCTTCTTGAGTAAGCTACGTGTGTCTGTAACGGCTTTGGGTCGATAATTACTGACCAATAAAGAGCAGAGATTACGATAAAAGTAAGGTGTTCCAGTTGATGTATTGATTCGTGTTTTATGGCTGCTTCATAAAGGATTGGCAGGTGCCAAAGCCAGAAGAATATTGTGTATATTAATAAGGATATTATTGGTCTTGTGGCGAACCACAGTACTCTTCTAATCATCTTGTTTTGTATAATTTTAATGATGACTAGCCTTCGTACTTTTACTGGCCACCCTCTCATTATTGGCACTATCGGTGTTCCAAGTAGAATAAGAGGAATTGCAACCATTTGTAAAAGTAGATGTTGAATCATATGCATGAAGAAAAATTGGTCAGCCAATCGCTCAATGGGAGAGTATAGCGCACCGATCATTGAGATAAATCCAAATGTACACAGAATGGGTCTCCACCATACAAAAAGCCATTTACTTTTACCTTGACTTCTATTGATTCCTAAAAAATATAGTATTGTAATTCCTAGAGGAAATAGGCCTGTTAGAAACCATAATAAGTACATTGATCTCTTTATTTTTTGAATACGACTAATAGCAGTTTATCGACTAATAAGTATAATAGAATTTATTCTTATTAGTCGATAAACTGCTATTAGTCGATAAGTTTATTAAAATAGCTTAATAAACACTATGCAGTTTTTAGGTTTTATAAAGGAGATTAATATAAATGCGACTAACGCAATGGTCTCATTCTGGCGGCTGAGCAGCTAAATTTAGTCCAGAGGATCTGGACAGTATACTTGACTTGTTCTCAGCTACTCAACATGAAGATTTAATAGTGGGTTTAAGTGGAAATGAAGATGCATCTGTTTTTCGATTAAACAGCGAATTGGCTATTGTTCAGACGGTTGATTTTTTCCCTCCTGTTGTTGATGACCCGTATGAATTTGGAGCGATTGCAGCTGCAAATGCCTTAAGTGATGTTTATGCAATGGGAGCTAAGCCGATTACAGCGTTAAACTTGGTTGGATTTCCTAAAGATTCCAACCTCAATATTTTGAAATCTATTCTTCAGGGTGGCTACGAAAAAGCCAAAGAAGCTGGAGTTATAATTGTTGGGGGACATACGATAGATGATCCAGAACCTAAGTATGGGCTTTCCGTTACAGGCATTATAAAGCCTGGCGATGAAGTTTGTAATTCTGGTGCCAGGCCAGGAGATAAAATTGTAATAACTAAACCTATTGGAACTGGGATAGCAACTACGGCTTTACGTGAAGGAAAATCTGATTCAGATAGCATAAAACATATAATTGAAAGCATGAAAACTCTTAATGATAAAGCATCAGAAGCTATGATAAAGGTAGGGGTAAGCGCATGTACTGATATCACTGGATACGGTCTATTGGGGCATTTGATGGAAGTTTTAAAAGCTAGTAAAGTCTCAGGCTTAATTGAATGGAGTAAGGTTCCTGTTTTTTCAGGAGTGAAAAAATTATTGGATCAAGGAATCTATCCAGGAGGAACCAAGCGAAATTTAGATTGGTTTGGTGTTAATGTTAAATGGAATGATCAGATTACACCTAACGAAAAATTATTGATTGCTGATGCGCAAACTTCCGGAGGTTTATTGATTACCTTGCCGGAAAGTAAAACCATAAATTTATTGGATGAATTGAAGTTCTTAGGGGTTGATGGATGGGTTGTTGGTCGGATTCAAGAGCGGAAATTAAAAGATAGGCTTCTTAAAGTTGATAAGTAACATTTAGGTGACAGATGATCATTGATACAATAGTAATCAAGGGAGCCAAGGAGCATAATCTTAAAAATGTCGATCTGGTTATTCCAAGAAATAAACTTGTAGTATTTACTGGAGTTTCAGGATCTGGAAAAAGCTCTTTAGCCTTTGATACGATTTATGCCGAGGGGCAAAGGCGTTACGTGGAATCATTGTCAGCTTACGCAAGGCAATTTCTAGGAAGACTCGAGAAGCCCGATGTTGAATACATTGAAGGACTTTCTCCATCTATTTCTATTGACCAGAAAGGTGTTTCAAATAATCCCAGATCTACAGTTGGCACTGTAACTGAAATCTATGATTACCTTCGCTTGTTATTTGCCAGAATTGGTAAGCCATTTTGTCCACATTGCGGAGAGCCAATTCAGAGGCAATCACTTGAGCAGATAACGGATTCTATACTAGAACTCCAAAGCGAACTTCGTATTCTGATTCTTGCCCCAATAGTCAGAGATCGAAAAGGTGAACATAAGGATATTTTGGATGATATTAGACAAAAAGGATTTATGCGAGTTCGGGTTGATGGAACGATAAGGGATCTTGCGGAAACTTTGGAACTTAAAAGAAATATTCGGCATTCTATTGATGTTGTAGTAGATAGGCTAATTACAGGCTCGGAAATTGATCGTAGTCGATTATATCAGTCAGTAGAAACTGCAGTGCAAATTTCTAAAGGAGTGGTGATCGTAGCAGTGCAAGCGTCTTCTGATTCACAGGAAGCAAAATCGGGAAAAAGTACTATTAAAGAATTAGTATTTTCAGAAAATTTTTCGTGCCCATGCGATCAAATAAATTTACAGGATATAGAACCGCGAACCTTTAGTTTTAATAGTCCGCATGGAGCTTGTTCCGATTGTACTGGACTAGGCTACAATCTAGAACCTAGTCCTCACTTAATAATTGCAGATGATAGCTTATCAATTGATAAAGGTGCTATAAAACCATGGTCTCGGCCTGGGCCATCGAGAAGATGGAATAGAAGAATACTAAGTGCACTTGCTGAGCAATATGGATTTTCGCTATCACGACCATTTAAAGAGCTAGATGATAGTATAAAAGATTTAATATTAAATGGTACTCTAGGAGTGCCAATTTCGGTTTTTTTTCGTACTAGAGGAGGGCGAGTATTTCAGTCTGAGTCTCCGTTTGAGGGTGTTATTGCTAATTTAAAAAGGCGTTTTCGTGAAACTGAATCTGAATATGTCAGAAAAGATATAAGCCGATATATGTCTCAAATGATCTGCCCAGGATGTTCAGGAAAAAGATTACGTGATGAATCTTTGGCAGTAACTATTTGCAGTATGAATATTATGGATATTTGTTCTTTAAGTATAGATCATGCTCTTAATTGGATTTTTGAAATACAAAAATCCAACAAAGGTAATCTAAATTCTAATAGACTTGGCTCACGAGAACTATTAATTGCCAATCAAGTACTTAAGGAAATTGATTATAGGTTAAATTTTCTTGTAAATGTTGGCCTGAATTATTTAAGCTTGGATCGGGCAGCATCCACCCTTTCTGGTGGCGAATCACAAAGAATTCGACTGGCCACTCAGATAGGTTCTGGGCTTACGGGTGTTTTGTATGTTTGCGATGAACCTACTATTGGCCTACACCCTGCTGATGATGATCGATTAATAAATACATTACTAAAGCTTCGTGATCAAGGTAATAGCGTTATAGTTGTGGAGCATGATGAAGCAGTAATGAGGAATGCCGATTTCATTGTAGACATGGGCCCTGGTGCAGGCGAAAAGGGTGGTGAAGTCGTTTTTACCGGAACAATAAAGGAAATAATGAAAGACAAAAAATCAATCACTGGTTCATATTTGTCTGGTAGAAAAACTATACCAATTCCTAACTTTCGACGTAGCGGAATAGGTGAATTTATTTCTGTATTAGGTGCTAGTGAAAATAACCTTAGACGTATTGATGTTAATTTTCCGCTTGGAAAATTTATTTGTGTAACTGGGGTTTCAGGTTCTGGAAAAAGCACTTTAATTTATGAAGTTTTGTATAAAAAAGTTGCCCAATTGCTTAACGATTCACGAGATCATCCAGGTAAACATGATCAATTTATCGGTATTGAGTTGATAGATAAGGTTATTAATATTGATCAATCTCCTATTGGCAGAACACCAAGAAGTAATCCTGCAACATATGTAGGTGCATTTACTGGTATTAGAGAAATTTTTGCTCAATTGCCTGAGTCACGTGCTCGTGGATACAAGCCCGGTAGATTCTCTTTTAATGTTAAAGGTGGGCGCTGTGAAGCTTGTAGCGGTGATGGCTATATTAGCATAGAAATGCATTTTTTGCCGGATGTTACTGTTCTATGCGAAATATGCAAAGGTGCGCGATATAATCAAGAAGCACTTGAAGTTAAATTTCGAAATTATTCTATTAGCGATGTGCTCAATATGTCTGTTGATCATGCCCTTGATGTATTCCGAAATGTACCAAAAGTTTGTTCGAAACTTGAAACTATGGCAGATGTAGGGTTGGGATATATTAGACTTGGGCAATCGTCCACTACCTTATCTGGAGGAGAAGCCCAAAGAATCAAATTAGCAACAGAATTATCGCGTAGATCAACAGGGAAAACTCTTTATTTATTGGACGAACCTACAACAGGACTTTCATTTGAGGATGTAGCTACTTTACTTAAAGTTTTACACCGGTTAGTTGATTTGGGAAACACTGTTTTAGTTGTAGAGCATCAAATTGATGTAATTAAGAATGCAGATTGGATAATTGACTTAGGGCCTGGCGCTGGCGTTAAGGGTGGTGTAGTAATTGCTGAAGGAACTCCTGAAAATGTTGCAGGGTCCGATGCATCGATTACGGGGCGATACTTGCAATCTTTGATTAAGGAATATGATAAGATTTAGCCTCTTTTGGTTTTGTATATAAAATAGGTGCTATTGAGTAAATTATGATTGTGCCTGTTATTAGTAATCCCCCAAAAATAATTTGTGCAAACTGAACTCCTATTAATTCACATAATATTCCCGCTAATGCTCCACCTATCGTAATTATGGATCGATCGAAGCTCATTAAGCCCATCACTCTACCTCTCATGAATTCCGGCGATTCATTTAAAAGGGTGGAATTTGCTAATGCCATGAAAGGTGTTTGGAATATTCCTAATGGTATTAATAATATAAATGGAAGTATGGTATTTGGAGAATAGGTACCGAATGAGAATAATATTAAAGTAAAGCCGAAAGCTGTCATAGTAAGAAGCATCCCCTTGCCTCTTTTTTCTGTTGGGTTGATAGTTGCCAGAGCTAGCCCTCCTATCAAACCACCGAATCCTGTGATTGATAGCATTATTCCAAGTCCTGAAGCCCCAATGAGTAGAATTTCAGTTGCAAATAGAGGAGCAAATACTTGCATATATGTCATACCGAAACAAAAATAAATCAATGCAAGTATCAAAACCCATTTTATTGAAGGTGTACTCCAAGCATATTTTACTCCTTCTATAAAGCTGCCGAAACCTGATTGGAATGTTTTATTTTCTTTATTGCCTATAGAAGGTCGATTTTCCATAAGAATTGTAAATATGACTGCACAACATGCTATACCGCCAGATACAATAAATGTCCATCCAAATCCTACTGACCCAACAAGAAATCCTGCTCCAGCTGCACCTAAAATTCGCATGGTATTTACAGTAGCACCATTTAACGCAACTGCGCTAGTTAAATGTTCAGGCGGAACTATACTTGGGATCATAGCCTGACGAGCCGGTTGGTCAAAAGCATTAACAATTCCCTTTAATAGTGCTTGCACGTAAATATGCCACAATTCTATTTGTCCTGTTAATATTATTAATCCTAAGCTTATATTCAAAATAGTAGATGCGCTTTTTGATATAATTAAAATTGTTCTACGGTTATACCAATCAGCAATTACTCCAGCAATAAACCCTCCAGCTATTTGTGGAAATGTTCGTACTGCAATGACAAATCCAAGATCAATTGCAGATCCACCAATTGATAGCACGAGTAATGGGCGTGCTATTTGCTCAGTCCAGAGTGCCAATGCTTGGGCAATTTGAGCCAGCCACAAGAACCTGAATTGCTTAAATCGTAGCGCCTGAAAGGCTTGTAAGTAATGTAATTGCATTGTTTATTTAAAGATGGAGATATTTTTTAGTTGTTATGTTTTTGAATTTATGGGAGTTCACTGTCAATTATTTCGTTGTCGTAAAGAGACTGAACTTCTTTGTTCGAGTAGCCAAGTTCCATTAGTACAGACAAATTATTTTCACCTTTCAATGGTCCACGATTGACCCGTCCCGGTGTTTTATTGAAATTAATTGTTGGACCATGGCGCCACAATTCTCCAAATCTTGGATGATTTATATCAACTGTAAGGTTGTTAGCTGTTACATGATCATCTTCTGCAAAGAAATGATACATTCCTCTGTCCTCTGCTTTAACGCATGCTATGTCTTTTTCTGTAAGCTCTATTTCCCATTCTTTTGCCTCTTTAGTTTTAAATATGGATTTAAGTTCATTTATTAATAAACTATCGTTAATAAATCTATCGCTATTGCACCTGTACTTCGGATTTTCTAGGAGATCTTGTCTTTTAAGCGAATAGCATAAAATTTTCCATTCTTTTTCAGAGGGGCAGGCGATAAAAATCCATCCATCTTTTGCCTCATAAAGGCGATAAAGAGCATTTAGTCCATAACCATTTTCGTCAGGAATTGTTCTTGGTGCTTTATTTTCGAATTCAAAGAAGTCATCCGCATTAGCATAAGCATTGGCACATAACATTGTAAGTTCGAGATATTGCGATAGTTTATGTCGCTCTTTGGCATAATATGCCAAAGTTAAAGCGGTTGCCACGGCCATAGAAGTGTTAGGATCGGGGTTTGCTTCATTGGCTCGCCATAATTTTCTTGAAATTTCTTGTATTTCCTCAATATTTAAATTTGCTGTTTCTCCAGATGGTATTCCAGCTCCTGCTTGAGCTAATGCCCCACCATCTACCGCTCCAGGAATAGGATGAAACGCAGGCCTATGTGAATAAGGGCCAGTTGATCCATATCCACCAACGTATAGATAAATTATCTCAGGGTTGATTTTTGTTAATTGATTATAGCCAATACCTAGACGTTCAGGCGCTCCTGGTCTCATATTATGAATAAATATATCCGCTTTTTTTACAAGTTTTTCAAGTATAGAAATCCCTTCTGGCTTTTTAAGGTTAATGGCAATACTTTCAGTTCCTGCCATTGTTCTGTTTGCCGAAACGCCTTTTACATTTTTTCTCATCCAGTCTCCATCGAGAGGCTCAATTCTTATCACTCTTGCGCCCATTTCTCCAAAAAGTGAAGCTCCTAGTGGACCAGCAATTATTGTTGAGCAATCTATAACCGTTAAACCGTCAAAAGGGGCTTTTGGTAGCTCTTGTTGTTTGTCTTGTTTTGTAAAGTTTATGCGTTTTTTTGCTTTGGATGTATTTAAAAATTCATTATTATTTTCTCCAGGTAATGGAGCTGGCCCTTTAATGAAAGGTGGAGTTTTATCCATTGATATTAATGGCCCTAGCTGTCTCATTTTTCCGAGCAGTGGATCGTTGATGTTAATGACATGGTCGTTATGAAGTATTTGTGGATGATTAAGGGCTTCGGAACTATTCATAAATGGTTCAGCCCCAACGTTATGTTCAACAAAAATATCCATCCATTCATTTAGAGTTTTTTCTTTGATTTTGTTGAGCATAATTTTTCTGAATATTTCTCTGTTTTCATCATCGATTACGGGTAATTTAGAAAACCTTGGATCGTCTAATAGTTTTTCTAAATCCATAGCTCGTATGGAATTTATAAATAAATGATCCAATAAATTTGCTAATTGTATCCAACGTCCATCTTTTGTTAATGCAGGTAAATACGTGAGATTGGGTAGACGATTTGGATCTCCTTGAGGATCGTTGGGAAATTCATCAGGGTCCTTGATCATCATTTGCCAAACAATCCAGTTGTGCATATCATAAGTGGCAATACATTGTAATAAGCTAGTTTCAACTAGTTGCCCTATTCCTGTTTTATCTCTGACCGACAATGCTGCAACAATTCCACGAATAGCAGCCATTGCTGTTGAATAGCTAGCAATATTAACAGCACTATAATTAGGACCTTCTCGTCCGTTTTGGCCATTAAATGCCATAAATCTTCCACTTTTGGCCGCAACAATACCTTCATAGCCTTTATAATTTGCGTAGGGTCCTTTTGGCCCGAATCCCGTAATGGAGCAATAGACAAGCCTAGGATTTTCAGTAGATAATTGCTTGTAACTAATATCAAAAGATTCCACAGTTTTTGGTCTGAAATTATGAATTACTATATCGTGTTGGGTAGCTAATTCTTTTGTTTTCTTTTGACCTTCAAGTGATTTAAGGTCAATAATTACACTTTTTTTCCCTCTATCCCAAAGGCGGGACTGAGGAGCAGAGTTGAATAAAGTTTTTTGAGGTGCTTCAATTTTAGTAACCTCGGCGCCAAAGTCTGACAAAACCATGGTTGCAAGCGAACCTGCCATGCCATAAGTAAAATCAAGTATTTTAATTCCTTCCAGTATTTCAGTTATTGATATTTTCCTTCACAATGATTAAATGGTTATAAATTTATTCAGCCAATTTCCTAATGCCTCTTCCACCTCTTTTATTACTTCTATGAGGCTATGGCTTCCCCCTTTAAGAAGTATGATGCTTTTCGGCTCTTTCGCCCATTCATAAATAAATTCAGAACAATGCGACCCTAATCTTTTATCATTTAAGCCATGAATAAGCAAAAGTTTTCGAGGTGAAATATCAGCAACTCTATTAGCTCCATAGGTTTGACTTGACATTGCTACAACCCCAACCACTGAGTCGCTAAATGTAGCAGCAGATATGACCACTGCACCTCCAAATGAGTGTCCGACAAGAATTACATGATTAATACCTAAGTATTCAAGAAGACTGATGCCTGCTAAAGTGTCTAAAATGCATTCTTCTAAGTTATTTGGTTTTCTATAATGTAATCTGAGTGAAGAGACCCCTTGGAGAACAAGATTATCACTGAATTTTTTATAAATGCCTCCTGCTGGCCCAGTAAAACCTCCTCGTGCACCTCCTACCCAAATCACGCCTAAGTTATCATTTTTTCCTTCGTGGAAAAGGCAGGAAATTTCTCCTCGCGTAGAGTTAATTATTAGCGCCTGGCCGGATTCATTTTCAGGGGTTTCATAAAGGTCTGTTCCCAAGATGCTGATTGATAAGTCTTTTTGAGATTCATATGGTGGCCTAGAGTTATTTTCCATATTGAATGAATTCCATATGTGATTATTCTCAAAATTTATCTTTATATGGTAGGTCTCTGTTTGTGCCAGTCAGTCATTTTTTGATATGCATATCCCAATTTTAAGGCTGTTGATTCTTGTAAATAGGTGGTAATTATTTGCATTCCTATGGGAAGCCCTTCATGAAATCCACATGGAATTGAAAGTGCAGGAATTCCTGCAATACTTGCAGCCAAAGTACACGCATCGTTCATGTACATTGAAACTGGATCATGTGTTTTCGTTCCAATTGGAAATGCTACTGTTGGTGATGTGGGCGTGATTATAGCATCAAATTGCTTAAACGCATTTGTAAATTCTTTTCGAAGAAGACTCCTTACTTTTAAAGCCTTTACATAGTATGCATCATAGTATCCAGACGAGAGAGCATATGTTCCGAGCATAATCCTTCTTTTAACTTCTTTACCAAAACCTAATCCTCTTGTGGATTCGATACTCTCCCATGCATTTTTTGGGTTTGCTGATGTTGCGCCATATCGAACTCCGTCGTATCTTGCTAGATTGGATGAAGCTTCTGAAGGGGCAATAATATAATAAACAGCGAGAGCATATTTTGTAAGCGGAAGCGAACATTCTTCTACTATAGCACCCGCTTCTCTAAATAGGTCCGCTGCTTTCATTACCGATTCTCGAACCTCAGCTTGTATTCCATCAGCAAAGTATTCAATAGGTAATCCAATTTTAATTCCTTTAATATTTTCACTAAGAGATTCAGTGTAGTCGAAATTTTGGACATTAAGCGACGTTGAATCGTTAATGTCTTTTCCGTGAATTGCATTTAGCACTATTGCGCAATCTTCAACGTCTTTTGTCATTGGACCAATCTGATCTAAAGAGCTTGCAAATGCTACAAGTCCATATCTACTGACTAATCCATAAGTCGGTTTTAAGCCAGTTATTCCACACAATGCTGCCGGCTGACGAATACTTCCGCCCGTGTCACTACCCAGAGCGAATATTGATTCACCAGATGCAACTGCTGCTGCACCGCCACCACTGGATCCACCTGGAACCCGATTTAAATTCCAAGGATTAGCAGTCGGATGAAAAAAAGAATTTTCAGTAGACGATCCCATAGCAAACTCATCCATATTGCCTTTTCCTAAGAGTATTGCACCATTTTCATATAGTCGTGAAAGGACAGTTGCATCGTATGTAGGGATATAATCTTTTAGCATATTTGAGCCACAAGTAGTCGGAATTCCCTTAGAAGATATAATGTCTTTAATTTGCATAGGTATACCAGTGAGCGTTGATGCAGAATTGTCTTGATATTTTTTATCAGCTTTTATTGCCGCGGATCTTGCTAGATCAGGAGTGACAGTTATAAAGGCTTGGATTTTGTTTTCTAAAGATTCAATATTGTTCAGAAATGCATTTGTAAGTTCTACTGAACTTATTTCCCTTCCCTTTAAAAGTTTATGGGCTTCATGGATTGTAAGATCGGTTAAATTTGTCATAAATTCTATGTGTACTCTATTATTTGAGGAAATACTATTTGATTATTAAATTTTGACGGTGCATTAAGAAGAACATCATCTTGGTTTAGCGAAATACCAACATTGTCGACTCGAAGTTCATTAAGTTCAATCGATTCATGAGCGAATACTTCTATTTTGGAAGTATCAATTTCTTGCAGTATTTCAAATTGTTTTAATATATCTTCAATCTGAAAACTGAATTCTTCTACTTCATTGTCAGTAATGGCTATTCGATAAATTTGCGCTAAATGAATAATTGTCTCTCGGTCAATTGGCATTGTAATATTCCTTAATACTCATGATTTAGCTATTATACAGTTTATCGGAAAAAGTAACGATTTATTGGATTAGTATTCATGTCTCTGAATCAGCTACGGAATACCTTAATCCTCAGTTTTGGTTGCGACTCCAGTTGCCATTTTATATAAATTGAACCATTTATTACCCTATTTTGTAGGTAATCTTACCACAGAACCTCGCCCTGATACCCCTTAAAGTCAACCGACAAATATAGTAGTATTCGGGAAACATATTTATGAATATGAGATAGATAGGCGGTTAATGTGAATTTCCAAAAAATATTTCAATTCAGAAGAGTACCTTCGCTTGTCTCCCTTTTAACAGTCTTATCAGTACTCGCCTGTGGAACTGTGGCCATAGATTATTCGGCAGACTTAAAAAGTCCTGACGAGCTGACAATCGTCATTGAAATGTCGCTAACAGATGCGTTCGTTGGGATGGTTGATGATGACGAGAACCTATTTTCGCCTAATAACCCTAGTTTCGAGGATTGGGGAATGGAGGTTCTGGAAGATGAAATTGATAAGTATACGGTTAGGTTAAGTAATACGTTTAAGGGTCAGGATGCAACGAATATGCTGAACCCGGAAAGAGCAAGAGGAGAGGAAGCTCTAAGCCTAGTTATGCACGAGGTGGATAAGGATAAATACATTGAATACCGAATAGAATTCCATCCCGAGTCTTTTACAGATACTACTTTGAGTGATGATGATTCGGATGCGACAGATGATGACGGGATAGATGAAGCTATGAAGGCTGCAATGGCTGGAATGTTGAGAATGGATATTTCGTTAAAAGTTTTCGGGGAGATTGTGGAAACTAATGCCGAGCGAACTGTTGAAAATGAGCTTACTTGGCGATATAACTTGCTTGAATATAATGAAGCGGGCGAGAATCATTTTTTGGTTCCGTATGTAGTGACAAGAGTAAATAAGAACAGCGGGATTTTTGGAAGCTGTAATTAAACAATCCCAGCGACGAACCAATTTTTCAATGGAGATCGTTTTTGGTTCATCGGTATCAGTTATATTACTTCTTGCAGTTATTCGAGTTTTTTCATCTCTGTTGTGATTATATCGACCCTATAGTAAATTGTAATCACAAATGATTATGATTATTGCTAGTTAACATGGCTACTGTTAATGGCTACTGTTAATGAAACAGAAACCTTTTAAAAAGTGTAATTATGAGTGTAATAAATAGTATTTATAAAAATACGATAGTGTAATGAGTGAATTACAAAAGCCATCACGTCAAAAGAAAGGGTCGCATAACATCTTGCCCCCTGAAGTGCGTCGTCTAGAAAAGCAGATGTTCTCTCAGGGCTATACCGTCAAGGAGATACTCTACGAGTTAAAGCGGTTAGGATATGTGATTTCTCGAAAGACTGTTTACAATCATATTAAACCACTCAAAAGTACTAATGATGGGGATAGGAAAGAGACTATCTTCTGGCAAGGAGATGTTGAATGGAGAAACTTCTCTGAGTTAGATCTCTTAGGAGTAGACCGAGCGAATCTACGACGAATCAGGCAAGTTGAAATATGGTTATCCTATGGGATAAGTAATCTTATTTATCCTCGTTTAACCCGACAAAATGTCATGTGGATGAACTACATACTTACCTACTGTCCTGATACAGTAATGACATCTTTTGATCTTTGGTTGATTACTGAGGAGCTGTGTCGACGGTCGATGGACTCCTACCTCTATGGGAACGTACTCAGTCACCCAAGCTTATCGATGGGGCTAGGAGTAGAGATTGAGAATGTTATTTCATGGATTATATTTGCTCCTTGGCTATCTCAACGGAGATACATCGACTGGATAGCTCAAGGAGAACCTCTTATTACTGAGAGACTACTTCCTATTCGTGCTGCTGGCTTTATCCTCTTTGATGTATCCATTGTAAGTGATTGGGTGAGAAGTGTTTACGGGAGAGCAGCCATAGCTCATGTGATATACAACGAGAGTCATTCTTTAGAATTAGGGAACCTGCCAAGTCGACCACTTAAAGAGTGGGGAGAGCTCTATGATGAGCAGAGTAAACCTGATCCTTCTCTTTCTCTTCACCATCAGCCCCTCCCTCCAGAACAACCAATAATAAGAGTGCTGAATAACGTTACGGATATTGATAAGATGCCGCTAGGTTTAGATGTAAGGGAATTTAGATATGATTAATACTGGATGATCTAGAAAGATTTAGTATAGTAGTCTGCTATGATTACAGTTAGGGATGGTTTCAATGCAGATATAAATCCTACTTAATAAAGAATTATTACATTACCATTAATTCTATCAAGTTGATTTCAGAAATTCTAAGTTTCAATGACCGAATTCTGTTTTCAATAATCCATCCATGATTTGCGGCTCTCAAATTGTGAATGGGGATAGTGACTACTGAGAAGAGGCATGTAGGTTTCGTCTGCAAATAGAATTGGAACATTTTCTGGGTTATTTTGCATTTGTAAATAATTTGTATTTTCCGATTCAAATCCCCAGAGAGTTTGATTGCTTACATTTTTGCCCTGTAATAATACTTTAAAATTTCCCAAACCATTTGTATCCATTAAGGAATTCATTCCAAATTTGTTGTTGTTGTACGTGTAAGTATCCAATTCTCTAGACATATTTCTTAATGCTTTTAAATATAAATTACCGCCTAAATTTTCGATAAACTTACTTTGGGTTGTGTATCCTAATGGCGAACCATTGTTAAGTTTTCCCTGCTCGATAATTTCAGTAAAATCAACATGAGTTGTTATATCTTGAGTTCCTATATTTTGAAAAAAATTATAACTTATTGAGTGATTGTAGTATGACTGAATTGTTCCAGTTTTTCTTTTTATATTGTAAAGTTCGTCTTTTAAATAACCGTAATCAATAGTTAGCAAATAGCCCTGATTAATAGCATCTAATGCCGTTTGTACCCATTGGCCTGCTGCTAAACAAACTTCACCTTCGTAATCTTCGGGAAGCGAGTCTAACTTGCTTCCAATCTGCTTGGGTATATGTTCATTTGAAATCTCATCATAAATAGAAATGAATTCTGAAGACCAGTCTATATAAAGCTCCTTAATGCTTCCGTTGATAATTTTAAAACGATGAACAGGAAATGAATCAAGTAGTTCGTTTGAAATTATGCATCCCGTAATAGGTTTCAAGGGAATTGTTGATGACTGAATAAATGGATGTTTTTTCCCAATTGAATGATCCTGGTTTCTTCGGTCGATACCAATATATTGAAGATGATTAAGAAATTTTGGATATCTTTGCTTGATCGATTCAAGAATTGTTTTACCTAGCATTCCATTTCCTGAGCCCGATTCTATCAAGTGGAATTGATGTGGAAAATTTAATATTTCCCACATTTGGTAAATTTGCGTTCCTATCGCCCAACCAAACAAAGGATGGGTATGTGGACTTGTGTAATAGTCGCCAAATTTTCCTATTGGATTTTTGCTTGAGTAATAGCCCTGATTTTTAGAATAAAGAGATAACTCCATAAATTTTGCAAATGAGATTGGCCCATTTGCGCGTATAAGTTCAATAAGTTCTCTTTCGACTGAATGCATAGACTTACTTCTTAGTTTGAAGAATATTAAATATTTAGGTTTTTATATTTCTTTTACTGGCTTTGACTCTGCATTTTCTTTTACTGGCTCTGACTCTGCATCTATTTTTCCTTGCTCTGGTGTCAACGCTACTTTTTTGTCAGTTTTGACTGGAGATTTGTCCCAATTGGCCTCACTAATAGAATTCATAAATTCTTTAGTCAAGTCGCATATTTTACAGTGACCTGTACTCATTGGCCCTTTCGGGCTATCAATTACCCAATGGTGAGGGCAGTTTTCTTGTTCTGAGGTAGTTGTCATATTTATTCCTAATTCCCTATTTTTAATATTTAGCATTATCTGGTGGGCGGTGGAGGATTTGAACCTCCGACCCCTGCGATGTCAACGCAGTGCTCTAGGCCACTGAGCTAACCGCCCTTTATACTCGGAATTCCTTTATTATAATAAAATTTTTGTTAGTTTTGAATAGGTTACGTATTTAGATAAGAATAACCAATAGGTCAGTTAAGGCTGAATGTTCCTATTTCTATAGTATAACCTAACAAGTTTAATTCATATTGTAGAGTACAACTGCATGTAAAATTGAAACTTATACTAACATTATATTTTTACTTAATTGGAATCCTAAGTGATAACATACATGTGAATGTTGCTTTGTTTCGTATTTTTTTGATTGCTCCAGAAACTTCTAATGTGGTAATTTATTTACCCTTGACTGATTATTAGTCTATCGCTGCCACTTAAATCTTTTATGATTTCTGTTTGATTCTCTGGCCAGATATTAACAATTTTTTGATAGAGTTCACTTGATTGAGGAGGGTTAATTTCTATTATAAAACAACCATCTTCCTTAAGAAGACTCTTTGATTGTAGAATTAGATTTTCAATTATTTCAGTTCCTTTTTCACCACCAAAGAGTGCTTGATGGGGTTCAAATTTTATGATTTCATCTTGTAGATTTGAATAATCTTTTTTAGGAATGTATGGAAGATTAGCTATTATTAAATCAAATTTTTTAATAATACTATTTAGCAAATCTCCATGCACTAAGTGAATTCTTTTTTTGAGTTTATATTTAGTTACATTACGGTAAGCTGCCTCCAGGGCTTTTTTTGAAATATCTATTGCAATTATGTTTGAGTTTTCGTAATGCATTCCAATGGCAATACTTATGCAGCCACTTCCAGTTCCAATATCAGCAATTACTTGTGGTGCTTGTTGACGTGAATTAAGCCAAAAAAGAGCTCTATCAACTAAAATTTCTGTTTCTGGGCGAGGAATTAAAACATTGTGATTGAGGAAAAACTTAAATCCATAAAAATCCCAATAATTAAGTATATAAGGCAGAGGTTCTCTATTTTTCCTTCGATGTAAGATTTTTTTTGCTGTTTGGGTGTCTTCATCAGAAATTTGAGTGTCTGGATTTGTATAAATTTGGATTTTGGTCAGCTTAGTTATGTGCTCTATGATAGCTAGTGTTTCAATATGAGCATCTAGCGTGAGAGTGAATAATTCTTTGTAGATCGTATGTTGAAATTCTTTAAGTGTTAACTTGCACATTGGAGTCGAATTAAAAATTTAAAGTATCGGATTCAAAAAGTTGTTGCTTTTCGTATGCGTCCAGTGCGTTAACAATTTCATCAATGTTTCCTTCCATAAATTCTTCAATATTGTGAGTAGTGATTCCAATTCGATGGTCGGTTACTCGATTCTGGGGGAAATTATAAGTGCGAACCTTTTCCGATCTATCGCCTGTGCCAACTTGAGTTTTTCTTTGCTGTGCTAATTCATCATCTTTCTTTTGGCGTTCCATTTTGTATAAACGTGTTCTTAAAACAGTCATAGCCTTAATTCGATTTTGTACTTGCGAACGTTCATCTTGGCAAGTCACTACTAGTCCGCTTGGAAGATGGGTTATGCGAATTGCAGTTTCAAGTTTTTGTACATTTTGTCCTCCATTTCCACTTGCTCGGTATGTGTCAATACGTAAATCAGATTGATTTACGGTTACTTCAAATTCTTCTGCTTCTGGCAAAACTGCTATCGTTGCGGTAGATGTATGTACTCGTCCACCAGATTCAGTTGATGGTATACGCTGAACTCTATGAACTCCGCTTTCATATTTGAGTTTTTTAAATACCCCGAGACCCTTTATTTCTATGATTGCTTCTTTAATTCCTCCGATACCAGTAGCATTTGTACTTAATAAGTCTGTTTTCCATCCGCTTCGCTGTGCATACCTTGTGTATAGTCTCAACAGGTCAGCCGCAAACAAGCCTGCTTCGTTTCCACCAGTACCGGCTCTTATTTCTACTATAGCGCTTCTATTTTCATCTGGATCTTTTGGTAAAAGATGAAGTCTGATTGATTCGCTAAGACTTATAAATTCTCTTTCTTGACTTTCAAGATCTTCCTTAGCCATTTGAACTAAGTCTTGATCAGTTTCTTCATAAATGATTGATTTATTGCCATTTATGTTTTTTTGAATTTGACGATATTCTTTTATTAACACGATAATATTTTCTAGATCAGAATGTTCTTTTGCCAATTTTTGCATCTGAGTAAAATCCGAAGCGATTTCAGTTTTTGCCAACATTTCTGTTAGTTCGGAATAACGATCTTCTATTTTCTTTATTTTTTGTTCCATTATTTATTCTACAATAGATATGATTTTATTTGGCAAAATTGATAACTCTGAATCTATATTTATCCATTTCGAATTATTATTGATGGATTTCGTAGCAGCATCTCCAATCGCAACACTTAAACATCCTGATAAAATATCAGCTATAGGTGCTTTCCTGGATCTTATGCTATTTATGAAATCGTCCATCAAAGGATTATCGCCATCCCCATGTTCATTGGATTGACTTATATTTGCTTTAATTAATTGATCCGGAAGGTTGGTCTGAGATATTAAGATATTTCCTTCATGTTGACTCGCAATTATGATTCCTGAGCTCCCCTTAATGGTAAAGTGACGTTCCTGATAACTTCCTGTAGCTGAAAAATTGTATTCCATATTAATTTGATTTGAGTATTGTACTTTTACAACAGCATTATCAACAGAATCTTTTGTTGTTTGATACACACACAAGTCATTATGGTCATTTGCAAGATTCTCTCTTTCGCTTTGATTCAGATAGTTCCAGTTCCAACCTCCAAATCTGTAACTTGCTGAGCAATCATACTTGAACTGACAATCTTTGCAATGCATAGCAGTTCCTTGTTTTGGTAAAAAAGATGCAATTCCACCTGTTGCTGATACCCAACTTGGCTTATCCTCTATTAGCCAATTTGCTATATCTAATGTGTGGCAAGCTTTATGAATCAACAGTCCTCCACTTTTTTCAACAAAACGATGCCATCTGCGAAAATATGTTGCCCCATGATAAGACTCAACAGTTTCATGAATTTTTATGTTTTGTATCCTGCCTATTGAACCTTTATCGATGATTTCTTTTAATTTTGAATAGAAAGGTGAATATCTAAGCATAAAACCTAATTGCAGAATATTTTTTGCTTTAAGGGAAATTTTTACCATATGGATGGCATCCTCAAGGGTTGTGGCTAGTGGTTTTTCACAGAGAATATCCTTACCTCTAGCCAACGCCTTTTCAAAAATTATTTTGTGAGTCGAATCAGGCGTTGCTATGATAACTGCTTCAATGTCAGGATTTTCCAGTAAATCTTCATAGTTTGAATATGATTTAATAGGCATTCCTATATCTTGATTGGCACTATTTAATCTTTCAGGGTTATTATCAGCGATACCAATAAGTTTTACTTTTTCTGGAGAAGATTTTATGTAGGGTACAAAAAAATATATACATCTTTGCCCTGTACCAATTATACCTAATTTAACTGGTTGCATTATTAATTCCTAATTGGTGGTTGCGCGAAATAGTTTTTACGCCCTTAAAGTTTAGATTTCTGAAGTCCACGAGGGAGCGAAAAAGTTATATCTTCACGAATAATCTCATGAGTTGTTATGCGTTCATACCCAATTGCATCTATAACTGAAGTTACTAAAGATTCAGGAGTTGATGCTCCTGAGATAATTCCAATTTTTTGATAATTTTGTAACTCCGAAGTGTTCAATTCTTTTGGATTCATGAGAAGCTGCGAAGGAACGCCTAGGCTCTCTATAACATCTTTTAGTCTATTACAATTAGAGCTGTTTTTTGCACCTATAACCAGCACAATATCACAAGACTTGGCTAATGCTCTTGCGGCATCTTGTCGGTTTGATGTTGCATAGCAAATATCGTTCCTTAAGACTACTTTAGGAAATTTTTTAACTAGAATATTGGCTATTTCTTGAGTATCGCTAACACTTAGTGTGGTTTGAGTTAGTATGACTACCTTACTAGGGTCGGGGACTTGTACATCTAGAGCTTCATTTTTATTTTCAATAATGATTGTTTGTTCTGGAGCTTCACCAAAAGTACCTATGATTTCTGGATGGTTTTTATGCCCAACAAGAAGTATGGTGTATCCTTGTTTTGAGAATTTTTTTGATTCAGAGTGAACCTTTGTTACAAGAGGGCAGGTGGCGTCAATAATAGATAAATTTCGCATTTTTGCTTCTTTTTCTACAGTCGGTGAAACTCCGTGAGCAGAAAAAACTACAAGACTCGCATCAGGGACTTCATCTAGCTCCTCAATAAAAATTGCTCCTTTTTTTTTGAGATCTTCTACAACAACCTGATTATGAACAATTTCATGGCGGACATAGACTGGAGATTTATGTTGTTTTAAAAGTATTTCTACTATGTCTATTGCCCTAACAACTCCAGCGCAGAATCCTCTTGGTGAGCCTAATAGTATTTCCATAAAATAATCCTAACTTAGCCTTTTAAGCCATGCAAGTTATAATGATTGTTATTATACATATTGCTTTCAGAAAGTAGATTTGTGAGAAGACTTTCCTTAGCTTTTAAAAATTTTGGAATAATACTGAGTTCTGATCAACTTGAATTATTTGAGCAATATTTGGTTTTATTACATGAATGGAAATCTAAAGTAAACTTAACAAGTATTACTGAAAGAGAAAAAGTCATAAATTTGCATTTTTTGGACTCTTTGTCGGTAATTGTAGGTTTAGAGTCTGAAGACTTAAATAAAAAAACCGCATTGGACGTTGGTACTGGTGCTGGGTTTCCAGGTATTCCCTTAAAGATAGCTTTCCCGCAGATGCAATTGAATCTTCTGGAATCCAATCAAAAAAAAGTTTCTTTTCTAAGAGTCTTGGTAGATAAGCTGGGGCTAAGCGATGTTTATTTTTATCATGGACGAGCAGAAAATTTTGCTCATGACTTCTCTCTCAGGGAGCAATTTGATTATGTTTTTGCGCGTAGTCTTGCTAGATTAAGTGTTTTATCTGAACTAACATTGCCATTTTTGTCAAGTAAAGGTAAAGCAATTATGCACAAACGTGAGCCTATTGAGAATGAGCTAGAAGATGCTCAGTTACCAATTACAATCTTGGGTGGCTCTAAGCCTCAGATTGTTCCAGTTAAGCATCCCAATCTACCTGACACATCGATACTTGTGATAATTTCAAAAATAACTTCAACACCTTTAAATTTTCCTAGACGTGTAGGCGTGCCAAATAAGAGGCCATTAAAAGGTTAATTGTAATTAATTAATTCTTTTAAATCTTTTTGTGATGCTGTCAGATTGTATTTTTAAAGTTTCTTGTTTTTTATGGGTGCATGTTTCTGGTTCATTGATCTTTGTTAAATTTTTAGAATTATTGAGTTTATGAGTATCCATTTAAGCTAGGGATGATCCATTGTCTACTATTCTTATTTAGTTAAGTATTAGCCACTTTAATATCTATAATATTCCCATTCGTTTTGATGAGATTTTCTATAAGATTTTTGGTAACATTACTACTGGATTTTCAAGAACCCTATTGGTTGTTATTTGAGCTGTAAGAATGGAAGATAAAATTAGATGATAATTGCATTAGTCTTTGTATAACCCTGAAGGTTTGGGTCTAAATGCTTGATCATCAGATGTTCCATTTATGCTATAAGCCGATATTATGTTGTACATATGTTCCATTTCCCGATCGTAATTATCTCCTGCAAAGAAAGCTTTGATAAGTCCTCCGCCTAAAGCCTTAACGATTTCCTCGTGGTCATCTACCACAAAATCAGGATATACATCGATTTCTTTTTCCTCGAATTTCTTTCTTACAATTTCTTCGTAGTCAGCAATTGGTTTAGAAGATACTCCATTTACATATTTAGAAAGTCCTAATTTTTCTACTTCGCTGGACCTATTGCCTAAACCTGACCATATATATAGCGTATGGCCATCATCAATAAGTTGCTCAAAAGTTTCCGTTACTAATGGTCGTAGTGTTCCAGTAAGACCTATCAGTGTGTAGTCCATGTCAAAAAAAATATTCAATTTGTCTTGGCCTCCCGTGAAAAGTATGAAATTAGATGAAACAATAAAACAATAATAGTTTATCAAAATAAGCATATCTATGGAAGAAGGTAATATTTAGATATGATTATTTGATTTATATCAATACGATTAGTATAGTTGTAATGTCTTCAAGTAAATTTTTATTTTTGTTTGAAGACGCCTGTCACTGATAAATTCTTATATTTACAATTAGTCTCGGAGGTTTTTTTGTCGATAGTTATTAGTTTTGATATCGATGGTACACTTGAAGTTGGTGATCCACCAGGCATTGTTACTATGGAAATGGTTAGGCAAGCTATTGCTCATGGAAATATTGTAGGTAGCTGTTCCGATAGGCCGATTTCAAACCAACAAGAAATTTGGGAAGAGCACAAAATTGATGTTGCCTTTACTATTTTAAAGCATCATCTTGATGATTTAAAAGAGAGATTTGAATCTGAGGCATTTTTTCATTTAGGAGATACCTTTATGGATAAATATTTTGCGAAACAATCCGGATTTGAATTTATTGACGTAACCGACAAAAGTGATTTAATTTGGGAACCTTTTCGTGGATATCTTTTTGATAAGGACCCATGGTGGATTGATCCATTAGCAAATTCTAAGTAGTGTTTGCATTGATTTAATTGTACGATATTTGCAATTGAATCAATAAGCCTATTGCCTTGATTAATTTGATCTTAGTTGTTCAGTTCGATGTCTGTACTTCATTTTTTAAACGTAGGCAAAAAGTTATTACACTATGCTAAGTAGGCAAAAAATGTCACGATATCACGGAAAACTAAAAGGTTTTATTATCAAGACCTTTTAGTAGGCTTAATTCGCCTGAATTTAACTGAGCTTTAGTAATCAGATCGGGTCTTTTTTCCATTGTTCTTTTTACTGACTCTTCTTTTTTCCAATTTTGAATTTTCTTGTGATCTCCTGACCTCAATATGTCTGGAACACTAAAACCTCTGTATTCGTAAGGTCGAGTATAAGATGGGCTCTCCAAGAGGTTGTTGCTAAATGTTTCATTATCTGTTGATCTTTCGTCGCCTAAAACTCCAGGTATGAGTCGAGTAATTGCATCGACCAATATCATTGCTGGTAGTTCACCTCCAGTTAAAATGTAATCCCCAATACTGATACATTCCGTAGTAAGATGTTCTTCTACTCTAGAGTCAATGCCTCCATAATGTCCGCAGATCAAAACTAGATGACTTTTTTTTGATAGCTCATTTGCCTTTGATTGATTGAATGGTGTCCCTTGAGGTGACAACAATATGATAGGAATTTCACTAGTAGTTACTAATGTGTTATCTATTTTAATCTTTGCAAAGATATCGTCTACGCATTCGAAAATTGGTTCAGGTTTCATAATCATTCCTGCGCCACCACCGTAAGGTGTATCGTCGACCATTTTATGAGGGTCTTTTGCATAGTTACGGATATTATATATCTCAATATTAAGTATTTGCCTATCGATTGCTTTCTTGATCATGCTTTCGGACATAGCCGCATTAAACATATTAGGAAATAAACTTAGTATTGAGATGTGCATTCGCTACTCCAATGAAATTTGATTACGAATGAGAAATTAATATGGATGGTTCTCGGTATGATGTGACATTGTTTCAAGTATGTGAGGGATCAAGGTTATAGCAACCTCCAAAGATTCTTTTGCCCCTTGAGGACTTCCGGGTAAGTTAATGATAAGACAGTTTCCCACTGTTCCAGATACACCTCGACTTAATGATGCCATAGGGGTATATTTTGACGTCTCTCGTCTAATAAATTCGGACAGACCGAAAGATTTCCGATCCAATATTCTTTCAGTGGCTTCTGGAGTGACGTCATCTTTGCCAAAACCAGTCCCTCCAGTTGTTAATACTAGGTTCGTATTTTTTGACCATTTGAGTAAAGTATTGGTGATTGCATTTAAATTGTCGGCAACCATAGCCTCTAAAGTGACATTAAATTCATCCGAATTGATCATGTCACGTAATAGGGGTCCACTTTGATCAGAACGAATTCCAGCAAACCCTGAAGTACTTATTGTTAATATTCCGACTGAGTAAATAGTATGACTCCATATTCAAATAATGGATAATATCACATAAATTTAATTATTGAAATTTTTTAAGAAAATAATTAAATATTATTTGAAATAATTTGACAAATATTTTGTATACATTTAAAGTTGTGCAAGTTTACTTCAGGGTCCTTATGGTGGCAAATATGATTGATGGATATGGAGTTATAAAAAGACGTCTCTTTGGTTGAATTGTTTGGGATCCATGCACCAGTTATGGTTGATGAGGTTGTTAATTACCTAAACATTTCTCCTTCTTCAAGGTATATCGATTGTACCCTAGGAGGTGGAGGCCACTCGATTGCTATACTCGATTCTGGCGATTTATTAACTAGAATCTTGGCATTTGAAATTGATGTTGAGGTATTTAATAATACATCAATTTTACTTAATGGTTATCGAGATAGAATTCAGATTGTTAATGAAAGCTATGTTGATGTTATTAACAAGGCCGAGATGTTTAGTTTTTCTGAAGTAGATGGAATTTTATTTGACCTTGGAGTTTCTAGCATGCATCTTGATCAGGGTTACAGAGGCTTCAGCATTGTGAGGGATGGCCCATTAGATATGAGGTTTAATTTATCGCAAAATCTTACAGCGTATGATGTTGTTAACTCATATTCTTTTTCAGATTTAGAGAAAGTTTTGCGAGTTTATGGTGGTGAAAAAAGATCTAGTCAAATTGCTCGTCAAATCATTCATAGTCGCCCCTTACGCACCACTTCAAATTTGGTTTCTGCTATAGATATAGTTTTCAATAATTGGCGTAGTCGAATTCATCCTGCTACTAGAACCTTTCAGGCTATACGTATTGAGGTTAATCAGGAATTGAAGAATATTGAAAGTGGAATTAAGTCTGCCATTAAACTTCTTAAGCGTGGTGGTCGAATTTGTGTTATCACTTATCATTCTTTAGAAGTTCAAGTTGTTCGTAATATTTTTAGAGAAGCTGTTTCTGATTGTTTATGCCCTAAATGGATACCTATTTGTAGTTGTGACCATGAACCAAGCTTGAAATTAATAACTCAGAAGTCAGCTATACCTACGGTCGAGGAAGTTAAAAAAAACGTAAGGAGTAGATCTGCTAGCCTTAGGGTGGCGGAACATTTATGAGATGGAGCATTGCTCCGTCTATCGATATTTGCTAAGTCAGGAATTATGAGGGTGTTAGCCAATACTGATATCCCCCTCGGTTTATGCCCTTATAGTTCCTGGTTGGCTTTGCTGATAAATAGCTTAGGGATTATTTAAGCTTAATAATAATGCAGATCGATAAGAGTTTTACTGTCAATATCGATAGTAGAAAAGGAGGCGCAATAAATGCCCAAAAGTACTTTAGTTTCTGTCATCGATGTAGGTACATCAAAAATCTCAACATTGATTGCTAATTTTCTTCCTGGTCAAAAGCCTAATCTGATTGGAGTAGGATTTTCTAGTTCTGCTGGAGTGAGAAAAGGTGCTATTGTTAACGTTGAAGAAGCTTCTGCTGCTATCAAATCTTCAATTGATGAAGCTTCGCGTTCTGCGGGTGTTGCAGTATCCAGTGCATATGTGGCAACTTCGATGAGTCAAGTCGAAATTTTTCCTAGATGGGGGTCTGCGAGACCCAATGAACCTAATCTACCTATAGGTTATGATGATATAAATATGGCTGTTGATGCTTCATGCCCTAGAGATCTTTCCCCGGAAAAATATTTGATGCACATTATGCCTAGATTATACGTTGTTGATGGCCTAACTGGTATAAGAAATCCAGTTGGTATGCATGCGCTAAAGCTTGATGTTGAAAGTTTATCTGTTGTAGGAAGCTCAACAATTATTCAGAATTTAATCCATGCCGTAAGAGGTTCAAGAGTAAAAGTTGATGGAGTAATTTTTTCTCCTTTGGCTTTAGGGGAGTCAGTTTTGAGTAGGGATGAAAAGGAAATTGGTGTTTTATCCATTGAAATAGGCGGAGGGGTAACCTCTGTTTCGGCTTTCCAGGGAGGTTCACTCTGGAATTCGGCTATTTTACCAGTTGGAGGGCAGCAGTTTTCTAGCGATTTAGCAATTGCACTTAATGCTCCTTATGATATTGCAGAAGATGTAAAAATTAGACACGGCCAGGCGAATATGGATGGAATTGGTGATGAGCAAGTTGAAATTGAGGCTTTTGGTGATCGCCGAACTGTTCTTGTAGGTCGTCGTGAATTATGTAGATATTTACATGACAGAGCTGAGGAGCTTTTTAAACTTGCGCGAATTAAAATGGAGGAATTTGGTTTTACAAATGTTCCTCCTGCTGGAATTGTTTTGTCTGGTGGAGGTGCGCTAATGCCTGGAATTGAAAGAGTTGCTAGAAGGATTTTTTCTGCCCCAATCAGGATTGGCTCCCCAAAAGGGATTGATAATCTTCCTAGCGGAATGGAGTCACCTGAATATTGCTCTACTATAGGAGCACTCCTTTGGGTTGTTAAAAATGACGATACTATTGAGCGTAATAATATGTCGATAAGATTTACAAATGGCCCTAAGAAGGGCAACCGAAGTCCAATTGGTTGGCTTCGAGGTTTGAGAAAAGCGTAGCTTTATGTCGATAAGTGTAACTTAGTAACTATTAAGGAGGGTCACGTGACTAGTATAGAACCAAATAATTTTCCGGATTTTAATCCTTCAGGTGGTAAGCCTGTAATTAAGGTGATTGGAGCAGGCGGTGGAGGCTCAAATGCCGTAAATCGAATGTTCAAAACTCCTCTGGATGGTGTCGAATATATTTCAGTAAATACTGATGTTCAAGCTTTATATCGTGCCTTCACCCCAATAAGGGTTCAGATTGGAGAGAGATTGACTCGAGGCCTTGGAGTTGGAGGCAATCCTGAAACTGGCCGTAAGGCTTCAGAAGAAAGCAGAGAGGGTATTGGGGAGTTAGTTAAAGGAGCTGATTTGATTTTTATTGCAGCAGGAATGGGTGGTGGTACCGGGACTGGTTCTGCACCATTGATCGCTGAATTAGCAAAAGAATCAGGTGCTCTAACAGTTGCTGTTGTAACCAAACCATTTGATTTTGAAGGCTCGAAACGCAGAAATCAGGCCGAGGAGGGCATTCATAAACTTCGTGAAAAAGTTGATTCTCTAATAGTTATACCGAATGATCGACTATCAGCAGTAAGTAATGAAAAGATTACCATGGCAAATGCATTTGCTTTAGTTGATGATGTTTTGAAGCAAGCAGTCCAAGCTATTGCTGAGCTAGTCACAACTGCTGGAGACATTAACCTTGATTTTGCTGATGTAAAAAGTGTTATGGCACAAGCAGGCCAATCCTGGCTTGGGATAGGTTACGGACGTGGTGAAAAACGTGCAATAATGGCTGCTAAGGATGCTATTGCATGCCCTTTATTAGAAGTCTCTATAGAAGGATCAAAGGGTGTTTTATTCAATATAACTGGAGGCGAGAATCTTACTTTAGATGAGGTTCGTGCAGCTTCAGACACCATAAGTCAGGTTGTTGATCCCGATGCAAACATCTTTTTTGGTATAGTTACAGATCCTACAATGGAAGATGACGTGCGTATTACTATTATAGCCACAGGTTTTCCATCAAGTGAAGCATATAATGAACTTCGTGATCAAGGACTAGCATCATTAGTTGGCGGCCCTGTTTTTGGAAATCAGGAGCCAGATATTGATTTACCGCCCTTTTTACGAAATTCTTCTATGGCCCGCAGAAGACTGACTAACCGTACCAGTGGACTTTAGGTTTATTTATATATAAGAACATGAATGCTTCTTGGCTGCCTTTGGCACCCCTCTCCAAAGGCAGCCAAGAAGCATTCATGTTGAGCTTACATCTGAATACTTTGATTGTTGACGCTATTATTAGAACGTATGATATTATTTATTTGTTCCATTAAAAACTAATATCAGTTCAGGTTCCACTTTTTTATTTATAAATGAGGATATTAATGAATTCTGGTGTACCCAACGATCCCATAGCTCCCTTTGAGGCAGTAAGTTGGTTTTTTGATGAAGCTGCTAATTACTTAAATCTAAGTGATGGAATTACGCAATTGCTTCGAAATCCTTGGCGAGAAATACACACTCAAGTTCCAGTTCGTATGGATAATGGGCAAATTAATGTTTTTCAAGGTTATCGTATACAGCATAATGGTGCTAGAGGTCCGTATAAGGGTGGGATTCGTTTTCATCCAGATGCTACAAGAGATGACGTTATGGCCTTGTCTTCTCTTATGACATGGAAAAATGCATTAGCTGATGTTCCATTTGGTGGCGCTAAAGGTGGCGTTCAATGTGATCCTACAAAGATGAGCTCGCGCGAATTAAATTCTCTTACTCGTCGATTTACTCAGAACATTGAACATGTATTAGGCCCAAATAGGGATATACCTGCCCCTGATATGGGTACCAATTCTCAAATTATGGCCTGGATGATGGATGCTTATGGTCAGATTAATGGACATACGCCTTCGATAGTAACAGGTAAACCTATTGAATTGGGTGGTTCATATGGTCGCGAATCAGCACCCGGTAAAGGTGCTGTTATTGCACTTTCCGTTTGGGCTAAATTAGTAGAGTATGAATTAGAAAACAAAATAGTAGTTATTCAAGGTTTTGGCCAAGTTGGAAAAGCTGCTGCTTTTAGTCTGAAAAATTTAGGCTGTATAGTTGTTGCAGTGAGTGATGTTTATGGGGGTATTTACAACAAATTTGGACTTGATATGGATAGATTGTCTGATTATTTTGATGAAAATCAAACAGTTGTAGGTTTTGATAATTTTGATACTGTTACTAATTCTGAATTGATGGAATTACCTTGTGATATATTAGTCCCTGCAGCCGTTAGTGCAGTTATCACAAGTCGTAATGCTGATTCAGTTAAAGCCCATGTAATTCTTGAAGGTGCAAATTATCCTATTACCCCAGCAGCTTGTAAAATTTTAGGAGAATCAGGAGTGGTGATTCTTCCTGATATTTTAGTTAATGCTGGCGGAGTAATAGTTTCCTATTTTGAATGGGTTCAAAATATTCAGCAATTTCGTTGGACTGAAGAACATGTCAATCAAGAATTAGATAGATACATAAATAATTCTGTAAAAAATGCATACGCTTTAATGGGGTCTGTGAAAACATTAAGAGAGGCATCGTACATTATTGCTGTTGAAAAGGTAGCTAGAGCTGTAGAATTAAGAGGTTTTGTTTAAATTATAATTTCTTCATTCTTAAGGCTGAACTAGCATTCTCATGGTACCCTCGTCTTCTTTGCGCTGATTTAAAATTTTATGTCCAGAATTCTCTGCCCAGACGATAACATCGTAAACATTAAGAATCCCTGGAATAATGACCTCTATTAAACTAGTGTTATCTTCTTTTATTTGTAGAGATAATGCTGCAATGATTCCTGCACAATTTTTTCCTGTTCCGTCTATTACAATCCACCCAGATGAATTTAGAGAAACTTTTTTATTTAAATCTATGTTATCGTGAATAACGTCTATTTTGCCAAATTTTCTTAATTCTACTTGATGCTTGAACTCTGCAACTGATTTCCAATATACTCCACTATCTCGATCGCCTTTTGAGCAGACGGCTCCTCTTACACCCACTATGTCCGGATTAACTCTTGCTAGCTCGTCTAAGTCTGACATTTTAAGATGTCCAGATAATGCAGTACTCATTCCGTCAGATTTTCCTTCCATAACCATTTCTTTAAGTTTAGATTCTGGAATAAAGTCAAACAGATTTCTGCCATCCTTAGTTAATGTGTCTATAAGCCACCCATCGCAATTACCATCTCGAGCTAATTGAGGCATTAAGTGGGGGTCCAAGCCGTCTTTATATAACACATTATCGGCAAATAATGAGCCGATAAGCTTTGTTTCTGTACCTTCTAATGCCTCTTTTGATGCTTGTAATATTCCTACAGATTTTTCATAGTCAGCTTGCATGAATCCAACTTTTACAGAAGTTGCGTTCATTCTTCCTGCAGCCCAGACTGCCATTGCAACTGTTCCTTCTTGATTTGGTACTACACCCAATGTTAGAGATGCGTGTATTTCTGAAGGTACGGCCTCACGAATACTCTTGAAAATGTTTGGATTGGCAGACCCAACTAATGCTTCCTGCAAATTCTTCACATCAATTATATCTGCATGGCCCTTCATTGCTTCTTTGGCCTCACGGAGGTTTTGTACACTAACCATTAATATCATATTTATGCACCTGCTATTTGTTTTATTGGATGACCTATTGCCAACAAATCTTGTTCTAATTCAAGTTTTTCGTCATTACTAAAAGGCTTTAGAGGTGGTCGAGGATCACCTGCAGCCATTCCCATTAATTCTGACCAGTACTTACATAAGGTTACAGGAAGAACGCCACCAAATTTTTGTACAGTTCTTGGCCACCATTTATCCGAAACTTCTTTAACTGCTTTAATGTATGTATCGTATAATTTTTTATCTATGAATCCATCTGATGCTTTTTCAATAAATTGAACATAATAATTATGTTCAATTGTATCAAAACGCCAATCTGAAGTGTTAGCAAACATAACTTGTTGTCGGAAGCCAAGCTCTTCTTGCTTAAAGTAAATCCATTCATCGGGCGTACTTATTATTTTTTCTTTCCCGATAAGCATATGAGTATCAATTGATATTTGCTGATTAAAGCTTGCTTCTTTTACTCCTACTACATTTCTAGGTTTGCATATTTTTTTTAAGCCCTCTGGGCTCATTACAAATCCAAATTGAGGAGAATTGTAGAACATGATTGCAAGATTAGTATTGTTAGCTAGGAGTTCTGTGTATTCAATTACTTGCTCTTCAGTTTTTGCGGCGAAATATGGTGCAGCAACTATTAAGAGGTCAATATCGATTTTTTCTGCATATTTTGCAAGTTTTATCATATCTTTATACGAAGTATGCGTAACGTGGGCAGCTGTAAGCCAACTTCCTTTGGCTTCATTGCTTAAAATTTCCATTACATTAAAACGTTCTTCAAGTTCGAGGCTCCAAAATTCACCCATTCCCCATGTACATCCGCCACCTCTCGTTCCCAAAGATCGAATGTGTTTAATGTTTTCACGAAGGCCTTGCTCATCTAGTTTGTCGTCGATTCCGAAGGGAGTCATGAGGGTAGTCCATTGGCCTTTGAGATTTTCCCAAGCCCAATCTTGAGCACCTTTCTTGTCGTAACTGGCCATTCTCCCCCTCCATTTGAATTGTCATGCTATTAGATACTTTATAATTTGAGTGTAGCCAGATTTAAACCAGAGTGTCAAGCTACTTTAGTATGATTAATCTAACAGATAATTTTTTAGTGGCTGTATTTTGTAGCTTTGATCATCAATTTTCGCACTCATAATTGATATAGCAGTATTTGCAGTGTCTATTGATGTAAAACATGGAATTCTTTGTTCAACTGCAGCTCTTCGAATAAAAAAACCGTCTCGCATTGGTTGTTCTCCGCCAGATAATGTATTCACAACAGAGTTGACGGTTCCTTCCTGAATTAAGTCGATAATATTTTGCTTTCCTTCGTATAGTTTTGATACTTCCTTAACTTTATCGAACCCTAATGCTCTTATGAAATTTGCCGTTCCCTCAGTAGCATAAATGGTATATTTTGCAGAAATCAATTTGTTGATTAAATTAATAGATTCTTTTTTATCTTTGTCGGCGATACTTAGTAATATAGAGCCATTTTGCTCCAGCATTAATCCCGTGGCAATAAGTGCCTTGGCAAGAGCTGCTTCGTAAGACTTATCAATTCCCATTACCTCGCCTGTTGATTTCATTTCTGGTCCAAGATGAGTATCTACTCCTAATAGCTTGGCCATAGAAAAAACTGGAGCTTTTATTGCTATAAGGGGCTTATTTGGAATCAATCCTGAATCGTACCCTATTGATTTTAATTTTTTCCCAATCATTACCATACTTGCTAATTTGACCATAGGCGTATTAGTAATTTTTGATATAAATGGAATTGTCCGACTAGCTCTCGGATTAACTTCAATAATGTAAACTTGTGAAGAATTTTGGCCTAGTTCATTCATAATTATAAATTGAATGTTCATTAGTCCTTTGATTTTTAGCCCAATTCCTATCTTTATGGTATAGGCAACGATTTTATCTATAACTTGCTGAGAAATAGTTTGTGTTGGATATACCGCCATTGAGTCACCACTATGAATACCAGTTCTCTCTACATGCTCTAAAATTCCTGGTATCAATACGGTATCTCCATCGCAAACTGCATCTATTTCACACTCGACCCCTTCAAAGTATTTATCAATCAGAATGGGTTTTTCTGGGCTCACTTTCATGGCTTGTGTCATATATATGTTTAATTCATTTAAGCTATAAACTATCTCCATCGCTCTACCGCCTAAAACATAACTTGGCCTTACTAACACCGGATAGCCAATATTTTCTGCTATAGCTTTTGCATCTTCTAGCGAATTTACCGCGGAGCCTGGTGGCATCGGCAATCCATTTTGTGATGCGAATGATTTAAATTGATTTCGATCAGATGCAATATCAATTACTTGAGCAGATGATCCAAAAATAGGAAGCCTTAGGCGATCAAGGGTTTGAGAAAGATTTATTGCAGTTTGTCCCCCAAATTGAACTACCGACCCTGGTGGATGTGAAGTGGTATTTGTTTCATTGTCTATAATATCTCTTAAGCTTTCTTCGTCTAGTGGTTCGAAATATAAGCGATCACAAGAATCAAAATCTGTTGAAACGGTTTCGGGATTTGAATTTACTATAATACTTTGAAAACCTTCTTCTTGAAATGAGGACGCCGCATGTACTGAGCAGTAGTCAAATTCAATTCCTTGTCCAATACGAATTGGCCCACTTCCGATGATTATTGCTTTGGGTTCCGGTAAAGGCAAAGCCTCATTTTCTTCTTCATATGTACTGTAATAATAGGAAGTGATTGCATCGAATTCACCTGCACAGGTGTCTATCATTTTGTAGACGGGTGTAATTCCCATGAATTTACGCAAAGATCTTACATCTTCAGCATTACCTTCAGCGATTCCTAAATTCGCAAGCTGTATGTCTGAATAACCCATTCGTTTTGCATGTAGTAGGAATTTGTGAGTAATGATATTTTCAGGGTTGTCCATGATATTTTTTTCGATGTCAATTATGTTTTTTAAGGATTGAATAAACCAAAAATCAATAAATGTTTTTTTGCTAATTTCTTCTACACTTGCACCTCGCCTTAGTGCTGCTGCCAATGCCCATATCCTTTGGTCTGTTGCTGGATATAACGGAAGATCCTTCCAGGAATTAAGGATTTTCCAATTTGGGTCTTCCCATAGCAAGCTAGATTCAGCTTGTTCAAGTGAACGTATAGCTTTTTGTAGTGCTGCTTCAAAACTTCGATCAATAGCCATTACTTCACCTGTTGCTTTCATCTGGGTGCTTAATTCTCGATTTCCTGATGGAAATTTATCGAAAGGCCACCTTGGAATTTTCACAACACAGTAATCTAAAGCAGGTTCAAATGCGGCTACAGTTTGTCCTGTTACAACATTGTTAATTTCATTTAATGTTTTTCCTATTGCAATTTTTGCTGCTACTCTAGCAATTGGATATCCTGTTGCTTTAGATGCTAAAGCTGAGGAGCGGCTAACCCTAGGATTTACTTCGATAATATAATAATCAATTTCTTTTTCTGGTCTTGAATTTTCAGCAAGTTCACCTGCGATTTCTTTGTGGGGCGCTAGAGCCATTTGAACATTGCAACCGCCCTCTATACCTAAGGCACGAATTATTTTGATGCTTGCAGTCCTAAGCGTTTGATACTCTTTATCTGATAATGTCTGAGAAGGAGCTACTACTATGCTATCGCCGGTATGGATCCCCATCGGATCAAAATTTTCCATATTGCAAATAGTTATACAAGTATCATTGCCATCACGCATAACCTCGTATTCAATTTCCTTCCAGCCTATCAGAGATTTTTCCAACAGTACTTGATGAATTGGACTTGCATTAAGTCCAGATTGAACTATGACTTCTAATTCTTTTCTACTATTAATTACTCCTCCACCCGTTCCTCCTAGCGTGTAGGCAGGTCTGGCTATTAAAGGGTAACCAATAGAATCAGCCACATCTATTGCGTCTGAGATTGAATTTACTGTAGCATTGGGAGGTTCAGGCTCATTAATTTTATGCAATAATTGACGAAAAAGTTCTCTATTTTCAGCTTTTTGTATCGCATCAATTGGTGTTCCAAGAATCCTGACATTGTATTTTTCTAGTATTCCAGATTCTGCAAGCTCAACTGCCAAATTTAAGCCTGTTTGGCCGCCTAGAGTTGCCAATAATCCATCAGGTCTTTCTTTAGCGATTATTTTTTCTAAAAATTCTTTTGTTAATGGTTCTATATAAACAATGTCTGCAATTTCTTGATCTGTCATGATGGTTGCAGGATTTGAATTTACAAGAATTGTCGTAATTCCTTCTTCTCTAAGTGATTTACATGCTTGAGTTCCTGCATAATCAAATTCAGCTGCTTGGCCTATAACGATTGGTCCCGAACCTATTACTAAGACTTTCGAAGGTGATGTTGACATTTAGTGTTTTCCCTTACGTATGAGGTCTATAAAATTTTCAAATATATCATTATTGTCAGTTGGTCCGGGAGATGCTTCACCATGAAACTGCAAAGTCATTATAGGGAGGTCTTTGTGAATCAAGCCTTCAATAGTGTTGTCGTTAAGATTTATAAAACTTGGGGTTAATTCTTTTGGTAAAGAGTTTTTTTCTACTGCGTATCCATGGTTTTGCGAAGTAACGTTAACTTTTCCCGTTGTGGTATTTAAAACAGGATGATTGGCTCCATGGTGCCCGAATTTTAGCTTATATGTACTTGCACCAAATGCTCTGGCAATGATTTGGTGTCCAAGGCATATTCCAAAAATAGGCAATTGATCAGACAAAACCTTAACCATTTTAATAGTATCGTTCATTAATTTTGGATTACCTGGGCCTGGTGACAACAAAAGTCCATCAGCATTTAAATCTAGGATATCTTTAGCAGAGCTTGTGTAGGGGAGAGTAATTGTAGTACAGCCCAATGAATTTAGAATTCTTTGTATGTTGTATTTGACTCCGTAATCGAGGATAGCAATCCTTAGAGTTGATTTGGATGGATCCCTTACGTCTGAATTCGACCAATAAGCTTTTTTTGTACTAACACTTTCTACTAAATTTAAATTTTCATAATTTGTAGATATTTTTAATCGTTCAAGAATTTCCTCTGTTTGACTTTCGAAAGCTATTGATCCCATCATGGTACCCGAGGAACGTAATTTTTTTGCAAGAGAGCGAGTATCAATACCGGCGATGCCTGGGATACCCTCTTTTTTTAAATAATCATCAAGAGTCATTGAGCTTGAAGAGTGACTTGGGTGTTCACATAGATTTCGAACTATTAATCCTGATGCTTGAATATTGCCAGATTCAATATTATCATTATTTATCCCATAATTTCCTATAATTGGGTAAGTAAAATTTATTATTTGTCCGGCAAATGACGGGTCTGTTAGCATTTCCTGATAACCAGTCATGTTTGTACTAAAGACAACTTCTCCGTAGCTATTTTCGAGACCCCCAAACCCTTCTCCTCTATATATTGTTCCGTCTTGAAGAATTAAATTTGCGCTGTGAGAATTTGATAAAATTGTCAAATATTCTACCTTTCGATTATTTATCTGTGTAAATTATTTCGCCGTTTCGAATGGTATAGGCTATTTTCCCTTCTAATTCCATCCCGTCCAATGGAGTATTTCTTCCCTTAGACAAGAAAAGGCTTGAGTCTACCATCCATTTTTTATGGGGATTAATAATAGTGATATCTGCAATGGTATTTTCTTTTAAGGACTCTAATTCTTTCCACTTAAGCCCCAAAACGGATACGGGGCCTGTAGTTAGACTAGAAATCATTCTGTCTAAAGTAAGTAATTTTTTATTTGCTGCTGTCATAAGTAAACCTAAAGCAGTTTCTAAGCCGCTAATGCCCACAGCTGCATCGTCCCAAGTGGTGGCTTTATCGAAATAGCTATGGGGCGCATGGTCAGTCGCAATTACATCAATTGTTCCGTCATTAATTGCTCCTAATATAGCTTGACTATCTTTTTTGGCTCTTAGGGGGGGGCTTACTTTTGAGTTGGTGTCGTAAGTATTTTTTGTAACATAAGAAAGAATACTTGGGCCTGTTAAATTTTTTTCTTCATTTTCAGCCCAACCCATTATCCAGTCTTCGGATAATAGAATATGGTGAGGGGTAGCTTCTGCTGTGATATTAATTTTTCTCTTTTTGGCATCTCTAATCAAGCGAACTGATCCTTCGGTACTTATATGTGCTAAGTGAAGCTTTCCACCAGTTAATCTTGCCATTTCTATGTCGCGAGCTACCATTGTTTCTTCTGCTATGGAAGGTGAAGAATGTAAGCCCAAGCGGCTAGATACCCATCCTTCATTTATGCCTTTGCCAGTTATTAAACTAGGATCTTCACAGTGAGTAATTATTGGTAGGCCAGTTATTGTACTATATAAAAGAGCTTCCCTAATCAAATCTGATCGCTTTAAAGCATCACCATCGTCGCTGAATCCGATAACTCCCGCTTGTGCTAGATCTGACATTTCTACAATTGACTCACCTTTTCGATTAATAGTTATACAGCCGATTGGCAGTATTCTTAATTTTGTATTGTCTCCAATTTTAATAAGATCCCTGACTATAGAGGCATTATCTGGACAAGGGTTTGTATTTGGCATTGAGCAAATTGTGGTAAATCCACCTTTGGCTGCTGCAAGTGCTCCAGAAGATATAGTTTCTTTATATTCGAAGCCAGGTTCTCTTAAATGAGTATGTAGATCTATAAATCCAGGGCATATGATCATTCCCTCGCAATCAATGATCAAGCAATCTTTAGGAATGGATGCAGAATTAACATTATTCAGTAATAAATTTTGTATTTTTCCATTGGAAATTAGCAAGCTTCCTACGCTATCTATTTTTTGAGAAGGGTCAATTATTCTTCCATTTTTAAGGAATAATGATTTATACATTGAGGGCCTCACTTTGATCGGTCATAAGGAGCAATATTGCCATTCTAATTGCTATACTATTTGATACTTGCTCCTGTATAACTGAATTAGTTGAATACGCTACTTCTTGACTAATTTCAACACCTATATTCATTGGCCCTGGGTGCATAAGCAGCACATTAGGCGATGCTTTTGCTAGACGACTACTTGTTACTTGCCAAAGATTTGCATATTCTCTCAAGCTAGGTAATGCCCCTTTGGCGTGTCGTTCCGACTGAAGTCTTAAGGCCATCACAACATCCACATCAACTATAGCTTGATCGAGGTTAGTATTGATCTGTATTCCCTTGAATGGGCTAGATGAAGAATTGTGTATATTTTGAAATAGATCCCAAGGAATTAGGTTTGGTGGCCCACAAATAATTGGCTTAGCTCCCAAAGCACACAAAGCTATCAAATTTGATCTGGCAACTCTGCTATGAGCCACATCACCTACGATTAAGATTTTTTTACCTTTTAATGTTTTCATGTGTTGGGCTAAGGTAAACATGTCAGCGAGAGCTTGAGTAGGATGAGCATGTAATCCGTCACCAGCATTAATTACTAATGTTTTATTTAAGTATTTTGCTGCTAGATATGGGGCGCCAGAGTGATTATGGCGAATAATTACTAAGTCAATGTTGCTAGATTGAAGCGTTAGCATTGTGTCAAAAAATGACTCACCCTTCTTTGTACTGCTGCCATCAACTGAAAGGTTAATTACATCAGCAGATAGCATTTTTGCGGCTGATTCAAAAGAAATTCTGGTTCTAGTGCTTGGTTCATAGAATAGTGTTGTAATTGTTTTTCCTCTTAATAATGGTGATTTTTTAGGCCCATTCGTATAAATCGATTTCATTTTATTAGCTATCGAGAAAGTTAGGTTAAAATCTTCTTGTGAAAATGTATCAACGTCTAATAAATGAGGTTTAAGAATTTCTCCATTACTACCCGAAGCTTTATTAAAATGGTGTAATTCTTTTTGCTTAAAATACATTTAGTTAATACTCATTTTTGATATTTATTTATGCTATCAAATTAATTATTGGATTGCAGTGAAACTTCATCTTTGAAATCAACCTCTAGTAGTGATACTTGAATTTTTTCTGATAAGGCACTCGGAACATTTTTTCCTACATAGTCAGCTCTAATTGGTAGCTGCTTATGCCCTCTGTCTATTAAAACTGCAAGTTGTATGGTTTCGGGTCTTCCAATATCAATTATTGCGTCCATTGCTGCTCGAATTGATCTACCAGTAAAAAGTACATCATCTACAAGAATTACATGTTTCTGATCGACCATTTCAAAATTAAGTATCGGAAAGTTTTTTAAATTTGATTTACTATTTTGTTTTATAGATGAATCGTCTCTATATGTTGTAATATCTAAGCACCCAACAGGTATTTGTACTCCTTCAAAATCATTAATTAATTTTGCTAACCTCATGGCAATTGGAAAACCTCTGGTGTGAACCCCAATTAGCGATAAATGACTTGGACCACCGATACGTTCGAGCATTTCATGTGCTATACGAGAAAATGCTCTTTTCATTTCATCTTGATTCATGATTTGTTTAATATTCATAATAAAGATCTTTTTCGAAAGATAAAAATGATATGCTGTTTCAAAAAAAAACCTCGCATTCAAGCGAGGTTTTTTTGAAACAGCATTGTTAATACTTAGTAAGCCTCACTGGACCACTTTAAAGTAATTACATAGTAACATATTTACTATGTAATTATCAATTTGAAGTGGTCCAGTTTCTCAGATTGATAATTAAGTTGTCTTAATGACGATATTATCAGTTTGAATTAGTATATTATTACTAATAATTAATTGTAAGCTTAATATATTGTTGATAATTGACTTGGGAGGGGCTTTAATGGTTAAAAAATCTGATCAGGATATTTTACAAATAATAGCTCGAGAAATATTAGATTCTAGGGGAATACCTACTGTATCTGTTGAAGTTAAACTATCTGATGGTTCTTTGGGGATAGCTTCGGTTCCTTCTGGAGCCAGCACCGGTCGCCATGAAGCAGTAGAAATTCGTGATGGTGACCAAAATCGATATTTTGGTTTTGGAGTCCTTAAGGCAGTTTCTAATATAAATAATAACATTAATAATTCTTTAAAAGGATGTAATGCTTTTAATCAATTGCAGATTGATCGAAAACTTCAGGATCTAGATGGAACAAAAAATAAGTCAAATCTTGGAGCGAATGCTACGTTGGGCGTATCACTTGCCATTGCCCAGGCTTCGGCCTCTTCGCAAGGTGTTCCTTTGTATGAATATCTTGGTGTTAATGGGAATGTAAATCTTCCAGTTCCACTTTTCAATATCATTAATGGAGGTAAGCATGCTGCAAACTCAATTGATTTTCAAGAATTTATGGTGATTCCATTGGGCGCTGATTCTTTTCCAGAGGCTTTACGTGCAGGTTCAGAAATTTATAATTCGTTAAAAAAGTTTCTGATTTCTGATGGATTAGGAGCTAATGTGGGAGATGAAGGTGGCTTTGCTCCTTCATTGAAAACTAATCGTGAGGCTCTTGAAGTTATAATGATTGCTATTCAGAATGCCGGATATAAAGCCGGAAAGGATATTTATTTAGGGCTAGATGTGGCTTCAACAGAATTATATGAGGATGGTAAGTATTTTCTTAAGAGAGAAATGAAATCTTATAAATCTTTAGAAATGGCAGAATACTATAAAAATCTTATTAAGGATTTTCCGATAATCAGTATTGAAGATGGGATGGCTGAAGATGATTGGGATGGATGGAAGATGCTTTCTCAATTAATTGGCCAAAAAGTTCAATTGGTTGGAGATGATTTATTTACTACAAATACCGAGAGAATTGCGAAAGGAATTGAGCAAAATTCTGCAAATGCAGTACTGATAAAATTGAATCAAATAGGAACCCTTTCTGAGACACTAGCAGCCGTTGCAATGACAAAGGAGTCTGGGTGGGGTGCGATAATAAGTCATCGTTCTGGAGAAACTGAAGATACTTTTATTGCAGACCTTGCAGTCTCTACTTCTTCTGGGCAGATAAAAACAGGTGCCCCTGCCCGATCAGAGCGGAACGCAAAATATAACAGACTATTGAAAATTGCATCAGAGGCGGGAGAGCGCTCTGCTTATGGAAGCAAAGAGCTACTGGCATTTTCGAAAGAGCTTTAATTTGTTAGCATGTAAATAATAAAAGTCTGATGGAGGAGTGTTATTTTGACTATAAAAATAGGCATTAATGGATTTGGTAGAATAGGTCGACAGGTATTCAAGGCTATTCAAGAGCGGTACCCAACTACTTTACAGGTCGTAGCGATTAATGATTTGACGGATACAAAAACTAATGCTCATTTACTTAAATATGATACGAACTATGGTCGTTTTCCAGGAACGGTCGAATCTACCGACAAAAGCCTTATAGTGAATGGAAACTCAATACGTGTTTATGCTGAACGTGATCCTAGTCAAATACGATGGAGTGAATCCGGAGTTGAAATTGTAGTAGAGTCTACTGGCGTTTTTACAGACGCTAGTAAAGCACGTCTTCATGTTCATGATACGGTCAAAAAGGTAATTATTTCTGCTCCTGCTACTGGGGAGGACCTTACAGTGGTTTTGGGAGTTAATGAGAGCAAGTATGATCCAGATCGTCATCACGTAATATCAAATGCATCTTGTACAACGAATTGCGTTGCTCCTTTAGCAAAGGTCTTGAATGATTCGTTCGGAATTGCTAATGCCCTTATGTCCACAATTCATGCCTATACTAATGATCAAAGTATTTTAGATGTTGTACATAGTGATTTAAGGCGTGCAAGAGCAGCTGCAATGAACATTATTCCTACTAGTACTGGTGCTGCTAGGGCTGTGGGATTAGTTATTCCTGAATTGCAAGGTAATATACATGGAATGGCATATAGAGTGCCTGTTTCATCTGTATCGGTAACTGATCTTGTTGCTACCACAAATAAAAAAGTTAACGTAGAAGAACTTAAGGATGCTTACGCAAAAGCAGCATTAGGTCCCCTTAAAGGCATACTTGATTATTGCGAAGAACCGTTAGTTAGTAGCGACTTTAAAGAAGATACTCATTCTTGTATATTTGATGCCCTAAGCGCCATGGTTATTGGTGAAAACTTAGTAAAAGTAGTGGGTTGGTACGATAATGAATGGGGATACTCTTGCCGAACTAGTGATCTTTGTGATTTTATAGCTCAAAAAGGTATTTAGGTTTATAGATTGAAGTCGGAACTTCTGGCTAACCTTAACAGTCGACAGGTTTTAGCTGTAACTCATGATTCAGGTCCTTTACTGGTAATTGCTGGTCCAGGAAGTGGAAAGACGCGCGTTATAGTTCATCGCGTTGCCTTTCTTATTGAGCAACAGCAAATAAGGCCAGAAGAAATAATGGTTGTTACCTTTACAAACAAAGCCTCCCGTGAGCTAAAGGAGCGCTTAAAAACTCTACTTGGTGAATCTGTGGCAGAAAGGATTATTTCTGGAACTTTTCATTCCATTGCATCTAAAATTCTTAGAGTTAACGGTGATCCGATTGGTATTAAAAATAACTTCAGCATATATGATAGGGAAGATCAAATTTTTGTAGTTAGGCAAGCTTGTGATTTCCTTGGAGTTGATACAAAAAAATTCAATCCTTCGATTTTTTTAACCAAAATCTCCAATGCTAAATCCAAAATGATTGACCCAGAATTACTACAAACTGCTGCTGTTTCTGTATTTGAGAAATTGGTAGCTAGTGTTTATTTGGAATATGAAAAATTCTTACATGACAATCAAGCTTTAGATTTTGACGATTTACTTTTGCAGGCGTGTAATCTTTTTGAAAAAGTACCTCAGGTTCTTAGTAATATACAACATAGAATAAAATACCTGCTTGTTGATGAATTTCAGGATACAAATCTTGTTCAATATAAATTTGCAAAACAAATTGCTTACGAAAGTCAAAATATTTGTGTTGTTGGTGATCCTGATCAGTCTATTTATTCATGGCGTAATGCTGACCTTAAGAATATATTGAATTTTCAGAAAGATTTTATAAATTGTACCGTAGTAAAATTAGTAGAGAATTATCGTTCAACATCTAATATTCTTGATGCCTCTCAAGCCCTCATCAACAAAAACAATAATCGATTTGATAATGATATTGAAACCAATAATCCTGAAGGTGCCCCAATAGAATTGTACAGAGCAGACAATGAATATGATGAGGCAAATAAGATTGTAGAAAAAATTGTAAAGCTAAGGAATGATGGATTTTTTTATGAAAACTTTGCCGTTACTTATAGGGTTAATGCTCAATCGCGAGCTTTTGAAGATGCCTTTATAAGAAAAGGAATACCTTATAAATTGATTGGAGCGTTGAAATTTTATCAACGAAGAGAAATAAAAGACATTATTGCTTATATGAGAATTATTCATAACTCGAATGATGACAATAGTATGCTTCGCGTGATTAATGTTCCACCAAGAGGAATTGGCGACCGTACAATTGCTGCACTTAGAAGTTTGGCAAATCAAAAAGGTAGTTCATTACGCAATACACTTGTCGATCTTGATGAAGAAATGATTGATATTCGTAAAGCTGGAATTAAGTCTTTAATCAATTTTCAAAGGATTGTAAGTGGATTAATCGACAATAGTTTCAGTCAAAATAATTTAACCAATCTTTTGGATAAATTACTTTCTACTACTGGCTATCAGGAGCACATTAAAGGAGATATTGAGCACGCAGAAGAAAGATGGGAAAACATTGGTGAACTAAGATCTATAGTTGGTCAGTTTGATGATCTTGAGAGAGATGAAGCTCTTAATAGATTTTTGGATCAAGTTGCATTAGTGACCGCAGAAGATGATCCATCTGTCGAGATCAAGAGCGCTGTTACTCTTATTACTTTACATCAAACAAAAGGATTAGAGTTTCCAATTGTATTTATAGTTGGCTTAGAGGAAGGACTTTTGCCTCATAAGCGATCCCTAGATAGCCCCGAAGAACTTGAGGAAGAAAGACGTCTTTTATATGTTGGAATTACTAGAGCTATTTCCCATTTGCATTTATCTTGGTCTACTTACCGTACAATTTTTGGTACTACGACTCGAACCATAAGATCTCAATTTTTAGAAAACATTCCTGAGAGGCTTTTACATATTTCTAATGAGCACATTTCTCATAGTGAATACCCATCATTTCGAAATAATTCAAATCTTAAACTCCATCAAAATGAATTAATGGATATTAATGTTGGAGATAAAGTTGAGCATTTTAAATTTGGTAAAGGTAGAGTTATGAAGACAATTCTTCGACCGGGTGATGTTGAACTTATTGTAGTCTTTAAGGTTAATGGCATTAAGCATCTTCTTTCTTCGGTTGCTAAGCTTAAAGTCTTAGAAGAGAAGTGATTTGTATTTCTATGATGGAAAATAAATTATTAAATTCCTTTGATTTATTAGATATGTCATTAAATTATAAGCAAATTGGTTCTTTTGCTATTGTACTTGGCTCGCCAAGTACAATAGCAAAAGAATTCATGGTTAATTTCGAGAAGTGGTGTAATGATTATGGCTTGATACCTATTTTTTGTGGTATTGGTACTGAAGATAGGGACTTTTTTGTTACCCGTAATTATCAGATCTTGAAATTAGGCGATGAGGCTATTATAGATTTGATTTCTATGAACCTAAAGGGAAAACAATGGAGTTCTTGTCGATCAGCATTAAATCGTGCAAGCAGAATGGGTTTAGCATTTCAGTGGGTAAAATCTAGTGATCGCAATAAAATCATGGATGAGGTTAGTAAAATTTCGGATGAATGGCTACATAAACGCACACTTCCCGAACTCGGATTTTTAATGGGCACGTTCAAGGATTTAACTAGTTCTGATTTACTTGCAATTTCACGTGATGCTTATGGAAATATTTGTGGTTTTGTTACCTGGTATTCTATTCCGGGTGCTCAAGGATGGATGTTAGATTTGATGCGAAGTAGAAGTAATGTAATGAATGGTCTTAATGATTTCTTACTTATAAAGTCACTTATGTTTTTTCAAAAATCAGGGTGTCTGATTGCTAGCTTAGGAGGTGTCCCACTTTCGAATTGGAATTCGGAAACTGATGGAGTCACCCGTTGGTTTATGGATATACTTTTTGATTATTGCAACCTTGTTTATCCTTTCAAAAAGTTATGGAATTTTAAAAAGAAATTTAACCCTCAATGGCAACCTCTATATTTGGCTATTGGATCAAGTGGTTCGAAAATATTACCTTTACTTGCTGTCATACGTGCATGTATTTTGAGTAAAGCAAGATAGAAGTCTTAATGTTCTCCAAAGACGCTCCTAAAGGAATCCATCATTTCACCAAGCGTTGCTAAAGATTCCACGGCTTGTATAAGTGCTGGCATAACATTTTTTTGCGACCTAGCAATCGTTTCTAGATTATTTAAAGATCGAGAAACGGCCTTGTTGTCGCGGGTTCGTTTTAGTTGATTAAGGCGATGTATTTGTTCATTTTTACCTTTTTCGTCAACTTTCAATAAAGGAATTTCAATTATGTCATCATTGAGATATTTGTTTACTCCTACTATTATGCGCTCTTTTGATTCAAGTTGCCGTTGTATTCGATAAGATGATTCAGCAATTTCTTGTACTATATAGTTGTTTTTTATACAAGCTATGACCCCACCTTGACCATCAATTTTTCTGAAATACTCTAAGCATTTTTCTTCCATGGTGTCAGTCAGACTTTCAATTAAATAACTACCACCTAATGGATCTACAGTATTTGTGACCCCTGTTTCATCGGCAATTATTTGCTGTGTTCTCAGTGCAGTTAGGACAGCTTCTTCGGATGGTAATGCCCATGCTTCATCCAAGGAATTGGTGTGCAATGATTGAGTTCCGGCTAATACTGCTGCTAATGCCTGAATGGTTACTCTAGCAACGTTTAGATTGGGTTGCTGTGCTGTAAGTGATACTCCTGAGGTTTGAGCATGACAGCGTAATCGTAAAGTTTTTGGGTCTAATGCATGGTATTTGTTTTTTAATGTTTTAGCCCATATTCTACGAGCAGCTCTCATTTTACAAATTTCTTCAAAAAAATCCATTTCAACATTCCAAAAAAAGCTGATTCTTGGGCCAAATTCATCGATTTTTAAACCACGTTCAAGGGCCCAGTCTATATATTCAAATCCATCAGCCAATGTGAATGCTAGCTCTTGCACTGCTGTTGAGCCTGCTTCTCTCATGTGGTAACCACTTACACTTATGGGGTTCCATTTTGGCATTTCTTTAGTAGCAAACTCAATTGTATCTGTAACTAATCGCATTGATGGTTCAGGGGGAAATATATATTCATTTTGCGCATGATATTCTTTGAGAATATCGTTTTGGAGTGTTCCTCCAAGATTTTTTATACTTATACCTTGCTTTTGAGCCGCTACTATATACATTGCCCATATAATTGCAGCAGGACTATTAATTGTCATTGATGTAGTTATAGATTCAAGGGGTATTCCTTCGAATAATTCTTGCATATCCCATAAAGAAGACACGGCAACACCGCATTTTCCAAACTCTCCCGCCGCGCGTTCATCATCTGTATCGTATCCATATAGCGTCGGCATATCAAATGCGGTACTTAAGCCAGATTCACCATTAGCTAATAGAAATTTAAATCGTTCGTTTGTGTTTTTTGGGGTTCCAAATCCTGCAAACATTCTCATTGTCCATGTTTTACCACGATATCCTGTTGCGTGTACTCCTCTTGTAAATGGAAATTCCCCTGGAAGTCCTATTTGCTCTACGTATTTAGAAGCGTCGAAGTTTTTTGGAGTGTATAAATTTTCTATAGGTAAACCAGATAATGTTTCATGCAGATGCTGCTCCTTAGGAGAATCTAAAACTGCCTTTATTAAATCTTCTTCAGAAGATTTAATCTCTTCCGAGGGATTTTGCTTATTCAATGAAAATCTCCCTTTTGTATTTAATAGTAGTTATATTTGGAGGATTTAGTTAAATGATGGACGGGATTTAATTAGATGATGGACGGGAAGAGGGGATTCGAACCCCCGACCTCCTCCTTGGCAAGGAGGCGTTCTACCGCTGAACTACTTCCCGGTTAGAATATTATTATAATTTGGCCATAGGTATAGGGTCAACCAATAGCCTTGCGCTTACTTAGTTCAGGTTAAAAGATGCTGACTCTTCGGTGACTAGGCCGTCTTTGATTAATTTTGCTAAGTGAGTTTTCACATTTCTTTCTGCAGAATCACGTAATCCCTTTTTAAGGTTCCTTGGGTATATTTCGCTAACAATATCTTTAGTATTATTAATACCCTTTCTTAGCGAATCTAATACTTGCACTTCTCTCTTTTCTCTGTGATTTATATACCATGATACTAATTCACCTCCACGAGGTGAAGGTACTATTTTTCCATGAGCAGGACATATTGTGTTATGACTAAACTTAGTTAGTAATTTTAGTGATTTCATATAACTGTAAAGGTCCTGAACGGTAGTAGAAGAAGAGCCTAAAATAGTATCTCCAGTGAACATAACTTTATCTTTTCTTAAATAATAACATACGTGATCCACTTCATGTCCGGGTGTAAATAACGCTTGTAAAGTTATATTATCAATGTGTAATAATTCGCGAGATTTAAGAGGTATAACATTTTCTTCGCCCACTATTTTCTGCAGTTTCTTTACTAATTTTGGATGACATCTTACTGGCGATTGAAATTTTTCATGTAATCTATCTAAGCCACCTATGTGGTCGAAATGACCATGTGTAATTAAGATTGAAGAAATTTTTGGACTGCCTAATTCCTCATGAAAATCAACAATTCGCTTTAACCATTCTTTTTCATGATCCCCAGTGTCAATAAGGGCCATTTCTTTTTTTGGATTTCCTACGAAACAGTTATTGCTTCCACCAGGATGAGCCGTGGCGCCATCATCATAGTGCATAGCCCATACATGCTTTGTAACTTGCATAACTTACTCCAATTTTTTATCGAGTATACATCAGAGGTTTATTTTCGAAAACCTTAAATGGTAAAACTAATTACAGGCAATTAAAGTTTTTTTAAAATCATTCTTTATTCCATCGCTTGAAGGAATCAAAGGAAGCACAATTATTATAGATAAAAAATTGATTGAGTTTGTTTAATAAATAACCAACTTTAGCACCATAATGGATTCCTGCTATTCTAACTTTCGTATTATCTTAATTTTCTTTTGTAATTCACTTTGGCGTGCCATGTTCATTATTAGTATCGTCGAGATGGTAATAATGAACATGATTAGGTTTCCAATACCATGATAATCTGTATAAGCAATTTTTATTTTAATGACACCTTAGCATCACTTTAAAGTTTTGAGTGGCAAGGACGGGATTCGAACCTGTGACCTAGCGCTTATGAAGCGCCCGCTCTGCCGCTGAGCTACCTTGCCTCGGTTTGTGTCTATTAACTTAATTTAGCTATATAGTTTTATCGGTGTCAATGATGAAAAGGATTAAGTATCTATTTCAAGTAATGCTGCGCATTCATGGAGGAGCCTACTTACATCTTTTTCATTTGCAGCTTCAGAGTAGATTCTAATAAGCGGCTCTGTTCCCGAAAAGCGCATTGCAACCCATGAATCGTCTTCAAGAGTAAATCTAATTCCATCCAAATGATCGACTTTAGTCACATTTTTTCCAGTAAGACTTTTTGGATTCAAATTGTTAGCAATTTCTATAGTTTTTGATTGATCTTTGTTATTTATTGCTAAATCCCATCTGTTGAAATAATGAGGCCCAACAAGCTTAAAGAGATCTGTAATCAAATCGGGAATTGATTTTTGTGTTTTTATCATAAGGTCGAGCATAAAAAGTCCACTGATAATTCCATCTCTTTCGGGTATGTGCCCTTTAAAGGCGAAACCCCCACTTTCTTCACCTCCAATAAGTGCATCATGTTTTATCATTTCAGGAACAATATTTTTGAATCCTACAGGAGTTTCAATTACCTTTACACCATATTTTTCCCCTAGTTTCCACATCATATTGCTTGTTGTTAAAGATTTAACAATTGGCCCTCTAAGTTGACGAATTTCTAAAAGATAATATGCAAGTAATGCAAATGTTTGGAGAGTTGTGACATATTTTCTATTTGAGTCAATTAATCCTAATCTGTCAGCATCTCCATCAAAAGCTAATCCAACTTTAGCATTGGATTTGAACATAGAGTTCACGAGAGGAATTAAATTGTGACTAATTGGTTCTGGGTTATGCATATTGGGAAAATTTGGGTTTTGAGTAGAACGAATTTCACTGATTTTTACTCTTCCACCTTTAAGTATTTTCTTAATGTACCCTGAACCTGCGCCATGCATAGAATCGACATTAACTTTCATATCGCTATCTATTAAATCTTCAATTTTTAATAGTGTTTTTATTTTCTTCAAATATGGCGGGAAAGGGTTAATTAATTGTATTTGATGTTGTCTGTTGAAATTTATTTCTGAATGTTCTTTAAAGTTATCCAGTAAAGTGTCTGAGTTAATAAAATCTTCAATTATAGCTATTTCACGATTGCCTGGACTTCCTCCATAATTTGTACGGTATTTAAATCCATTCCAGTTATATGGATTATGGCTTGCAGTGATTATTATTCCACCAGATGCATTAAATTCAACAACCGCATTGCTAACAACCGGAGTTGGAGTGGCGCTTTCACATAATAAAACCCTGATATTATTTAGAGCTATGATTCTGGCAGCATGTTCTGCAAATTCTTTTGAGGAAAATCGAGTATCGTACCCAATTACTATAGGTTGCTCTTTAAGATTTTTACTTATGTGATATTTGGCAATACCTTCAGCACAAGAACCTACACCTGAGAATGTAAAGTCTTTGGCAATTATTCCTCGCCAACCATCTGTCCCAAATTGAATATTTTCTTTCATTGAACCACTTTAGATACTTAGAAACTAAAATTTTTAGCTTAGCTTATTGAAGCTAGGGGATCATTAGCTATTTCTTCTGCGCGATCTGTTTCTTCCCATGGAAATTGAACGTCGGTTCTTCCAAAATGCCCATAGCTAGCACTTTTTTGGAATATAGGTTTACGTAAGTTCAGATCTCTAATGATCGCACCAGGACGAAGATCAAAGTATTTTCTGACCAATTGATCAAGGTTTTGATGTGGTATTTTGCTTGTACCAAATGATTCTACTGCAATTGAAATAGGTTCTGCTACACCAATAGCATAAGAGATTTGAACTTCAATTCGATCTGCTACACCAGCAGCAACAAGATTTTTTGCGACGTATCTAGCTGCATATGCTCCTGATCGATCCACTTTAGTTGGATCTTTTCCAGAAAACGCACCGCCTCCATGTCTTGCTATTGCACCATAAGTATCCACTAATATTTTTCTACCAGTTAAACCACTATCTGCTGCCGGCCCGCCTAGCACGAAACTTCCAGAAGGGTTGACAAAGTAACGAATATTTTCATTTAAAAGCATTTCAGGGATTACAGGTTTTATGACATATTCCATCATGTCATAAAACAGTTGATCGGGTTTGATACCTGGATCGGTTTGGGGGCTTACAACAACAGTGTGAACGGAACTAGGAGATCCGTAAGAATATTCTATAGTTACTTGAGATTTTCCATCAGGTCTTAGATAGGAAACTATCCCCTCTTTGCGAACTTTTGCCATTTGCATCGTTAGTTTGTGGGATAGATATAATGAAAGAGGCATTAATTGGGTTTCGATTACTTCGCCTTTAAACTTCTCTTTACAGGCAAACCCCACCATCATTCCTTGGTCTCCTGCCCCTATAGAACTTGGATCAGCTTCTGGGTTTACTGCACTTGTTATTTCTTTAGATTGGTTTTGAATAGCAAGCTGCACAACACAACTATCAGCCCCAATACCTTTTTCTGGTGTTACGTAACCTATATCTCTAAGCGTTTTGCGTACTAATGATTCTATATCCACTGTTCCCCTAGAGGATATTTCTCCCATTACTAAAATATGTTCAACACTTGCACAAGTTTCACAGGCTACTCTACTATAGGGATCTTGGGCGAGATAGGCATCAAGAATAGCATCTGATATTTGATCACATACTTTATCTGGATGCCCTTCTGTTACAGATTCTGATGTGAATAAATATACTGGAGATTCTTTAAAGCTTAATCCGTAGGCTGCCATTTTCGCTCCTAGGTGATTCATGATTATCTTAGTATTTAAGTTCCAATTTCCCAGCTTGAAAGATATGTCTCTTGTTCCACTGTAAGTTGATCGATTTTAATTCCCATTGATTCAAGTTTCAATCTTCCTACATATTGATCTATATTTTTAGGAACTACATATACATTTGGTTGAAGGGTACTGCCTTCTTTGGCTATATATTCTGCACTTAGCGCTTGATTTGCAAAACTCATATCCATTACATTTGAAGGATGTCCCTCAGCTGCTACTAGATTTATTAATCGGCCTTCTCCAAGTACATAAATTTTTCTTCCGTTGGTAAGCTTATGCTCTTCAACGAAGTGTCGAATAGTTCGTTGAGATATTGTCATGCGATTGAGTTCTTCAAGGTTAATTTCAACATTAAAATGTCCACTATTTGCAATTATTGCACCATCTTTCATTCCGGTTATATGGAACCCATCTATTACGTGAGTATTCCCGGTGACTGAAATGAATATATCACCGTCAGCAACTGCATCAGATAGTGGCATTACTTGGAATCCATCCATAGCGGCTTCAAGGGCCTTTATGGCATCTACTTCAGTTACAATAACCTGAGATCCCATCCCTTTGGCTCTGCTTGCTACCCCTCTTCCACACCAACCGTATCCAATTACTACTACCTTTTTTCCAGCCCATAAAATGTTTGTAGCTCTTGTTATTCCATCTAAAGTACTTTGGCCAGTACCATATCTATTGTCGAAAAGATGCTTAGTATCAGCTTCGTTAACGGCAATGATCGGATATTTGAGTGCACCTGCTTGCGCCATACTGTTAAGTCTAATTACTCCTGTTGTTGTTTCCTCAGTTCCACCGATTATAGTTTTTAACAGCTCATCTCTTTCTTTATGTAGAGTACCCACTAAGTCTGCACCATCGTCTAGGGTGATATGTGGTTCACTATCGAGAACTTTGTGGATATGTTCATAGTAAGATTTGGTGTCTTCACCGTTAATTGCATATGTTGGGATTTCAAAATGCTCGACTAGGGCTGCAGCTACATCATCTTGTGTACTTAAAGGATTGCTTGCACATAAGGAAACTTCTGCTCCGCCGGCTTTTAAAAGAATTGCAAGATTTGCTGTTTCACTAGTAATGTGTAGACACCCTGATATCCTTAAACCAGATAGAGGCAATTCTTTTAAAAAGCGATTTTTAAGAATATTTAATACGGGCATCTCTCTTGCTGCCCATTCGATTCTTAATTTACCATACTCTGATAAAGATGGATCTTTTATATCGCCTAAATTATCAATTGTCATTTTTGTAGACCCTTTTTAATCTGAGATTGAATTTGATTATGGTTATTCTGGTTTTACTGTTGATTTATCACTAGAGGTTTTTTTTACGGTAGTAGATTTAGATTTAGGCTTAGGCTTTCCTTCAACAGTATCAATTTTACTTGAATCTTCTTTTGTTGATTCGATTTTTCTTTTTCTTGTACTGACTGGCTTAGGCTGAGCTGAATCTTTCACTTTCATTTCTTTTTGCCCGATAGTAATTATAGTTTTACTTTTTGATGATGATTCAGTCTTTTGATCTCTTTTTTGGGTATTTTTAATCGGTTTTCTTTTGGTTGTTTCCCATGAACTGTTGATTGCAGGAGTAAGCGCCATTGCAATATCCGAAGCTAGTATAGGAGATATCGTGGACCCTTCTTTGCTGACTATGTAATCAACTGTCTTAAGAACACCACTATATCCATTTCCAACTAGTAGCCGAACTTGATCAGTAGTGATTTCACCTTTTAATAAGCGCCTTGCGATTATTCTTTGGTTCTTTTTTTTCTGGCTTGTTACTCGATGCTTGAGTCCGACAGACTTGCCTTTTGAGTTCATTTTTTTTGGCCTTTCTTTTTTTCTTGTCTAGAGTTCTAGAGTTATGGAGTAGAACCATGATTTGTTGGCAAGTTATTTTGTATCCAAGTAGGGGTACCATCTTCAATGTTGAAAATCAAATCTGGCTCAATACCCATTGCTGCAACCATTTCGCATGCAAGACCACTACGTGCACCCATTTGGCATATAAATAGAAGTCTTTTTTCTTTTGGTAATTCTGAAAATCTTGTCAAAACGTCATTTACGGGTATGTTTATTGAATTTGCCACATGTCCTGATTCGTATTCATTTGGATTTCTTACATCGATTACCAGAACTGTGCTAGGTTCTTGTTCAATAATTTCCTGTGCCTCAATTGAGGTTATTCTTGCAAATGGCTCGCCTTCTTGTCGCTTGTTCATTTTTTTTCTTTCATTTTATAGCTATTTTTTATTAATATAATTATTGATTATTGGGCCAAGTCGATTTATTACCTGTGATTCTAAACTATTTATATTAGTAATTATAGCGCTTTCTAAAGAATTTTTACATTTACACTTTTTTTGGTTCGGAAGATTTGGCAAAATTGAAGTTAAAATTTTTCTAGAATTGGCTACGTTGCTTTGTAGATTTTTGATTACCATTTCTACTGTTACATTTTCGAAATCCTCATGCCAAACGTCGTAGTCAGTAACGCATGCAAGTGTTGCATAGCAAATTTCTGCTTCCCGAGCTAATTTTGCTTCTGGCAACGCTGTCATTCCAATTACGCTAGCATTCCATGATCTGTATAATTGGGATTCTGCTTTTGTGGAAAAAGAAGGTCCTTCCATCACTACGTAAGTGCCTTTTTTATGTACTTCTACTTCATTCACCTCAGCATATTCAATCAACATCTCTCTTAAAGTTGGGCAGAAAGGCTCGGCCATACCTACATGAGCAACAATTCCTTTTTCAAAAAAAGTTGAAGGCCTTTCTTTTGTTCGATCAATTAGTTGATCGGGAATCATCATGTCTTGAGGTTTTATTTTAACGTCTAAGCTTCCAACTGCACTGACTGATAAGATTTGTTTTACCCCTATAGACTTCAAGGCATAAATATTTGCCTTATAAGGCACTTCACTTGGATTAATAGTATGACCTTTTCCATGCCTAGGTAAGAATCCTATGTATTCTGAGCCAATTTTTCCAATAGTGATTTTATCACTTGGGTTTCCGTAGGGAGTTTGAATTGAAATTTCCTCTAATTCGCTGAGGCCATCAATGTGATATAACCCACTTCCACCAATTATTCCTATGGTTGCTTTTTTCATTTTGCTAGCCTTTCCAAGGACTCAGAATATTTCGGGTACATAATCCCTTTTTCAGTAATGATTGCATTTATGTATTGATGAGGCGTAACGTCAAATGCATAGTTTAAAATTGAAGTATCTTGATTATTAATGTTTGTTTTTAATAGGCTTCCTGACAATCTTCCATTTATTTGCCAATCTACTTCTGCGGAGTCTCTTTCTTCAATGATTATTTCATTTCCAGAACTGATTTCAAAATCTATAGTACTAGATGGAGCCGCTACATAGAAAGGTATAGAATGCTCTTTAGCTAGAATTGCGAGTGTATATGTTCCAATTTTATTGGCTACATCACCGTTTGAAGCAATTCTGTCAGCACCAACTATTACTCCTGATATTATTTTATTTGCCATCAATACGCCAGCCATATTGTCGATGATTGTTGTTACAGGAATTCCTGATTTCTGAAGCTCCCATGCAGTTAGTCTAGATCCCTGAAAAAGCGGACGAGTCTCTGTTGAATATACTTCAGTTAATTTACCTTGCTGCCAGGCAGAACGAATTATTCCTAAAGCGGTGCCAAATCCAGCTGTAGCCAATGCCCCTGCATTACAGTGTGTAAGGATTCTTGATTGATTTGATAGCAAGCTCGCGCCATATTTTCCTATTGCTATATTCGCAGTTAGATTTTCGGTTTGAATCATTTTAGCTTGAATTAAAAGATTCATAAAAATATCCTTAGGATTTGAAGTTTTGTCTATAGAGTTCATGCATCGTTTGATTGCCCAGCTTAAATTAACTGCTGTAGGTCTAGAATTTGTAATTTTCTCGGCGGCATTTTTTAAATTATCGGCAAAATTTACATAAGGCATATTCATAAATTCTAAGGCGGCCAATGCTATTGTATATGCACCAGCTACACCGAGTGTAGGAGCCCCTCTGACTTTTAAAAATTTAATTGCTCCGATCATTTCTTCCCAATGATCAATAGTTAAATAAACTTCATCATTTGGAAGAAGTGTTTGGTCAAGTATAATTATTTTGTTCTCAACCCAATCTATTGCTTTGTAGTTTTCTGTATGTAATTCTTTATTCATCTTTTTCTAACACTTTCCATAGGAAATAGTATGCCGTAAGCATTAAACATATAATTAATAAATTTATCATTATCTTATTTGCACTAAGATAATTTAGTATACTAGTTTAAGCTAGGAGTATCATTAAAATATCACTTTGATTTAGTTGTTTATGGGGTCACTAATATGAGAGTTGCAATAAGTTGCGATCACGCTGGATTTAACCTTAAAAATGAGCTTACTGATTATTTATTTTCATTAAATTATGAAGTTTCTGATTTAGGAAGTGAAATTTTTGATCCTTATGATGACTATCCTGATGCAGCCTTAGCTGTTGCCTCTTCGGTTGCCAAAGGTGATGCAGATCGAGGAGTTATTGTATGTGGGAGTGGTGTAGGGGCATCTATAGCTGCCAATAAAGTTATTGGAATTAGAGCATCTATTTGCCATGACTTGTATTCTGCTAGTCAAGGGGTTGAACACGATGGCGTAAATATTTTGTGTCTTGGAGAGAGGGTTATATCTATAGACTTAGCTAAAGAAATACTTAAAACTTTTCTTAGTTCTGAATTTTCTGGAGAAGATCGACATAGGCGTAGATTAGATAAAGTTTTAAGTATTGAGCGTGAATATTTGCTGAATGAAAGTAGTCATGAGTAGTAAATTTTTTACAAAAGATTCCACGCCAATACTTGCAATAACTCCCGGGGATCCATTGGGTATTGGCCCTGAGGTTGCCGTTAAAGCACTGCTAGATGATTCCTTAAATATCGATGCAAAATGCATAATAATTGGGAGTTCTCAAGTTATTTCTAATGTCGTTTCAGTCCTTGGATTGAACGCTAATGTTGTAGTTATTGAATCTATATCTGCTTTTCGAAATTTGAATAAATTTGATAGCAATTCAATTTTTGTTTTTGATATGAATAATTTCGAAGTTTCCTCACTTCCATTTGGAGCAATTTCAGCTGATGCAGGGCGGGCAAGTATGGAGTGGGTTTTTCGTGCAGGTCAGATGTGCTTGAATGGTGAGGTAAATGGAATGGCTACAGGGCCAATTAATAAGGAATCCTGTAATTTAGCGGGATATAAAGATATTGGCCATATGGAAGTCTTGCAAAGATTATCCAATTCACCAGCAGTTTATACTATGCTTTCTACAAAAGGACTTCGAGTTGTTCATCTTACAACCCATAGACCTATTGCACGTGTTGCTGATGCAGTCACAAAGGATAATATCCTTAAGATGATTACCGTGACTAATGATCAGTTTCGGCACTGGGGGTTTTTTCAACCAAGAATTGGTGTAGCTGCCCTGAATCCTCATGCTTCTGATGCAGGATTGTTAGGTGATGAAGAGACATTGGCGATAATGCCTGCGATAAATGAGGCTTTTAATAACGGAATTCTAGCTTTTGGCCCGATACCGGCTGATGTGGTTTTTTATGATGCAATACAAGGGAAATATGATGTTGTTCTTGCCATGTATCACGATCAAGGCCATATTCCAATAAAAATTTATGGATTTGAGGAAAGTATTAGTATAAATCTTGGCCTTCCTTTTATTCGAACTTCTGTAGACCATGGCACTGCTTTTGATATAGCAGGGAAGGGGATTGCTAGTCATCTAAGTATGATAAATGCAATTAAAGAAGCAGCTATGTTGATAAAAGGTCAAGGTATCTTATAATTTATTCTTTCGATTCCTGAGAATACTCGTGTTATAATAAAATAAGTATATCAAGGATGATTTGAGGATTTTATGAAAGTTACTTTTATAGGTGGCGGTGTAATGGCCGAAGCTATTATTTCTTCAGCCATAAGTAAGCTTGTATTGGAGCCTTCATGCGTCACGGTAAGCGACCCATTAGAATCGCGTCGATTGTATCTAGTTAAACAATATTCTATAAATACTGAACCAGAGAATTATAAAGCTATACAAGATTCTCAATTGATTGTTTTGGCGATAAAACCTCAAGATTTAGATGTTGTAGCTAATAGCGTTGGGGATCGTATTAAAGATGATCAGGTGATTTTATCAATTGCAGCTGGTATTCCTTTGAGTACACTAGAGAGAATTTTCTCTCACAATAAAATCGTACGTGCAATGCCCAATACTCCTGCTCAGGTTGGTGCAGGAATTACAGTTTGGGCAACTTCTTCAGGAATTTCCGAACAAGATCATGAAATGGCTCAATTAATTCTTAGTTCCATTGGCAAGGAAATATATGTTGCTGATGAGAAATATCTTGATATGGCTACTGCAATTAGTGGCAGTGGTCCAGGTTATGTGTTTTTAATTATGGAATCGCTTGTTGATGCGGGAGTTAACCTTGGCCTTACAAGGGCTATTGCTGAAGAGCTTGTAGTTGAAACTTTCTTGGGTTCTGCAACCCTTGCACGTAACTCAGACAATCATTTGAGTATATTACGTAATATGGTTACATCTCCTGGAGGAACCACAGCAGCAGGCTTGATGGCATTGGAAGAGTCTGGTTTGCGTTGGACTCTTGCGAGTGGAGTTATTGCAGCATATAAGAAATCAAAATTGTTGGGAGATTTAAAGTGAGTATAATACTTGATGTTATTATGGTGATGCTGAATATTTTTTGGTTTGCTATTTTAATTCGTGCCATATTGTCTTGGTTTCCAGTAGGTGCAGATAATCCAATTAAAATTGTTGTTGATCGAATTACTGAGCCAATGCTCAATCCTATAAGAGGCGCTCTTCCTAGGATAGGGTCTGTTGATTTAAGCCCTATGGCTGCAATTATGATATTGATTGTAGCAAAGCAAGTTATTAATTGGTTAAGGTCGCTTTCATGAGTATTAATCGTATTGTAGTTACTGGAATGGGTGTTATATCGCCATTGGGTTTAGATTTATCTACTACATGGGCAGGATTGCTTTCTGGATATTCAGGAATTGCTCCTATAAATTCTTTCGATGCTTCTGAATTTCGTACAAAAATAGCTGCAGAGGTAAAAGGATTTGATCCTATTGATTATATGGAGTTAAAAGAATCTAGACGGATGGATCGTTTTTCTCAATTTGCTGTTGCTGCTTCTCGACAAGCATTAAGTCAAGCTCGTATCGATTTAAGTGGACCTTTGGGTGAAAGAACTGCGGTTACAATAGGTAGTGGTGTGGGAGGAATTATAACTCTTTCAGAGCAATATGATGTTCTTACAAATCGAGGCCCTAATCGAATTAGCCCATTTTTGATCCCTAAAATGTTAGTCGACATGGCGGGTGGTCAAGTATCTATTACACTCGGAGCAAAAGGGCCAAATTATTGTACAGTTACTGCTTGTGCAACTGGTGGAGATTCTATAGGACATGGCGTTGCTTTGCTTAGAGGAGGCATTACTGACGTGGTGATTGCTGGAGGGACTGAAGCTCCAATATGCCCAATTGCAATTGGGGGATTTAATGCATGTAATGCCCTGTCAGTTTATAATGAAAACCCTCAAAAAGCCTCACGACCTTTTGATGCTAATCGTGATGGCTTTGTGATAGGAGAAGGTGCAGGAATTCTTGTTTTGGAGACGCTTGATCATGCTTTATCTCGTAATGCTGAACCATTAGTCGAACTTATTGGATATGGTGCAACATCCGATGCAGCTCACATTACTCAACCGGCTCCTTTTGGAGAGGGCGGGGCTAGAGCCATGAAAGTTGCCATGAAGATGGGTGGTGTTGGCGTGAATGATGTTGATTATTTAAATGCCCATGGGACATCAACTCCAATGAATGATAAATTTGAAACAGAAGGAATAAAGTCAGTTTTTGGCGATCATGCTTATAAGATGCCCATTAGTTCTACCAAGTCTATGACTGGGCATTTATTAGGTGCCGCTGGAGCTATTGAGGCTGCATTTGCCGTTATGGCCATAACGGAAAACATTATTCCTCCAACAATTAATTTAGAAAATCCTGACAAAGAATGTGACCTTGATTATGTGCCAAATCACCTTCGTAAACAAGCCGTTAACGTTGCCATGTCAAATTCATTAGGCTTTGGAGGCCATAACGCTGTTCTTCTTTTTAAGCGTTTCGTTGAATAATTAGATGTCTCGTTATAAAAAATCCTAGCATTGGTGGTGCCGTGACTTCTTCTTCAAGCGTTGAGGGTTTTGATTGGATCGTACCTGAACATGTTCCAATCAATTTGCCCCAAATAAATGACATTCCTAATGTTTTAATGCAGCTTTTTTATAGGAGAGGAATTAAAACTGAGGAAGAAATATACTGCTATCTTAGTCCTAAGCTTTCTCATCTACATGATCCATTTCTTATACCTGACATGTGTATCGCAGTGAATAGGATTATAAAAGCAAGGGATCAAGGTGAATTGATATCAATTTTTGGTGATTTTGATTCAGATGGAATCAGTGCTACAGTATTATTGTATGAAGAGTTGATTAGAATTGGCTGCAAGGCTTTATCGTATATACCTAACAGATCCGAAGAAGGCCATGGACTTAATAGAGCTGCCGTAGAATTTCTAGAGAGTCAAGGTGTTTCATTAATTATTACTGTAGATACAGGCATATCAGCTATTGATGAAGTTTTATATGCTAAGTATAGAAATATCGATACTATCATTACCGATCATCATGTTCCTAAGCAAAACACACCTGAGGCATTTGCGATTTTAAGTTGTGATTCTTTTTCTGAAAACACTAATGAATTTTTATATCCTTTCCAGTATCTAACAGGAGCAGGATTGGCGTTTAAATTAGTCCAAGCGTTAGACGAAACATTGTCAATAAGTATATTGAGTAAATCTTTGGAGATGGCGGCCCTTGGGACTATTGCAGATATGGCACCATTAATAGGTGAAAATCGAGTGATAGCAATTGAAGGATTGAAGGCGTTAAAAAGCACTGAACGCCCAGGATACAATGCTCTGTTTTCAAAGTTGAAAATTGATAAAGAATCTGTAGATTATTCTACGATCCCTTTCGTTATATCTCCTAGAATTAATTCACCAGGTCGGATGAAATCTCCCGATTTAAGTTTTAGTTTTTTGACAGAAAAAGACCAAGAGAAGGCAGAATTTATAGCCATAGAAATAGAAAATATTAATCGACAAAGGATGCAATTAACGCAATCATCTGTGAATTTAGCTATAGAAGAGGCTGCTATACAATCCCAAACAGAACCCCTTTTAGTACTATATGATGAAAAATACCATATAGGTTTAATAGGTCTAATTGCAGGACGAGTAGCGCAAAAATATAACCGTCCTGCTTTTGTGATTACTAAGCAGGACGAACTACTTAGAGGTAGCGGCAGAAGTATTCCTGAGTTTGACATAGTAAGTGCTCTTGAACAATGTTCATCGCTTTTTATTAAACACGGAGGCCACAAAGCTGCTGGTGGATTTACAGCCAACCCAGAAAATTTTGAGGAAATTAAAAAAACATTACAGATAGTGGCTCGTAAGCATTTAAATATTGAAGACATTAGAAAAAGTATAATTATAGATTCTGAGGTTATGTTGAAGGATTTGGTAGGTGAGGCTTTTTCTCTAATTTCCTCTATGGAGCCTTTTGGCATTGGAAATCCTGTTCCGGTTTTTATATCTAAAAAAGTACAAATTATCGATAGTAGATTACTTGGAATTCGCAAGAATTATGCGTCATTAAAAGTTGTTCAACAAAATATAATATGGGATGGATTTTGTAGTTCAAAATTACTAGAAAATTTTTCTTTTCAGCCTAGCAAGAATAAGCCTATTATTGCAGACTTGGTGTACAGCGTTGAAAAGGCTTTGCACCAGGGAATTTCAGTTTTAAGGTTAAGAATTATTGATTTTAAACTATACGCTTCAAAAGATATCTGATAAAATATAAAAGTTAAAAGTTTGCGAATAATATATGATTTATATCTGATTTCAGTTATAAATTTTTTACCTAATTATTGATAGTTGGATTTATTTGTCTGTAGAAAATGACACAAAAGAAGATCAATTTGATGATGGAAAATCTGTTGAACTAAATCAAAATTTAACATATTCAAATGAGCCTTCCACTGCTCAAAACTATGTTCCTCCTGCAAAACTTAATTGGCGCAATTTAAATACATTTGATTCTTTGAAAAATGGTGTTTTTCGCCTTTACTTTGGTGCCATGCTAGGGCAAATGGCGGCCATGAATATGCAAATGATGGTTCGGTCACTTTTGATTTATCGACTTACGGATTCTGCAGTCCATTTAGGCTACTTGGCACTGGCACAGTCATTACCTATGCTCATATTTTCCTTATTTGGTGGAGTTTTAGCTGAACGAGCAAAAAAGAAATATGTTTTACTTTACGGGCAAATGGCATCAGGAATTTTTACTTTAGGTGTTGCATTCTGCCTTACAAATGATTGGTTGAATACTGAAACGTGGTGGATTTTGATACTTGCTGCTTTGGGACAAGGTATAATTATGGGGCTAATGATGCCAGCTCGTCAGGCGATGATTGCAGATATTGTGAGGCGTGATCAACTTATGAATGCCGTAGCCTTAAATACTCTTGGAATGAATGCTTTGAGATTATCTGCACCAGCATTGTCAGGATTTCTTATTTATTACTTTGGTGGTGATAAAGAAGGACTTGTAGGATTTGATGCTGTCTATTATTTTATGACATCTATGTATTTAGTTGCAGTAATCTTTATATTTATAATGCCGCATACTGGAGTGGTTTCCTTGAAAGGCAAAGGTGCGCTTGCTGATGTGATTGATGGAATTCGTTATGCTAGATATGAACCAATTATTCGCGTAATTTTAATTATTACTTTCCTAACAGTGTTGCTATCCATGCCTTATATGTTTTTACTGCCTGTATTTACTGAAGATGTTCTTAAAGTTGGAGCAAGCGGATTAGGGGTTTTGATAAGTATTTCAGGAATTGGTGCTATTCTGGGATCATTGATTTTAGCTTCTCTTCCAGATAAGCATCGAGGAGCGATATTGTTATTTGGTTCATTGGTTTCGGGAATTGCTTTAACAGGTTTTGCATTTTCAACTGCTTGGATCGGTGCTCTAATTTTTATATTTTTTGTTGGATTTGGTCAAACAGTGAGAATGACTCTTGGAAATGCTTTACTACAATTTTATGTTCAAGAAGAATATCGTGGTCGAATTATGTCTCTATACATGATGGAGTTTGGCCTGACAAGTTTTGGAGTTTTTGCCGCTAGCTTAATAGCTGACATCATTGGTGTTCAGTGGTCAATTGGCGGGATGGCTGTTGCTTTGGTAATTGCAACTGTTATTGTGTATTTTGTAAGCCCACGCATTCGTCAGCTTCAGTAGATAGGACTTACAATTGACTTTTGTATCTATGGCATGATAAATTCAAAATTGATTTTTAAGCCTTAAAAATGAAAATAAGGAGGTAATAGTTGTGGCACAAGAAGTAGCACTCGCTTTTGGTGCTGGGGTGTTGGCATTATTTTTTGCAGGCTATTTAGCCGTGAAAGTTATGCGAGAGCCTCAGGGTAATGATGATATGCAGTCAATCGCACGTAGCATACAAATTGGTGCATTTACATTTTTACGAAGGGAATATACTTATCTGTCAATTTTTGTAGCTGTGGTTGCTATTCTTATTGCAATACTAATCGAACCACAAACTTCTATTGCATATTTGGTAGGAGCTATTATATCCGCTTCAACGGGTTTTTTGGGAATGATGATTGCAACTCGTGCGAACGTAAGAACTACAGCAGCAGCTGCTAGAGGTCTTAATCCTGCACTTCGTGTGGCTTTTTCAAGCGGAGGAGTAATGGGCCTTACTGTCGTAGGTCTAGGATTAATTGGTCTTACTGTATTATTTACTGTATTTGGTAATATTTCTGATAATACTAATGATGTTATTGGCTGGATCACAGGCTTCTCTTTTGGAGCCTCCTCTATAGCACTTTTTGCTCGTGTTGGTGGTGGTATTTTTACCAAGGCGGCCGATGTTGGTGCTGACTTGGTTGGAAAAATTGAGCAAGGGATACCTGAAGATGATCCTAGAAATCCTGCAGTTATTGCTGATAATGTTGGCGATAATGTTGGCGATGTTGCTGGGATGGGTGCAGACCTTTTTGAGTCATATGTCGGCTCAATTATTGCCGCGATGGCAATAGCTGTATTTACTGGCTTAACTATGAAAGCAGATGTGGGCCTTGGTCTTGCATCAAAGTATCTTTTTTATCCAATGTTAATTGCTGCAGGTGGAATAGCATCTTCTATTGTAGGCACTTTTTTTGTTAGAGCTAAAGAGGATGCAAATTTTAATGGTCTATTATGGGCTATTCGTCGAGGTATTTTAATTGCTGGTGTTTTGGTGGTGGCTGTTAGTTACTTAGTTACCGATCAGCTTGGTTTAGACGTTACACTCTTTTATTGCGTGATAACAGGATTGGCTGGTGGAGTGATCATAGGCTTTGTAACTGAATATTACACTTCTTATGATTATAAACCTACAAAAGGTGTTGCTGAAAATGCTCAAACTGGACCTGCAACTGTAATTATTGCTGGGTTTGCGTTAGGCATGCAAAGCACTCTTATTCCAGTTATTGTTGTTTCCTTAGGTATTTTTATTTCTTTTGAATTAAATGGTTTTTATGGTGTAGCTATTGCCGCAGTTGGCATGCTATCAACCCTTGGGATCACATTGGCAACTGATGCCTATGGTCCAGTAGCTGATAATGCAGGTGGAATAGCTGAGCAATCTCGACAAGATCCTGAAGTTCGAGAGAGAACCGACGCTTTAGACGCTTTGGGTAATACCACTGCAGCAACTGGGAAAGGGTTCGCTATAGGTTCTGCAGCCCTAACAGCTTTGGCACTTATGGCTGCATTTGCTCAAGCGACTAAAATTGAAGCAGCAGATTTATTAGGTCACACTATTATAGTTGGGCTTATGATAGGGGCTATGTTGCCCTATGTTTTTTCAGCTATGACAATGAACGCTGTTGGAAGAGCAGCCTTTACTTTAGTCAATGAGGTGAGGCGTCAATTCCGTGAAATTCCTGGAATTATGGAAGGAACGGCAGACCCTGAGTATGACAAGTGTATTGACTTGAGTACGCGTGGTGCGCTTCGTGAAATGATTGGGCCAGGTGTCTTAGCTGTTGTTGCTCCGGTAATTGTTGGTGTTGTTTTGGGCGTAGAAGCTTTGGCCGGAATGCTTATTGGCTCTATTGTTTCTGGTTTTATGCTAGCAGTAACGATGGCTAATGCAGGTGGTGCTTGGGACAATGCTAAGAAATATATTGAGCAAGGCCAGCTTGGAGGTAAAGGGAGCGCATCGCATCATGCGGCAGTTGTAGGTGATACGGTTGGGGATCCATTTAAAGACACATCTGGACCGTCACTGAACATTTTAGTTAAACTCATGTCAGTAGTGGCTCTTGTTTTTGTTCCTCTATTTGAGAAAAGTATATTTCCTCTCATAGGATCCTAATTATAAGTTTCATAGTTTTAAGTTGTAAATTTATGATAGATAATTCTCTGGGGCGTGAAACAATGATCGCCCCTAGAGAATAATTTTTTATTTTGATTGAAACTTTAATTCTGCTTGGGGGTATTTTGCCTGATGGCAGCAATAAAGCTCACTAATAGTGTATTTCGAAAGAAATTACTCATACTTCTTTTACTTACCTTGTTATTCTTATTTGTACTAACTATTTTTTCTGCAAATTGCTTATCTGTTGGTAATAGTAATTTAAATTCTAATATTGCCCCAGAGACAGAAATCAAAAATTTTTATGAATCTGATGAAATTTCTCCAACTGATAATATATTTGACGCTAACGTTAAAATGAGTAAAGAAATTTTTCCCTTGGAATCATTTATTCCTGATGGTTGGAATTCACCACTAGTTATCAGTGACAATAAAGGTGCTCGTGATGTTGAATTTTACTTAGTAGCTGATGAGATTTTCATTAGCTGGGCAATTGTTAACTTAACAGAGAGAGTCATTAGTAAGGTGTTTTACGTTGATTTATTACTTGATGGGGTTCCAGTTGAAAGGTGGCAATTTTTTGGTATATCCCCTGGTCAATCTTATTCCGTTAGTGATTGGTCAGAGCTTACTGATAAAGCTTATCTATCAAAAGGTGTTCACGAATTGTCAATCGATATTGATTCCACGAACGTGCTAACAGACGCTGTATCCTTTAGTGATAATTACTCAATAAATTTTACGTGGAATCAATATACTAAAGTTAACACTTTTGAAAATAACAATAATATTTTGAACTCGAGATTTCCTAATTTAGAGTTTTTTATTCCGGATGGATGGGAAACCCCTATTGAAATTTATTCGGAAGAAGAATTTGCTCTCGATCCTTCATCAGATCGTATTGATTTATCAGACGTATCGCTTCAATTTGCTTATGTTAATAATGGTCTAACGACAGTTGACGGTTATTATCAGGTACATATTTACCTGAATGAAATATTTGCTTCAAAATTCAGCAGGTGGGGAGTTATACCAGGAGAGCACGTTATAAGCACCCCTTTGTATACCTTGTTTAGTGACCTTGAGCTTGATTATGGTGAATATAAATTGAAAGTGATCTTAGATCCTACGTTAATGATAAAGGAGTCTAATGAAAATGATAATGAATATAGTTTGCAGCTTATTTGGTCTAAGAATGGAGTAGTCATTAAGCCTCAATCTCTTTCTGTTGTCAATAACCCCTCTGAAGTCTTTACTGATGTCCACGCTTATAAGTTTGAAGATTGGTCTGATCCATTAATCTTTTCTCACGAGTTAGGTGTATATAAGAATAATAAAATAGTTCATAGTGAAAGCCCTTTATTTGTAAGTTGGGCATTAGAAAATTATGGATATCGGGATGTCGAATTTGAAGCTGAATTGTTTTTAGATGGTGTTCTTATAGAGAAATGGGACAGACCCAACCTTCCAGTAGGTTCTATTGATATGATTTTGGATTTTCCTTTGAATAGAGTTATTGGGTATGGATTTCATAATGTATTGCTTCGTATTAACACTTTGTCCGGAGAAAGTATTGATATATATGAGGATCAATTTTACTGGGATAAGGGCCTGCATCATAAATTTCCGAATAGTCAGAGTGTAACTTTCTTAACTAATTTTGCTGATTACTGGGTGATGCATAATGGATTGAAATTTCCTGAAGATCAAGTGATTGTTGAGGAATTAACTTTCTGGATGAGTATTTTGTATGAAGAAATTCATGGTCAATCCATAGATAATAATCTCTTAGTTCATGTTGTAGATACTGCTGAATATTACAGATGGATTGAATCAGAATGTAGAGATAAAGCAAAGAATTTATCTTTTAGCATGCGCTCGATTTACGTTGATAATTGCCAACGAGGTCAACATTCTAATGGCTACTATACCAATTGGCAGGGATTTAATCGTATTATTATAAAATGGGACTTAAGGCCGATGGAATTTATAGCAGTTATGAGCCATGAGCTTGGGCACTACCATCAAAGCAAGCAAAGAAATGAACTTGATGACAGTTATGATTCTAAAATTATTGCGCTTAAAGAATGCCAAGCTTATGTTCACCAGAGTCTCATGATAAAGGCATTAGAACAAAAACTAGGTTTTGAGTTGATGGCTTACCCAGCCACAAGAGCATATGAGGAATTTATTAAAAATGAAATAACGATGATGTCCAATAAAATTGAAAATCCGCATGCATATGGGAAATTATTGGCTTGGAATTTTCTACTCAATGATCCAGCCCTTCGTTTACAAAGAACAAATCTTTTTAATAATTTAAAATTAGATGTTATTAATGAAAAGTTTTTTTTTGATTACCTTATTCAATTGAATGCTCGAGTTTCTTCTGTAAATTCAGGATTTTTCATTTCAGATATTGCTACATTATCAAATACTATTGAATCATTTGCAGTTGCTAGGTTAAAGAATGGTTTGGTAAATTCGGAGCAAGGAGATCCATTTCTAAGAACGACTGCTCTTTTAATTCCTTGAATAATTCTTTGAATTTTTTTATTAATTAATTTGATCGAAGAGGGTACGGTGATAAACAATACTAACTTTGATATATTAGGCCCAAGCTATAAATTGGCTGCATCTAAACATATTGTTCCTGAGAATCAAGCAACAATTATTTTCTCGCATGGACTGGAAGGAGGCAAAGATGGCTCTAAATGGAAAGAATGGTCTGCCTCGTTGCCTAACCATGGTTTTAATGTAGTTAGGTTCAATTACAGGGGTTGCGGGAAGCATACTGATTATCCTAGTGATGGAGATTTTTTTAATACTACTCTTACAAGTCGTATTTCTGATTATGATCTTGTGGTAAATTCACTACCGGATTTTGGAATGGATAGTTTTTCAGTAGGAGCTGTTGGATCGAGTTTTGGAGGTATGGTAGTTGCCGCTTCAAGCAATCCAAAATGTAAAGCAATTGTATTGATCGCTACGCCGTTCTCGCTAGATTTTGATTTTGAAACACAAACTTCTTCGGGATGTATTGAGTTGGAATCAGGTGAGTTTCTTAGTGGAGAGTTTCGTAAAGATGTAGTTTTATATGACATTGGTGAAGCTTTAAAAAGATACAAGATTCCTACATTAATAATTCATGGTTCGGAAGATGAAGTGGTTCCTGTCGATCATGCATTTAAATTATATAATTTTATTGAAGCTCCAAGAGAATTATATATAATTGAAGGAGCCGATCATTCTCTAACAAGATTGTCGCACAGGAATGAAGCAATTTCCTTAATAACCACTTGGATGATAGAGCACCTTTAGTGTTATTTTCATTAGTCGGAATTATCCGAGGTATTTCAAAAGAACTCCAGCCGCTATAGCTGAACCAAGTACGCCTGCGACATTTGGTCCCATTGCATGCATCAAAAGAAAGTTGCTTGGATTTTCCTCTTGTCCAACTTTATGAACGACCCTAGCAGACATGGGAACTGCTGATACTCCTGCAGCGCCAATTAGAGGATTAATTTTTCCTTTTGAAAGATAGTACATAAGCTTTCCGAACATTACACCACTAGAAGTGGCAATGCAAAAAGCAATTAATCCCAAAATAAATATTGAAATAGTCTGAAGGTTAAGGAAGCTATTGGCTGTCATGGTACCACCTACAGTTAACCCTAAAAAGATAGTTGTTATATTTATTAACTCATTTTGCGCAGCCTGTGATAGTCTTTCAACAACCCCACTTTCCCTAAGTACATTTCCGAATGCTAGCATACCTAATAAAGGAGCAGCTTTAGGTGCTATCATTGCCGTGAGAAGTATTATCATAAAAGGAAAGATAATACGAACAATTTGCGGCAACGGTTGGTCAGGATAAGTCATTATTGTGCTACGCTCTTTTTTAGTTGTAAGGAATCGCATTATCGGTGGCTGAATGATTGGTACAAGGGCCATGTAGGAATAAGCTGAAACAGCAATAGGTCCCAATAATTCTTCGCCCGCCAATCTAGTTGCAACATAAATAGCCGTTGGTCCATCAGCTCCACCAATAATGCTGATTGCTCCGGCTTCTTGAAGAGAGAATCCAGGAAGCATAGCGGCGGCAATTAAAGTTCCAAATATTCCTATTTGGGCGGCCGCTCCGAGTAGTGCTGTGATGGGCCTTTGAATTAAAGCACTGAAGTCTGTCAAAGCCCCGATACCTAGGAACATAATTAATGGGAAGAGCTCAGTTTTCAATCCAAATTTTTTAAGAGTTATTAGAAATCCATCGTCATCTGTTACTCCTGAAAAAGGAATATTTGCAAACATCATACCGATGCCTATAGGGATGAGAAGAAGAGGCTCAAAGTTTTTAGCAATTGCCAAATACATAAATATACCAGCAATGATAAACATGACCCCATTGCCCCAGTAGCTTGCAAATTCAGAGAAAAATTGAGAATTAAGAGGTATTTCAGTTAGCATAATTCATGCTTTAATTGAAACTCTTTTTTGGATCTTATCAATAAGTTCATTGCCAAGATTTAAATTCCTTTTTATCTTTTTGAATTTGCAATCGTCTTCCTGCATCGCGCCATTTGTTAGAATGATAAGAATGTGTTTTTAAAATTAACGGTCCATTCCCAAATTCAGAAGCAGCTGCCAGTGCTGCTATAGCAATAGTTTCAATAAATGTTGAAGTATCTAGTAGTTTGCTTGGAATTGACTCAATAGTAGAATTATCTTTTGTTCGATTTAATCCTCTTGTTGATAAAGTAAGAAGATAGGTCATTATTGCTAATGTAGTTAGCGATAAAAATACTAGACCTATTCCATGTATTGTTATACGAACTGCTTCATTTAATTCTGACATTATTGGATAACATAACTTTCATTAATATTTAAAGATGTATCAAGGATATCAATTTAAATTTTCCCAGTCTAGCGAGTTCGTGTCAATGCTATTTCATATAGTTTAATGGTATGTAGTGGTGAATTTTTTTCTTTCAATAGTGATTATTGCCTCTAGTTGAGATAATGTCGCATTTATCATTCCTTCTCGATTTTCTATTTGGTAATCAAAGATTTGAATTTTTTGTAGCTCTTTTTTAGCTTCATTAAGTCTTTGTAATACGTGATCATTTGATTCAGTTTTTCTTTTTTCAAGATGATTTTCAAGATCATTAATAGATGTTGGTGTTAGAAATATTAATACAGATTGTGGTAATTTTTGTTTTATTGTTGCTGCACCCTGTATGTCAGTTTTAATTAGAATAATACTATTTTTTTCAAAGCCTTTTTTTATTTCTTTAAAAAGAACACCGTATTTATTTTGATATACTTGAGCCCATTCGAGAAACTCTTTGTTTTGTATTTTTCGAAGAAATTCATCTTCTTCAAGAAAAATATAATGCTCTCCTTCTTTTTCGTATTGCCTTCTTTTCCTTGTAGTCGCAGTGATAATTGTTGAAATTGATGGCTCAAGGCTTTTGAGTCGATTAACTACGGCGTCTTTTCCTACTCCTGAAGGGCCAGATATAACAATTAAAAGCTGCCCTTCCTGTATAATATCTTTGGTTGACGATTTTTTATTTTTTGATAGTTTTTTAATGTTCAATTGTTAACAATGTTTCCCAAAATTCTGGATAAGAAATAGATACACATTCTGCATCAGATATATTTGTAACGCCCTTTGCGTTAATCGCTGCTATAGCTATTGCCATAGCTATTCTATGGTCTCCATGACTCTCGCAAGATGCCCCTGCCAATGAATTATTTCCCTCAATGACCATTCCATTTGGAGTTTCTCTTATTTTAGCATTCAATCGTTTAAGTTCTTGAACTATAGCACTAATTCGGTCGGATTCTTTTGCACGTAGCTCTTGAGCATCTTCTATTATAGTTTTTCCTTTTGCAAAGCATGCTGCTACTGCAATGATGGGTAATTCATCTATCAAGCTTGGAATCATTTCTCCTTTGATCTCTATACCTTTGATCTCGCTAGATTCAACTGTCAAATCTGCTATGGGCTCTCCTCCAACTTCTCTCATGTTATTGATAGATATTTTAGCTCCCATATTTTGTAATAACGTAACTATTGCTGTTCTAGATGGATTCATTCCAACTTCCCGAATTATTATTTTTGCATCTTTGTGAATGGTCGCAGCAACAAGCCAAAAGGCAGCTGCACTCATATCTCCGGGTACAGTCATGCTTAGACTAGTTAATTTTCCAGGATTTATTTCTATCGTCTGATCTTTGATAGCAATATTAGCCCCCATATTGAGCATCATGCGTTCAGTATGATCTCTAGTTGGAGATAATTCGGTTATTATCGTCTTTTTATTTGCAAATAAACTAGCAATCATTAAGCATGATTTTACTTGAGCACTGGCAATAGGCATCTTGTACTCTATACCTTTAAGGTTGCTTGAATGAAAGGAAATTGGAGGACGTTCATTTCCTGATTGACTTTGAACGTTTGCCCCCATTAAATTCAGAGGTTTAATTATGCGCCCCATTGGTCTTCTGTTCAATGAATGATCACCACTAATGATTGTCTCAAATTGTTGTGCGGCAAGGATACCGCTAAGTAATCGTAAAGTTGTACCGCTATTACCTGCATTTAATATTTGAGTAGGTTTTAAAAATGTTGAGTTAGAGCCTTCAATTTCTATTATACTGGAGCTTGTTTTTTCTCTGTGAATTTTAACTCCCAATTGTTTTAAGCAATCTATTGTTGAGCTACAATCTTCACCTAAAGAGAAATTGGAAATTGTGGCGTGACCTTTGGCAATTGAATTAAATATAGCTGACCGATGAGAAATAGACTTATCTCCAGGAAGAGTTATTGTTCCGCGCAAGCTATTTGTGGGTCTAACTGTTTTGATCATAGTTATTTCTTAAAATATGTAGCGTCACTTTCATTGGATTTTCCAAGCTTTCCTGCATGTCTTGCTAAATTGTCACCCATAAGCATGCTCATCATAGCTTCACCTGTTTTGGGAAGATCCTCGGTAGTATCTTCACTTGCCTCTCCTTTTAGCCACTTGGCTCTTGATTCCCATGCTTCAATAAAGAAATCTTCAATTTCTTCAGAAGTTCCATTTATTGTTTTTCGGATTTGCTCTAGTTCGCTTATGAATTCATTTATCCAGTGAGTTATACTGTTAACATTGGTTAGGCAAATATCTCGGTGCATCATAGGATCGCCTGAAGCTAAGCGTGACATGTCTCTAAAGCCTGAGCCAGCTAGTTTAGATATTTCTCGCCATCCCCTACTTTTTGCACTCATGGTCATCAAAGCTGTTGCAGTAATAAAAGGTAAGTGACTAATAGCCGCTACATAACTATCATGCTCGCCTGAGTCTATAAAATAGTGATTTCCACCGATAATATTTACTAAACCCAATACGCTGTCTATAGCTGCAGAAGAGGCGTTAATACTTGGGCATATTGCATATGTGCAGTTATTAAATAAATCTGCACTTGCAGCTGTAGGGCCTGATTTCTCACGACCGGCCATTGGATGACCACCAATGAAATTTATATTTGTTGGTAATATTTCTTTTGCCCATTCATGTACTTTTGCTTTTGTACTACCAGTATCAGTTACTATACTTCCTTCATCAAGATGAGGAGAAATGTTTTCAAAAACCTCACGGATAGATAATACAGGAGTGCAAATGATAACTAGTTGTGAATTTTGAACAGCTTTTTTGTAATCTCCTTCGTCTTTATCTATTGCTCTCATTTTTTTTGCGATTGATCTATGTTTTTTGTTAATATCATAGCCAACAATTTCCACCGAATTCAAAGAATTGGACTTCTTAATAGCTAGCCCCATTGATGTCCCGATAAGCCCTAATCCGATTATTGTAATTTTTTCCAAAATAAAAAATTCCTTTATTTATCAATTTGTAGTCACATTTAATGAATTAATTATAACCGACGAAGTTTATTTTGTAGCGTTATTCGTAATTTTTTTTGTAATAAACTCTCCAATAAGAATAAAGGTATTCTTTAGTAATGGTTGATTGGGTGCTTAAAAGCCAACAAATAATTTAACAACATTACCTACTATTGGGCCGATTATCCTTGAGAGTATACCAATATTCAAGGCAAAAGCGTCTACAATTATTGTTAAAAATAAGATAGGTGGGCCCCATCGTTCAAATTGAATAAGGAGTGGTGTGAATTTTTCAGGTAGAATGGCTGATAAAATTTTTGATCCATCTAGAGGGGCAACTGGGATTAGATTAAAGATTGCTAACAGTACATTAATGTAAATAAGAATATATATGAAATCTAAAACTACTAATACCGTCAATGTGCTTAGTGAATCACCCATTGAAGATAATCCTAGCCTTAACATGAATCCAAATGCTGCCGCAGCAATGAGATTTGAAGCTGGCCCTGCCAGTGAAATGATTGCCAAGTTTCTTGATCGATTGCCTCTAACGTTGGAGGGTGTTACTGGAACAGGTTTTCCCCAACCAAATCCAACAAATAAAAGCATTATGCTTCCTACGGGGTCAAGGTGTTTAATAGGGTTTATTGTCAATCGTCCCTCTAATTTAGCAGTATCATCTCCAAATTTATATGCAAGAAATGCATGGCTGAATTCATGAATTGTAATACAAATTACAATTGCTGCCAGCATTGTCAATATGTCTACAAAGGCTAGCCAAGGGTTATCCATTATAGAATTAAGATTACGGAGAATCATGGCTTATTCCGATCAATTTAATCATCGTCATAGCCATCATCATCGTCATAGCCATCATCATCGTCATGGCCATGATCGCTATTTGCTATTGAAGCTGAAGGCAATAAAGGACTATTGGTATTCGATTTTTGGCGCTTACGTTTTACAGGAATTTTCAAATTGTTACTTATTTCAGTAAATTCCTGCTTGGTAATACTTGAAAGATCTAGAGTGATTCCCTGTATTCCTATTTCACTAAGGCAATCAAGTTCCCATTTGGATGGCTTAGCTTCGAGCTTAACGAGGAATGGGAGGCTACAGTCGGCTCTTAATGTAGATATATGGAGCAGTTTTTCTAAGGTTATTGGCAAAGAAAGAGTTTCCTTAAGAAGAATTGCGTCGATAGGGAGAGTTTCTAGTCCTGCTACATTATCTAATAGGAACTTTTCTGAGATAACCAATACTCGCCCAAGATCGTCTTTGTCGAGTTGCTCTAGTTCAATCGAGTGATCGTTTATTAGAATAAAATCAATTTTATTGTTTATGTCAGTAGTATTTAGCTTATCGGCTTCAAATCCAATGGCAATTGAATCTAACCTATTTTCTGCAGTAGAAGAGCTTGCATCCCAAGTCAGCGGGTCCTGTGAATTTAGCTCTGGATTAGAACTTTGTATAAATACGATAGCATCAATGGGATAATTATTTGATGAAATCTTATTTAATGGCTCTTTAGTTGTTGCTATTAAAACCATGGATGGGGTAGTAGAAATTAATTGTTTAAATCCGAAACCAATCCTTTGGCCTTCATTTTTCCCAAGTTGCTCTATTTGACGCATTAATTTACTCATATTATCTCTTCTCCGATGCGATAGCTCTTATTTATTATTATCTTATCACAGGATAGAAAGTATTTTTAGAAGTACTGATGGTTATGCATTTACTAGTTGTGAACTAATTGTAAAGTAATAATTATCTACCATACTCTAAGCGTGCTATCAGAATTTCATCAATGCCTGCGCTTTTCATTTTTCTTTGCGTAGCCTTAATGTCGTAACTAATTCGCCTTCTAATCACTGTTTCTTCATTATCGTCATATATCATATAACTTGATCTAGGGTCTCCATCTCTCGGTTGCCCGACACTACCTGGATCAAGAACAATACGTGTTTTTTTTGTTAAATTGTATGGCTCTTCTTCAGGAAATTTAATAAAAGTTGGCCCTGCTTCAGTGCATATTAATGGCGTTCTGGATGCTCCAACTGCACAATATGAAGTATTAAAATAAAGGAAAGTATCATGCAATGCTTCTATTGGCATGTACATAGGATGGAAAATCTCTTTTATAGGTTTCCGTGGTGTTCCATGTGCCAAAGTGAAGGAATTATGTTCGAGTTTAACTGGTAAACTTACTAGGTAATCTTTTTGTGCAGCAGTAATTTGAGTTTTGTTCCAATTGAATATATCAATCGTAGCTTGCCCATACCTATCTTTTTCTATTTGCTCTGTAACAGCCAAATCTTGATCCCCAGCTACAGCTATATGATTGTGGGCTAACAATAATTCGATACAATCTTCAGGTTCTGCACCACAACCGACCAAGTCGCCTAAAAACCATATCATATCAAATCCGTTTTTACTCATTGCATCTTCTAACACTGCTTCAAATGCTTTTAAGTTTCCTTGGATATCAGCTATAACTAAATTTTTCACTATTTTTTACTTTATTATTGAGGTTGATAATTGGGAATACTATACTACAAGTATGTTTATTTCCGAAATTGGCGAAATTGGTCTTTTAGAATGCATAAAATTATGGCTTTCTGAGTCAGATTATGATAATAGTAGCCTACCACTTTTTGTAGGAGTAGGCGACGATGCTGCTGCTTGGGAAAACAGGGATCTTGCGACTTTAATTACCACTGATACTTTGGTTGAGAATGTTCACTTTAATTTTCAAACAATGAATTGGTATTCACTCGGATGGAAGTCGCTCGCTGTAAGCCTAAGTGATATAGCTGCCATGGGTGCGGACCCACTGTACTCTACTGTAAGTTTGGCTCTTCCGAAAAATACTGATGTAGAAGATGTTAACAGTTTTTATAAAGGGGCAATTGATCTAAGTCGAAAATTTGGCGGAAAGATAGTTGGCGGAGATGTTGTTCAATCTCCTATTGTTGTCATCACTGTCTCGATGGTAGGTGTGACCAATAAGGAACTTCTTCTTATGTCAAATGCTTCTGATGGGGATGTTATTTGCATCACGGGCTCTTTAGGAGGGTCTGCAGCAGGCCTTGAAGTACTACTTTCCGAGCTTTCATCAAATCCAACAGAGGAATTAGTTCTTTTGCATCAACTACCGAATCCTAGAATTTTTGAGGCCAAGATCCTGCAACAAGTTGGAATAAAATGTGCTACAGACTTAAGCGATGGCCTTCTAGCTGATTTACTAAAAGTAACCAAATCTAGTGGAGTTGGTGCAATTATTTATTCTGAATTGATACCCGTAAATTATGCGGCGGAACGGTTTTTCCCTAGTGATGCATTTGAAATGGCTGTTAATGGTGGAGAAGACTATGAATTACTTTTTTCCGGTCCGGAATATTTAGTAAAAGAAGCTATTGAGAAGTTAAATAATGATAGCAGAATAATTGGTAAATTTTATAATGGATCAGGAATAGAATTAGTCGACTCAATGGGGAAGTCTATAGAAATTGCTAAGTTTGGTTGGGATCATTTTTTACAATGAGAAATATGTATGATTGAATTTTTAACGTATGATGTAAAAATGACTCAAGATTTGGGATGTAGCTTGGGTCAGAAGCTAGAAGCAGGAGATATAATATTGCTTTCTGGGCAATTGGGATCTGGGAAAACCCAATTTACAAAAGGCATAGCTAAAGGTCTCATGGCAGAGCAAGAGCCTCGTAGCCCAACGTTTGTTTTATTATCAATGTATAGAGGACGATTAGATATTTATCACGCTGATTTATATAGGCTGGATGGTGGATATTCTGAGGTTTTTGATATTGGATTGGATGAAGCTATGCATTCAAATGGAGTCACCATTGTAGAGTGGGCAGAAAAAGCTTTTATGGATTTTGATGAGAATCATTTATGGATTAATTTGGAAGTAATTGAATCTGATCACAGGAGAATTCAATTCTTTCCTAAAGGATTGCGCTACGAACAACTCTTAACTTTTTTTCAATAAAGGATTAGGTTATGGAATTAGCTATTGATACATCAACTAAATATGCAAGTTTGGGATTATCTTTAAATGGACAGATTAAAGCTGAAAGCCAATGGTTTTCAGGCTGGAATCACACAGTCGAAATAGGTATGACGGTACGAAAATTACTGAAAGCAAATTTAGTTCTTTCTAATGAAATTGATAGCATATTTGTAGCAATTGGTCCTGGAGGATATAGCTCACTTAGAACTGGACTTTCTTTTGCAAAAGGATTTGCTGAGGCAATTGGTGCAAAATTATATGCAGTTAGCACGTTAGATATTCAAGCATATCCTTTTTTTTCTTTGAATATTCCCATATGCTCAGTATTGCAGGTAGGTCGAGATCAAATTGCTTGGTCGCTATATAGCCCATTCGATAGAATAGGCTCTGCAGTAAAAATAAATTCACCTTCTGAAATTATTGATGGTTGCAGTATAGAGACTATTTTTTGTGGTGAAGGTGCAATGCATATTAACTCTTGGTTAAGTGCCAATAGCAAGCATAGTAGATTTGTAGTTAATCGTGAATTACCTGCACGTCAAGTACGTGACTTGATTAAAATAGGTGTTAAGATGAAGCTTCAAGGTCAATATAATGATTTGACGACATTAGAGCCAAATTATCTTCGCAAGCCAAGTATTCATGTATCAAAAAAATGAAAGTAATTAAGAGGTGATTCGTGTCTATTGATGAAAGAACTTTGTTTTTAATTAAACCCGATGGGGTTCAGCGTGGCTTAATCGCAATCATACTTGGAAGAATCGAAAAAAAAGGTCTCAAAATTATCGGATTAAAAATGATGAAAGTGTCTGAAAATTTAGCAAAAAAACATTATGAAGAGCATGTGGGTAAGCCATTTTTTGAAAATTTAGTTTCTTTTATAACATCGAGTCCGATAATTGCTATTGCTCTTCAGGGCCCTAATGTTATTGAATTAACTCGAAATATGATTGGTAAAACCAACCCTCTTGATGCTTTGCCGGGTACCATAAGGGCAGACTTTGGAATTGAAGTGGGTCGAAATCTTGTGCATGGTTCAGACTCACCAAATTCTGGAATAAGAGAAGTCTCCATTTTTTTTCAGGATACAGAGTTAATGGATTGGGAGAGTAATTTATCCGAATGGATTACTGAATCCTAATTAATACTGTTGCATTTTCCCAAAGTTTTTCAAGTTGGAAAAACTCTCTTTCTTCTGTTCCAAATATATGTATTATAATGTCACCGTAATCAAGGAGAATCCAGCCTGATTCTGAATTACCTTCACGGTTATTAAGTTTAAATGTAGAGTTTTTTACGCTACTTGCGATTGAATTGCTTAGTGCGTCAATATGTCTTTTATTTTCACCTGTCATTATTACAAAAAAATCTGCAAAATCTGTAATAGATTTCATATCGAGTAATAATATTTCTACTCCCTGATACTCAGAGGCTATTTCGGTTGCCTTTCTGGCGAATTCGGCGGCATTGTTGATCAATAAAAAACTCCAATATTTTTAATGTAAAAAATTACTTGCAATATGATTTGTTAATTAAATTCGTCTTCCTGATAGACCATTTTTGAAAGATGGGACAAGCAGAATTGGAGCTAAAACAGTAGTAATAATTGTCATTAATATGGCTACGCCAAATTGTTCTTGGTTGATTACTCCTCTAGATAATCCTACTCCGGCAACTATTAAGGCAACTTCTCCTCGAGGCAACATTCCTAATCCTATTCTCCAGGCTCCAAGTTTATTAAAACCCATGACCAACGAAGGTATTCCTGCGCCACAGATTTTTCCAATTATTGCCAAAATGGTCATTACGATACCAAATTGTATAGCGTTAAGCATGCTATTAACATTTACTAGCATTCCCATTACGACAAAGAAAACTGGAACTAGGAAATCATGGACTCCTTCAAGTTGCACCCAGATCACACGTTTGAGATTAGTTCCAGATAATGCAAGGCCGGCAGAATAAGCACCGATTATCATCGCTAAACCAAAATGCTCTGCTAATGCGGCTCCAAGAATTGCTAAAGATAGAGATAAGCACAAAGCTGCTCCACTTACGTTAAAGCTTGTAAAAAATTTAGATATTCTATTTGAGAGTAATATTATTATTCCAGTGAAAAGGACCCAGAATCCGATTCCTTTAAAAGCTATGAGCCCAAGCTCGCTTAATGATATTTCTCCTGTTGTACTGATGGCAACGACGATGGTTAAGATCAATATCACAAGTATGTCATCTATCATTGCAGCCCCAAGGATGGTTACTCCTTCGGGACTTGCCATGTATCCTATATCCGATAGTACACGAGCAGTGATTCCAACCGATGTGGCAGTAAGAATTGCTCCTAGAAAAAGAGCAACAGGGTCGAATAATGATTCTGCTTGTCCAAATATAATTGCAGCAAATACTCCGAAACTAAAAGGTAATACCACTCCTCCAATAGCTACAATAATTGCAGGACCTGCATATTTAAGGAATTGCTTCGAGTTCGTTTCTAATCCTGCAGTAAAAAGTAATATTATTGAAGCTATTTGAGCAATTACATATAACTCAAATGGGATCACTGAGACGGGGTTTAAATCATTTGCGTGTAGTTCAAATAATGGCCCAATTGTACCTATACTTAAGCCGCCTAGTGCATAAGGACCAATAATTATTCCAGCAAATAGTTCGCCTAGAACAGGAGGTATTTTTATAAAGCGCTCACAAAGCTCTCCGCAAAGTTTTGCAGATAATATAACTAATGATAATTGGACCATTATTTCAGTTATATGTTTGGCAATTTCACTTTCCAATTTGCACCACCCTCCTAATTCCTAATTTAAATTTATTGAAATTGAATAAGGATGATTTAATTGTAACATTGGATCAAGTACAGACAAAGATGTTATTTATTATTGACTTAAATTTTTTAATACTTGGGCGGAGTTGAGTAGGTATTTTTACATATAACTTAAATTTAAATTCCTGCTGGTGCTAATATTATTAATAATACTTGACATTTGGCCAATATCAGCCTTACCATAATTTAATTATTGTATCTAGAGCAGAATAAGCCTAATAATAATAAGGTTTTTTTGTTCTATAAAGTATCTTATATTCTGCGGAGGATTTGTATGAAGATAATGAGTAGATTTAGCCTGGTGATGATTGCCGGTTTAGTGTTTGCGTTACTTTCTATGGCGTGTGCTGGCGAAGCTGGTACTAATGGTACTAATGGTACTGATGGTACTAATGGTACTAATGGTGTTGCTGGTGCTTTGGGTGTTGCTGGTGCTGCTGGTGCTGCTGGTGCTGATGGTGCTACTGGTCCTGCTGGCGCTCAGGTTGTTGCTGGAATAAGTTTTGGTGATAATACTTATAATCTTGAAGGTGGCACTGGAAAGAAAGTAAGCTCACCTATAACTATAACTGGTTGGGGATTTAACCCTAATGAAAATGTGGTTATTACTGCTAAAACTAATGCGAGAACTGAAATTATTTTGAGTGCGGATGCAAATGCCTATGGTGCTTTTGAGAAGACTACAAAGAAAGTGATGTTTATATCAACTACTGAGCCAGGCGTTTATAGTGTACTAGCTGAAGGCGTTGATGGAACAAAGGCTACATCATTTATAAAGTTTGTAAGAGAAGCTAAGTAATTCGTTAAGTAATTCTTATTGTACAGAAAATAAGATGGGCTACCAGGTAATTCTGGTAGCCCATTTTATTTTCTGTACAGTTTTAAATTAGCTTTTCTTCGTGACTTTTACACGTTTAATTCTTCTGCCTGCTGTACTTAAAATCGTTAGTTTGAGATTTTTGTAAATAACTTCATCATTAGGGTTTGCCATTTTACCTAGTTTTGAATACAATAACCCGCCAATTGTATCAAACCCATCTGTTTCGACTTCTACTGAGAATTGTTCAAGTAAAATCTCAACATGCATTCCTGCATTTACTATGATTTCATTGTCACTTATTATTTCTATATCGGATTCTGCTTTTTCAAATTCGTCGGACACAACGCCAATGATTTCCTCAATAACATCATTTAGGGTAACTAGACCCGCCGTTGCTCCATATTCGTCTACTACTACCGCCATATGTATTTTTTCGTGCCGAAAGTCCCTTAAAAGATCATCAAGTTTTTTTGATTCTGGGGCATAAATAACTGGTCGAACTAGATGTCGCATTATGATTTTATGCTCCTTGGTATTAAATAAAAGAAGCAAATCTCTTGCATGTAATGTGCCTATAATGTTGTCAATTGAATTTTCGTATACCAGTACCCTGCTATGACCCGATTCGTTCATTATTCTTACTGCCTGTTCAATTGACTCCTCACAATCAATAGCAATTAAATCAAGTCTGGGAACCATAACTTCCCTTACAATACTTTCCTCCATAGTTAAAATTCCACGAATCATAGAAAGCTCTTGTTCGTCTGGAGGATTTACTTGCTCATCTATGGTTATTAGCGTTGAAATGGATTGCTCGTCTTCGCTGGTTGATTCAAATTTTCCTTTATAAATATATTGATTTTCCAATTTTCTTAACATGCTTGCTAATGGACGTGTGCAAGTGACTAATATCCATAATATTGGACTGAATAATTTAGCTAATTTTGTTGAATTTAAAATGACTAAATTGTTGATTAATCTAGGAATCAATATTTGAATTGTTAATAATATTAATAATGATAAAATGGATACGAGCAAGGATGTAGAGTTGTTTTCATGGTAGAACATTATTGCAAAAATTGAAATTCCATTCATCAGTAATCGCCATATAGATAATGACATCGCGGTTTGCCTGAATCTTCCTAATAATCTTGCAGTAATTCCGGAAATAAAATTTCCAGTCTTTGCTTCTTCTTTCATTTTTTTTATATCAGTTGCAGATAAAGCATTATCTGCAATGGAGATACATGCTGAAATTATCATGCAGATTCCAATGTATATTAATGGCGCTATACTATTTAAATCCAATGCTTACTCCTGTAAATTAGTTGATGTATTATGTAATGTTTTTATTATTTTTGCAGGTACTCCTGCTACTAAGGTGTTTGCGGGAACATTGTTCGTAACTACTGCTCCAGCTCCTGTGGCTGCATCATTTCCAACAGTTATAGGAGCGACGAGCATCGTATCGCATCCTATAAATGCTTTATCTCCAATTATTGTTAGGTTTTTATTTATCCCATCGAAATTACAGGTAACTGTTCCTGCACCAATATTTACATCATTACCTATATTTGCATCACCTAAATAGGAAAAGTGTCCAATTTTAGAATTTAAACCGATTTCACTCTTTTTAATCTCTACAAAATTTCCGATATGTGTTTGAGATTTTATTACGGTATCTTTTCTTATATGGGAAAATGGACCGATATCGACATCGGATTCAATAATGGATTCTTCGACATGAGAACTAATAATCGAACACCTTGAATCTATATTTGAGTTGAATATAGATGTATTTGGTCCAATTTTGCAATCTTTACCGATACTTGTTTTCCCGTAGATGTAAGTATTTGGCTCAATAATTGTATCTTGTTCGATTGAGACGGTACCTTCAATGAAGGTACTTTTAGGATCTCTAATTGTGACTCCATTGAACATTAAATCTCTTAATATTTTATAACGCATTTTTTCTTCTACTATCGATAAGTCATTTCTGTCATTCACTCCGATAATTTCTTCATTGTTGTCTAGAGTTATGCTTTGTATATTTCTACCCTTTCTTGAATTTATTTCTGCCAGTTCAGTGATGTAATATTCTCCCTTATTTGAAGATTTTATTGAATCGATATCTTCCCAAAGAGTTGTGTTATTTATACAGTAAATACCTGAATTAAATTCATTTGATTCAAGTTCTTTGGCTGTAGCTTCATGTTCCTCAACTATCTTTATAAGCTTACCTGAAGTGTTACGTATAATGCGCCCCAATCCCTTTAGGTCACCAATCTCTCCTGTAAGAAAAGTTATATCTGATTGTTTCTGAGAATGAAGATCCATCAGGTTTTTTAAGGTTTTTGAATCAATAAGAGGCGTATCTCCATTCATAACTAGAATTTGATCAAATTTTCCTTTTATATAGCTGGAACAGTACTTTATGGCATCACCTGTTCCTTTTGGGCTTGGTTGTATTGAGTAAGAAGCTGCTGACCCAACAGTATTAATTATAGATTCATTTTCTTTGGATGTTACAATAATAATGTTGGTTATTGATGCTTGTTTTAGGGCCTCAATAATGTGAATCAGCATTGGCTTTCCTCCTACTTTATGCAAAACTTTGGAGGTTCCAGATTTCATTCTACTGCTTTTGCCTGCTGCTAAAATTATACCTACCCAATTATTCATATTTATCTCTCCATAACAAAATTCGAAAGCCTACCTGCACGATAAACTCATGATCGAAATCTATTTCGTATTAGCAATTTTTGAGTATACGAACTCAATGATATAAATGCTAGAAAAGCTGTGCCTGACGACAATAGTATTGTGATTATATAAATTTTTTACTTTAAATGGTTGCTTCTTACTGATAAATTGATTAAGTGATACGGTATCATTATGCTTCCTATTATTAGATATATCTAGGAAATGAGTACAATTGGATGAATGAAAATGTCTCTGCGCTAATGCATAAGAAATTAAATACATCTCTTTGTAGAGTACTGGAAACTGCTGGATTAATTGCGCTTGAAAATGGATTTAATTTATATCTTGTGGGTGGTGCTGTACGTGATTTATTTCTTGATTTACCTATTATTGACATTGATATTGTTGTTGAGCCAATTGAAATTAATGAAACATCGTTGAAGTTGGGTCCATTCGCTGCTGATATTTTTGCAAAATTTTTTTCATCTAAGGTTTCAGCTGTATCCCAATTTGGAACTGCTAAAATAGAAATTAAAGGATTTCAAGTAGACGTTTCAACTTCTAGAAGCGAGATTTATCCTTATTTCGGAAGCCTTCCTGTCGTTCAGGCTAATTCTATTTACAATGATCTAGAGCGCCGCGACTTTACTGTTAATTCAATCGCGATCAATCTTTTGCCTGAATATTTTGGTAACGTTCTTGACCCCTTCAATGGATTAGGTGATTTAAAAAAAAAGTTGCTACAGATTCATCACCCAGATAGTTTTCAAGATGATGCAACCCGAATTTTACGTGGTATTCGTTATCAATCTCGTTTAGGTTTTGCGTTTTCTGATACAACTGAGGAAAATTTAATTAATAATCTCTCCTTTTTAAAAGAAATTAGTGGCGACCGTATTAGAAATGAATTATCTCGAATATTTGATGAAGATAAAGCTGTTGAAATTCTTAAGATAGCTGATGATCTGGGAATATTGTCGGAAATTCACCCTGCTTTGTCATGGAACGATACCAAAGCTTTAGGCTATAATTTCCTCAAAACACATAAACATGATTTGGGAAATTTTGTTTATGTTGCGTTTTTAATTTTGGAGATAAAAAATGAGGATGCTGAGGCATTAAAAATCAGACTTAATACTCATGGGATATGGTCTGAAGTAATTTCTGATATGGTTTTGTTAAATAATCGCATGCCTGCTTTAATGCAGGCGGATGTTCGCAGAAGTTATATTTATGATGCTCTTCTTGAACTAAATGACTTAACCTTACTTGCACGCGGAGCTGTGCAAAACAATAAAATGATTTCAGATATTCTTTGTAATTTTGAAGAATTGAAAGCAGATGCGAAATTAGAAATTGATGGTTCAAAGCTCATAGAACTGGGTATTCCGGAGGGTAAACATATTGGTGAAATACTTCTGGAGTTGCAACACAAAAGACTTGATGGTGAAATTAGAAATTCAATTGATGAAGAAAGATTAGTATATGAAAAACTTAAAATGTTAGGTTTTCGCCCTAATTTTAATGAATAAGCGTATGCTGATTTTATTTGACTAATGATAGTGCCTTAAAGGAGATTCAAATGACTGATAAATTTAAAGCAATCCAAGCAATCCAAGTTGATGATAGGCTAGATATTGCATTGCGTGAAATTGATCAAGAATCTTTATCGCAAGGAGACGTTATTGTAAAAGTAGCCTATTCTACAATTAACTACAAGGACGGATTGGCTCTTCTTGGAAATCAAGGAAGGGTTATGCGAACGTTACCGATGATTCCAGGAATTGATTTTTCAGGAACTGTTGAAAGTTCCGATCATCATGATTTTAACGTTGGTGATGAAGTCATCATGACTGGTTGGGGAATAGGCGAAAGTCATACGGGTGGCCTATCTCAGAAAGCAAGAGTTAATGGAGATTGGTTAATTAAACTTCCTGAAGGATTTGATCATAAAGATGCGATGTCAATTGGCACAGCTGGGTTTACTGCAATGCTATGCGTTATGGCATTGGAAGCTAATGGAGTAGAGCCTTCTCGCGGGCAAATACTTGTAACTGGTGCTGGCGGTGGAGTGGGTAGCATTGCTGTTGCGGTATTAAGCTTTTTGGGCTTTGAGGTTGTCGCATCTACTAGACGTTCGGAAATTCATGATTATTTATTAGATTTGGGGGCATCAGAAATAATTAGTTCTGACATATTTAATTCTGTTTCACGACCCCTTATGCCTGAACAATGGGCTGGTGTGATTGACGCTGTTGGTGGGAATATTTTGGGTGCACTTATTCCTTCAGTTAAATACTGGGGGTGTATTGCTTTGTGTGGCAACGCAGGAGGGATAAATTTTTCTAGTAATGTTCTTCCATTTATTCTTCGAGGTATTAAACTTCAAGGCGTGGAATCGGTTTATACTCCGAAGCATACTCGGAAGATAGCTTGGGATAGATTGGTAGATAACTTGTCTAAGTCTAAATTAAAAGAAGTTACTAATGTTGTTAATATTTCTGAAGTTTTTGATGTCGCAAAGCAGATTCTTGAAGGAAATATAAAAGGAAGAACCGTTGTTGATGTTAATAATTATTAATTATTGCTAGTTTTGCCAATAATATGGAGATGATATGGAAAATTCTATAAAGCTTTACTATTGGTTAAAATGACATAAGTGTCGATTGGTAAGAGAGTTGCTCTTGCAAGAGGAAATGGAATTTCAGGAGCGAGATATATTTTTAAATCCCCTTAACGCAGATGATATATTAGGAATTATTGGTAATGGGTCTGCTAGTCTAATATTTTCTAACAGAAGCCTAAGTGTAAGAAAAATGAAAATTAACCTCGACTCATTAACTGAAAAAGAAATGATAACGCTTATGAGTCAAGAGCCTCGTCTGATAAAACGACCAATAGTCATTTTATATGGAGTTATTTTTGCTGGCATCAATGAAGCTTCATTGATGGAAATATTACATAAATAAGTTTAGTTTTTAAATTGATCGTTGATATAAAAATAGGTATTGCTGTGCATAGCCGGCTAATTTACCAAATTCTTTTCTGGCTTTTTCAGCAAGATAATCGTATCGCTTATCCGAAAGATAGAGATGGTTATTGATTGCTTTGCTAATCCATCGGTCTATAGGGAAACTTTCGACTTTATCAAGAGAGAATAAAAGAATACAATCTGCTACTTTTCTTCCTACGCCAGGTATATTGAGTAACTCTGTTCGAGCATTATGGTAAGTGTCATTTTTTAATTGTTCTAGCTTCAAGGTTCCATTCCTGACCATCCTAGAGGCTTCCCAAACATATTTGGCTCGATAACCTAAACCTATTTCCTGTAATTTGGTTATTCCTGCATCGTATAATGCTTCCGGAGTGGGGAATGTATTTCTTTTGATATTGATCAGCTGTACAGATTTCCCAAAATTATTAGCTAATGATTCTTGAATGCTAATGTTTCTAGCTATATTCATATTTGCTGAACAAATGAAAGAGATTAGGCACTCCCAAGGGTTTTGCCTAATTAAACGTAAACCATAAAATTCACATATTGATTTTTTGAGCTTTGGGTCTTTTCCTAAAAATTTATATATTTCTTCAATATCATCATCGAGTCGAAAAAATTGACTTACTAATTGCTTAATTGTCGGCTTGAGGTCTGGAGAGCATTGTATTTTTAAGAGAGAGTCCTCATTTTTTATTGTTATTAAGTGATCGTCTATGAATCCATCCCAACCTTGGGTGTTTATTCTCCAGCGGAAAACCTGACCGCTATTTAGCGTAATATTGAGATCGAGTGGTTGATTTAAAGGCAAGGTATCAATCATCGTTGCTTTATCCAATCAGCAATTAAGGTCGGCATTTGATCTGTCGAAATCGATTTATGGGTGAATTCTGGAAGTGCTTTAATGAAATTTTTTCCGTATCGTTGCTTTGTTATACGACTGTCAAGAACTACAAATACCCCTCTATCAGTTGTTCGCCTGATTAATCTTCCGAATCCCTGTCGAAATCTTAAAACAGCACCAGGAAGGGCATATTCGATAAATGGATTTGCAAAAAGTTTTGACCTAGCTTTGAATATTGGATCATTAGGGGGCTCAAATGGTAACCGTGCCATTACTACTGCCTTTAATAATTCTTTTGGGAAATCTACTCCTTCCCAAAAGCTAGATGCACCAAGAATTACTGCTTTCGGATTTTCTATAAATGAGTTAATAATACGATTGGGGTCACCATGTATTCCCTGTGCTATCACTTGAATGCCTGATCCTTCCAGATATTCACTTAAAAGCTTTGAGGAATCCCGAAGAGATTTATGAGAGGTGAAAAGAACCATAGTGTGTCCATTAAGAGATTTCGCAATGCCTCCAATGGTTTCAGATAGTTTCTCTGTGTAATTTTTTTCAGTAGGGCTAGGCATATTAGTTGGAAGGCACATTAAAGCAGAATCTGCGTAATTAAATGGTGACCCTACAAGAAGTTTATCTGAATTGTATAAACCTACCTGTTTTTCTATTACTGTAAAATCGGAACCGATTGCTAGAGTTGCACTGGTTAAAATTACTGAATTTTTGTTATTAAATTTGTTCTGAAGTATTTCACTGACACTTAATGGAGAAGAATGAAAAGAAGGGATTTCATTTAAATTTTGATTTATCCAATATATAGTGTTTTTATCATTTTCAAGAAAAAAATGAAATCCTATTTGCTGTATATCATTTAGTATTGCTTCTATGTCAATAAAAGATAATTGAACGGGTAATTTTTTTTTGTTGATCGTTGATTTTTCTAAAATATTGAATATTTTTCTATATTCTGCTGTAAGATTTTCTAAATCATTTAGTAAGCTAGTGATATAGTTCCAGTGTTCTACTATCTTGGACCACTTTTCATCATCTATCTCGGAAAACAACAATGATTTATTTTGATCGTTAGAATCGATTTTATTAGATTTAGTAAATAAATTAGCCGTTTCTTCAAATAAATTATTATTTTCAATTCGAGTTTTTGTGGAGAGCTGATCTAATTTTTCTGATACTGAAGATAAATTTTTAGAAGTATTAGCTATGTATGGAATAATATTTATTAATCCCCGGTCACCATTAATGCTATTAAGTAAACCGTCAATCTTCTCACTTAAGAAAGTATTAGAAAATTGACTCGTTGCTTCATTTTCGAGGTGGTGCGCCTCGTCAATAATGAGATACTCATATTCGGGTAACAGCCCCCCTCCCTGAACCATGTCTCTCAATAGCAGTGAATGATTAGTTAAAATTATTTGAGAATCTTCGGCTTTTTCTCGTAATGATCGCAAGAAGCAAAATGTTGAACGTTTTTGGCATTCGTAGCAATGCTCTGATGAAACTGAATCCCATATTTCTCTATCCCTACGCTCTATATTAATTTCACTTTTGTCACCTGTATGAGTTGTATTTAACCATGAGTTTATTTTCCCAAAAACTCTTGCTTGATTATCGTTTAATTCTAGAGATGACTGTTGTGATTCCCATTTATCCAAACACAAATAATTACTTCTTCCTTTGAGGTTTATAATTTGGATAGATTCAGAAGAAATTTCTATTGAATTTTCAAGCACCTTCATCATTAATGGTATTTCTTTATGCAAAATTTGTTCTTGCAAATTTATAGTGTTGGTCGATATAACAACTTTACTGTTATTTTCTATTGCGAATAGGGTTGAAGGGATTAAATAAGATAATGTTTTTCCAATACCAGTACCCCCTTCTAAAAGTAAATTTTTACTATCATTAAGGCATTCCCAAACTGCATAGGCAATTTCTTCTTGTTCGCTTCGGTACTCGAAATTATCAATTATCTTTGATAAATATCCTTTTTGGGAAAATACATTACCTATATCCAATTTATTGGTTGTACTAGAGAAATCCTCTTTTAATTTTCTAGATGATTTAATTCTTTTTTCAAGATTTTGATGATTGTAACCTAACGACCCGAGCTTACCATGAATTCTTTTTGCAGATTGCTTTGTATATATATTTTCAAAAACCATTGCCAATGGTGACTTGGAATTTTTTGAGAACTTTATGAACTGAGATATTAAATCAGGGTCTAGATCCATGGCGTGTTCAATTAACTTAAAAAATAAATTTTTTGTAGCTTCTGCGTCTGGAAGAGCTCTATGTGCATTCCAGTGTTTTATATCAAAAATCTTAGTAAGGTTTGCTAAAGAATAAGTATCTTTTGGGAGAATATAAGGTGCCAATTGATAGGTATCTATTAATGGCTGATTGATAGATAAACCATGGCTTTTCATAAACCCTACATCGAACTTAACGTTATGACCAATAATAGGTAAATTACTTAAAAATTGTTTTAATTCGTCTTTTATGTCATCAAATTTTGGTGCTTTCATTACATCCTTGTTGGATATACTTGTAAGCTGTGTGATAAATTGACTTATAGGACGATCGGGTTTTATTAAAGTAGAATAGGTTTCAAGTGTCTCATTTTCGTTAAATTTTACTGCCCCAATGTCGATTATTTGATCATTAGCTGAATCGAGTCCTGTTGTTTCAAGGTCAATAACTACGTAAACTTGTGAATTTTGAAGTGTAATATTTGATTTTTTACTCAAAACGATACCTTTGCATCAAATTACCTTGGATTTAATTTGAATTTTGTGGCTTAGTTGGAGATTTATTGATGCTACTTCGCGGATGACTTGCAATATAAGTTTTTTTTGCGGAAGATTGGCTTATATGTGTATAAATTTGTGTTGTTACTGGACTTGAATGTCCTAGTAATTCTTGGACTATTCTAAGATCTGCTCCACCATCCAGCAAATGAGTAGCATATGAGTGCCTGAATGTATGAGGTTTTGGATTTACAGATTGTAAATTAGCCTTTTTTGCATATATTTTTACTATTTTTTGGATTGAACGCTGCGAAATCCGTTCACCATATCTGTTAAGTATTAATGCGGAATTGTAGTTATTTGATTGAAGTAGTGGTCGAGATAATGACAGGTACTTTTTAAGAGAGTTGTCCCCTGGAGTTCCAAATAATACAATCCTCTGCTTAGAGCCTTTACCAGTTACTCTTATTTGCCTAGTAGTAAAGTCAATGTCATCTGTATTTATTTCTGTTAACTCACTTACTCTTATTCCACAGGAATATAATAATTCCAATATGGCTCTATCTCTTAAGCCTATATTGGAAGCGTCAGTAGTTTCAATAATTGAAGTTATCTCATCAATGTTTAAGACGTTAGGTAGAGTTTTTTCCAGTCTAGCTCGTTCTATTAGCCTAGTAGGGTCCTCGTTTATCAAATTTGATTTAAGGAGAAAAGAAAACAAAGACCTGAGATTACTTAATTTCCTAGCAATACTTTGATGTGCATAGCCACTCTTACCTTGTAGATTCTTTGGATTTGCTTCTGTAATAAGCCAATGAAGATAACTTCTTATGGCGTTTTTATCTATATCTCTAACATGGTCTATCTTAGCTTTTTCAAGAAAAAGTATAAAAGTATCGGTATCGTTCAAGTAATTTCTAATAGTGTGTTGATTTAACTTTCGATTAAATTTTAAATAATTACCAAAAGAAATTTTAATTGATGAAAGGCTTGTTTCATTCATAAACGTCAAAACTCAAGTTGCTTTTTAAAGATTATTTTAACTTGTTAAGCTTACTACTTCTAATGGTTCAATATGTTCGCAATTTATACATTGCCCTTGATTGTCATTAAGTTGTGTCATAAGGCCTTTGCATTTTTTGCACAAGATAGCTAATGGTTTTTTATTCTGTAAAAAATTACAATTTGGGTATCCTGAACATCCATAGAATGGTTTTCCTCGCTTATTCTTTCTTTCAACTAATTCGTTGGAGCATTGGGGGCATTTTACACCTATAGCTTGCGTCTGAGGTTTAATGTATCGGCATTCAGGGAACCCTGTGCAAGCGATAAATTTACCACTTTTTGAAAATTTTTCTACTAAAGGTCTTTCGCATTCTGGGCAAGATTCACCTGTTGGCCTTTGAACTGTTATTTTTGGCATTGAAGATTCTGCTTCGAGAAACATTTTTCGATACGGCTCATAAAATTCCTTAAGAACCGTTACCCATTCTTTATTTCCATTTGCTATTTCATCTAAATCTGTTTCCATTTTTGCAGTGAACTGGATGTCCATTATATTTGGAAAAAATGGATCTAATTGATCTACAATTGCTTCTCCGAGAGGCTCAGCTTTGTACTTACCATTCTCGAGAGAGCAATAGTTGCGTTTTTCTAGTGTAGCCATAATAGCCGCGTAAGTACTTGGGCGACCTATTCCTGATTCTTCTAGAGTTTTAACGAAAGCTGCTTGGGTGTAACGAGGAGCTGGTCGAGTGAATTTTTGCTCGTTATTTACCTTAAGTAAGTTTAAAATCTCGCCCTTAACAAGAGAAGGTAATTGAGAGATGTCTTGGATAGTTTCGCTTGAATCATTATCATCCTCACTGATCTCTTTTTCCCTGATAGTTTTTGTTTTATATAGTGTCATGTAGCCGTCAAATTCTGGTTGAGAACCTGAGCATGAAAAGTTGTAAGATTTTCCTTCAACTCCTTTGGTCTCTATGGTTATTGTAGTAATGTTATTGACACTTTCAGCCATTTTGCTCGCTAAAGTTCTTTTCCAGATGAGTGTGTATAGTGATAGCTGTTCAGGTGAAAGATATCGCTGTAGGGCTTCAGGAGTTCGGAGGATTGACGTTGGCCTAATCGCCTCGTGTGCTTCCTGTGCAGCAACCGGTGATTTTCTTCGACTTATTCGTGTTCCATTTCCAGTATAGTCATTCCCGTAAGTGTCTTTTATGAATTTTGTTATTTCTGAGATTGCAGTTACCGACAAAGCACTAGAGTCAGTTCTCATGTAACTAATAAGACCAGTTTCGCCTTCAGAACCGATGTTAATACCTTCATATAATTGCTGTGCTACCCTCATGGTTCTTGAAACGAAAAATCCCAATTTTGCTGCTTCTTGTTGTAGTGTGCTAGTTGTAAATGGAGCAGGGGGTTTTGACTTTGACGGTTTAGTGTTTATTTGCCCAACGCTGAAATTACTTAAATTCAATGCATCTTCAATGCCTTTGGCTTCTTCTTTTTGATATTTCTTTGTTCCGCTGATTTTTGCTACAAAAGTTGCACTTGATGCAACGTCCTTTTTTAAATCCACTGAGATATTCCAAAACTCTTGTGGTTCGAAATTTGCTATTTCACGTTCCCGTTCGACTACTAATTTGAGCGCAACGGACTGAACCCTGCCTGCCGAAAGGCCTAGCTTAAAGCCGCTAGTGAATTTTTTCCAAAGTAATGGACTTAATTCATATCCAACTACCCTGTCTAAAATTCTCCTAGCCTGCTGGGCATTCACCAGTTGCATGTTTAAAGTAGTAGGTTGCTTAAATGCATCTTTAATTCCCTGTTCGGTAATTTCGTGAAAAATAACTCTTTTTGCTTCAGTTTTCGTGGATATTGATTCGAGAATATGCCAAGAAATTGCTTCTCCTTCTCTATCGGGGTCAGTGGCAAGGTAAACAGTGTCTGCATTCTTTGCTAATTTTTTTAATTTTTCGATAATTGTTTTTTTCCCAGGCATTATTTCATATTTAGGCGTGAAATTGTTTTTGATATCTACAGCCATGGTATTTGAAGGTAAGTCGCGAATATGGCCAACGGAAGCGATTACTTCGTAATCCTTTCCAAGATAACGGCTAATTGTTTTGGCTTTTGCGGGAGATTCTACTATAACTAAGTTTTTTAACATATAAAGTGTTGAACCCTTTCTGGCATGTATATTATTGATTTGGCGGAGAGAGTGGGATTCGAACCCACGAGAGACTTGCACCCCTACACGCTTTCCAGGCGTGCGCATTCGTCCACTCTGCCACCTCTCCGTATTTTTTCGATATTTTGAATATGCCATTGATTTGATACCAATGTCAATAATTGTCAATAATTTTATAGGGAATACTTTTAAATTGACCATATGTATTGCCAATGCTAGGCTGACGCAGTGAATATTGACTACTTAATACTATATTGAGGTGATGCATGCCAGTAGATTATTTTGTAAAAGATCATATTGTTACAATAACTCTTAATAGACCAGATTCATTAAATTCTATGGATCCGCAGATGCTTGATGAATTTAATGAGGCAATTGTTAAATTTAAAGATGATGATAATCTTTGGGTCTCTATAATTACCGGTGCTGGAGATAAATCTTTTTCTGCTGGAGCAGACTTGCGAAAAACAATTCCACTTTATGGCGACACTTCAGTTAAACCCCCATGGCAACCTCCTCCATCAATTATGCGAGGGTTAGAAATTTGGAAACCGCTGATTGCTGCAGTTAACGGACTGGCTCTTGGGGGTGGCTGTGAGATTGCTTTGGCTTGTGACATTCGTATAGCGAGTGAAAATGCTACTTTTGGCCAACCAGAGGTTTCATGGGGTCTTATGCCTGGATGGGGAGGGAGTCAGCGCCTTTCGCGCATTGTATCATTTGCACATGCTGCTGAAATGATACTTACTGGGCGTACTATCGATGCCGAAGAGGCTTATCGCATAGGATTAGTAAATAAAGTTACTAATGCACAAAATTTAATGGAAATTGCTCAGGAATATGCTCAACGTATATGTGATCAAGGCCCGCTTGGTGTGCGATCAGCAAAGGAAGCAATGATTAGGGGCATGTCGATGTCTATGGATGATGGTCTTCGCTTGGAGCAGTCAATGTTTGATGCTCTTCGTTATACGGAAGATTTTGCTGAGGGACCTAAAGCTTTTGTTGAAAAACGAAAGCCTGTATTCTATGGTCGATAGTTAAAAGGTGGGGGTATTCATGGAGAAAGTTGGTGTTATAGGTTGCGGCACAATGGGTACAGGCATTGCTTTGGCTTGTGCTACGGCAGGATACAGCGTGAAGATAGTTGATTCGAATCTCAAGAAAGTTAATGATGGCCTTGTAAATATCCAATCCCAAATACAAAGAAATGCTGATCGAAAAAAAATATCTCAGTTAGATGGGGATTCAATTTTTGAAAGAATAATTGGAGATGTCGACATTTCATTTATTGCTGATTCCGACTACGTTATCGAGGCAGCTTACGAGGATCTTGAAATAAAGAAAAATATATTTTCTATATTAGATAATCTATGTGTAGACTCCAAGTTTATTGCCTCCAATACCTCTTCTTTAGCGATTGCCTCCATAGCATCAAGCTGTAAACGGAAAGATAGAATTTTAGGTATTCATTTTTTTAATCCCGTTCCTGTTATGGGATTAGTTGAATTAATTGGCTCTTTGAATACTTCTACTGATTGCATTAAAGAAGCTCAAATTTTTGTTGAGTCACTTAATAAAACAGTAGTTAAGGTTAAAGATACGCCTGGTTTTGTAGTTAACAGATTACTAATACCCTATATCTTAGACGCAATAAGGATTTATGAGTCAGGTATTGCTTTGCGTGAGGATATCGATCAGGGGATAACGCTTGGTTTAAATCACCCTATGGGCCCACTATCTCTCGCAGATCTAATTGGTTTGGATGTAGTCATGATGATTGCAGAAAGCCTATATAAAGAATTGGGAGAATCTCGTTTTAATCCCCCAACAATGCTTAGACGATTGGTGTCTTCTGGAAATCTTGGCCGAAAAACAAAGCAAGGCTTTTATAATTACTGATGCTAAATATTTTCCTCTATGTTGCTTAAAATGGTTTCAGCAAGCCCTTGCAATAAGAGCTCTATGTCAGAACCACATCTTGGACATTCAAGGTCTCCAAAACGAATTCGAGTTCCGTCTTTATCGCAAGTTAATGGATCCATTAACTTATTTATAATGATTTTTAATTTTTCTTCTTGATCCATTGAATTAGTCTCCATTGTGTATGGTTAATGATGTGTGTATTAAAAGTAAATGCATATAGAAAATCTTGTATTACTATACTCAATTTATTGTAGGCTAGCTATATAAATTGAGGTTCAGGTGCCTTGGGCGATAGTATTAATCAAAAAGAGACTAAGGGTAGATAAGATTATGTGATAGATGTGCCGGAAAGATTGGCAATTTGGCAACAGAAAGTAATGTTGAATTACATGATACATGGCATGATGTTCCAATTTTTTCGGTTTTGTCCTTGTTGCCGCACTTATGGCGATGCACGTATAAATGTACCCTTTAAGGATTTATTTTCCTTAGTGTCTGATAGGCTTCATTTAGCTCTAATAGCTTATCAGGGCTATAATGATAGATGAATTCCATTTTCACAAGGAGGTAGTTATGAGCATAACGAGAGTTCATCACGTGGGGCTGATTAATGCAGACTTAGAGCATGCACGGCATATACTTGTTGATGGCTTCGGCCTATCGGTTGATGAGCATCGTACGCCCCTACCTCAGGGTAGGCCCGGGTATGACAAGACTACTATTTTGGAGTTTCCTATTGGAGATATGTACTATGAGGTTGCTATGCCTAATGGTCTAGAGAATGAGCCTACTGAGTACTTGGCCTCCACTAATGGACGAGGTGGAATTTACTATCTGTCTTTGGCCACCAATGATATTGCTGGTGATATTCATGGAATACTTAGTCGTGGAGGAAAGCTGAATGGGAACTGGGACGGCAAGAGTTCGATTTTCCTTGACCCTAGTACTTCTTTGGGGCTGAGAATACAGATAACCCCAGAGGATAATTACTTTGCGCATCCCTACTTTAAAGGTAACGGCATTTGCATGGGCATGGCTCATATTGGAATTGCAGCAAGGGACCCAGATGAATCGCATAACTTCTGGGGTGGCATACTTGGGTTACGAGAAGATATGTCAATGAAGAGTGGTTCAGGGGATTGGATTCAGAGAATCAAGCAGGATGGACGCGTTTCTGATGAGTCACGTAAAGCTGCTGATGACCCTGTGTATGTCCTAGAATACCCCCTAGGAAGCACTGTTATCGAGATAAGTCACCCAACTACTACAGGTAGTGGTACCGCTCGATTAGTAGCATCACGAGCGCCAATGGGCGCAGTGTATCACCATACTGCCCCGTTCACTCATGATGTGCATCGTTTTGTGGATCAGGCTGTACTTGCAGGAATGGAGCAGATTGGGAGCATTCCGCTTAAAGGGGAGCCAGGTACGGTTGTTGGTTGGTTTCACCCCAGGACTTGCCTTGGGATGCTTTTGGAGCCATGGAATCGCGCACCTGGTATAGAACATTACGAATCTCGTTGAATTATGGCGGCAGAAGCATGCTAGTTGACTAGAAATGGACGAGAATTTTATTAATGTCGATGCCCAGGCCATTATTAATGACAACTTGTTATTTAATGTGAATAACTGCCTGATTCGTGAGTAGGAAATTGTAGAATATAGTTATTCTAGCGAGATATTAAACGAAATCATTGATATCGATGTAGAGTAGTAAATTATTGATCAGATCCGACCAATAAAAGAAAATGCCAACGGATGGCCTGAGATGTTCTAGGAATTGATGGCTAGCAGGTGAGTAGCTGTCGGTCAGATTGGATGCAAATATCGGCCTATAAGCTGAGCGTTAGATCTAAATGGCCTGCATTTTGTTATTTAGCGGAGTTGTTCCAGTTGCTCCCAACGCGTGTAGGCCTCAGTCAAAAGCCTTTTTAGTTCTTCTAGCCTATCGTTTGTGGCAACAATATCAGCCTTATCCTTTTTGTAGAGTTCCGGATCTCCCATGACCTGGAATAACGTCTGCTGCTCCCGTTCCATGTGCTCAATAGCTTGAGGCAGTGCATCTAGTTCTTTTTGTTGTCTGAATCCTAATTTTAGTTTTGTCCTCGGTTTTTGATCCAACGAGGTACCTCGTTGGATGGCAGCAGATGCCTTACTTGATTTGACTTCTTGTTGGCGTTGACGCAGCCAGTCATCGTAGTTACCCACGTACTCCTTCACGACTGAGTCGCCTTCAAAAACGATTGTGCTTGTCACGATGTTGTTGATAAACGCCCTATCATGACTGACAAGGAGAATCGTTCCCGTGTAGCTAATTAAGAGATCTTCAAGAAGGTCAATGGTCTCGATATCAAGATCGTTCGTGGGTTCATCTAGCACAAGGAGATTGGAGGGTCGTGTAAAAAGACGAGCGAGCATGAGGCGCTTGCGCTCCCCACCAGAAAGAACAGAAACAAGAGAGCGAGCTTGATCTGGAGAAAAGAAAAAATCTTGCAGATAACCGATGATGTGACGGTTTTTACCGTTAACGGTAACTGTGTCATTGCCATCACCGACATTTTCTATGGCGGTTTTGTTTCCATCCAATTGCTCAAGGAGCTGATCTGAGTAGCTGATTTGTAAATTAGTGCCGAGGCGAATTGTTCCAGTAACCGGACTGAGTATACCAAGAAGAAGGCACAAGAGGGTTGTTTTGCCGCCTCCGTTGGGGCCAAGAATTCCAATCCTATCGCCCTTCAGGATCGTGGTGGAAAATTTCGAGATTACCTGTGTATCGTCGTAATTAAAGGCAATATTGTCTGCCTTTGCAACCAATGTTCCGGAACGTTCGCTCTCGTGTGCTTTCATTTTCATCTTCCCGAGTCGGTCCCGTCTAGAGCTACGCATTACGCGCATTCTTTCCAGTTGTTTCACACGTCCCTCGTTGCGCGTTCGTCTCGCCTTGATACCTCCTCGAACCCAATGTTCTTCCTGTTGCAACTTCTTATCGAACAGAGCATTTTTTGTCTCTTCTGCTTCATGGTCGGCACTTCGTCGCACTAGAAATGTTTCATAATCGCAGATCTGATCAAACAGCCCGCCTCGATCAATTTCCACTATCCGAGTAGCCATTCTTTGTAAGAACATTCGATCATGGGTAACGAAGATCAGGGCACCCGTAAACCGAATTATCATCTGTTCTAGTTCTTTGATTGAATCAATATCCATGTGGTTAGTTGGTTCATCAAGTAGGAGTATATCCGGCTCGCTAACAAGAGCCCTCTTCAAAAGCACTTGTCGTTTTAGGCCAGCGGAAAGAGAACTGAAAGCGCGCCCAGCATTCACACCAAGTTGCGAGAGGCTTTTGGTGACCTGCTCCCTCTTATCCCATATTCCTTCCATATCAAGGTTGTGGTGAATGTGATCCAATTCTTTGTTTAGAGGTGGCGTTTCTTCATGTAGCAGCCTGGCTCTTGTGGATGGATTTCGTGCGATCAGGTCAGCATATTCCCTGCTTCCGCTTGCGATTACATCGAGTACAGTTCCAGGTAACTCGTGGGGCACCTCTTGAGAAAGATACGCGGAGCGTACACCCTTTTGGATTGAAACAGTGCCGGAATCTGACTTGACGCTTCCCTCTATCAGCCGCAGCAACGTTGATTTTCCTGACCCGTTCCTCCCTACAAGGCCAACCTTTTCTCCTCGCTCAATAGTTAAGTTGATCCCATCGAAAAGTGGAGCGCTGGTAAAGGCAAGAGATATTCCCTGCATACTTATGAAGGCCATAAAGGAAAGTTACCTCGCTGTTACTATTTTCTTAATGCGAACCACTTGAACGCTTTGCCGTCGAACTTCTATGCTCAGTTTCGCTGTGTATTTTAAGAATGGTCTTAGTAATAGAAAAGCTTGTCGGTAGAAGTATTTAGCTGCGTGTCTAGTAGCTAAATTTAGCATAAAATTCAAAGAAATTTTTTCTTTATTAGGTTCATTCATAGAAGGCAGTATACAACATATTAAAGTTTGGGTCTTTCGCCTATGATTGCTTCTCTATCGAATTTTATTATAAGTACGCTATTGAGTGTTGCTGCGTATCATGCATTTGTCCAATATACTCCTATAGGCTTGATTCATAATGGACGAAGGTGATATTTATTGAAAAACCGCGCCCAGAGAACCACCGCTTGCAGAAATTGATTCGCCAGTAACGCATTCTGCCTTTGGTGAACAAAGAAATGTTGCCAGATATCCTATTTCTTGTGCATCGATAATTCGTTTTATGGCTATATTTTGAGAATTTTGTTTTATTAGTTCTTCGTATGTTATTTTTTCCGTTTTTGCTCGCTCCCTTAGTCGCTCTTCTGTAAATTCAGTCTTAGTTGATCCAGGATGGATTACGTTTAGAGTTATTCCGTTAGGTCCAAGTTGGTCGGAGAGGGTTTTTGTCATATGCGTTACAGCAGCATTTCTTAGTCCATAAATAGATGAGTGTCTTGCCGAAATACCACCTATATTAATAATTCGACCCCATTTTTGGTTTCTCATATGTGGAACAACAGCCTTAATAGCTCTGAAATACCCTACTACCTTGGTATCAAGATCTTCGATTAAATCATTTTCTTCTGCTTCATCGATATTGCCTCGAACTTGGCCTCCAACCATGGCCGCACTATTTATTAAAATGTCAATTCGTCCATATTTTTTTATTGTTAGGTCTACCATATTTTGTACGTTAGTCCATTTAGTCATATCAGCTACAATAGGAAGTACACTTTGTCTGGTAGATTCTTCTAGGTCTTTTGCAGAGTGATCCAGCATGTCCTTGGATCTTGCCACAATGGCAAGACTAGCACCTTCCTTGCCTAATTCTTTTGCGATTGCTTTTCCGATACCTTTGCTGCCGCCCGTAATAATAGCGACTTTTCCCTTTAATTCTAAATCCATAACGTAAAACTCCTAGATTCGTATTTTTCCTTAGTCATGCCTAGTTAACTTATAAATCATAGTATTTAGTGGGTCAATGAATTGTTTTGAATATTTTCATATTCAAAAGTCTATAGATTTTCTATCTGGAGGTCGAGCGAATAAGGGGAGAGGAATCGCTATAACTGCTGCAATCATTAATATATATATAGAAATTATATAAGATTCAGTCTGGTCATATACAAAACCCATAAGTATTGGAGCTATGACGCCACCTATGACTGTTCCAGTTTGCGAAAGACCTTGTAGAGCTCCAAAATTTTTAGTTCCGAAAAATGTACTGATAATCACCCCTCTCGCAGGCATCATGCCCCCAAAAGCCGTTCCGAAAAGGAGCGTGTATGGAATGATTTGCCAGTATGAAGTAATATTTGCCAGTATAAGGAATGCTAATGCTTGGCAAGCCATTAATCCTGCAAGAACTATTCGTGGATTAAATCGATCCATTGCCCAGCCTCCACCTAAACGACCAAATACACTAAGTCCTGTAAATAATGCTAGAACGGAAGCAGCTTCATTTTTTGAAAATCCAATACTTTCAAAATATGGAATTTGATGTATTGCCATTCCATTAGTTCCCATTGTTTGTGCTGCCCATAATAATGTTAGCATCCAAAAAGATCGAGTTCGAAGAGCTTCCATGACTGAAAGGCTTTCTTCTTCCGCTAGAGCCTTAATTGGCGAAGTGGGTTCTTGGATATTTTCTCCGTCTGGCAAATGGCCGTATTGTTCTGGTTTTGCGCGAAATAAAAGGACTAAAGGAATGCAGACTATCCATGTTCCGATACCAAGAATGGTAAATGCACCTCTCCATCCTACTTCTTCAACTAACCATACAATTATGAAAATCATTGGGCCTGCAATTGCAGCACCACTTGACATAATTCCTAATGCTCGGCCGCGTTTTTTCCTGAACCATTGCACAACCGTCCATGTTCTTGGGATTCCCATAGCCGCACCAAATCCAGCAGAGATTAATAAAACCAGAACGTAGAACATCCACATTGATTGCAGATAACTCATGCCAATCATTCCAAGGCCAGCAATGATAATACCAGGTAACATCATTTTACGAGGACCGATACGATCAACAAGAAATCCTTCGATCGGTGAGAGTATGGAACCTTCTAATCGTTGTAGTGAAAATGCACCAGATATGGCAGCTCTGCTCCAACCAAAGGTTTTGGCAATTGGAGTAAAGAAGATTTGAATACTATAAAACCAAGAAAAAGCAAACCAAAGTTGTATGAGCATGCCACCAATGACGATATACCATCCGAAGAAAGGTTTGCTTTTCATTATTTAATGAAATCCTTTTTGACTTTAAACTATTTGGATCTATTAATTTTTTAAAGCACGAATCAGCATGCTGCGTAAATTTTCCATTCCTGGGTCATTGCTGTATAACTTTTCTTCCTCAATTGTAACGGAAGAAAAGCCAGCTTTTCTTAATCTATTAATATAGACATCTACATTATCAGCCCCAGCTACGCATTTAACCCAAGATTCATTGCTGTTTTTAATTTCATCAGGTAACTCACCACGTAGTAACATATCTGATACATGAAATCTTCCCCCTGGCCTGAGTATGCGATAAGCTTCGTTTATTACTGCATCTTTATCTACTGATAAACAGATAACGCAGTTAGAAATTACAAGGTCAACTGTTTCGGAGTCTATTGGCAAATTTTCAATTTCCCCCTCGCGAAATTCAACATTAGCAATCTTTAATTGACGTGCTGCTTTTTGGGCAATTTCAAGCATTTTTGGGGTCATGTCTACACCAATAACTTTTCCTTGAGGGCCAACTGCTTTAGCTGCAAGAAAGCAATCGATACCACCTCCGCTTCCAAGATCAACAATCGTTTCGCCTGATTTAATATCTGAAAGCGCCACAGGGTTTCCGCATCCAGCTGATGCCCCTAGTACTTGTAATGAAAGATTGGATGTATCAGTTTGTGAATACAGAGGGAGAATGGGTGAAATTAGAAACTTAGCATCTTTCTTTTCATTGATGTTAAGTGCATTGACAGCTCTTTCGCTATAGTGCTCTTTTACTAGTTTTTTAATTTCTTTTAAATTTTTTTCTGCCACCTCTATCTCCAATTTTTATATAAATATCGCTTTAAGAAATTATTCGGTTTTGTTTTTTATTTTCTCAAGAGTGCTAAGAGTGCTATCTGTACTGAGTTCATTATTACTTCGTAGAATTTATAAGATTTGCTATAGTGCACTTTGTATTTATTTTACGGTCAAATAAGCTTCTTTTGTGCTTGAGGTGATTTTGCCAGAAACATAAATACACATCCAATTAATAAGGCGACGATAAACAGCATAAATGCAGATGTGTAACTTTCGGATTGATCATAGATCCATCCGGCAAAGATTGGGCCTATAACGGTTGTGGGTGCTTGAAATAGTTGTAGAAATCCTCTTATAGTAGCGTAATGATTGCGTCCGAAATAATCCCCGACAATTGCCCAGAATAAAGGTATTGCTCCGCCATAAGCTATTCCATAAATTACTACAAATAGCCATAGCTCAGTCATTGAATTTACTCTAGCAAGAATAAAAATCCCTGCTGCTTGTAATAGGTAAGTTGCTATGAGCACCCAGCGCTTATCATAGTAATCTCCAAGCCAACCAAAAATTAATCTTCCTACTAAGCTAATTGTTACCATGGATCCTAGTGCGCTACTTGCTATCGTTAGAGACATTTCCCGAACTTCGGTTAAATAAATAATTTGATGAATTACAACTGATGTCATGGCTAATGCGCGAGCTGATCCAGCTAGGACTAACATCCAAAATGCAAAATTTTTCAAAGCCTGCTTGCTTGTAAAGTTAATTTCTATGTCTTCTTTATTTACAGATAAGGAAGCTGGGCCTGTAGATATAGAAATAGCTGCTTCATTTCTATCGCCATTTTTCACGGAAGGGTTTTCTAAATTCATTGGGATTCTTCCATCAGGAAGATATCCATAATCTTCTGGCTTATGCCTTAGTATTAATGCTAACGGAAGAACAATTAAAAAAATTCCAATTCCGGCAGCAAAGGCAGTCATTCTCCACCCTAAAGCATCCATTATTGTCCCTAGAACCATCACGGTAATTCCGCTGAAACCAGCACCTAAAGAAAAAATGGCAAATGCCCGAGAACGCTTCTTGTCAAACCATGAATTTACAGATGCCATGCTTGCATGGCCAAAGCCTGTGTTATAGCCGATTGACATCCATCCTGCGTAAAGAATTATAAACACTGAATAAGGACTTAGGTTGATGGGACCAATTGAAACTTCACGAACTTGACTCATTGCGAAAAAACCAGTTCCAGCTATGATTGCGCCAATAACGGCAAGTTTTCTTGGACCAAATCTATCAATAAGTTTTCCGACAATTGGGCCCTCTATCCCACCTTCAAGTCTTGATAATGAAACTACAAGAGCTCCTGCAGCTGCACTCCAGCCAAATTCATCTCTTAAAGCTTTAAAAAATATAGGAAATCCATAAAACCATACTCCAGCACCATATGCATTTATTGCTGCTGCAGCAAGTACTATGTACCAGCCATAAAATATTTTTGGAAATTTTATATTTCGCAAAGTAAATTTATTTCGTTATTTTGGTGATTTAAAGTGTAGATAGTGTATTCTTAATAAATATAATTAGATAGTAAAATCTTTATATTTAAGCGGTATACAGCGCTCCACAAGATAGTCCTTTTTGAATTTTTTCAACACTGAATAGTTTCTTGTTAAATTCTAAGAATTATCAAATCCTGTGTCGATATATGATTAGTTATTGTACTTTTTTTGTATAAATGCTACCCCTTGTCAAAGATGAGTCGATAATAATTTCTGATAATGATTTAATAAAAATAAAAAAATAGAGTGGTCGTTGTGCATTTATTCATCTCAGTGAATTGAGTGGGATATGCGAAACGTAAATTAATATTGAAGCAGTTCAGTTTATTACTGGGTGTATCAGAGAAATTTACGGAATGGGCGCTGTTTTTATTTACATTGGACTTGTTGTTGCAGTAATAGCACTATGCTCTATTATCGTTCCAATGTGAAAGCATGATTAAATCTATCAAGTATCAGTCTTCAGACGTGTTAATTACACAGGCTTCACAAACTGAGTTGGGAATGATCCCCCATTTCATTAAATATCTAAAAACAAAACAACCAAAGCAAAATGGAATAGCGGCTTCAAGAAATGCAAATGAAATGAGCACGCCTAATAAAACTCTGGAATATACTAGAAAAGTTTGTGAATTGTTATTTTGAAAAATTAAAATACATAAAAAAATACTGACTGAAAATATCAACCCAATAAATTGCGCGAAACGTTTCGGAGGGCCAGGAACAAATTTAGTCCTCTTTAAAATTTTAGGAGCAATAATTCGCGTAGCTAATTGACCCATTGGGCTAAATGTAGGCCCTGTAACTACTCTAGCTATAAAACCGTACGCAAGAAATCCTGCAAGCCAAATTGAATTAAAAATGAAAGTTGCAATAGCTAACACTACGACCATCGAAGCCACGCTACGAGCTGCATATTCATTAACGGGATTTGGAAATGAAAAAATCCTGTTCATATTAAATTTTGATATCTCCATATAATATCGTAAACGGAAATAATTCTACATTATTTTTTGAGTATCCACCACATTTAATATTGATGTAATGTATTCTTAGCATTTGTTATGCGTTATTGTCAGAAAAAGTTTTTTCAGTAATTTTTTTATGTATTTTTGAGTCAGAAATTACTGAAAAAGTGATAGTAAAAATTGTTTCTGTCTCAACCTGCACTTTTGCTACTACGCACGTAAATTACCGATATTTAGTTTTTCGGAAATTGACAATATACCTATTTTGACGTAATGTTTGGCAAATAAGGAGAGTTTTTAATCCAAGCTGACAGATTGTATTTTATATCTGAAAGTTGCTTAAAAATGAGATATTTATGAAGGTATATACATGACCTTGCCTACACAACCAAATTAGTTTCTGTTTCGAGCTACTTAACGCCTTTGATAAAGATTCCGACTCTACTTCTTCAAATTTACTCAACATTTATTATTATTGATTATGCGTTGCCGATTTTAGCTTTCTAATGGTAACGGTCTGTTCACGAAAAGAGGGTGCAATGATTCAAGATAAAACTAGTCGTCTTAGGGTTCAAAACGTTTGGAAGATATTTAGTTCTGAAGAAAGTCCTGATTTGCCAGCTAAATTAGCTGGGCTGTCGAAAGCTGAAGCGCAGGCAGAGTATAATTCTGTACTGGCTTTACAGGATGTTAGCTTTGACGTTAACGATGGAGAGACTTTTGTTGTTATGGGTCTATCAGGAAGTGGAAAATCCACTTTGGTCCGCTGCCTCAATCGACTTATTGAACCAACTATTGGGTCTATTTTAGTTGATAACGAGAACATTCTTGATTATTCCGATGATGACCTCATTAAGTTTAGGCGAAAAAAAACCTCCATGGTCTTCCAGCAATTCGGACTTTTGCCTCACCGCACTGTACTAGAGAACGCATCTTGGGGGCTTGAGACTCAGAATATTTCGCTTGAAAAACGGGAGCACCGAGCCAAAGAAGTTCTCGACTTAGTCGGGCTTAACGGTTGGGAATATTATTTACCGTCTGCCTTATCTGGTGGCATGCAGCAACGTGTAGGATTAGCTAGAGCAGTAGCTTCTGACCCAGAAATATTGCTCATGGATGAGCCATTCAGTGCTCTTGATCCACTAATAAGACGAGATATGCAGAATGAACTTATACGACTCCAGGAACAACTGCACAAGACTACAATTTTTGTCACTCATGATATGGCAGAAGCTGTCAAGTTAGGTACCCGTATTGCTATCATGCGAGAAGGCACCATCATTCAGATTGGCACCCCTGAAGAGATTATCGGTAATCCTGTAGATGCGTATGTGGCGGAATTTATTCGGGATGTTCGCCCTTCTACGGTTCTTACGGTCGGTTACCTTTTAGGTCATCAGGAAGAACAACATGTACCAACTATTCTTACTAAGCTCGGCACGGAAGTTACTTCAAAGCAAACTGTTGAAGAAGTTCTTTCCGAACGATGGTCTTCACCTGAACAATTTCCAGTTATAGATCAATTAGGCAACTCGATCGGTGTAATGGACCGAAATAAACTTCTACAGACTGCATTTGAGAAATCCACTCCAGCAGAAAAATATGACCTTGCAGCCGATAATAACGTTGTAGTTGCAAAAGATATTTCTTCAGAAGAGGCGACTTCCCAAAGTTCTAACGAACAGGAATTAGATTCAGAAAAGAAGTTAGCTAAAATTTTGAGAATATTGACTTCTCTGCCTAATTTGGCTTGGTTGGGATTGTTGTTGATTGTAGGCGGCATAATTCCCTTTGGGAGCATCGGCGAGGTACCTGAGGTCTTGCAAATTGGCCCTACGGTCTCTCGAGGAATGAATGTTGTTGTAGACTGGTTGATTGTGTACGGAGATCCCATTTTCACTGCCATCAACATTGGACTACTAAGATACCTTCTTGTTCCTTTAGAGAAGTCGTTGCTGAGTCTACCGTGGTGGCTGGTTATTGGATCAATAGTTCTCCTAGCATATCGGGTAGTAGGGCGAACTTTCTCTGTGTTAACGCTGGTAATGATGTTAACAGTTTTAGTTCTAGGGATTTTTGACATGGCCATGACCACTCTGGCATTACTTATAGTAGCAACCTTGCTTTCGGTAATTCTAGGAGTTCCTTCGGGGGTTCTAGCTGCTAGGAGCGATCGCTACAACGCTTTTCAGCGACCTATTTTAGATATGATGCAAACTATGCCTAGTTTTGTATACCTCATTCCGGTGCTAATGCTCTTCGGATTAGGGAAAGTACCAGCAATCATAGCGACGGTTATTTACGCAGTGCCGCCCATCATTCGCTTAACTAATCTTGGTATTCGACAGGTAGACGAAAACATTGTCGAGGCAGCGCGTTCTTTTGGCACCACCTACTATCAGCTTCTATTCAAAGTACAAATTCCATTGGCAATGCCCACTGTTATGGCTGGCTTAAACCAGACAATTATGATGGCTCTAGCTATGGTGGTTATAGCTGCAATTATTGGATCTGGTGGTTTGGGTGTTGAAGTTCTTAACGGTATTGCACGACTGGATGTTGGTCGCGGTGTCATAGGGGGTATCGGTATTGTGGTCATGGCCATCATTCTGGATCGTATTACTCAAGGTTTAGCCAAAACTCGAGATCCAATACCGCCATCTGAGTAAATGTTTAATTGATTTCCTTGGATTAAAATTATGAAAGGAGAAATGTGATATACTACATTGGATTCGGTAAAGAAGTATGATAAATTGCTTTATTGAAAAAAATCAAATAGAAATTGGAGGTAGAAAATGCTAGTAACCAAATTCTCTAGACTAAAAAGAGCATTGTTAATCGTAGGGGCACTGTTAACTCTTTCGGTCTTTGGAGTAGCTTGTAGTAGTGAAGAAGAAATCAAACCTACTATCAGATTTAGTGACACTCAGTTTGAATCTTTGTGGATCAACAATGCTATTGCTCAATATGTAATCAAACATGGGTACGGCTATCCAGTGGAATCCGTTTCACTTTCCACTCCCCTCATGCAGCTAGCGTTGGCCGAGGGTGATGTTGAAGTAAACATGGAAATGTGGCATCAAAATTTCATTGTTAATTACAATGAAGAGATTGCCAAAGGTAGTTATGTCAATTTGGGTCCGACGTATGAAGGTGGCCCTCAATTCTTTACAATCCCTAAAGCAACTGCCGATGAATATAACATCGTAACTGTTCAGGATATGAAGGAACACTGGGCATTAGTTACAGATCCGGAAGACTCCACTAAAGGTGAGTTTCAAAACTGCCCAATAGGTTGGCAGTGTGCTGAAATCAACCGCGCCAAGCTGAAAGCATATGGCTTACTCGAGTTCTTCAATATTAAACAAGGAGGCACTGGAGCGGCCCTAGACGCAGCTCTCGCTGGTGCTCAGAAAAAGAACAAACCTGTTTTTGGATACTATTGGGCCCCCACCTCCATAATGGGCGCTTATGAATGGACTGTCCTTGAAGAACCTCCATACACTGAAGCATGCTGGGCAGAGGTCGCAAAGGGTCAGAATGACATAGAATACACAGCTAAAGAAGCATGTGCTTATGAGACACTACCTGTAGATAAAGCAGTTCACAGTTCTATGCTTGAGATAGCTCCAGAACTAGTAGATTTGCTCAAAAAGATGAACATAGGTCTTCAGCCTATTAACGTCACTGCAGCATATACTTCTCAGAATTTTGAAGGAGAATGGGATAAAGCTGCTATATACTACTTGGAAAATTATGAAGCCCGCTGGACTACATGGATGCCTGAGGAAAATGTTAAGTTAGTGAAAGCGGCCCTAGCAACTCCATAGAATAGCGATTTTTAACGTTATTACTCAAAAAAGAAGGTGACAGATATCTGTCACCTTCTTTTTTGAGTAATAATATCGTTTGTATGTCCATAAATATCAATTTCTTCTGTTCAATTAATCTAGTAATCCTGCTATCGTCTTCTGGACTACATCACAGAAATGTTTTTGTAATGTAGTAAGAAATCATTTATACGAAAAATTTGAATCTTTCAGAGATTGCCACTAGAGCGTAAATGTGATGACAAACGTTCATATTGTAAGAAATCATTGTTGAAGTAGATAAATTTTCGCGATCAATTCAGTGAGTTAATGGCGCATGATAGAGCTACAAAAAAACATACTACGTCTTTTTCTTACGATGCTATAACCTCGATCCGAATTCGGATCGAGGTTATGAAACGACTCTCGCAATTTCAAGAAAATTTTAAAAAAGTCATTAAATCAATATGGATGAAGATATGCCGATTAAGAGCAACTGATTGACATACCAAAGGCTGTAGATACTGGAATGAACCGTTGATGAGTGCCGAATGGTCCAGCTATAAAGGGACATCCATTTTCTTGTATATTTGGAAATTGATGAAGATATTTTATAACAATTGGATATAGGAAATTGGATATTTTAGCTATCTCTTGTAGCTTTTGAAATCCTTAACGCGGATCCAAGAGATATGAATCCAATAATTCCTAGAACAAAGGCCACTAGCATTACTAGGTTGTAACCTGCTAAAACCCATATAATACCTGTGACAGCTGGTCCAATAGCTAACCCAAAATTTTGAAAAATGCTTACAAGTGAAGAAATTGTTCCAAAATTTTCACGACCTAAATGATCAGCTGTAATTATAGGTTTGGCTATACTTAACATTCCCCAAGATCCACCCTGAATAACCACAAAAAACAGTAGTGACAAAGTGTAAATTCCAGCATATTGAAGGCCTATCATAGCCAATGATAGGCCTATAAAAGCGCACATTCCTATGAAAGTCATTGAGACGTGTCGTTCTGCAAATAGAAGAATAACTCTTCCATTAACTTGAGCTGCTCCAATTAATGAGGATGCAATTACTGCATATTCAGGCGTAACAGCTTTACTTTCTAATAACGGTAATATATGACTAATAATCATTCCATGATTTAAATAAAATGAACCAAACCCCACTGCTAAAAACCAGAAAATTGGCTTAGTCATTAATATCCTGGCAATTGAGAAAAAATTAGTAGTGTTAGTATTCTCAGTCTGATTTTTTTCAATTTGTTTGTTAGATGCACCATACCAAAATAAAGGTGCTGCAACAAAGCAATTTAATAAAGAAAAAAATAAGGCAGCAGTTTGCCAATTAGCAGCTTGTGAAATTATTGTTGAAATAGGGAAACAAATGGTACCTGCAAAGCCTGCCATTAATGTAATCATAATAATAGGACGCTTAGCATCTTGTTGGTATATCCTTGTTACAACAGCAAATAAAGGTTCATATAAACATCCTGCTCTTGCTGCACCTAAAAACAACCAAATGAGATAAAATTGCCATAACGTAGTAACAGCCAAAAGGCAAAGAATGAGTAAGCCACCTGTAAATGCACTTAATGTAAGGAGTATCCTGCCTGCGCCTCGATCAATAATTCTGCCGCAAATCAAGCTACCAATAGCAGCAATAATAAGTGCACCCGTCAATCCAAAAGAAAGTTCAGCAAGTGTCCAGCCAAAATATTTTTCCCAACGAAGAATTAATGCAGGAAATAAATAAAACAAACTAGCCCACGAAAGCGTTTCAGCAATACCAAGTGCCCATATTTTCGAATCTTTTAAAAATGAACGGTTTTGCTCCAAATAAAACTCCATATGTTTTCGGATGGTTCATTAGTGAAATCTTCACGACCGCAATCAAAAATTTATAATATCAGTTTTTAGATTTTCTCAAAAGTAAGCCCTTAAATCCCAGATCGCTGCACCATGCTACGAACAGTTATTTTGACAATTACCATATCAGATTTCAAGCAATCTTCAGCAAATTTCATGCCTTCATCTAGGCCTTCATAGTGTATACACATTGCTTTGACCCATTCAGGATCAAATGGTTCAACTAATTCCGCGTCTCCTTGAAGAGCAATATATTTATAAGGTCGTTCCTCATTAGCAATTGATAAGGCGACATTAGGATTTGAAATTAGATTTCTTATTTTATGGGAATCCATCATGCTCATAATATAAAATTCTTTATTTTTATATAAATACCAGATAGGAGTAATCAATGGATACCCTTTTTGATCAATAGTTACCAAATGTGCAATATGAGTTTCCTGTAAATACATTTGAAATTGCGACTCATTCATTCTAGTCATTGTACCCTCCTAATTTATAGTCAATAATTAACTATATTAATTATAATATGCAAATAATGAATACAATAATAGTAGAATAGTTATTTGGTTTATTATTCTCTTGAACAAGTTAACTATAACAGGAGCATCAATCTTGCTTAAAAAATCCCCAATCTTTTACGGTTGGATAATTGTAGCTTCTAGTGTAGCAATGAACTGTTATCTTTCAATTGCATTTTTTCAGGGATTTCAAGTTTTTTTCCTCCCCATACTTAATGAATTCGGATGGAGCAGGGCTGCATTGTCAGGGGCTTTTTCTTTAAGGCAATTAGAAAATGGCATACTTGCTCCGATAGTAGGTTTTCTCGTACAACATTGGGGGCCAAGGAAAGTAATATTTCTAGGAGTGGTTATAGCTGGCACAGGCTTAATTTTAATAAGTTTTATCAACTCCTTAACAGCCTTTTATATCGCATTTACAATTGCAAGCATTGGCGTTTCAGGTCCGTCTCATGGTGTTTCGTGGCCTGTAATTGTATCAAATTGGTTTATTCGATTAAGAGGTCGTGCACTTGGTATTGCAATGATGGGGCCGGTAATAGGTGGGCCATTTGTTTTTATTGCTGCATTATTAAATAATTGGTTGGGCTGGAGAGGAGCTATTGCATCTCTTGGAGTCGGCTTGTTGGTTATAGGGATTCCTTTATCGTTTACTGCTCGATCAAAACCTGAAGATTATGGATACTATCCAGATGGCGATAAGAAAGATTTAGTAAAGGATAATGAGAATAACCATAATAAATCATTAAATTACAATGGATTTTCAACATTAGAAGCGTTAAAAAATAAATATTTTTGGATTATTGCAACAATATATGCAGCTCAATTTGCTGCAATTAGCGGACTTCAAGTTCACTTTATCCCATTACTTGTAGGGCTAGAATATTCAACCACTGAAGCAGCTGCAATCTTTGGATTCATGTTTTTTTTAAGTGGAATTGGCCGACTTCTTGCAGGATCATTAGCCGACTTGATAGATCACAGGATTATACTAGGTTCTCTATTATTTTTTCAAGTTGTATCACTACTTATCCTTATGCAAGTAACCAAATCAGAGCATCTTTTACTTGCATTATTTTCGTTAATTTTTGGTATCGGATTTGGAGGAACTATTCCTTTACGTCCATTTATATTGGCTAAACTATTTGGTCAACAATCTCAAGCTGCTATTTTAGGATTACTGCAAGGGTTTTCAATTGGAGCAAGTGTTATAGGACCAATCTTTTACGGATGGATTTTTGACGTAAATCAATCCTACGTCACGGCCATGATTGGCTCAATGATAGTCCTTTTATTTGCAATACCTCTTGTTGTTTTGATACCAAAAGATATAATCGTAAAATAGTTAGTATAAGAATAAATTAAATATTATAAATATAAATTGAGGAGATTATCATGCCTAAAGCTCAATTAAAAAACTTTAAAATGTCTTACTATGACAATGGAAATAGTGATATTCCTTTAATTTTAATACATGGATTTCCATTAGATAAGAGAATGTGGGAATTACAAATAGAAAAGTTACTATGGAGCACTAGAATTATAACCCCTGATCTTCGTGGTCACGGAGAATCAGAAATTGGTTCCCGACAATATTCTATTGAATCATATGCCGATGAGATTGTAGAGTTTATTTCAATTATGGGTATTAAAAAATTCTCCCTTGGTGGTTTTTCAATGGGAGGATATATTGCTATGGATTTGGTGAAAAGATATCCAGAAAAAGTTAGTTCATTGCTGCTACTTCATACAAAATATGAATCAGACTCAGATGAAGTAAAAATTGGCAGAGAAGATATGGCTAAATTAGCAGAAACTTCTGGCGCTAATCCAATAGCAGAGCGATTAATACCACGCTTGTTAACTCAAAACTCAGTAGACAATCGACCAGACTTAGTAGATCGTGTTCATCGAATGATAACCCAATGTTCGATTGAGGGGATTGCAGGTGATTTACGAGCAATGGCTGCACGAGAAGATTTTACCAATACTCTTAAGGATTTAAATATTCCAACACTCATAGTTTCAGGAAAAAATGATGTAGTTATTCCATCATCAGAATCTGAAAAAATGCACAATTTGATTAATAATTCACAGTTACACATATTACAAGAAACAAGCCACCTGTCGAATTTAGAAAAGAGCGATGAATTTAATACAATCATATCAAAATTTATTAATCAATAAAAAAATTGATTGCCTGTCGCTATGAGCGTCAGCACACAATACTTTAGTTAGATATTGTTATCCTAGCTCAACGATCGCTGTATCTTTCGCATACCTTCTTCACGAGGTTTAGTTAACTGTAGCTGCTCTGCCCCTTAGTATAGAATGACTCAAAGAGGCTTGAATAACTGTAGTGTTTCCTGAAAATATCTGTATTTTCATCTTGCTAGTTCGATTGTATTGCCACAATTTGCCAACTAATATTTTCACTAGTTTTCACAGAAACTTTAATTTGACCTGAATCCATTTTAGTCGTCTCATACGTAGCGATTCCATTTCCTGAAGGCTTTGAATAAATAATTCGTTCGCCTGAACCATTATCTACCCAAATTGTTATAGGCCCTCCGGTCACTGCAATCGCTAAAATATAAGGTTCATTAGCTTGAAACGTTGATAAGATTAGGCTGCCAGTGCCGTCAAGGGTCTCAATTGACTCCCTGCCCGAAACAAGTACAGAAAACCCTGGAAGAGCTTCACTGGTAATTGACGTAACAGGTGATGCGTCTGTCTGAATGGATTCAGAAGAGGGCGGGTTATCGGAAGGAGCAGAATCTTGAAGTTTAACATAAGTCATGGGATCGTCAGTATTTCCCTTGACAATGAATGACTGCCCATTGCACTTCAAGGGATTTTTAACACGCTCTCCTGCGGTCACTATAAAGTCTGACTTAACTACATTAGCAATTTCTTGATAATTCCTAAATACACTATCGGTCATAAATTCAAAAATTGAGTGGAGTTGAACCTTATCCCTACAACCTGGCGGACTATTGCCTTGACTGCGTGAACTTGCGTCATTGCATGGAGATGGTATGCCAGAACCATCTAAGTGTCGTTTAATGATAATCTCTCCCAAACCATGCCCTATCAGATCTCCCGCTTTTACGCGGTATCCTGATGGTGCTGGTCGTGCTTTTCCCATCATCATTTTGATTCCATTAGTTGCAGGAACTGTCTCGACAAGCTCATCGATTGGGTTGACATGCATGTGAGTAACCCAAACGTTTGGAGCATTGTCAGGGCGTATAAATATATTCCAATCTCGGTATTCAGCAGGTGTTTCTTTGCCAGTTTGTTTTTCATATTCAATTTTCCAGTCATCTGCAGAACCACCTGAAGGTTCTGTTAAGTAAAGAACAACTCCATCAACTGGTGAATAAATTGGTTGCGAAAAGCGAGTTCCGTAATAATCAGTTGGGATGAAGTAGTGCTTCATAGAACAACATGTTTCAAAAGAGTCTGAAAAATCATGGCCAGCAGAGGAACGAAACTTAGATACATAGGATATTTTATTGATCTTTATGTGTGAAGCCGTGATGAACTGAGGAAGTATAGCATCAGCCCATATTTCTAAGTTTTTAACTAACCCTCCAACACCGTGCTCTTCTTCAGGATTAATCGTAGATATTGAAGTTGGTGTTGAAATCTTTGCTTTAGCAGTAGGTACTGGAGTTAAGGTAGGTAATGGGGTTGGTGTTGCTTCAGGTAAAGGAGTGGCAGTAACAATGATTTCCTTATACACAATCTCAGGCTCAGGCGAACACCCAAGAGTAAGAATCAATATCCCAATGAGTAGAAATAGTTTTTTCATGTGTTTATAGGGTAATCTTTTTTTTAATTTCTGGAACAAACTCATTATGTAGTAGATTAGAAGCTTCATTCCAAACCTTATTTAGGAATGAACGTCTAGCAGATGGATTTGAACCAGTCTTCAATAGCGCTTCCCTCAAAGGGTGATGACTGGTAATCAAATATTCATTTCTGGCATCAAGTTTTTTTAGAGACTCTATGTAAGGTATCTTATCACCCCATTTTCCAGAAGGACCATTACATTGTTTGCATGCTAGAACGAGGTTCCATATTCCATCGAGACTCACAGATTGATGGAAAAACGTATTTGTATGATTTGATAGATTCCAAGGAATAAAATGATCTACTTCATATTCAGAAAATTTCATAAATCTATTACAGTAAAAGCAATATCCTTTCTGGTATCCGTTAAGGGTTTCTCTACAGCGAGTAATTGCTGTACGCTTATGGTCTGATGTAATAATATTCTCTGATGAACTGTCATATTCTACAATTAATGTACTAGTTGGTAATTTCAAACGCCAAGCGGTTTCGACAAGTCTCCATCTCGCTTCAATTTCATCAGGTAAATTAGTAAATTGTTCATCTTCACGTAATTTATAAATTTCATCAGTTAAACGAATTCCTCCTAAAGAAGACCTCTCATCTTTATAGAATTGAATTGGGATTGGGTCGCTGCCAACCACATGAAATGCATCAATTACATTATTGAATCCCCTTTTAACAGTTTCTTCAACTAACGTACTCTGTGAAATATTCCCTGAATTATAATTACGACAAGCATCAAGAAACATACTTGTACCAGATGTGCCTTGAATATCTTCTTTAGTTAAATGTTCGCATAAGTATTTTGAAAACGGTACGGCAAGCTCTTCAAGTTTCACAATCTCAGAAGAATTTTCCGATAGTTCAATTAATGCTTTGCCTAATGCAAATTTGTATGAAGCGACATTTCTTCCAAAGAGAATAACTGATCGCCAATAATTATCTAAAGTTGGAGTTGTTCTATAAAAGTTTTCCATAACCCCACCACCTCTTCATGATGAACCCATGATAATTAATTATCGCTTCCGTGACCATATATAAAATAATAAATTTGTCCTTGAACATGAAGAGAATTCGAATTTCTGCCCCTGCATCTGCTTCTATTGATCGCTTAGGTGAAGCTATTGCTGCTAGGTGATCGAATTAATTGATTCTTGATTGATCTATGTCTGATTATTATAATTCATCCACTGAAACGTAATTAATAGGAGCGAATAATATGAAGCTTGGCATTTTTGTTGATCAACAAGGTTCAGAATGGAAGGATGCTTTACAAAAAGTAAAGTTAACGGAAGATATGGGTTTTGATTGGGCTTTGGTGGCTGAAGCATGGGGGAATTCTGCTATTCCATGGCTAACAGCAGTAGCTTTAAATACCTCTAAGATTACTGTAGGCACATCGATACTTAATTGTTTTTCTAGGAGCCCTGCTGTAATTGCTCAGGAATTTTCTGCATTAGATATCATGTCTAATGGAAGAATGATTCTAGGTCTTGGTTCTTCAGGGGAATTTGTTATTGAACATTTTCACGGTATACCATTTCGAACTCCGCTGAAGCGACTTCGTGAGTATGTTGAAATATTTGATAAATTAATTTCAGGGGAACGATTGAAATATTCAGGCGACGTATTTAATATGTCTCGAGGTTTTCAATTACAGTCTGCGGGTGACCTCCCTCGAAAAAAAATTCCTGTCTATATAGCTTCAATTACTCCAAAATCGATTAAGCAGACTTCAATGATAGCTGATGGAATTATGCCAATTCATTGGCCTAAAGAGCAACTTCCTTTTTTGCGTAATAGTATGCAGAAATCAGGCGAGAATAAAAAAAATCTTAATCCTACTATTGCTTTAAATACTAGAGTGACAATCCTTGATGGAAAAGATGATGACTTGAAATGGCAATCTGCAAAACAAACTTTATTTCATTATATTAATCGAATGGGGCATTTTTATAGGGATATGCTGAGCGATAACGGATTTGAAAATGAAGTGCTTAAATCCGAAAAAGCCTGGGCTGATCAAAATCGCCAAGAAGCAATTGATTCAATATCAGAAGATATGGTTCGGTCTATTCAGGCAATTGGTTCGCCAAAAGAGATTCGAGAACAGCTACAAGAACGATCAGATCTTGGCGCAGATGTTCAAACAATAAACCTTCCAAATGGGGATATAAATATTGCTCGTCAATTTATGGAGCATCTCATAGGATAGATTTTATAGGATATTTCCAGAAAGATCTTCAAGTCCTAATCTAATGTATGTGTTTCCAACATGCTGATTATTGTGGAGTTTATATTCTTCGTCAGGTCAATAAGATTTATTCAAAATTCTTAACTAAATCTTAGAATCATATCTAAATAAACTTTACATAATAACATTCTGGAAAGATGGTATTATTAATATAAGAAAACTTAATTGATTAAGGGTTACAAATGAAAATAGAAAATAAAGTAGCTTTAATTACCGGATCCGGAAGAGGAATGGGGCGTGCCATAGCATTAGGTCTTGCAAAAAACGGTGTAAAAATTGCCTTAACGGGACGAAACAAAGGACTATTAGATAAAGTTGCAAAAGACATAAAAGACATAGGAGGTAACTCAAAAACTTTCTTGTTGGATGTCACCGATGATTATCAAGCTCAGACTGTATCCAAAGAGGTTTTCGAAGAATGGGGCAGCATTGATATTCTAGTGAACAACGCAGGAGTTATCCTTTACGACAAGCCTGTCTGGGAAACCACACTTGAGGACTGGAATTTTATAATGGATACAAACCTCAAAGGAACCTTCCTCACCTGTAAAGCTGTATTGCCGTATATGATGCAAATAGGAGAAGGGTACATAATAAATATAGGTTCTTCCTCAGGCAAAGAACCAGATGATGAATACGGACCATACACAACTTCAAAATGGGGTCTGATTGGTTACACTGCTTCGTTAGCTAAATCCTTATTTAGCTATGGCATAATAGTTAACGGCATTAATCCAACTTGGGTCGACACTGATATGGCAAGAAAATACATACCTGAAGGCGACCCTGAATGGGTCACTCCTGAAGAAATATCAGATACGGTTATCTACCTACTTACAAAAGCACCAAAAGCCATGACTGGCAAATTTATAGATATATTTTAACAAAGCACAGCTCAGTCGCTTTTATTCTGATTCTACGGGGAAAGAACGAAGCTATTCAGTGCATCCTTTGTCACAATATTCTTGTAAGAATCCTTTGACTAATTGGGACTAAATCTAAACGAGACTATTATATATAGAGTGTTGCTAAGCTGTACGCTATGTTTTAATTGCAGGTATTTAACATTTCATTTAAAGCATTGGATTCAGCTTGAGTAATAGTTAGCCCCCAATTTGTTTTTATTTCAATCCAGATATTTGCATATTCGCACCAATATTCTCTATTCGTTGGTTTCCATTCATCTGGAGCTCTAGCCCCCTTGCTTCGGTTAGCAGATAACGATACAGCAATTAAATGATTAGTATTTGAAAGTGAATTAGCATACGAAGATTTTTTCGATTTACCCCATGCCCACCCACCAGAGATATGAGCATTTTTTAAAGGAACCATGTGGTCAATATCCAAGCTGGAAGCATCGTTAAATTCATTTCCTGTAAATGGATCAGACCATATACCTTCCAGTACTTGGCATTCCTTATCATCTTTGAATTTAATTTCTCCTATAGATTCATCTATTAAAACTTCATGGCGTGTATTTTGACAGTCACGGTCTTCATCAATCCAATGCTTCCAGTCGCTTCTATTATATTCTGGAATATCGATTTGAATAATAGAAGTATTAGAAACCTGTGGTATTGGTGTAAATGTTGCTTTAGGTAAATGAGTGGCTGTAGTAATGATTTTCTTATGTACAATTTCAGGCTCAGATGAACATCCAAGAGCAAGAATCAATATCCCAATGAGTAGTAATAGTTTTTTCATAATAAACCAATAATTTAATTTATATTATCACCTTCGTGACTATGTATATAACAATAGAGGGACTAAGTAGAGACTAGATTACTAGCGATAGTTTATGCCGAAAGTATATGCTTTATATAAAACAAAAAATGTAGGTACTCATGAGTCTGAAAAGCTCACTATAAAAGCTACTAGAATTGATATCGATAAGGTCGATGCCCAAAATCTAAGGTTAGTTACTGTGCCTTTAAACGATAGTTTTCTAATAAACACATGCAAAGGAAGGCTGATTGCGCAAATCAATAATGTGATTATTAAAGCTATTAAAATAAATTCCAAAATCATCTATCGCCTGATTGACCACATGTATAGTTGTCTAAGTAGTAAATATAGTTTTTTCATGATGAGACCATGGTAACAAATTTTATTGCTTGGGCAATCATATTTAAATCAACTTGACAATTATTCCTTGTTTACTTGATCAACTAAATCAACAAAGCGAGCAAGTGTATCGATTCGTTCTGTAACAGTCGGCATATAGCTGCTTTCTTCTTTTCTAAAGCGTAACCGGGCTGCTATTTCATTCACTCCAACGTCTCTATACAATCTGATTCGCTCCTTAATCATTTCATCAGTTCCGATGAATCCGCTCTTCATCACCATTTCTGCAGGAACAGCTTTTCGTGCTTCATTGCGTTTGCCTTCTATCCAGAGATTTTGTATATGCTTTGCTTCATCTGCATATCCTGCCCTGCTGTAGACTTCATTATAGAAATTGAACTTTCGTGAACCCATTGCCCCTAAAGTGAATGCAAGCATAGGTTTTAATTCTTCAACTGCTTTATCAACATCATCGGTGAAATAAACAGTACCACCGACGTTAATAGTGATATCTGAAAAACTTCTTCCTGCGGCTTCTGCACCTGAACGAATATGCTTAAATTGTGATTCAGCTGATTCTGGCATGAACGGACCACCCACCCAGCCGTCTGCTACTGCCCCAGTGAGTTCTAAGTTTTTTGGCCCAAGAGAAGCGATCCATATAGGAATATCTGGATCAGGATCAGATTCATTTTTCATAACCTTTCCTTGTCCTTCACGTGACGGG